>Ga0224557_1000140_pt1 | contig 83123 bp, 64 predicted proteins | sample 714S31014metaG_FD_180677 | JGI IMG/M metagenome (GOLD analysis project Ga0224557, IMG submission 180677) | Peat soil microbial communities from Stordalen Mire, Sweden - 717 S3 10-14 | ecosystem: Environmental > Terrestrial > Soil > Wetlands > Peat | place: Sweden: Norrbotten County, Stordalen...
GGCGAGTTGGAGTTGCAGTTTGCCAAGGCGCGGTTCGCCGAGGATTACAACTGCGTGGCGGCGAAGTTCTTGGGGAAACGGGACGGCGGGGCGCCGTCCCAACCGCCGGCCGTCCACCCCATCAAGCCAGGCCCGGGCTTGCTGGGGACCCCGGCGGGGGCGCCGGTCCTACGGTCGGCGCTTATTCTGCATCGGGCGCGGCATCCTTTGCTTGAGCGCAATTTAAAATTGAAGAATATTGCGATTGTCCCCGTCACGGTCGAGCTTGAGGGCGAGCGTCGACAGTTGGTCATCACGGGGCCGAACACGGGTGGAAAGACCGTCGCGTTAAAGACTGTTGGACTGTTGGCCCTGATGGCGCAAGCGGGCATACCGGTCCCGGCGGATCGGGCGGAGTTGCCGGTGTTTGACGCGATTCTCGCTGACATCGGCGACTACCAATCGATCGAACAGAATCTGTCTACATTTTCGGCGCACGTCACCAACATTGATTTCATTTCGCGCACGGCTACCTCGGATTCGCTGGTGCTGCTGGATGAACTGGGGTCGGCCACCGACCCCGAGGAAGGCGCTGCGCTGGCGGTGGCGATCGCGGAACACTTCCGCAAGACCGGCTGCATGGCGGTGATCTCGACGCACCACACCTCGCTCAAAGTCTACGGCGCGAATACGACGGGTGTCGTGAATGCAGCGGTGGGTTTCAATGAGACCACACTCGAGCCGACTTATGAGTTGAAGACCGGCGTGCCGGGCGCTTCGGCGGGAATCAACATTGCTCGGCGGCTGGGGCTGAATCCGGCAATCATCGCGGAGGCGCAGGGGCGGCTGGGCACGCAGGCCAAAGATGTGCCGCGGTTTCTGGATCGTTTGCACTCAGAGTTGCGGACGCTGGACCAGGAGCGGGCGCAGGCCAAGGCCCGTGAACAGGAACTGGTGCGGGAGAAAGCGCAGCTCGCTGCCGAGGGCCGCAAGGAGCAACAAGCGAAGGTGCGCGAGCTGGAAAAGAAGATGGAGACGCTGTTCCGTGATTTCGAGTATCACGCGCGCGAGGCAGTGAATGCGGTGCAGGATCGGGCGGCGGCTCAGAAACTCTCGAAAGATGCGGAGCGACGGATTGCGCGGGCGCGACGGGAGTTTCGCGAGCAGTTCGATTCGGCGGTGGTGGCGCACGCAACGGGCGCCGATCGCGGCGATCCGAATGCGCAGCCATCGCTGGTGAAACATGTCTCCGAGGGCGATACGGTGAAGCTGAAGTCGATGGGGCGGGCGGCGGTGGTGAAGAAGAAGATTGACGAGAACCACTTCGACGTCGAAATCGGCTCGATGAAGATGCGCATTGCGCGCGACGATATAGCCGAGGTGGTGACGCGGGCAGCGGCCTCTCCGGTTGAAGCGGCGCGGGCGCGGGGGATCAGCGTGTCGCTGGAAAAAGAGGCTGGCGATTCGAACATGGCGACCGAGATCAACGTGATCGGGCAGACCGTGGACGACGCGACGCGCGAGGTCGAAAGATTTGTGGACCGGGCGTTTCTGGCCGGCATGCCGCGGGTGCGGATTGTGCATGGGAGCGGGATGGGAATTTTGCGGAAAGCGCTGCGCGAGTATTTGAAGAAGCATCCGCATGTGGAGACGGTGGCGGAGCCTCCGCAGAATGAGGGGGGCGGAGGGGCTACGGTTGTGGAGTTGAGGGTGTGAATATAATAAGTCACTTTATATCAATAATTTAGATTGTAGTATTGTGATCTGACAATTTATCGGATATACTATCCTCCGATTGGAGGATGCCATGGGCACTGTTGCAAGACTGTCACGACAGAAGATTTCCACTACGATTTCCCCGGCGACACTGGCGTACCTTCAGCGGTTGATCGAAAAAGGAGAGGCGCAGAATCTGGCCGAGGCGATTGACTTGGCGATCGAACGGCTATTGCTATTCGAAAACCGTGAGCGACTGGAGCGCGACACAGCAGCCTACTTTGACGGCATGACGCCCGAGGAAAGCGCCGAGGAGGAACGACTGGGGGCGGCACTAGCGCAGGCAGCGCGAGGCATCGACTTTGACCGCGAACCCTAATCCCCGTCGCGGGGAAATTTGGACGGCCTACCTGGAAGATCATTCGCAGCGGCATTGGGTTGTCGTTGTATCGCTGGACAGCCGCAACCTGAGCGATCGGGCATCGTCGGTTCTGATCGTTCCGTTCGGCAGCTATGGGAGGCCGGGACCTACGGTCGCGCAGTTTCCGGCGGGCGAGACCGGCTTGCCCGATATCTCATACCTCAAAGCGCATTTCATTCAGGTTCTTCCCAAGGCCAAGCTGATTGAGCGCCAGCGTCGCGTCCTGTCTTCGACGCGAATGAAAGAACTCGTGCAGATGATTTGCCGTGCCGTGGATCCAGATGCAAGCTGGCCGGGGGCGTGACCGCAAGTGGTGTATGGCTACAGTTTTCCTCATTCGCTCATCAGGGCCTGTCTTCTTCCACATCTTTCCCACAGGCACAATGCGACTGATCCCTTCCCCTCTTTCGGCGCAAGCCTCACAATGAATACGCAGTAGTGTGCGTTGGCGCGGAATCGCTCCGGGACCTTTTCATGACCTCTTCTGACAACTTCAAGGAGACCCTCAAGCAGCAGGCGGACATCGTCCGGGTTGTGGGGGAGTACGTCAAGCTCAAGAAGGCCGGGGCGCAGAATTTCAGTGGGCTTTGCCCGTTTCATAGCGAGAAGACGGCTTCGTTTTCGGTGCATGCTACGCGGCAGTTCTATCACTGTTTTGGGTGTGGGGCGTCGGGGGATGTGTTCAGCTTTGTGCAGAAAGTGGAGAACATCACTTTCCCTGAAGCAGTCCGGCTGATTGCGCAGAAGCTGGGCGTGCCGATGCCGAAGGTCAGCTTCTCCAGTCCGCAGGAGGCTCGCGATGCCAAGTTGCGCATGGCGGTGCTCGATGTGCATGAGAGGGCGGCGGAATTTTTTCAGCAATGTTTGCGGCGTCCGGAGGGGGCTAGGGCACGCGAGTATTTGAAGGGGCGCGGGCTGGATGAGGAGATGATTGCGCATTTCCGGATCGGGTACGCCCCGGATTCTGGCTTTCTGCTGCGCGATGCGTTGCGGCGGGAATTTGACGAGGACACGTTGCGGGAGAGTGGGCTGTTCTCGTGGAAAGAAGCTGCGAGCCACGAGCCGCGAGCTGCGAGCAAGCAGCAGAATGCGGATAGTCCAGAGGATGGAGCAAGCGTTGAGGCTGCCGGAGGCGCAAACGGTCAAAATGCAGAGATCCTTCGCTTCGCTCAGGATGACAAGATTGAGGAGCCGGAGACTGATGGCGCCAAGCTCCCGGCTCGAAGCTCGAAGCTCGAAGCGATCTATTCCAAATTCCGCAACCGAGTGATGTTTCCCATCGCCAATGAACAGGGGAAGGTCATTGCCTTCACCGGGCGGACGCTTTCTACCGACGAAAAGGCTGGGCCGAAATATTTAAATTCTCCGGAAACCAAGATTTATTCGAAGTCGCGCGTGCTGTTCAACCTGGACCGCGCCAAGGAAGCGATTCGGAAGCTCGAATACGCGATTCTCGTCGAAGGGCAGATGGACTGCATTTCGGTGTACGCGGCGGGATATCACAACGTGATTGCCTCGTCTGGCACGGCGTTTACGGAACTGCAAGCTAGGCTGCTGGGACGCTTTTCGAAAAACATCATCGTCAACTTCGATCCGGATACGGCGGGGGCGCGCGCCACCGAGCGCACGCTCGGCCTGCTGGTTGAAGAAGAGTTCAACATTCGTGTGCTTACGCTTGAGACCGGGTTCGATCCGGACCTGTTCATTCGTCGCAAAGGGAAGGACGCTTACGGGGCGGCGCTTAAGAACTCGCAGAAATATTTCGATTACTTGATCGACCGCGCGCGGGTACAGTTTGGGGCTCGCAACGCGGAGACCAAGGTGAAGGCGGTGAATTATCTGCTGCCGCATATTCAGCGCGTGCCCAGCCGGATTGCCCGCGATGAGTTGGCGATGGAGATCTCGCAGAAGCTGGGGATTGATTCGGCCCTGCTGAGACAAGAACTGAAGCATGCTGCGACTTCGCGGTCGGCAACGGCGGTGAAGGCTCCGGCGGAGGCGCAGGTGACCTCGGCGGAGCGCGTGCTGATTCGGGCCTTGGCTTCGGCGCGCGAGATGCAGGCGAGCGGGACGCGGAGTTCGGCGCGGGATGGCGCTGAGGAGGAGTTCGATCCGGCGCGGCAGGCTCAGTTTGCGCTGGCGGCCGAAGGGCTTTATGAGGGATTGGCATCGGAGTCGCTGATGGCGGCCTTGATGGAGGTTGACGCCGAGGGGATCGATCCGCTGGACCTTGCGCGGAGCGAGGAGGACCGGCGGCTGCTGGCGGCGATCCTGATGCACGATGAAGAAGAACTCACGCCTGACGCCGTCGAAGGTGCCGTGCGGGCTTTGCGGCGGATTCATTTGGAGCGCCAGCAGGGGGAAGTGCAGCGAGCCGTGGAGCGTCCGGGGCTCTCGATGGAGGAGAAGAAGGCGCTGGCCCAAGAGAAGGTTCGGCTAAAGCTGGCCAAGATGAATCCGAGCGGCACGGGGACTGATGGGTAGCAATCTAGCAGTGAATTGGCTACGAGGCGTCTGAGCATGATGCGATTTTTCGTGTGGCTGGGGAGGCCGGGGGTAGGGCTTTTGTTGGCGCTCTTGCTGCTGACGGTAGACGCGGCTGGGCGGACTCGACCGGAAGAACGCTACCAACCCCAGAGGCCTGTTCATCTAGATCGAGACGGGCGCAAATGGGCGGACAAGACGTTGCGCCGGATGTCGCCGGAGGAAAAAGTCGGGCAACTGTTCATGATATGGGCGAAAGTGCAGTTCATGAACGAAGCCGATCCACTGTGGCTTCAGCTTCGGGACAATATACGCAAGTATCACATCGGATCGCTCGGGATGACCGTTCCGGCCGATGGGCCTTTCCTGTTCAAGAACCAGCCTTACGAAGCAGCGGAGCTTCTCAACCGGCTGCAGAAGGACTCGCCGCTGCCCCTGATTATTGCTGCGGATTTTGAGCGCGGGGTTTCGATGCGACTGAACGGAACAACCGTTTTCCCGCACGCGATGGCGTTCGGCGCCACCGGCGAACCCGAAAATGCCGAGGAGTTCGGACGCATCACGGCGGTCGAGGCACGCGCGATTGGCGTCCAGTGGAATTTCTTTCCTGATGCGGACGTAAATTCCAATCCCGCGAATCCGATTATCAATACGCGCTCGTTTGGGGAAGACCCGCAGCAGGTGGGCGACTACGTAGCCGCTTACATCAAGGGAGCGCACGAAGGCGCCATGCTGGCGACAGCAAAACATTTTCCCGGGCATGGCGACACGGCAACCGATTCGCACCTGGGGATCGCACAGGTAACGGGCGACCGGGCGCGGCTGGAGGCGGTGGAGCTACTTCCATTCAAGAGGGCGATCGCAGCCGGCGTGGATGCGGTTATGGTAGCCCACGTGACGGTGCCTGCGCTCGATCCGGAGCCGAATCGCGTGGCGTCGACCTCGAAGGCGGTTGTGGACGGGCTGCTCAAAGAAGAGATGGGGTTCAAGGGAATCGTGGTCACGGATGCGCTCGACATGGCGGGGCTGACTCGCCTTTACGCGAATGACGTGGGGCGAGCCGCCGTCGAGTCGTTCGAGGCGGGAAACGACCTGCTGATCATTCCGGCGGATCTCGACAAGAGCTACCGGGCGGTGCTGGAAGCGGTGCGGAGTGGCGAGATCAGCCGCGAACGGCTGGACGAATCCGTGCGCAAGATACTGGAGCTAAAGGCCTCGTTTGGGTTGCACAAGGGACGGCTTGTGGACCCGAACCGCCTGACGAGCGACGTCGGCAAACCCGAGAATCTCGCGGCGGGGCAACGAATTGCCGAGGAAGCGATTACGCTGGTGCGCGACAATGGACAAGTGCTCCCGCTTTTGCCAAATTCTTCGGGAACCTTGCTGGCGGCTCTTCCGTATCAATTAGTGACAGAGGCGCGGAACCGTCTTGTTGTGGTCGTTTTTTCCGACGATCTGCGCGGCGAGTCGGGGCGAACGCTGGAGCGGCAGATTCTGACGCGTGTGCCGGATTCGCGGATTATCTATGTCGATCCGCGGTCGGCGGAGGGCATGAAAAAGCCGATCGTAGAGGCGGTGGAAGCGGCCGAACATGTGGTGATTGCGCTGTATATGATTCCTACGGCCGGCAAAGCGATCCGCTCGGCTCAAGGGTTGAAGAATACAGTGGCGATGGACGATGCTACGGGGAGTGTGCTCAATGCGATTCTCGATCAAGCGGCCGGTCGAACGACGGTTATAGCGATGGGGAACCCCTATGTCATTGGAGATTTTCCGGCGATCCAGAATTATATGTGCACATTTTCAAACGCGACGGTTTCGGAAATTGCAGCGGTGAAAGCTTTGTTTGCTGAAATTCCGATTCGCGGTCATTTGCCGGTCACGATTCCGGGCGTCGCAGCTCGGGGCCAGGGTTTGGAACGGCCGGCACGGACGGTTTCAGGAGGTTCTGGTCATGTTCAATAGCACCATGTTCAAAGAGAAGGAGTTCTCCATTAACGCCGGCTGTCGACGTCGCGCCATCACGCAATTGGCGTTGGGAGGAGTGTTTGCGGCCCTCTGCATTCTGCCCGCGTGCAGCGTTAACGTGGACAAGGACAGCAACAAAGAAGGCGCGAAACACGTGGACATAACGTCTCCGCTGGGCGATTTGCACGTCAGCGAGCAGGCGGACATCCGCGACTCTGGGCTGACTGTGTACCCGGGGGCGACGCCGGCTCCGAAGGACAAGAGCGACGACGAGAAAAGCGCCAATGTGAACCTGTCGCTGCCCGGCTTCCAGTTGAAGGTAGTGGCAGCCGAGTTTCTCTCCGAGGCCGCACCGGACAAAATCACGGCGTATTACGACAAGGAACTGCAGAAGTTCGGCAAGCCGATCCAATGCCGCGGAGCTTACGAGAGCGGAGGGCACGTTGACACGCACGAAAAGGACGACCTTGAGAAGCCGGTGACGTGCGACAAAAGCGACAGCGGAGACGGTTTGGAACTCAAGGTTGGCACCGAGGGAAACCAGCATATTGTGGCAGTCAAGCCGAATAGCAAGGGGACCCGGTTTGCCCTGGTCTATATACGCATGCACACGGGGAAGGACAACACGATCTGACGTCCCTACTCAGACGACTTGAGTTTGCCGCTGGCGCGTCCGGAGTTGCCCTCCGGTTTGTTCTGCGCTAGCTTCACATCAGTGGATCATTCCTGCGAAAAGTGTGGCGCCGCAGTCGAGGACGGACGTCCGTTTTGCCAACAATGCCGCGCGCCCCAAATTCACGTGCAGGTGGCGGTTCCTATCGGTGAAACCGTTGGCGAGGGGCCGTCCGGCGAAGCGTTCACGCGGATTCCGCAAAATACAAACCTGGAGCATCCGCTCGCGTTGCAGCAGAGCCTGCTTGATCGGGGAGCGGCAACCAGGGCGGCCGTCAAAGCTGGCGTGCTGGGCTTTTTTGTGGGGATGATTCCGGTGCTGGGTGTTGTATTGACCGGTTCGCTGGCAGTGTATTTCTACCGGCGGGAAAAAGGCCTTGTGCTGCCGGCCGGAATCGGATCGCGCCTGGGTGGAGCAGCGGGCATAGTATCGTTCGGCATCAACACGCTGCTGATCACCGTCCGGCTTTTGGCGTTTCACGCCCAACGCGAGTATATCGACACCATGCTGAAGATCGCGCAAGCGGTTGGCTACAATCCCGCCGATCCGGAAATTCAGGCCGCTGTGCATAACCTGTTTACGCCGTCGGGGCTGGTGCTGACCTTCTTTTTCGGGATGATTTTTACCGTGACACTGGCAGCGCTGGGCGGCGCTCTGGCGGCGCTGGTTCTGCGGCACCCGCCGCGAGGCTAGCCCCGGGGTGGTCTTGCTCTCACCTTTCCACACGCGTATGATGCAGCGTTTATGAGTTCGCGCGTGCCAGCCCGTCCGGCGGAGATTCTCCAGAAAGCCCAGCTGATGTCGGCCTCCGAAGTGGAGCGCACTCTGATCCGGCTGGCGCACGAAATTCTTGAGAAGAACGATGGCAGCGAGAACCTGGCCCTGGTGGGAATCAGGCGGCGGGGCGTTCCGCTGGCGGAGAGGCTGGCGAAAATCATTCAGCGTATCGAAAAGAGACCGGTGCCGGTGGGAACACTCGACATAACGCTCTACCGTGACGATCTTTCGACTCTCGATGTGAAGCCGGTGGTGCAGGAAGGCGCAATCGGAATTCCGATTACGGGGAAGTCGGTCGTGCTGGTGGACGACGTGCTCTATACCGGGCGCACCACCCGGGCCGCCATGGACGCCTTGTTTCACGAGGGCCGTCCGAAGCGCCTGCTGTTGTGCGTGCTGATTGACCGTGGACATCGTGAGTTGCCGATTGAGGCGTCGTTTATCGGTCGCACGGTGCAAACAACGGAAAATCAGATTATCGAAGTAAAACTTCGCGAAGTGGACGATGCGGAAAAAGTTCTTTTGATGGAAAAACAGTAGCTAACTATGAATGCAGCCCGCGGTTCCCTGCTCGGCATTGAGCATCTGGAAGCAGCCGAGATCATGAAAATTCTGAAGCTTGCCCGGCGGATGAATCCGGACCGGCCTCGCCCTTTGCTCAAGGGTCGGCGCGTCGTGCTGCTTTTTTACGAGGCTTCGACGCGGACGCGCAGCTCTTTTGAAATCGCAGCCAAGGCGCTGGGCGCGCATACGGTACTGATTCAGGCAAGTGGTTCAAGTATTGAGAAAGGCGAGTCGCTCCTCGATACCGGCTACACCTTGCGCGCGGTGGGCGCCGATGCGATCGTCATTCGGCATCCGAACGCGGGCGCGCCGCAGGTGATGGCGCAGCATCTTGACGTGCCTGTCATCAATGCGGGAGACGGCCTGCACGAGCATCCGTCGCAGGCACTGCTGGATGCATACACGATTTTGCGGAACAAGAAGAGCTTCAAAGGGCTGCAGGTGTGCATCGTTGGCGACATCTTTCATAGCCGGGTGGCTCGCTCAGCCTGCCATTTGCTGTCGAAGTTTGGCGTGAAGGTCATCTTGTGTGGGCCGCCGGAACTCGTGCCCGACATTGCCGCGACCATCGCTCCGGGAGTGCGCGTGACGCGCCACATCGAAGATGCGCTGCGCGGAACAGATGTCGTAATGCTGCTTCGGGTACAAAAGGAGCGGCTCGCCGGAATGAAGATCGATCTGCCGGAGTACATCGCGCGCTACCAGATGACGCCGGCCCGATTGAAGACGGCGAAGAAAGACTCCATCGTGATGCACCCGGGGCCAATCATTCGGGGCCTGGAATTGACGAGCGAAGTGGCCGATGGCGCGCAGTCGCGCATTCTGGCGGAGGTACAGAACGGCGTCCCCACGCGTATGGCGATTCTCGCGCGAGCGATGGGAAGGATGCGATGACGATAACTTCGCTTCCACGGATTCACAGGCCCGCGTCACTCCGCGTGAATCCGCAGATTGCCGGTCAAGCGCTGGAAGTTGAGGACAAAAGTTGAAGAGTCACGACAAGACGAGCCTCCTGATCCACGGCGGGCATGTGATTGACCCGGCGGCACGCATTGACGCGCCCATGGACATCCTGTTGAAGGATGGACGCGTGGCCGAAGTGGCCGCGCCGCGGAAGATCAAAGGTGCGGATAGCAGGTTTGACGCCCGGGGCCTGATTGTCGCCCCGGGGTTCATTGACCTGCACGTGCACCTGCGCGAGCCGGGGCAGCAGCACAAAGAGACGATCGCAACGGGCACAGCGGCGGCGGCGACTGGAGGGTTCACTTCGGTTTGCACTATGCCGAATACGGCTCCGGTGGTCGATTCGGTCGAGTGGGTGACGTGGCTGCGGCAGAGCGAACGGGGTGCGGTTGTGAGCGTTTTTCCCATCGCGGCGGCTACGCGCGCGAGCAAAGGCGCCGTGCTTACGGATTTCGCCGCACTGCAGACTGCGGGCGCCGTCGCCGTTACCGATGACGGCAAGCCGATCCTCGACGACCGTGTCATGCGCGAGGCGCTGATACTTGGCGGCGAACTGAACTTTCCCGTCGTGCAGCACGCCGAAGATACGCGCATGACTGCGGATTGCTCGATGCACGCCGGGGCGCGGTCATTCCGGCTAGGTTTGCGCGGCATGACGGCCGCGGCTGAAGCTTCAATCGTGGAGCGCGACGTTCAACTGGCGATGCAGATTCCGAATGCGCGCCTCCACGTCGCCCATGTGTCGACCGCCGATGCCTTGAAGGCATTACGCCGGGGCAAGCGGAATAAGAGCCGGATCACGTTCGAGGTCACGCCGCACCATTTCACGCTGAGCGACGAGGACATGCGCGACTACGACAGCAATTACAAAATGAATCCGCCCCTGCGTTCGCCCGCCGATCGCGAGGCGATTCTGGCCGCGCTGGCCGATGGTACTGTGGATGCGATCGCCACCGACCACGCTCCCCACGCGCATCATGAAAAAGAGATGGAATTCGAGCGCGCCGCCTTTGGCATTGCGGGCCTGGAAACTGCTCTGGCCCTGGCGATCACGCGCCTGCATGTGGGGAAGCGCGTGCCGATGGGACGGATCGTGGAGCTGTTTACGTCGGGTCCCGTTCGCTGTTTCGATCTGCGGGGGCGCGGTTCGCTGGTCCGCGGATCGTTTGCCGACGTCACGATTTTCGATCCGAAAAGAAAATGGACCTTCGACGCCTCCAAGTCGCTGAGCAAGTCGAAGAACACTCCGTTTGATGGATGGCAACTGACGGGCAAAGTTATGGCGACCATAGTGGGCGGGAAAATCGTCTACACCGCCTGATCTGCTAGTTTCAGCGTATCCACGCCATGTCCGGGCGGTGCTACAATCGCCAGCCATGGAACGCGTGTTTTTCCTCTTCCTCCTGATCCCGCTTCTTGGCGCACAAACGACCGAGGTAGAGACTACTTTCGAACCGTCCCATCATCTGGCTCTCGAAAACGAGTATGTGCGCGTGTTCAAGGTCGAAGTGCCTCCTCATGCAGCCACGCTCCTGCACCGGCATCGCCACGACTACATTTTCGTCACTCTAGGCGACGCCGATATCTCGAATGAGGTGACGGGCAAACCGCCGGTGGAACTCAAATTCGCCGATGGAGACGCTCGTTTTACGGAAGGAAACTTCGCGCATGTGGCGCGAATCTTTCTGACCAACCCTTTCGCAACGTAACCGTCGAGCTTCTACAGGATGACAAGCTGCGGCAGACGCGTTCCCGGTGGCCCATGGAAGGAGGCAACAAGACCTTCCCCGGAGGTCATAGCAAGGTTCTTTTCGTGAAAGATGCAGTGCGCGTTTCCGAAGTTGAGCTCGATCCTGGGACCACGGTTCCGAGTCATCATCACGAAGGACCGCATTTGCTGGTGGCAGTCAGCGATCTCGACTTGCGCAGCGATGTCCAGGGCAAAGGACCGACGGCCTGGAAACTCAAGCCGGGCGACGTGATGTGGTTGCCGGCAGATTATACGCACGCGCTGGCGAACACAGGCTCGCAGACGGCGCGATTTGTGACTGTGGAGTTCTAAAGCAGCTCTCGGCTACACTTATTTAGGAAAAAACCAAGCCGGCGGATTTTTCCCGCAAAAGAATTTCAGTCGTCAGACTTCGAGCGTTGATACCCGCTACACGAAAGCACCGGCAAGCGTGGGTACTTTGCGAAGCTGGGATCGTCGAACGACAGCTGACACATTACAAAGACTGAACCGCGGTCGGATTTCATTGTGCGGGCGTACTTGCAGGTTGCGCACAGACCGGAGTGCGGACTCTTTAGCGGGTCACTCCCAAGACCGGACATGCGGTTAGTGTATTCCCCCAGTATCACCGCGAGATCTCGCGAATCCGGCCACTGTTTATGCGAGTCGCTGCGCCTCCGAGTTACAATCAATCCGGGTAAATATTCATGAAAACATCTGCTATGTCGCGTCCGCTCTATGAAGTCGATCCGCAGATCGCGCTCGCGATTGATAACGAAGTTCGCCGCCAGCACGAAGGGCTGGAGCTGATTGCCTCGGAAAATTTTGTCAGCGAAGCGGTGCTGGAAGCTGCCGGGTCGGTGTTTACCAACAAGTACGCCGAGGGCTATCCCGGTAAGCGCTATTACGGCGGATGCGAATTTACCGACGTCGTCGAGAACCTGGCGCGCGACCGCGCCAAGCAGCTTTTTGGCGCCGAGCACGCCAACGTGCAGCCGCATTCCGGGTCGCAGGCCAACCAGGCAGCCTATGCGGCCGTCCTGCAACCGGGCGATACCATCCTCGGTCTGAACCTGGCGCACGGCGGGCACCTGACGCATGGCCATCACCTTAATTTTTCAGGCAAGACGTACAAAATCGTTCCCTATGGCGTGACCAAAGAAACGGAAACGATTGACTACGACGAACTGGATAAGCTCGCGGAAAAAGAACGGCCGAAGCTGATCATTGGCGGGGGCAGCGCGTATCCGCGGATTATTGATTTTGCGCGTATGCGCCAGATCGCGGACAAAGTGGGCGCGATCTATCTGGTGGATATGGCGCATTTCGCTGGCCTCGTGGCGGGCGGGGCGCATCCCTCGCCAGTACCACACGCACAGATTGTGACTTCCACCACGCACAAGACCTTGCGCGGTCCGCGGTCCGGGATGATTCTGAGCCGGCAGGAATTTGCCGCGCCGATCGATAAGGCAGTGTTTCCCGGCATGCAGGGCGGGCCGCTGGTGCACATCATGGCAGCCAAGGCGGTGTGCTTTCACGAGGCGATGCAGCCGGAGTTCCGAGATTATGCGCGGCAAATTATTGCCAATGCCAAGGTGTTGGCGGAGACTCTCGCGGCCGAAGGCTTTCGGATCATTTCCGGCGGCACAGACACGCACCTCATGCTGGTAGACGTGTTCGCGAAAGGGATGCTCGGCAGCGAGGCCGAGAAAGCGCTGGGCGAGGCCGCGATTACGGTCAACAAGAACGCCATTCCGTTCGACACGAATCCTCCAATGAAGCCGAGCGGCATTCGCGTCGGCACGCCGGCCGTGACGACACGCGGCATGAAGGAAGCCGAGATGCGCCAGATCGGGCGCTGGATCGCCGAAGCTCTCAATCATCGGACCGACGCCGCAGCGCTCGCGAGAATTCGCAAGCAGGTGCTGACGCTAGCCGAAGAATTTCCTCTGTACGCGGAGCGCCGGGCGAAAGCTGCCGCCGGCTGGGCTGACTGAAATTGTCTGGCTCTCGTCCTCCGTAATTGAGCTTTATTCCTAATCCCGGAGTGAGGTATACCATTGGCTGTTCTCGTAGTAGGAGGTGCAGGTTATATCGGAAGTCATGCCGCTCGCGCCTTGCGGCGGGCACGCTACAACGTCATCATTTACGACAATCTTTCTACCGGCTTCCTTCGCCTCGCGCAGGGCTTTGAACTCGTCGAAGGCGATATCGGCGATCGGTCCAAACTCCACCGAATCCTCTCTCGCGTCGACGCGGTCATGCACTTCGCCGCTCACGCCTACGTCGGAGAATCCGTTAGCAACCCGCGCAAATATTTCCGGAACAATGTCGCCGATGCCCTCACCCTGCTCAATGCCTGCGTCGATGCGGGTGTGCGCCATTTTGTCTTTTCTTCCACCTGTGCTGTCTACGGAACTCCCGAGCGCATTCCCATCACTGAGCAGACGCCGCGCGAGCCGGTGAACCCATATGGCTCCTCCAAATTGTTTTTTGAAAATGCGCTCGAAGCCTACGACCGCGCTTACGGCCTGCGCTCCGCCCGCCTCCGCTACTTCAATGCCGCCGGAGCCGACGACAGCGGAGAGATCGGCGAACTCCACGACCCAGAAACCCATCTGATCCCGCTCACCCTCTTAGCATCGACCGCAAACGGCCCCGAGTTGCTGGTCTTCGGCGACGACTACCCTACGCCGGATGGCACCTGCCTGCGCGATTACATCCACGTCAACGACCTCGCCGATGCGCACGTCCGCGCCCTGCTGCATCTGGAACAGGGCGGCGAATCCTTAGCAGTGAACCTCGGTACCGGGCGCGGCAACTCGGTTCTCGAAGTAATTCAGGCTGCCGAAAAAGCCACGGGCCAGCCCGTCCGCCGCAAGATGGGCCCGCGCCGCCCGGGCGATCCGCCGAGTCTCGTCGCCGACGCCAGCAAAGCTCAGCGAGTCTTGGGATGGACTGCCCAGCGCGATCTGACCAACATCGTTTCCAGCGCCTGGAAATTCATGTGTGCCAGTCGATCGGCCAGCTAGGGAATCTCTGATCAAGTCGACCCATGGAGAGCTTTCAAAGGGCATGCCTTCAGCCATGCCGCCAGAACCCGCCACACAAGCGGCTTTACAGGCTGCGGAAAAACTTGACGTTCCTCTTGATTTTTGGTGACGCTGCGCTACTGCGGTAACCGCATTGTTTTCAAACGCGGCTTTAGCCGTTGAGGGCCACCGCTTCTCCGGCAAGATTAGTTAGGGCGCCCGTTCTAGTGTTTGTCGCCTTGCTCGGTAAAGAACTTGCCCGTCGTTCCGGATGAGAAATAGCGGGACGTGACCGTTTTCTTGCGCGTAAAGAATTCGACGGCGTCCAAGCCGTGCACATGCAGGTCGCCAAAGAACGAATCCTTCCAGCCAGAAAACGGAAAATACGCGGGCGAGGCCGCGACGCCGATGTTGACTCCGACCATGCCGACTTCAACCCGCCGGCTATACTCGCGCACCGCTGCTCCGTTCTCGGTGAAGATGGAGGTGCCGTTACCTCGCGGATCGCTGTTCACGAGAGCGATGGCCTCGTCGAGCGAGTTGACGTGCATGACAGAGAGCACGGGCCCAAAAATTTCCTCGCGCGCGGCGCGCATGCCGGCCTTCACGTTATTGAGGATCGTGGGGCCAACAAAGTTGCCGCCTGACGGAACTCCCTTGGGCCGTCGGCCATCCACCAGCAATTCCGCTCCTTCCTTGATTCCGGTTTCGATTGCATCGTGAATACGCTCACAGGCTGCGTGCGAAATCACCGGACCAAGGCTGGCCTTGGGATCTCGACCATCGCCGACAATCACTTTCTCCGCTTCCTGTTTCAATTTGCCCATGATCGCCGTCTGCGCGGAGCCAACCGTGACGAGCACGGATCCTGCCATGCAGCGCTGGCCCGCGTTGCCAAAGGCGCTGCCGAGAACGTTCGACACCGTTTTATCCACGATTGCATCGGGCATCACGACCATGTAGTTTTTCGCGCCGCCCAGGGCCTGCACGCGCTTTCCCTTTTCCGCCGCGCGCCGGTAGATGTACTTGGCCGTGTTGACCGATCCCACGAACGAAACCGCGCTGATCCCCGGACTATCCAGAATCGCGTTCACCACGTCGTGCGCGCCGTGCACCAGGTTGACGACGCCGTGCGGCAAGCCGATCTCCTCAAGCATGCGGCAGATCAATTCGGAGGTAAGCGGAACCTGCTCGGAGGGCTTAAGCACGAACGTATTGCCGCACACAATGGCAAAGGGCAGGAACCACATCGGCACCATCGCCGGGAAGTTAAACGGTGTGATCGCGGCGCAGACTCCAACCGGCTGGCGAAAGGTCTCCGTGTTGATGCCGCGCGCCACGCCTTCAAGGACGCGCCCTTGCATCGTCATGGGAGAAGCGCACGCCACTTCGAGCACTTCGATGGAACGCGTGATTTCGGCGCGCGCATCGGAAAGCACTTTGCCGCCTTCGCGTGTGATCGACTCGGCCAGTTCGTCGATCCTCCGGCGAAAAGCCTCGCGCAGCGCGTAGAGAAACTCGGTGCGCTCGCCCACAGACCGCGAACGCCAATCCGGCAGCGCGGTATTCGCCGCAGCCGCGGCGGATTCCACTTCAGTCGCGCCCGAGAGCGGTACGCGCCCCAGCACCTCGCCGTTGGCAGGGTTCGTCACGTCGATCAGCCCGGAAGCCTCCGCCGGAACCCAGCGTCCGCCAATGTAGTTGGGAAGAACCCGAACCGCGGCAGTTGTCTCGGTCGCGGCAGTTGGATTTGTCGGCGTCAAGGTATTGGTTTGGGATGTCATGAGCGTCCTGTCTTTTCCCCGGGCTTAGGATGGCTTGGTAGCGCTACCGGGAATCGAACCCGGGTTTGAAGATTGAGAATCTTCCGTCCTAACCCCTAGACGATAGCGCCACGCGCGGCCGTTGCGGCCTATTTCGCCTGGAACAGAGCCGATTATAACAAACCGAGCGCACTGCTCATGCGCCGCGGCGATCGCTGCCTTTCATGAATACGCCAGTTTCCTTGCGTTGTGGCGCAGCGAGCGGCCTTCGGCCAGGCCGTAGATTTCTTCGGCCAGATTCTTGGCGTGATCCCCGATGCGTTCGAGCGCTTGCGCCGCCAGGAGAATGTCGAAGTTCTGTGTTGCTGGAACACGCGATGCTGCTCCGCTCGGTCCAGCCGCACTTGTTTCTCCTCTGTTCGATGCGGCCGTGTTTGATCCTCGTTTATCTGGTCGTGCTAGGTTCGGGGCTGCCAGATGCCTTTGGAATAGCTCATGGCACAAGCGATCCACTTCCGGGTCGAAGCGCAGCACGTTTTGCGCGTGGGTTAGATCGCGCGTCAAAAATCCCTGGTGAACCTCCTCGAGCATTTCGCAGAGCAGCGCTGCCATTTTGATCAGCGCCTGCGAGTCGGCCGGGGGCAGTTTTTCGCGCCGCGATTCGAGTTGCATAACGGCGCTATAGGCGAGGTCTCCGATGCGCTCGAGATCGGTGATGAACTTCAGGCAGGCGAGCAGTTCGCGGGCCTTGGCTTCGCCCACCCGCGTGATTGCCCCGGGAAGCTGCTCGTCAATTTTCCGCTCGATCTGATCGAGCTCTTTTTCGCAATCCTTGATGGCGAGAAAAGCCAGCCGCGATCCTTCGGCCAGCAAGTCGCGCACATTGAAAACCGCGTCGCGCGCGATCAGGCAGGCCCGCAACACCAGAGCTGTGAGCTCATCTTCTTCCAGTTCGGACGGACCCATGCCCTGCCGAATTCGCGCCTCCGCCGCCGGCGTTTGCGCGCCCGCTTTCCGCTTCGCCCGCATCATCTTTCGTTTTCCCGACTTGGTCGCCATTGCAGTGGAGCTTACCGCTTTCAGCATAGAACGCGAAGCAAGAAGAATCAGCCGCTGATTTCCTCCCGCTGACTCCCAGAGGAAGAACCAAGGTGTGATCTGGCAACAGGTTAAAGGTCACGCGCTTGTTTTTCTCGGCGCCGTTTCTTCCATTTATTGAAGGCATAATTCCAGATTCGGAATCCGTGCCTCTTTAATATAGGTCGGTCTTGCCGGCATGAGTTCGTTAAGTCATTGATTTGCAATGAAGAAATCCGACCGGCCGGGTTGGACCGTAGATTGCTTTGTCGCATGCTGATTTGGTTTGCCCTGTGCGTGCGGACTGAACGGGGTACGTGGCTTTAACTCCTTGATCGATCTTGAAAATTGAAGCTCGGCAAGCTGCCCCGGATCCTTACCTTGGCGCGAGTCGCGGTCGTTATCTGGACGTTGTTGTCCAGGCACGGGTTATCCGAAGCTCAGTGATCGAAGCCGGCCGAATTGAGAATTGCAAACGGCCGCATCCCGAAAGGAAGGTCCACGATGCTGCAAAACTCTCTCTCCTCCCATCTGTCGGCAAAGTTGGCATTGCTAGCGTTGATCCTAAGCCTCGGCATCGTTTTGCCCGCAGCGGCGCAGTCGACCAACACCGGAACCGTAATCGGGACGGTCAGCGACGTATCGGGCGCGGTTGTTTCCGACGCCGCTGTCACCCTCACCGATGTTTCCACGAAGACTTCGCGGAGCGTGACCACCAACAACTCCGGAAGATACACTTTCGTCGATGTCAACCCCGGCAACTATGAGATCACTTTCGTCAAGCAAGGCTTTAACACGAACAAGACGCAGATCACAGTCCAGGTCGGACAAGCGAACACCATCAATATGGCACTGAAAGTCGGAGGCAGCACCACGGTGGTGGAAGTGACCGCTGTCGGCAACGAACTGCAGACGCTGAATTCCACGATCGGCAACACTGTCACCGCCGAAGCTTTGTCGAACTTGCCGACCCTTGGCCGCGATACCAGTTCGTTCGTCACACTACAAGCCGGCGTCAGTCCTGACGGCAGCGCTGCCGGCACGGTGGTGGATCAAACGGTATTCACGCTCGACGGCGGCAACAATAGCAACGACATGGATGGCAGTTCGGGTGTTTACAACCCGAATTTTGGCGACGATCCCGCCGGCGGGTTGTTTTCCAACAAAAACAATCCAATCAGCGGGTCCAGCGCCGGGATCAACGGTGGTCAGCCCTCAGGCGTCATGCCCACTCCGGTCGATAGCGTGGAAGAGTTCAAAGTCTCGACTACCAATCAGACCGCCGACGTCAATAATTCGTCGGGCATGCAGGTGGCCATCGTCACCAAGCGCGGCACCAACGCCTGGCACGGTACGGCTTACGAGTATTATTGGGACAACAACTTCTCCGGCAACACTTGGGAGAATAAACAAACCGTGCCAATCACGCCGGTACCGGACTGGCATCGAAGCTGGTTCGGAGGCTCGATCGGCGGCCCCATCCTTCCGAAAGAGATTCTTGGCGGCAAGACTTACTTCTTTTTCAACTACCAAGGCGCGCGCTGGCCTAACTCCGAGAGCATCACCAAGCTCGTCCCCAGCGCTGACATGCGCAACGGGATCCTGCATTTACCGACAGGGTCGACTGATCCCAGCTGCCCCGGAGGCGCCTGCAACCTCAACACGCTTGATCCGCGGGGCATCGGGATCAATTCCTACGTACAGCAGATGTGGAATACGTATATGCCGCCCTCCAATGCGGGAGCGGGCAGCCCTTGTGGTGCGCTGGGGCTCGACAATTTCTGCGACGGGGTCAACACACTCGGCTTCACGGCGAATCTCGCGCTTCCGCAGAACGACAACTTCGCGGTAGTGCGCCTTGACCACGACTTTGCCAAGAATTGGCACCTCACGTCGAGCTTCCGCTACTACCATCTCACCCGCGCCACCGACGATCAGGTTGATATCGGTGGGTTCTTCCCCGGCGATAAATTGGGCACTCCAGCTTCTCTTACCAACCGCCCGCAAGTGCCCTGGTATCTTGTGGTCGGGTTGACTACGAACGTCAGTTCCCACATAACCAATGACTTCCACTACAGCTTTCTACGCAATTGGTGGCAATGGGGATCCAGCGGAGATCCCGCGCAGTTCTCAAATTTGGGCGCCGCCCTCGAGCCGTTCGGCGAGAAGAAGCTCGACGTAGCCGCTCCCTACAACGTCAATACCCAGCAGACACGCACGCGCTTCTGGGACGGGAAGGATCATTTCTTCCGCGACGACGTTTCCTGGCTAAAAGGCAATCACCTGATGCAGATTGGCGGTCAGTACCAGCATAACTGGAACTACCACCAGCGCACCGACAACGGCGGCGGCGTTAACTACTACCCCGTGTACCTGCTTGGGGACTCCAGCGGTTCGGGCAACGTCGATCTGACGTGCGGCGGGACCGGCTGCTTACCTTCCGCTTTCGCCAGCCCGGGCATACTTGCTCGCGAGGCGGCCGCAGTTCTGGGCATCGTCACTGAAACGCAGCAGGCCTATACTCGCTCCGGTTCGAACTTGTCCCTCAATGGGCCGCTCATTCCGGCATTCGATAAAGTCACCATTCCCTACTACAACCTGTACTTCAATGACACTTGGCATCTAAAACCGTCCCTTACCGTCACCTATGGCTTAGGGTGGGCCTTGGAGATGCCGCCAACGGAGGAATCTGGTAAGCAGATCGTTTTCGTCGGGGCAGACGGCAACAAGATCGATACTCAGTCGTACTTGGCGCAACGCCAGGCAGCGGCGCTCAATGGGCAGGTTTACAACCCCGAAATTGGTTTTGCCCTGATCGGCAACGTCACCGGACACCCGAGGTACGAGTACGACCCGTTCTATCACGCCTTCAGCCCTCGCATTGCCGTGGCTTGGAATCCCGATTTTGCCAAGGATACCGTTATCCGTGGTGGCTATGGTCGAATCTATGGGCGCTTGAACGGCGTCGGCCTGGTGCTGGGTCCACTCCTCAGCCCCGGCCTGATCCAGGCAGTAGGTTGCAATTTTGTTCTATCCAATGGAACGTGCGGCACGGGGGGAGTCGACGCTACCAACGCCTTCCGCATTGGAACCGATGGCACGACGGCTCCAATTCCAGCCGCAGGCGCGACGCTGCCGCAGCCATTTTTCCCCGGGGTCAACGGGTCTGAAGCCCTTACCGCTTCGCCCACGGATCCAAAGTTCCGGCCGAATTCGGTTGACTCATTTGATATAACAATCCAGCACCAGTTTTCCCGCAAGGTCTCTGTGGAATTTGGCGGTATTAGCCGTTGGATCCACAACTCACTTCTTTCGGTCAATTTGAACTCCGTGCCTTATATGATGACCATGGGCGGTCAGCAATTCAAAACCGCTTACGCCAACATCGAAAAGGCGTTGGGTTGTGCGACTTCCATAGTGGCTTGCGGCGCACAGATCCCGTCATCGACCTACATACCGTCGCCAGGGGCTAATCCGATCCCGAACCCGGCCTATACCCAATATTTCAACTCTCTCCCACAACAGGCGTTCTTCACAGCGGCGCTCACGCCAACCTACTGCACCGGGGCTTACGCGGGTGTTGCATATGCAAACTGCACGGCAGCCGTCGCGTTACAGCAGGAAGGGAACTTCACGAGCCAGGCCGTGTGGAACATGTGGACTTCCCTGGATAACGGAGGCGCTGCGCCGGGATTCAACTTCCCCGCCAGCACGATGACCGGTACAGGACAGATCGGAAGCAACGTCGCCATGACCACCAGCCTGGGGCACGGTAATTACAATGGCCTTTTTGCAACCGTCAAGTTCGACGACTGGCACGGCATCACCATGCAGAACAATCTCACCTGGAGCCACGCGCTTGGGACAGGCGACGTTGTTCAGGCCACCAGCGAGCAAGCGGCCGTAGACCCGTTCAACTTTGATACTCAGTATGGCGTGCAACCATCGGATCGCAGACTCGTGGAAACGCTGCTTCTGGTTTACCAGGAGCCATTCTATCGCGGCCAGCAAGGTATCCTCGGGCATGTCTTAGGGGGCTGGACGCCGTCGTTCGTTTTCGCAGCGGGCAGCGGCGCTCCGCTGTTCTGCAACACCTCTACAGGTGGCGCTGGCGAGGGCTATAGCGCCGCTCAGGAGTTTGGCTCTGCCGATGGCAACAACCTCTTCACCGACGGGAACTGCCTGCAGACAGTGCAGAATACGTCGGCCTCGGTTCATAATCAGGGCGGTGGGGTTTACAACATCTTCGCAAATCCAACTGCCGCGTACAGCAACATTCGTCCTCTGATCCTGGGGCTCGATAACAGGAGCGGCGGGTACGGGCAGTTCCGTGGCTTGTCGTACTGGAATTTGAACTTCGCGATAAAGAAAAATCTCCGGATAACGGAGCGATTCAATGCTGAGGCTTCCCTCAATGTCAACAACGTTCTGAACCACAACGTACTACTGGATCCAACCCTCTCCGTTGGACAAGGGTCGGGTTTCGGGCAGCTCTCGGCCGAGGGAACTCTGCCGCGAGCGATGGAGATGGGCATTCGCGTCAACTTCTAATTGGTTGGTTGTTTGAACGTTGGGGGGCGTCCTTCGGGGCGCCCCTCCTTTTTTGGCTGAGTTGGATTTTTGTGCTGAGTTAAAGCTGTATCTCCTAGCGCCTGAATAAACTACGTATAAGTCCTTACTCCTCAAAGATTTGGCATGATCGCTCGCTGCGCGAGCCGAAAATAGTCCCTAACTTATTGATTTATAAATATTTTACATGCAAGTCCTTATTCTTCAAGGATCTAGCGGGAGTGTTCTCTCTAAATCTTTGATTTCAAAAGATCGCGCCTAGGGGGATCAAGCCAACTTGGGTAACGATTAGCATATCCAAAGCACATTCGCCTCCAGAAACCGCTGTATATCATGAGCGAGAGCCTTGGTTCAGGCAGGACAGCGCGACACACCGAGAGGAATCTGATGAACGCCAACGATTTTCTTCGGATGTTTGCTTACGATCACTGGGCCAACCGCGAGTGCTTGCGGGCGCTGCGCCGCGCGGGATCGACAACGAACCAGGCGAAAGCAAGCATTCCAGCGTCAGATTCGACGGCAATCATTGGACGCCTTGCGCATATTCTCTCCGCCGAGAAGCTCTGGCTGGAACGAATTCGGAAGGAAAAGCAGAGCACGCCAGTGTGGCCGAGCGCTACGATTGACGAGTGCGAGGTGCTGGCAGACAAGATGGCCTCAGCGTGGCGCGATTACCTGGCAAAGCTTGGGCCTGACGAGCTCGACGAAAAGGTCGAATACCGCAACAGCAAGGGCGAGGCGTGGTCGAGCCGCGTGGAAGATGTGCTGATGCACGTCCTCCTGCATTCGGCATATCATCGCGGGCAGATCGCGCTAGAAATGCGCGCGGCAGGAATGGAGACCGCGTATACCGATTTCATCCATGCGTTGCGGCAAGGGCTCGTGGAATAAGGTCAGACTTCAGAGGTCAGAGGGATAGGAAGTTCAGTCGTCGTACATCCTCGGCGAGGATTCGAAGCATCTGTGGAAGGAAACGTCCAAAGGGAGAACGGTAATTGACCAGGAAAGCGAAAATCAGCTTGGGGATAGGAATTCTTTTTCTTTTTGTTCTGGCTGCGAATCCTGTTTGGGGGCAAGAGGGAAATGCGACGGCACCGGCTCAGGCGCCCGCAAACCCGCCAGCAAAACCGGCGGAGAATCTGCCTGACGCGCCTTCGAGCAGCAAGACCGAGCCGTCGCTCTCGGATTTGGGTTTCTCTCCGGAGGAAACCGAGGCGAACGCGAGGCAGCAGGCGTTGCTCGACAAGCGCACACACATGCTGAAGATCCACCAGCGCATGGGGTTGATCACCACCATCCCGCTGGTGGCCACGGTCGTCACTTCGATGAATGCGGGGGGCAAGAACACCAGTTCGACTTCACGCGACCTGCATGTCGCTTTGGGGTCGCTCACTGGCGATTTATATGGCATCACCTCTTACTACGCCATTCGCGCGCCGAGAGTGCCGGGGACAGAAACGCGCGGCCAGATCCGTTTGCATAAAACGCTGGCCTGGATTCACGGACCGGGAATGATCCTGACGCCGATTCTGGGGGCAATGGCATTCAACGAGAAAAACAACGGGCAGAAGGTACATGGCATCGCTTCGGCGCATGGGCCGGTGGCGATTGTGACGGCCGGAGCCTTTGGGGCGGCTCTGTTGTCGGTGTCGGTCAAATTCTGAAAGATACTTATGACGAAGAGAAAGTTAGCGGCGTTTCTGCTGCTGGCAGTGGCCAATGTTTTTGCGGCGAACGCTTTCGCGGCCGATCAGCAGTGGATCCTCAAGCAGAGCACTCTGGCGTACCATGTTTCGCACCCGCTCCACCAAACCGACGGCGTGAGCCATGCGGCCCGGGGCAAGGGCGTATGCCACGACGGACAGTGCGAATTCCTCATCGCAGTGCCGGTCAAGACCTTTGATTCCGGGGACAGCAATCGCGACCTGCACATGATTCAGGTAACGCGAGGCGCGGAATTTCCCATGGTCACGGTTCGGACCCGGCTGCCGGAATCGGCGGCAACGTCGGCGACGGTCAAGGCCGATCTCGAGATCCAGTTTGCCGGGCAGACGGCGCACTACAAGCAAGTCCCTTTTCAACTCGTGACGCAAGGGAACGAGACGCGAATCTCGGGGACGATTCCGGCGACGCTGGCTGATTTCAAAATCGATCCGCCCTCGCTTCTGACCATGCCGGTGAAGAACGACATTCCGGTGCGCGTGGAGATGACGTGGGGTTCCCAGTGAGGGCGGCGTTGGTACTCCCACATGCGCCTAGCTTCGTTCGCAGCCTTTGAACACTAAGGCGCAAAGTTGATCGGCGAATTCTTCGCGGAGTTCGTCGTGGCGGACCAGGAAGCGCATATAGATTGGGCCGTAGAGCGAGTCGAGAATCAGGTCGAGGTTGCTGTTGCGGCGCAACTCTCCGCGGTCGATGCCGCGTTGCAGGGTCTTGTAGGCCTGGCGCCGCCGTGGCCACAAAAATCTTTCGCGGAAAGCTTCGATCAACTCAGGGTCGGATTGTCCTCCGGCCAGCAATGCGGCGACGACCTTGCCACGCTTGGAGCGGAAGATCCGAATCAACCGGCGCATCTGGAGGCTCATGTCGCTCTGCAACGAGCCGGTATCGGGGAAGCGGAGTTCGTCTTCCGAACTCGCGGAAAAAGCGTCGGCAACCAGCGCGGCCTTGTTCGGCCACCAGCGGTAAACGGTCGCCTTGCTGACATTGGCGTCGGCCGAGATCGCCTCAATACTCAAATCCGGGAATCCCCCTTGCTGCCGCAGCAACTTGAGCGTGCTGTGCAGAATGGCGAGGCGCGATTGCTCGCTGCGGGGGCGTCCGGGCGGACGCTTGCCGTTGTTACCGTTGTGCGCCGCAGCCGGCAAAGTGCGATTTTGCGCCATGGCTAAAGTCTAATATAATTTAAATCCGAAACGTACTGTTTTGAATCTTGAACAGGAAGTCCGGCGAGCTGTGGGGCTGCCGGGTTCAAGGCCGTGCGATTCTCCCTGCAACGGGTTCCGTCCGTAGCGGTCGGTTAGTTAGGTAGTTATGTGGATTGTCGCGTTAGCGCTTCGGCGCCCTTATACGTTCGTGGTGATGGCGCTGCTGATCATTATTCTGACGCCCATCACCATCCTGCGCACACCGGTCGACATCTTCCCCGACATCAACATTCCCGTAGTCAGCGTGGTCTGGAACTACTCGGGCCTCGATCCGGGCGAGATGGCGGACCGCATCGTGACCAACTCCGAGCGCGGGTTCACGGTGGTGGTCAACGACATTGAGCACATGGAGTCGCAGTCGCTGAGCGGAATCGCCGTGATCAAGATCTTCTTCCGCCCTGGCGTCAACATTTCCATGGCGATGACGCAGGTGACGGGAATGTGCCAGACCGTACTGCGCGGTTTGCCGGCGGGCACGACTCCGCCGTTGGTGATTACGTACTCGGCCTCAACTACTCCCGTGGTGCAACTGGGTTTGAGCAGCAAGACCCTGCCGGAGCAGCAACTGTTCGACCTGGGGCAGAACTTTCTGCGGACGCAGCTGACCACGATTCCCGGCGCGGCAACGCCATATCCGTACGGAGGCAAGCCGCGGCAAGTACAGGTGGATCTCGATTCCGCGAAGCTGCAGGCTTACAGCCTGACGCCGGCCGACATTGTGAACGCGGTGGCCGCGCAGAACCTCATTCTGCCGTCGGGCACGACCAAAATTGGGCCGACCGAATACAACGTGGAGATGAACGGGACTCCGCGGACGGTGGACGAGTTGAACGATCTGCCGGTAAAGAGTTCGACCGGCTCCACGCTCTACCTGCGCGACGTTGCGCACGTGCGTGACGGGTTCGCGCCGCAGACTAACATCGTGCGCCAGGACGGCGTGCGCGGCGTGCTGATGTCGATGTACAAGTTGGGCGGTTCGACGCTCACGCTCGTCAACGCGATCAAAGCGATGGTTCCGAAGGCGGCACAGCAGTTGCCGCCTGAGCTTACAATCCGGGCGCTGTTTGATCAATCGCTGTTCGTGCGTGCGTCGATCCAGGGAGTGGTGCGCGAAGGCTTGATTGCTGCCTGCCTCACGGCCGTCATGATTTTGTTGTTTCTCGGCGATTGGCGGCCCACCATCATTATTGCGGTCTCGATTCCTCTGTCCATTTTCGTGTCGGTCATTCTGCTGAGCGCGCTCGGCGAGACCATCAACATCATGACCCTCGGAGGCCTGGCGCTCGCCGTCGGAATATTGGTGGACGACGCGACCGTCGAAATAGAGAACATCGAGCGCAACCTTGGCATGGGCAAGGAGATGAAGCAGGCCATCCTTGACGGCGCATCGCAGATTGCCGTGCCGGCGTTCGTTTCGACGCTCTGCATCTGCATCGTGTTTGTGCCCATGTTCTTTCTCACCGGTGTGGCCCGGTTTTTGTTCGTGCCTCTGGCGGAAGCGGTGTCGTTCGCCATGCTGGCGTCGTACTTGCTTTCGCGCACGCTGATTCCGACCATGGTGATGTTCATCATGCGCGGGCACGAGCACCGGGCGTTTGAGCCGACGAATATTTTCGCGAAGTTCCAACGACGCTTCGAGCGCGGCTTTGACAAGTTTCGCGCGGGCTATCAGCAACTGCTTGAGACCGCGCTTGAAAGCCGGGGGCTGTTCGCAGTCTGCTTCGTGATTTTCTGCGTTTTGTCTCTGGGGCTGGTCTTCTTTCTGGGAGAAGACTTTTTCCCGCAAGTGGACGCCGGCTTGATTCGTCTGCATTTCCGCGCCCGCTCCGGATTGCGCGTGGAGGAGACGGCAAAGCTCTGCGATGAAGTGGAAGCGGTGCTGCGCGACACCATCCCGAAGAATGAACTGGAGACGATGCTCGACAACATCGGCGTTCCCTATTCCGGCATTAATCTGACTTACAGCAATTCGGGCGTAATTGGCACCAGCGACGCGGAAGTCCTGATTTCGCTGAATCCGGAACACCACCATCCGACGGCGCAGTACATCCGCAGATTGCGGCGGGAACTTCCGGGGCGTTTTCCGGGCGTGGAATTTTTCTTCCAGCCTGCCGACATCGTTTCGCAGATTCTGAATTTTGGCGTGCCCGCGCCGGTTGACATTCAGATCGTGGGCGCGGATATGCGGTCGAATTATGAGATTGGACAGAAAATCGCGAACCGGTTGCGGCTGATTCCAGGCACGGCCGACGTGCACGTGCAGCAGTTGATGAGCCTGCCAACGCTCTTTCTCGCCATGGACCGGACCCGCATCAACGAGGTGGGACTGACGGCGCAAAATGTCGCGCAGAGCGTGCTCATCACCCTGAGCGGCAGCTTCCAGACGGCCCCGAATTTCTGGCTGAATCCAAAGAACGGCGTGAGTTATCCGATCGCGATTCAGTCGCCGCAATACCGGATGACATCGGTGCAGGACTTGATGAATACGCCGGTGAACAGTTCGACTGCGCGGGGCGCGCAGGTTCTCGGCAATCTCGTTCAACTCACGCCCATGGTGCGCCCGGCGGTGGTGAACCACTACGCAGTGCAGCCCGTGATCGACGTATATGTGAGCACGCAAGGGCGAGATCTGGGCGGGGTCGCGTCCGACATTACGAAAGCCCTCAAGCCCTTCCAGGACCATCTACCGCGCGGGACACAGATCATGATGCGCGGGCAAGTGGTGACCATGAAGACCTCGTTTTTTGGGCTGGGGTTCGGCTTACTTGGCGCCATCGTGCTCGTCTATCTTCTTATTGTGGTGAACTTCCAGTCGTGGCTGGATCCGTTCATCATTATTACTGCGCTGCCGGGAGCGCTGGCGGGAATCTGCTGGTTCCTGTTGATTACCCGCACAACCTTGAGCGTTCCGTCGCTGACAGGCGCGGTGATGTGCATGGGCGTGGCCACGGCGAACTCGATTCTGATGGTTTCGTTTGCGCGCGATCGCATGGATATGGGCGTGCCAGCGCTGCAAGCGGCCATTGAAGCAGGCTACACGCGCGTACGGCCGGTGCTGATGACGGCGCTAGCCATGATTATCGGCATGGTGCCGATGGCGCTCGGTTTTGGAGAAGGCGGCGAGCAGAACGCTCCGCTGGGCCGGGCGGTGGTCGGTGGCCTGCTTTTTGCCACGGTCGCGACTCTGTTTTTTGTGCCGAGCGTATTCGTGATCATTCACGGACGCCGGCAGACGCACTTGAAGCCGCGGCAGAGATAGATATTTCGGAGACGTAATTATGTCGATAGAACAACCTGATGTACGGCAAGAACAGGGCGGAGCAGAAGGCCACCCGGTTCGCCCGCATCCGCAAATTGAACGGCCACCGGACCTGCCGCCTGCTCCGGCGAGCCGCGCCAAGATTATGGTCGGGGCGGTGCTGCTGGTGCTCATCACGGCGGGCGCGGTGACTCTCCTGACAAAGAAAGGGGAGGCCGATGCGCTGGCGAAGGAAACGGATGCGATCGCGATTCCAACGGTCGCGGTGGTGCAACCGGTGAAAGGGCCGGGCAGTGACGAACTCATCCTGCCGGGAAATCTGCAGGCATTTGTAGAATCTCCAATTTTTGCGCGCACCAACGGCTACCTTCTGAAGTGGTACAGGGACATGGGCAGCCACGTTGAAAAGGGCGAACTGCTGGCCGCAATCGATACTCCGGAAGTAGATCAGGAACTTTCGCAGGCGCGGGCCGCGCGCGAGCAGATCAAGGCGGCACTAGGATTGGCGAAGATTTCCGCGGATCGCTGGGAGAATCTGCGGAAGACGGATTCGGTCTCGCAGCAGGAGGCCGATCAGCAGGCGAGCGGCTATGTACAGGCAGAGGCGAACCTGGCCGCTGCCGACGCCAATGTACGGCGCCTGGAACAGCTGGAATCTTTCAAAAATGTATATGCGCCTTTTACAGGCGTGATTACTCGCCGCAACGTCGATCCGGGGGCGCTCATTAACGCCGGGTCCTCGGCGGGGGCACAACTGTTCAACATCGCGCGGGTTGATCCGCTGCGCGTCTACGTGAGCGTGCCGCAGGCGTACGCGCCCATGATGAAAGCGGGAGTGCAGGCCGCGGTGACGCTGCAGGAGTTCCCGGGGCAGAAGTTCACTGGGACGATCGCCCGAACCGCGGATGCGATTGATCAGTCAACGCGCACGCTACTGACGGAAGTGGACGTGCCGAACAAGGATGGGAAGCTACTGCCCGGCTCCTATGGGCGGGTGCATTTTACGACCGGGAATTCGGTCCCAAGGATCACGATTCCAGTGAACGCGATGATGTTCCGCGCGGAAGGACCACAAGCGGCGGTCGTGGGTGCCGACGGCAAGGTGCAACTGCACACCATTGTGATCGGGCGCGATTACGGCAACACAATCGAAATTTTGGGTGGGATTGAGCCAACCGATCAGGTCATTATTAACCCTTCGGACTCGCTCGAGGTAGGACAGCAGGTACACATTGCCAAACCGAGCCAGGGCGGCAGCCACTCATGAGTCTGATTTCGTTTCATGTGGCGCGGACACTCTTGTCCGCGCGCCCGCAGCGGGTGAAAGGGCTGCGCGGACAAGAGTGTCCGCGCCACACAAGCATGCGCTCTAAAACAGAATTGATGGGGCCGGCGCTCGTTAGCGTGTTGCTGACTGCGGCGCTTTTGAGCGGGTGCGCCGTCGGGCCGAACTACAAGCGGCCGGCTGCGCAAGTTCCGGATACGTGGAAGGGCGAAGGGCCGTGGCAGTCAGCTGTGCCTAAGGATTCGATTCCCAAGGGAACCTGGTGGCAGGTCTATCACGATGCGGAGTTAGATCGGCTGGAGCAGGAACTGCTGCAGGCGAATCAATCGCTGGTTGCAGCGCGCGACCGGCTGTGGCAGGCGCGGTCGTTGGCGCGGGTTGCGACCGCGGCATATTTTCCTTCTCTAAGCGCGAATCCCAGCGGCCAGCGCCAGCGTGTTTCTGGCAACCGGGACCTTGAGGGCGCGAATCCCGCGCTGGTTAAGCCGGACACCGAAAACACCTTTACGGTTCCGTTTTCTGTCAACTATGAGGTGGATTTGTTTGGCAGCGTGCGCCGAGGGCTGGAGGCGGCCAACGCTTCCTTGCAGGGGACCGCGGCTGATCTGGAGAACACGCGCCTGGTGTTGACCGCCGAACTCGCTGCCGACTACTTCAACCTGCGCGAGCTTGACCGCGAAGCCGACGTGGTTCGCGAATCGGTCGACATCCAGAAAAAAGGTTTGGACCTGGTGAACTACCAGCACGAAGGCGGCATTGCGTCGGGCCTGGCGGTTGCGCAACAGGCAGCGCTGCTCGATTCGACTGCGACGCAGCTGCAACTGGTGTTGCAGCAGCGCGCGCAACACGAACACGCGATCGCCGTGCTGACGGGACAGCCGGCCTCGAACTTTAGCCTCAACAAGGCGCCCTTTAATGTCACTCCCCCGGCGATTCCAACTGGACTCCCCTCGGAGATTCTCCAGCGCCGGCCTGATGTCGCGACCAGCGAGCGGCAGATGGCATATCAGAATGCGCAGGTGGGGCTCGCGAAAGCGGCGTTTTATCCGCATATCACGCTGGGGGGCAGCGGCGGCTGGCAGAGCCGCGACATCGCCACGCTCGTAAACGCGCCGAGCGCAATCTGGGCGTTGGGTGGAAGCATACTGCAGCCCATCTTCACGGGCGGGCAGAATCGGGCCAACCTGGCGGCGAGTCAAGCGGCTTACGACCAGTCCGTCGCCAATTATCGTGAGGCGGTGCTGGAAGCGTTCCAGCAGGTTGAAGACGGTCTTTCGGGGCTGTCGTTTCTCGATCAGGCGGCGAAAGCCCAGCAGCTCGCAGTCGATGATTCGCGCCGGGCTCTCGACATTGCCAACAACCGCTATGTGGGCGGAGTAACTACTTACCTTGATGTGATTACGGCGCAATCCACTTTGCTGACGAACGAACGGCTGGCGGCGCAGCTACTCGGCCAGCAAATGGTCACGTCGGTATTTCTGGTGAAGGCCCTCGGCGGAGGCTGGGATGCCTCTCAGATTCAAAACGAGCAGGTGCGGCCCGAACTCTGGCAGGCGCTACAGCAATAACTCGGGGTCAGGCTGGCCCGAATTGCCTACGCGCAGTGATCGGAACTTCTCTTCCCCTCCTCTATTGGCCACTCCCTGTGACGCTGCTCACAGCTATGAAGGTCGAGTCGCACGCTGAAATGTGATTCTCCTCATATTCCGCGCAGCCGTTCGTGCCCGAATATGCCATAGCGCTGCAAGAGGCCCCATTCGAGTGGCGTGGTGAATCAATCCGGGCAGCGCGCCAACTTTGAGCCCTACCCAACAATTGAAGAAGGAGTGCGCGATGGCGAACTCTGTCAAGCCGGAAACGACCATCCAGTCTCATTTGGAAGCGGCGGGGGTGTCTCGCCGTGACTTTTTGCGTTTGTGCTCAGTCATCGTCGCCACCGCTCCCGCAGGACTGGCGCTGACCAAGGCCAATTCTGTAGCTGAAGTTGCGGCTAAGATCGGGAAGGCGCGGCGGCCTTCCGTCATCTGGTTGCACTTTCAGGATTGCACCGGATGCACGGAAACGCTGCTGCGTACATCGGCTCCCGATGTCGCGCATCTGATTCTCGACGTCATCTCGCTCGACTATCACGAAACGTTGATGGCTGCCTCCGGGGCACAGGCCGAAGCGGCGCTGCGCCAGGCGATGACCGACAACGCCGGGAAATACGTACTGGTGGTCGAGGGCGCGATTCCGACGCGCGATGACGGCGTGTACATGCAACTGGGCGGGCGTCCCGCCGTGCAGGTCGTGAAAGAGGCGGCCTCGAAAGCGGCGGCAGTGATCGCGATTGGGTCCTGCGCGTCGTGGGGCGGCGTTCCCTCGGCCGACCCCAACCCGACCGGCGCGGTCGGTGTCGACACGGTAATTTCGGGCAAGCCCATCGTGAATTTACCGGGCTGCCCTCCGAATCCTTACAACCTGCTGGCCGTAGTGCTGGAATACGTGACCATGAACCGGTTGCCCGAAATGGACGACCTGCACCGTCCCAAGTTTGCCTATGAGCGCGTAATCCACGAGAACTGCCCGCGACGGGCACATTTCGATGCAGGCCGTTTCGCGTTCGCATTCGGCGATGACGGTCACCGCAATGGGTGGTGCCTCTACAAGCTGGGCTGCAAGGGTCCGGTGACGCATGCGGCTTGCTCGACGCGCCACTTCAATGAGACTCCGGGCGTGTGGCCGATTGGCATTGGCGTGCCGTGCCTGGGATGCACGGAGAAAAACGTGGTCTGGAAGATTCCGACGATCGAGACCGTACCCATTCACCTGGCGACGCCGCCGGATACCTACCCGCCGATTTACAGCGGCACGGGAGCGATCAAGACCGGCGCGGCCGTACTGGTGGGCGCGATTGCGGGCGGAATTGGAGCCGCGTCCTGGGTGACATCGCAGCGCTTCAGGAGCAGTCAAGAGGCGGGAGCAGAGCGGATCGCAGTCGATCGGGCGCATGCTGACAAGGACGCTTCTGCCGCCAAGAAAGAGGAATAACGTGGCCATCACTCGGCGAGAACTGATCACGACGATCGCCATGACGGGCGGAACGGCCGCCGTGGCGGTTACGGTAGGAACGGGAACGTTGCACGCGGAGACCGAAGGCCCCCGGATTCCGAGCGCGGCCGTCGGCCTGCTTTATGACGCCACCGTTTGTATCGGGTGCAAAGCCTGCGTGGCCGCGTGCGCCGAAGCCAACGGCGAGACGCCCGATACGCGCGGCGATAGCCTGCACCAGGCTCCCACCGACCTGAACGATCTGACGCGCAACATCATCAAGCTGTACAAGCCAACCGACGGGACTCCGGCGTCGTTTGTGAAACGGCAATGCATGCATTGTCTGGATCCTGCGTGTGCCGCGGGTTGCCCGTTCCAGGCACTGCATAAAGATCTCGAAAGCGGCATCGTCTATTGGACGGCGGACAAGTGTATCGGATGCCGTTATTGCACGATCACTTGCCCCTACCACGTTCCACGCTTCCAGTGGGTGGGCTATAACCCGCGCGTCACCAAATGCGAGCTCTGCAGTCATCGCCTGGCGCAAGGCCTGAAGCCGGGATGCACCAGTGTGTGTCCGACGGGCGCTGTAATCTTTGGGCCGCGCACCGTCCTGCTGACGGAAGGCAAACGCCGGATCAAAGAGACCCCCGGCCGCTATTACAAGGACAAGGTGTACGGCGAGACGGATAACGGTGGCACGCAGTCGCTGTATTTGTCGCGCGTTCCCTTCGACGACCTGGGATTGCCGGAACTGGGAGAGGAATCGGTCCCGGAGAAGACGCTGCGCTGGCAGCGGCGGTTCTACCAGTACTTCGCGCTGCCCGCTCTGTTGTACGCCGGCCTGGTACAGGTGATCCGCAAGAGTGTAAAGGGACACGTTGAAGAAGCGCACGAGCACGAGAAAGAAACCGGTTTGAGGGCGCAGCTATGAGCGCAATTACGACGAGTCAATTCAAAACTGAAGACCGGTGGGAACGGGCAGTGCCCGTGTTTGGATTTCCGGTCGTGACGCGGTTTTTCCTTGTCCTCATGGCCCTGACCCTGGTGGCACTGGTACTGACCGGTTATCGCGAACTCGCCGGTTTGGGTCCGGTCAGCGGCATGAACGATGCGTTCGGCTGGGGAATCTGGAAGACCTTTAACGTAATGGTGCTGACCGCGCTCGGCTCCGGCGCGTTTGCAGTCGGGATCGCGGCTTGGGTGTTCCGGCGCAAAAAACTGCACGCACTGATGCGCATGGCGCTGCTCACAAGCTTTCTGGCCTATGCCAGCGGACTGCTCTTGCTGGGCATCGACGCCGGGCGGCCGTGGAACTTTTATTGGATCGTGTTTCCCTGGAAATGGAACATGCACTCGCCGCTGGCGGAAGTCGCTATCTGCATGTCCATCTACGCCATGATTCCATTGGCGGTCGAAAATCTTCCCCCGGTGTTGGAACGTCTCTGGTACTTCGATTCCCGGCTGCGGCCCGGTGTCGAAAAAATGGAGAAACATCTCCATTCTGTGTTTCCGTACGTGATCGCGCTGGCGTACCTGCTCCCGGGAATGCATCAATCATCGCTTGGCGCCCTGATGCTGCTCGCCGGTGAGCGTGTTCACCCGCTATGGCAGTCACCATTTCTGCCCTTACTCTATGTGTGGGCCGCCTGCTTCATGTCGTTCGGTTGTGTGGCGGGATGCACCATGCTCTGCTGCCTGGTGTGGAAGCGCGCCATGGATATGGACGTTCTCGACGAGGCCGCACGCATTACTTGCGGGCTGATCTATGGATGGGCGGCTTTGCGTCTCCTCGATATCGCATTTCGAGAGCAGCTCGGCACCGCCTTCCATTTTGATCGCTTCGCCGGCGTTTTTTGGCTCGAGATGTTGATGATAGTTGGCGGAGGATACCTGTTACAGCGATCCGTGCGCACTCATGAACGGGACAAAATGTTCATGGGCTATGTCCTCAGCTCGGTGGGAGGGATGATCTACCGCTTCAGCCCAACGACCTTGGCGTTCCGGCCCAATCCGCAGGCGCTCTATTTTCCGGCAACCATCGAAGTCCTGGTTTCGCTCGGCTTCATCGCCATGGGCGTTGCGGGATTTTTGTTCGCGGTAAAGAAATTCGCCATTCTGCCGGGTCCGCTTTACTTGTGGCATGACATGGCAAGCTACTTCCGGTTCCGGCGGCCCTACATCCGGTGGACCGGGTATTTCAAGTACGGCTTTTTCGGTGAAGACGAAGAACTTACAAATAACCCGCACGAATAGCAGGAACTATGTCCAGAACAATCACCATTGATCCGATTACTCGAATTGAGGGGCACCTCCGTATTGATGTGGAGGTCGAAAACTATGCAGTGAGCAACGCCTGGGCGTCCTGCACCATGTGGCGCGGGATTGAAACCATTCTGCGCGGGCGCGATCCGCGCGATGCGTGGATGTTCACGCAGCGTTTCTGCGGCGTGTGCACAACCGTCCATGCGATGGCGAGCGTGCGCGCGGTGGAAGATGCGCTGAAGCTCCCCATACCGGCCAACGCCCAATACATTCGCAATCTCATTCTGATTGCGCACGCATTGCACGATCACATCGTGCATTTCTATCAGCTGTCGGCGCTCGACTGGGTCGACATTCTGGAGATTCCGAAGGCCGATCCCGCGGCCGCGTCGAAGCTGGCCGAGAGCCTTTCCCCCTGGACGCGCAATTCGCGGAATGAACTCAAGGCCGCGCAGGACAAGGTGAAAGCGGTGGCCGCCAGCGGCCAGCTTGGCATTTTCCAGAATGGCTATTGGGGCCATCCGGCAATGCGTCTCTCGCCGGAGGTGAACCTGCTGGCGTTCGCGCACTATGTGCAAGCACTGGAATACCAGCGCAAAGCCCTTCAAGTCGTCGGTATGCTCGGTTCGAAGACACCGCACATTCAAAATCTGGTGGTGGGCGGCGTGGCCAACGCGATTGATCTCGACAACCAAAGCGCGCTGGGCATCGATAAGCTCGAACAGATTCGCGTGCTGCTCGCCGAAGTTTCTGACTTCATCAATCAGGTCTATCTGATCGATGTGTGCGCAGTAGCGGCAATGTATCCGGAGTGGTTCAAGATCGGCAGCGGGGTAACCAACTATCTCGCGGTTCCCGACCTGCCGCTCGACTCGAATGCCGGCGCGTACGATCTCCCGGGCGGAGTTATCATGCGTGGCGATATCGCCGGCATGCAGCCTTTCAAAACCGCTTCCGATCCGGTGTTCCGCGAGTCGGTCACCGAAGACGTCACACACGCTTACTATCAGGGCGAGAAACCGCTTCGTCCCTGGGAGGGAGAGACTGAGCCCCAGTTCACGGGATGGGATGGAGAGAAGAAGTATTCGTGGGTAAAGTCTCCGCGTTACAAGGGACAACCCATGCAAGTCGGCCCGCTGGCGCAGGTGCTGGTGGGATACGCGCAGGGGCATCCCCCGACGAAGAAGTATGCGAATCTGGCACTGGGCCAGGTCTCAGCGATTGCAAAAGTGAACGCCACGCCGGCTCTGATGCATTCCACCCTGGGCCGTCATGCCGCGCGCGCAATTCGCGCGGCGATGCTGGCCGAACTGGCCGACAAGCACTGGCAGTTGCTGGTCGACAACATTGCCAAGGGCGATCTCACCGTTCACAACCAGCCGGTGTTCCCGTTTGGCGAAGTCGAGGGAGTGGGAACGCACGAAGCGCCTCGCGGCACGCTGTCACACTGGATTGTGATCAAGGGCGGAAAGATCGCTAACTATCAGGCGGTCGTGCCTTCGACCTGGAATGCCAGCCCGCGCGACGAATCGGGCGCGCATGGACCGTACGAAGCGTCTCTGCTGCATACGCCACTGGCCCGCCCGGAGGAACCGCTCGAAGTGCTCAGAACCGTGCACTCGTTCGATCCCTGCATGGCGTGCGCCTGCCACACGTTCGATCCTTCGGGGCGCCAGATTGCCCGTGTGAAGGTGCTGTGAAGAAGAAAGTCACGATCGGCGGCATCGGCAGCGTGTTGCTCGGCGACGATGCGATCGGTCCCTATGTTGTTGGCATGCTCGAATCGGGCTACCGATTCGACGAGAACGTGACCGTGTCGGACCTGGGCACACCCGGCTTGGATCTGGTCGCGCACTTGTCGGGCATCGACGCACTCATCCTGATCGATTCGGTCAAGAACGACGCGCCTCCCGGGACCGTGACCCTCTACAGGAAAGAAGACATCCTGCGTCACGGGCCCGCGCCCGTGCGTATGGATCCGCATTCGCCCGCTCTTTCCGAATCATTGCTGATCGCGGAACTTGCGGGCGAGGGACCACAGGAGATTCTGCTGATCGGCATCACCGGCGAACAGTTCGAAGTAGGAGCAGGGCTGAGCGCCGCCGCTGAACAAGCCACAACCCAAGCGGTAGCCCAAGTCCTGACGGAATTAGACCACCTCGGTATTTCCTATTCGAAATTGCGCAAGACACCCTACTCGGCCTGGTGGAACCCGATGGCCGAGGCGCATCCAGTCAGCGACCGCATTGCGATCGCGACGCCAGTCCAGCCCTAACCTAAGCCGAATGGCCCGCGGTGGCATGCCGGGCACGCACTTCGCGCTCGGCGACAAACCAGTCTCGGTTCGGGTCGCCGGATGTCCCGTTGCGCTGCAGATACAGCTCATAGGCACGACGGCGGATTTCCTCATCCAGGTTCGCCTGGGTCGTGTTCACTCCGGTCTTGCTGGCTGCAACAACCGTGGCCACCGCATTCTTAATGACTTCTGGCCTGCTCTGGACCGCCGTGGGTTGCACAGCTGTAGACTCCGTGGATGGGGTAGTTTTCTTGTTGCGGATGGGGATGCTTCCGTTGCTTTTTCGAGGCATTCCTAACTCCTTACAAATGGGGAATTCCAGTAATGGTTAACCCGATATCAACCAGTTGAGCACGACTCCGAACACGAGCCACGCCCGCAAAAACTATGCTTTTACTATAACGCGTATGCCTGTGGAAGAGGACAAAACCGAGGAGAAAAAATATTCTTGGGTACAAAGATGAATACTGTTTTGGGTCTCGTCGCCCTGAGGTCGAGACGAAGAAAAGTACATTAGTAACTTGTCGAAGAGCTGGCGTAGCCCGCAGGATAGAGCAGAAGGATTCCTAGGCCATATTATGTCATCTACGAATACTCAAGGTGCCGGCGCAAAAACCGCCAAAGCGACGATCGCAGACTTCGAACACATGGTTTCCGAGTCGCCAAGCACAGAGAGAGCTTGTGCGAAACTGGCGCAAATTCTACACGTACGCCGCAGTGAAATTGCGCTCATGCGCCTGGAGAAACGCAGCCTGCGCTTTATCTATCCCGCCGAGTTGCGTTCCGCGGGCGAACTGCCGCTCACCGGTTCCGCCGTGGCGGCGCGCACGGCAGCAACACGCGCTCCGCTGATGTCGAATACATTCATGCGGGTGAAGCATGTCAGTCTATTTGAAGCCGTCCGGCTGACCGGCGAGGAAGAAGACGATAAGAGTATGGAGCAGATGCCGATCCAGAAAATCATGTCGGTTCCCGTCATCTCGGCCGACGGAGATGTCCTGGGTGTCGTGCAGGTTTCCCGCAAGGGCTTGGACGCTTCGCTCGCCGGCCCGGACTTCTCCGGAGACGACTTGAAACTGCTGGAGAAAGCCGCCACCGTGCTGGCGCATATGCCTTTCATGCAGGAAGGCGCCGCGCTCTAGAATCGCGGCTCTTCGATTCGCGCCCCGCCGCACGGTGAACGGATTGCAGTTCCTTCTCTTTGAACCGATCCCGGCTTTATTTCTACTTGCGCACCTCACAGCGAGATTTATCTTGTCTAAGACCGAGACCTGACAGCCGTTATCGGCGCGGGCATCGGAGCACCGCGGGCATGTGTTATCCTCAGACGCCGCAGTCCAAATTCCGGTGGCCGAGTTGCGGTTATGCCCCGGATCAGGTCAAACATCCAGCGCAACCATGGTCTCTTTTTTTTCCGCTCTCTCCGTCTTGTGCGCAGGCACGCTCATGTACGAAATCGTGCTCACGCGCCTCTTGAGCGTCACTTCCTGGTATTACATGGCGTTCGTATCCATCTCCATGGCCATGTTTGGAATGACAGCCGGGGCGCTTTCCGTTCAGCTCTTTCCCAACTACTTTTCTAAGGATGCAATTCCGCGCCGCCTCACACAGGCCGCGTTGCGGGCCGCGATCTCGCTGCCGGTCTGCCTGATCGCAATGTTGGCGGTGCCTCTGGATCTCGCGGCTTCGGCTCAGACACTTTTCAGTTTTCTCCTGTTTTCGTGCATCGTCGCCACGCCTTTCTACTTTTCTGGCACGGCGGTTTGTCTCTCGCTCACTCGAACCCCATTCCCGATCGGCCGCGTTTACTTTGCTGACCTGTTTGGTGCGGCCCTGGGATGTCTGGCCTCGGCCCTCATTCTCAACTTGACGGATGCACCGAGCGCTCTCTTCTTTGTTTCGGCTTTGCTGCTTGTAAGCGCTCGCGGCTACGCGTCCTACGCCGGCGAACGACGTTTAGTCCGCCTCGCCACGTACGGCATTATCGTGTTTGTGATTGTCGGCCTGCTGAACTCCACCACCCTCTATGGCATTCAGCCCATCTGGTCCAAGGGCAAGATCGATACACGCATGAGAATCCTCTCCGAGCAGTGGAATTCGATATCGCGTGTGCGCGCCTACCGGCCCGCCATGGACCCAGCAATGATGTGGGGGCCCAGCCCGATCATGCCGCCTATCACCGCCGAAGAAATCCCGCTAAACATTGATAATGACGCCTCCACCAGCATTACCCGCTTCCAGGGCGATTTGGACGCACTCAACTATTTTCGCTACGATGTAACCGCGACCGCGCCACAACTCCGGCCCGGAGGCAGTGCGGCCGTCATCGGCGTCGGCGGTGGCCGCGACGTACTCAATTGCGCTGCCAACCACTTCCACCGCATCGTTGGAATCGAAGTGAACAGCGCGATGGTTCGCATGACCTCGCGCCAACTCGATTGGTTCTCGGGTTTCAGCAAGATTCCGGGATTTGAGTTGGTGAACGACGAGGGCCGCAGCTATTTGACTCGCGCCGGAGAGAAGTTCGATCTCATCCAAGCCTCGCTCGTCGACACCTGGGCCGCGACTTCGGCCGGCGCCATGACGCTTTCCGAAAATGCCCTCTATACCGTGGATGGGTGGAAAGTGTTTTATGAGCACCTGCGGCCCGGCGGCATTATCACCTTCAGCCGATGGTACGGAGGACCGTCCAAGGAAGTATTCCGGCTCTATAGCGTGGCCAGGGCCGCTATGATTGCCGAGGGTGTTTCCGATCCCGATCGACAAATCGTCCTGATCACCTCCGGCTCCATTGCCACCATGCTCGCCAGCAACCAGCCCTTTACCGACACCGATCTTGCCAAGATCCGCAGCATCGCCGACGAAATGCAGTTCAAGATTCTCCTTTTTCCGGGGCAGCCGCCCGCTAAGCAGGAGTTGCAGTTCATCTCTGCGACCCACACTCTCGCGCAGATGGCCGACTTGAAGTATAAGGACGTCGTCGATTACTCTCCCGTCTACGACAGCTCTCCCTATTTCTTCAACGCCGTCCACCTTCGCAATATTCCGGAGTTCATCCGCATTGGCGGATCGGGGGGCAATCTCCTCGCCGTTCTTTTCCTCTGCTGCTTTCTGGTCGCCGCCCTGATTCTGGTGCTTTCAACCATCGTGATCCCGGTCGGGCTCATGGTGAAACGCGCTCCCGGCACAAGGCCTGCCATCGGCGGAATCCTCTACTTCCTCGCCATCGGCCTGGGCTTCATGTTGATTGAAATGGGGATGATGCAGCAGCTCTCCGTATTCCTGGGCCATCCCATTTATTCGCTGGTCGTCGTGCTGGCTGGCTTGGTATTTTCGACTGGAATCGGCAGCATGGCTTCGGATCGCTTGCCGCTGTCCTCCGCATGGCAAAGCCGCGTGCCCGCCCTCGCTGTTGCCATGCTGATCGTCCTCTACAAACTAGCGGTCGTTCCGGTGATCCACACCTTTGTCGCAGGAGTTCTCTGGCAAAGGGCAGCGGTCGCGCTGGCGCTGGTGCTCCCGTGCGGTTTTGTGCTGGGCTTCTGCTTCCCCGTCGGCATGCGGTGGATGACCAAGCTGGGTTGTCAAGCGAGTCTTCCTTGGATGTGGGCTCTGAATGGCGCCGCCGGAACGTTGGGCAGTTTCGTGGCCATCGTGCTTTCGATGGAAACCAGCATCGCAGTCTGTGTCCTGACCGGAGCGGCGCTGTATCTGCTGGCCGCGCTCGTAATGCCGTCGAAGGCTCGTGCCCTCGCCTGGCGGCCTGTCCCCACAAATTCGCCGAGTTAGTCTGTTATCGCCACCGGACCGCACGCGTCGCGGCCTTTGCGATGTGTGGGTTACGGCCCACCGCGAAAACTGCTACTCATGTCTGCCTTGACACGTTCTGCCCAACACGGCTACACTCCTCTCCCGACGCGGCTTTTCGCCGCATGGGCCGTTCTCGTCAGCACCTCACACTCAATCCAGGAGGTTCCCGTGAAGATCCCCAGCTTCCCGAAATTTGCCGCCGCTTTCGTCATCGCTCTCACGCTTCTCTCGACCCTGGCATTCGCACAACTCCAGATCGGTTCCTCGAACACGGCCTTTGCTGACCCAACCGTGCCTCACCCCAATACCACGCCTTGCAAAGTAGTTCTTTTCAAAGGCTTCAAATTCGATAATTTCACCCCGCAGAACTTCCCTTACACCCCGCCCGCCGGCTGTGCCGCCCCTTGGGCCAAAGTCATTCTCGAAGCCGATTTCTCCATCACGAAAGGCATCCAGTATGACCGCACCGCCAACATCTGGATTGGGCCCACTAACATTTATTTTGGCACCACCTCCGAGCCCGACCCGAGTAATGGCCGCCACTGGCACGTGGAGCGCGACCTCACCGATTACTCCTCAATTTTTACCGTCCCACAAGAGGGCACTGTCGATCTTTTCAACATCTACAACAAGCAGTACAACGGTCTGCTCCACGGCAATGCCACCTTGTATTTCTATCCACTTCCGCCCAATCAGGCCGCTCCCCGCACAGCCGATCAGGTGATCGGCTTCTCCGGCGGATCAACCGGCGGCACGGTCGCCCTCGGCACTCCCGCGACCCTGCTCGAGCAAACTCTCACTCTCCCCACCAACATCGAGAGCATCTTCTTCGACGTCTTCGCCCAGGGGCAAAGCACCGACGAATTTTGGTACAGCTGCGTCCCCAATGACATTGCCGGTGAACTGGAAGACTGCGGCAGCACCGCCTTCCGTGAATCCGAAATCACCATCGACGGCACTCCCGCCGGCGTTGCCCCCGTCTACCCGTGGATATTCACTGGCGGCATCGATCCCTACCTCTGGATTCCTATCCCCGGCGTGCAGACCTTGAACTTCAAGCCCTACCAGGTCAATCTCACGCCTTTTGCGGCCATGCTCAATGACGGCAATCCGCACACGATTGCCCTCAGTGTCTTCAACGCCGACAACTACTTCTCTGCGACCGCCGCGCTCCGGCTCTATCTTGACGCCGATTCCACCCAAGTCACCGGAGGCGTCACCACCAACACTCTCACCGTCCCCAATCCCGCCATCGTCGAAAACCTCAAGACCACGAAAAGCGGCAACTTGGTAGGGACGGTCAGCACCAAGTCAGCTCACAATTTCGAAATCTCCGGATACGCCAATACGTCCCACGGCCTCGTCACCACCACGGTGAAGCAGGACGTCGATTTCTCGAACCTGCAGTACTTCAAGGCCACCAACACGCAATTCGAGCAGAACATCAATCAGGGAACCACCATTCACTCGGTAGTCACCGTCCAGAATCCGACCGGTCACCTCGAAACCACTGTCAATCACGACTGGCCGCTCGTGCTCGACATCAACTACGTCGTCGCGCCCGATGGCTCCGCGACCGAAACCACCACCAGCAATCAGTTCTTCGAGGCCGACGAGGCGGCGCGCCACAATGGCATCGCCACCACCTCCTCCGAGGCCCGGAATCGCGTCATCACCACCGACACCCTCAACTTCGATTCCAGCGGAAACTTCACCGGCAATTCCGGCATGTCGAGTTCGCAAGACTACTTCGGCTCCGATTCCACCGGCTATTGCTACAGCCGCTCCATCACCGCTGCCAGCAACGTCCTCACCAGCGTCACCGACGGCGTCGGCTGTTCCGGAACGAAGTAGTACGAAGTCAGATTGCAGAAGTCAGAACGCGGACAATGCTCCCAGCGAGCAATCAGCATCGCCGGGAGCTTTTTATTTCCGTCACAATGATCTCCGATCTGTCCTGCTGTCCCCGACCTGTCCCCTGTCATCCTGGGCGCAGCGAAGGACCTATGCATTCCGTGTACAGCGCCGGTACCGTGTTTGTCGGTTCCCTGGAATCTGCGCGATCGCCTTCCTCCGTGCTTCCCGTGTACTCCGTGGTTATCGCTTTTGCTTCTCACCTCTGCAATCGAACCTCTCCCCTCTGACCTGCCTTTCTGATTTTCCTGTGCACATCATGTGCAAATTCCGCCCCACCTCAAAGTATGACTCCCACACGATTCCCCCGCTCCTCCCCAAACCCCGCGCCGCGCGCGCGATTCCCCCGCGCCCTCAACTTCATCTTCATCCATGCCATCTCATCGAATTCCGTCCCGGAATTCCACCGACTGCACCAATCATGTGGTATTGACCTCCACTTCTTCTCCGCGTACATTCACACCACTCATCGCACAATGAGAAGGGAAGTACTCAACCGGAAATTGTCGCAGTGGTGAAAAATCATGACTGAAAAAAATAGCTGGAATATGTATCGCACGCGCTTTCTCGTGCGCGCCCGTCAACTCACCGAGCCCCTCGTCTTCACCGATTTGTTCAATCGCGAGCAATCCGGCCAGCCCGGAGACTACCTTGTCGAAACCTCCGACGGCATCCGCCGCATTACCACCCGCGCTCTTTTTGAAGACATTTATGTGCCGCTAGCGCCAGAGCCGATCGCTTCCGCGCTCGCAGGTGTGCAAAAACGTCCCGCGTCAGGTTCCGCCCCGTCACTTTTAAATGATGCGCGTCCCCGGGCCCTGGCGTGATGCCCCAGCAAAGTCATTGCAAATTCAGGCTTTGCCCAGCGGCCGTCAAACAAAGTTCTCAATTGGGTACCCTTAGCACACAAGGGCCACAAGATATTGTGATTTTTTCTTGACACGCACTACCAGTGGGAGTACGTTAAGCATCCCAAGAGCATTTTTATGAGACCTCCTTCTAAGGAGGCGACACCACCAAAACCAGGGGCGAACTCAAAGTTCAGGTGACTTCGCGTCCGCCCCTTCACGGGACCCATCCCTCCTGAGTGGATGAAAATTGCGGTGACTTCCCCCTTGGCCTGGTGACGCCGGTCTGGCGCCCCCAGACATCCCCTCGGGGGAACTCATCACAAGTACTTTCGCGGAGAGAAGCTGACCCCGACCGGCACGCTTTCCCGCGTGATTTTCGGTATTCGTTTTTGAGGAGCCCGATGGAAAGCTTGATCGAACTCGTTGCCGCTTCTTTGGCCCGTCATGGCATCGAATGCCCGGATGACGCTTCGAGACCAGTCTGGCGACAGACGGTTTCGCAAGCCTGCCCTGAGTCCAATCAAAGCATCCAAGCCGCGCACAGCTCAGCCTTGGCGGCCGAGCCGACTTCGCCCACCGCGCTCCCCGAACACAACTACCGCAAGATATTGGACGGCGATCCCGCCCCATAAGGGCGCCTTCGCCGCACCTATGGATCACGAGCTTCGCGAGAACCCGTGTCCGCCGGCTCCTTGAAATCGTGGGGTGAATGTGTGTATGCCAGAACTCGTGCGCCTTGGCATCACCATCGTCATTTTCAGGCGCTAGCAGCAGCGAAGCGGCGTAAGAGTGCAGCCCATAGCGCAACAGGCTGCGGAAAAAGGTCTGGGTTGCTGTTGATTTTGGGCGGCGCAGCGCTTCAGCGCTGCGGTAACCGCACTGTTTTGAACGCGGCTTTAGCCGCTGAGGTACCGACTCTTGCTCACAAACGACTTCTTCCGCAGCTTGGCAAACCGTGGGCAGATAAGCTCCAAATGACAACCCCCCGGGAGGGGGCGGAAGAAAAGCCATTACTTGAGCTGCATGCAAGACCGATTCATTACCGCCATCATCTAATTAGGAGAAGGAAATGCCTGAAGTGAGAGAGAAAGATCAAATCAAAACCCAGCCCCCCCTCAGCACGACGAATAACGTCAGCGCGACGAATAAGAAGAAGGCCCCCGGCCTGACCTTCCGCCGCCTCTTCACCAAGCCAGGCGTGTCCCCCTACAACGATGTCGAATGGGAGCTGCGCACCGCCTCCATCACCGACGCCCAGGGCAACTCCATCTTCGAGCAAAAAGACGTCGAAGTCCCCAAAGATTGGTCCATGACCGCGACCAACATCGTCGCCAGCAAATATCTTCACGGCCGCATGGATACCGGCGAGCGCGAAACCGGCGTCCGCCAACTGGTCAGCCGCGTAGCCGAAACCATCCGTGACTGGGGCTTGAAAGACGGCTATTTCCGCTCCCTTGAAGACGCCGTCACCTTCCACGACGAACTTGTCCATCTCCTCATCCGCCAGTATGCCGCCTTCAACTCGCCCGTCTGGTTTAACGTCGGCTGCGACCGCATCGAGCCCAACTCCGACGCCACCAACTGGCACTGGAACCCCGCCACGCAGCAAGTAGAATTCGGCGTCACCGGCTACACGCGCCCGCAGTGCTCCGCTTGCTTCATCAACTCAATCAAAGACTCGCTCGACTCGATCCTCACCTTGGCCAAAACCGAAGGCATGCTCTTCAAATGGGGAAGCGGCACCGGAACGAATCTCTCCCCGCTGCGCAGCTCCACCGAAACGCTCTCTGGCGGAGGCACCGCCAGCGGCCCGCTCAGCTTCATGAAGGGTTTCGACGCCTTCGCCGGCGTCATCAAGTCCGGAGGCAAGACTCGCCGTGCCGCCAAGATGGTCATCCTCAACATCGACCATCCCGACATAGTCGACTTCATCGAGTGCAAGCAGAAAGAAGAGGCCAAAGCCCACGCCTTAGTTGCCCAAGGCTATGACGGCTCGCATCCCGATTCCGACGCCTACAGCTCCATCTTCTTCCAGAACGCGAATAACTCTGTCCGAGTTACCGACGACTTCATGGTAGCCGTCCTGCGCGACACCGAGTTCTCCACACGCTCCATCGTCGACGGCCGCGTCATCAAGACTTATCCCGCAAAAGAGCTGCTCGCGAAGCTTTCCGAAGCCACCTGGCACTGCGGTGACCCCGGCATGCAGTACGACACCACCATCAACCGCTGGCACACGTCGAAAAACACGGCGCGCATCAACGCCTCCAACCCGTGCTCCGAGTACATGTTCCTCGATGACTCCGCCTGCAACCTGGCCAGCCTCAACCTGCTGAAGTTCGCTCCCAACGGCACGTTTGACGTGGAAGCCTATCGCCATGCCGTCGACATCATCATCACCGCGCAGGAAATTCTGGTCGACAACGCCGGCTATCCCACGGAAATGATCGGCCGCAATTCGCACGACTATCGCCCGCTAGGCCTGGGCTATGCCAACTTAGGCGCCTTACTAATGGCTGCCGGCCTTCCCTACGACTCCGATGCCGGCCGCGACTACGCCGCCTGCGTCACCGCCATCATGTGCGGAGAAGCCTATCTCCAATCCAGCCGCATCGCCGAACAATGCGCGCCCATAGCTCCAGCAACCAGCACAGTCCAAACGCGCCTTGGAGTTACGAAATCCGAAGACATGCCCGGCGCTGCCTGCCCCGGCTACTACCTAAACCGCGAGCCCTTCCTGGATGTAATAAGAATGCACCGCGCGTCAGTCAATAACATCGGTAGCGGAGCGACAAGCACCTTAGCTCGTTCCGCCGAGTTCAGCTCCGCGGCCACGCAGCTAGTCGACCTGATCGCCGCCAGTAAGCAAACCTGGGACGAAGCTCTCGCCAGCGGCGAAAAGCACGGCTACCGCAACAGCCAGGTCACGGTGCTCGCACCCACCGGCACCATCGGCTTCTTCATGGATTGCGACACCACCGGCATCGAGCCCGACCTAGCTCTCATTAAGTACAAGAAGTTAGTCGGCGGAGGCATGATTAAGATCGTCAATAACACCGTGCCCAGCGCTCTGTTCAAGCTCGGCTACACCCACGAGCAAACCGACGCCATCGTCTCCTATGTCGATGCCACCGGCACCATCGAAGGCGCACCCCACATCAAGGACGAGCATCTGCCCGTCTTCGACTGCTCCTTCAAGCCCGCCAAAGGCACGCGCTCCATCCACTACATGGGCCACTTAAAGATGATGGCTGCCGCTCAGCCCTTCATCTCCGGAGCCATTTCCAAAACCGTCAATCTCCCCGAAAATGCGAGCGTAGAAGATATCTCCGATGCCTACATCCAAGCCTGGAAGCAAGGCCTGAAAGCGGTAGCCATCTATCGCGACGGCTGCAAGAAAGCGCAGCCCCTATCCGCCGCCGGCACCAAGACCGCAAACAGCTCCGGTGTGGAGCGCGCGTCCTCGCCCGCTGTCGTTGAATCTGAAGAGGATCTCAACGCTCCCCCCCGCGCCGTCCGTCATCGCCTGCAAGAGGAGCGCATGTCGGTCACGCACAAATTCAAGGTTGCCGATCACGAGGGTTACATCACCGTCGGCCTCTATCCCAACGGAGAGCCCGGCGAACTCTTCATCAAGATGGCCAAGGAAGGTTCCACCGTCTCCGGACTCATGGACAGCTTCGCGCTCGCCGTCTCCATCGCCCTCCAGCATGGAGTCCCGCTCAAGCTCTTCTGCGAAAAGTTCGCGCACACCCGCTTCGAGCCCAGCGGCTGGTCCAACAATCCCGACATCGGCTATGCCAAGTCGATCATGGATTACATCTTCCGCTGGCTCCAGATGCGCTTCCTAACCGGACAGCAGCAGTTCCTGTTCGAAAGCCTGCGCCCCAAGTCATTAGGAGATTCAACTCGCCCGCCCGCCGAAGGGATCGTCGAGGACCTGCACGCCGACACGGGATCGCTAACGACGAACGACCAACGACGAACGACGGGCAGCATCCACGCCGCCGACGCCCTAGCCGGCATGATCGACTTAGGCGATGCTCCCAGCTGCTCAGTCTGCGGCAGCATCATGGTAAGAAACGGCAGTTGCTATAAGTGCATGAGCTGCGGCAGCACCAGCGGCTGCAGCTAAGTTAGCAAGTGTGGCGCGGGCATTCCTGCCCGCGAGGTTCTGACAATGTTCGCGTAGGGACAGCCGCCCTCGGATGTCCTCCCGCACTCGTGACAATAGAAACGTAATGACGCACTTGTCATTCCGACCAACGGGAGGAATCCGCTCCTGGTCGCGCCGGGTGCCCCATCCTTGCGCGTTTTTTGCGCAAGGGTGGGATTCCACCACCCCATCCCTCTTCTGATTTTCCAAGCCACCTGGCCACTCTTGCTAAAATGACACAGGGTAGACAGGCTGATTCCTGAAGCGCAGATGCCGATTTTCCTCAGCCTTCTTGTGTTAGAGTTCAGTTCTCCCCGGAGGTGACTCATGACCAACCGTTTGCAAGAACTTCTCGAAGAGGCTAGAAACCGCACTTCCACGCCGCAGGAAAAGGAAGAGCAGCGGCGGAGCTTCGCCTACGGGAATACTAAAATTGAAAATTCCCGTATCACGCGGGAAACAGTGGATCGAGAAGCAGAGTCGCTAGGAGCTCCGAACGATGAGCGAGGAACAGGGCCGGCATAGCCGCGCGCTTGATGCCGAGCTGATCACCGACCCACACCAGAAGGCCAGCGCCGAGGCCCGGAACGGATTACGACAGTTCGACGCGGTCATCGAACTGGTCGAGTACTTTTCTCACCCGGATCGCAAGTTCAAGATACGCCCCTCACAGTTGTTGCACCTTCACCGCCTCGCCCTTGAGGGAATCAGTTCGTATGCAGGCAATTGGCGGCCCGCGGGAATCGAAATCGGCGGAAGCAAACATCAGCCGGTTGGCGCACACCTGGTACCGGAAAAGATCGAAGAAAAGTGCGACTACGTAAATGACAACTAGGGAAAGAGTTCGCCGATCCATCTGTCTGCATATGCCCTGTGGGGGCTGAACTGGATTCATCCCTTTACTGACGGCAACGGCCGCACGGCGCGAGCAATCTCGTATTTGCTGCTATGCCTACGCCTCGGATACCGCGTACCCGGGAAAAAGACGATCCCCGAACAAATTGCGAGCGATGAAATGCCCTACTATCGAGCCTTGGAAGCCGCCGACACGGAATGGAAGGCAGGGAAGCTCGATTTGTCCGACCTTGAGAGACTGCTGGGGGACCTGCTAGCGATTCAGCTAGCGTCGGTCCACGAGCAAGCAACGGGTGGCGGCTAGTTCATCCCGCCGCGCGGGGCCCTCTCTCCGTTCCATTTCGGGAAAATCCGCCCATTCTTCCGCGTACGCCGGAGCACCCCGAATCGGTCTCCATAGCATGGGTTGTCAAGCCCCGTTTGACCTCCCGGAAATCCCCGAACCCCTTTCGCCTGTTGCTTCTGCACACCATGTACGTACATACGTGTATTCCAAAAAATATTTTGTTCGCTCACTATTCGCTTCCAGGCGCCGCCCCACCTTTCCCTTTTTCATCACAAATTTCCCGTACCCAGGTCACAGACTTTCCACCCCGTCCGTGTGAAAATCTCTTCTAGATGAGGAAAGGTGCGCGTGTGTCCACCGCCACCCACGATCCTCACCGAGGGCCCAAAGGCCACCTCAAGCGCTCTTTGACAACGAAGCCGGCACGACCCCAGGCGAAGCCGCAGCGGGGTCCAACTGAGAACTGAGAACGGGAACTGAGAACTGGCCCTTCATAACTCCCACGCGCTCAAGACTTTGCCTATAAGTCTAAGCACCTCAAGACTTTGGCGGGAAAAACCCGCTAAAGTCTTGATTCCTATAGACCGGGTAGGGAGGGGGAGGGGTATAGCCGTTCCGAGAACTTGGAGTTTGGAGAACGCCAAGGAATCCCACCCTTGCGCCCAAAGAACGCGCAAGGATGAGGTACCGGACTTCTAAAAATAGGCCGTCCGTATGGAGGACGATCCTTACACTGCTACAGGGACGTTATGAAAGGTCGAGGTGCAGGCTTCAAACGTCTGAACCTTGGGCGTTCCATCGATGAATTTTCCGAGGGTCTTCAACACTTGCGGGTAGGCAGTGGTGTTGTAAGCCTCGGCATTGGCCTTGTTGTCCCACAGACTGATTACGATCGCATGCTGGCTGCCGGGATTTGACAGTGTGATTTCGTCCTTGAAGCCCTTTTGCTTGTGAAGTAAAGGCAGAACGTCGTTTTCAAGGGTCCGGTTATAGTCAGAAAGCATGTTCGGTTTCAGCTGAAACGAGACATTGCGTGCAAACATAGCAACCTCCTAAAGGTTGTGTTGACGCTAAGAGGGGAGAACTTCAGATGGGCTGACTTAGTTCAGGGAACCTGAAAGAGGCGGGAACCACCTCACCTTCAACCCTAGCCCCATGGGACACTATTGTCAACCAGTGGGCGCCCTACTCATTCGCGCAGTTTGCGCTGCCGAATCAGCGCAGAGTCCAGGCCAAGAAAAAAGCGAACCAGCGACGCGAGTCGCCGGTCCGCAATGGATACTTGCCTAACTGATCGAGACTTACTTCTCCCTCACTGGTGATAAGCCTCGATCTTCGGGTTGGTGCTGGTGGAATCTGCACCAATAATCACCCACTCGGAGTCGGAAATCATGTAGAGGATGTTCTGCAGCGATCCAGCGGGGCAACTGCTCGTTGAACAGATCAGGAATCGCCCATTGGAGTTGCTGCCGCTGCAGGTAGTGCCAGAGCTTGCGGGGCAGTAATCGGCACTGAACGTGTCGGTGGTCGGCGAAGTGACTCCGCCACTGACGCTGTTCTTGTCCTCGGTTCCGCTCACCGTTTCGTTGCTGCTGCTGAACGTAACCGTAGAGGCCGACACCGATCCATTGTCGGTGACCGAACCCTCAGTTCCGCCCAGGTAAGTCGCGGCCAACGAGTTTGCCGTGAAGCTCGTTCCCGTTTGCGCGGTCATGTTGCCAAAACTCCCGTCGCCGCCGGTTCCAACCGAGAACGCCAGGTTCGTTCCATAGACGTAGAAGACAGACGCGTGATTGCAGCCGCCCGGACATCCCGCGAGGTTGCTGATGGGCATGCGTCCGTCCGCCGTTATGCTGTAGTCTCCTGTGATGGTGGCAGATTGCAGATTGCCACCGTCGTTGTCGTCCAGCCCCAGGCTGAACGTGCCGGAAGTGCCGGAAGAAGTTACGGTGAGGATTCCACCCTGCACCTCAGACACCGGACTCTGGCCCGAATTGTCGATGTCCGACGTCGCCAGTACGGCGGTGCCGCTGAGGGTCAGACTGCTGCTTTGCGTGAACACACGGCCGGTTATCGTCATCGGCGGGTTCTCGGTGGAATCGAGCGCCATCATAATCAGCTCGTTAGCGTTGACCACGTAGACGACGAAGTTTATGGTGGCGCCCGGTCCCGTGAAGAGTATGGTTGCCGTGCCGCGGCCGGTGGTTGAGTTCACAGTTAAATTGGTGGTGGAGTCCAGCGTTGTGTTTCCAGATGGGTTCGAGCCGCCCCCGGCGTCGTCAAAATCGGCTTCGCCGGTCAGGCTGCCGCTGTTGGAGTTGAAGTGGCCGGCAAGGGCGAAGCGACTGCCGCCCTGATCAGCTCCGAGCAAACCAAAGGCGTAGTTGCCGGATACGCCCGTCGAGAATGCGCTGGTGGTCTGCTTGCGCAGCAGGCCAGAGATCAGTTTGCCGCTGGTGTCGTAGCCAATGATGTGGCCGTTGCCGTCGCTTGCGTCCAGTGCGGCCGCAAAGGTGGCCGTATTACCGCCAGTTGGGTTTACGGTAAGGATGGCGAGATTGTCCGAGCCTACACAATACGTCCCGGTGAACTGAAGGCTCTGGGTCCCTGGATTTTTGCTTTGGTCGGCGACATCGATCAAGCCACCGCTCAGGTCTCCGCTGCCATCGGCTACGAAACTGCCGGCAGCCGAGGTGGCTGTGTTGGAACCGCTCCAACCCTTCATCATGAAGGCGTAGTGGCCGTTGAGTAGGCCGTTGTTCAGCGTGCCGGTACAGGCTGAGGCTGCATTAACGGTGATGGTAAAGGTGGCTTGCTTCGTAGTGCCTTCCGAATCCTGGACCTGTACGGTGAAGCTCGGGGTGGTTCCGGCGGCAGTCGGCGTGCCCGAGAGCGCACCGGTGGAGGAGTTGATCGAGAGCCAAGACGGCTCCCCGCTGAGGCTCCACGTATACGGAGTGACTCCGCCGCTGGCCTGCACCGTATCGCTGTAGTCCTGGCCGACGGTTGCTACTCCCAGGGACGAAGTAGTGATTGCCAGGGCGGCATTCACGGTGATGGTGAAGGATTGCTGCGCGGTCTGGGGCGAGCTTTCCGAATCCTGAACCGAGACCGTAAAGCTTGGGGTGGTTGCCGCCGCGGTCGGCGTCCCCGAGAGCGCTCCAGTCGAGGAGTTGATGGAAAGCCAAGACGGCTGGCCGCTGAGGCTCCAATTCTTGTAGGGAGGAAGTCCGCCGGTGGCACTCACCGTGCCTGCATAGGCTCCGCCGACGGCGCCTCCCGGCAGTGACGTTGTCGAGATCTGCAAAGGCGCCAGACCGATGGTGATGCTCAGGCCGGAGCTGTTGGCTGTAACCTTGTTCGGCGTTTCCGAATCCGTCACACTAACAGTGACAGCAACCGGGCTGCCCGAGTTCGAGGTCGGTGTGCCCGAGAGCGCACCGGACGAACTGACTGAGAGCCAAGAGGGGCCGCTGACGAGGGCCCACGTGTAGGGGCCAACTCCGCCGGATTGGGTTAGGTTGGGGGCAGCATATGCCGTGCCAACGGTCGCGCCTGGCAAACTCGCGGTTGTAACAGAGAGCGCCGGAGGCGCGCTCACCGCGATCGAGAAAGGCTGAGTTTCAAAAGCTCCCGTGGCATCCGTGACCTTGAACGTATACGATGAATTGCTTGCGCTTGACTGTGTCGGCGTGCCGCTGACGACTCCCGAGCTTGGAGCCAAGCTTAATCCCGCGGGAAGCGCTGGTGTGACGCTCCAAGTAAACGGAGCGGTGCCGCCGGTCGCGGCTAACGTGTAGGTGTAGCCTTGGCCAGAGGCCGCCGGGCCGGGAGGAGTGGTCGTACTGATAGCAGGCAGCGGATTGACCGTGATCTGCACGGAACCGGATTTCGATGTGTCAGTGATTGACGTTGCCGTTACAGTTACTGGGGTCTGGGTCGTGACGATGGCCGCAGTGTAGGTGGCGACCGTCGTGGACGTGCCGCTTAGTGACCCGGAGGACACAGAGCCCCACGTTACTCCCGCATTCTTGGAGTCGTTCGCAACGGTGGCGGTAATGGCAGATGTTTGCCCCCCGTCGATCGCGGTGGGGGCGGCGCTTAGGGTGACGGCGATCGGGGCAGTTGACGAACTGCAGCCCACGAGAAAGCAAGCAAAAGCCATCAGGAGAATAGCTCCTTCAATGCGAACGTAAGATTTCATGTCAGTAGCCTTTCGATCTATGACTTGCACTAAGGTTGGTGTACAACGGTGGGAACATGGATTGCACTTCCGAATCACCTACTTGGGTTACGAATGTCATGTGCGTTGAAAAACTAAACAAAGCGCAGCTAGACTCTTCTCGGGAGACCAGATTCCGGGGAGCAATCCAAATTACGCACATCAGGTGATAGCAATCCGTGACTGCTATCACTCCGGCCTTGTGACGTTCGGATGGCGACGCTCTTCGCGCAGCTTTCCTATCTCGATCCGCCGTCTCAATTTGCGATGCCGCTAATTGAACAAATCCAGTGTGACGGGGCTCCTATCTTGTTTCATCTCGGGAATCTACTTTTTCCGGGATGGAGCAGACATATTTCGTTACGTCCGAGACTGCGCAACGGACGACGGTCTTCCAATCGGCTGGGGCGGCGGATTTATTCATGGATGTACTACTGGGCTATCGACGAGAGCAAAGATACCTGCTGCACGAATTCGTGCTTATGCCGGACCGCTTTCACGGGCTGATCACACCGACTCCGGAGGTTTCGCTTGAGCGGGCCGTGCATTTCATTAAGGGAGGATTTTCTTTCCGGCTGAAATCGAGCGTACCGGTCTGGCAGGCCAGCTTCACGAATCACGGGATTCGAGATAGTGAGGACTTCGAGCGGTATTGCGAGTTCATATGGGCGAGTCCGGTGCGATCCGGCCTGGCGCCGAAACCGGAGGACTATCTGTTCTCTTCGGCAGGCGGAAGATATGAGTTGGATCCCGCTCCAGAGCGACTAACAAGCCATCTCGGTGTCGTTGGCCAGATAACAGCTTAGGAGGCTGGGGAAGAATTGTTTTCTTCGCAGCAGCCTCCCTTGGCGGCTGAAGCCCGTATTCAAGACAAAGCGCTATCGCGGCGATGAACCGCTCCACCCCATCACGCCAAAACCGGGGGTGCTGGGGCCGCGGCGCTGCGCCACCCAAAATCAGGTGCAACACCAACGTTTTTCCGTCCTCTATTTGAGGACAGGAGAAAAAGGGAGCACAAGGTGCTCCCGGCTTCTCAATAGGCGTGTGCTTACTTTGAACGGTTCGGGCTTACTTGGAGCTATCGCCCATTGACGCGCGGTCGGACCCGCCGATGTCAAGCGCGGTTTTCTTTCCGGCGAAGCGAATTTCCGAAACCGATGCTTTCCCGTTGCTGTGGTTGACAATCGCCGCGTTATACGACGAAGCCTGCTGGAGTTCGACTTCCTTAGCGGTCGTCTTAGCGAGTTCTTTCTTGCCCTGCATGACACTCAGTTCCACGTTCGCCCCGGTGCCTTCCCAGCGGATCTGGTAATCACCGGCCGGAATCTGTTGTCCATTCACCTCAACCGTTTCTTGAATGTGCAGACTTCCTTTGTTGCTCGCGAAAGCACCCGTTGCGACGAAGACCGCCAGCCCGAGCACCACACTCTTTGCCAGATTGTTCAGTTTCATACGATCCTCTTTCTGCCCGGTTTCTGGCCGGGACCTCATGGGCGGCTGGTTCGGAGCGGGCCATCGACGACTTGCCTTTTTGCAGCGAAGTCTTACAATGCACCTGTCAGGGTGACGCAAAGGGAAGCGAGGTCGACTCGTTGCCATCCTTTTGCCGGACTCGGCTCACCAGGGCCGCCAAACCATGCGTGAGTTGAGTCCTGTCACCCTGCAAGATATCTAGATTCTTAGAGTCAGAGTTTCCTCCTGCCCCATCTTGATTCGATTCAAAATACGCATCCCGGTTCCGGGAAGTTCCCGACTTAGCGAAGATATTTATTGGACGCGTAAGCGGGCAGCGCGTTAGCAGTTCTGCGATAGGTTTGGCTGCAACATCCGGAGTATGTCTAGTCAGGATTGGGACTGTCGCGGTTAGGCCAGAATGATTTTCGAGGGCGTGACTTGCTGCACATTCCCGGTGAATGCGAAGGGCAAGAGGTCTTGCGCGCGTTTACTGAAGATCAGCAGCTTATCTTCATGCGATTTTCAGTACAATCTTGCCGTAATTTTTCCCTTCCTGCATCAGCGTGTAGGCGGCGCGTGCATCGGCGAGCGGAAACACTTTCCCGATGACGGGATTCAGTTTCCCATCGGCTAGCCATTCCGAGAGCTGCTTCCATGCCGATTCCATGAGCGGGCGGTTCTGGCTGAGATAGCTGAGCCAGAGGCCGTGCACGCTGGCGCCCTTGGCGTAAAGCACACGTGTGTCGAGCAGCGGAGTTTCTCCGGTGGCTGCGCCGTAAACGATAACGCGTCCGAAGTCGCGCAGGCAGCGCACACTCTTGGCGACGTGCTCGCCGCCTAGCATTTCAAAAACAGCGTCGACGCCTTCGCCGCGGGTCAGATCCTTGATGGCATCGACATAGTCTTTCTGCTTGTAGTTGATGCCGTGTTGCAAGCCGAGCTCGCGCACGCGCGCGAGCTTATCTTCAGAGGAAGACGTGCCGTACATTTCAACGCCGAGAATCTTGCCGATTTGAACAGCGGCGGTGCCGACGCCGCCCGCAACCGCATGAATAAGGACGCGTGCGGCGGTGGGTTTTTCGATGAGGCCGGCCTTCCAGAATGCGAAATAGGCTGTGAAGAAGTTGACCGGGAAGGCAGCGGCTCGCTCTGCGGTCCAGGTTGCGGGCACGGGCCAGAGCATGGCACGATAAGCCGCCGTTTGTTCGGCGAAAGCGGCCCACTGCGTGTAGCCCATAACGCGGCGGCCGTTCGGGTCGGTGCCGGCGAATTCGCGCCCGGCGATTAGCGGAGGCTTGGGCGTGCCGGCGTAGCCGCCGTGCGTGGTCATCAAGTCGGCAAAGTTGAGGCCCCCGGCTTCTACCTTGATCAGAACTTGATCTGGGCCGGGATGCGCGTCGGGAACATTCTGCAATTCGAGGACTTCCGGGCCGCCGAAGCGGGAGATCATGAGAGCCTTCATGAGAAAAGTTTATCTGACTTCGCTCGATCGGGCGCAGCGCCCCAATCGGAATATAATAAGGAACGAGTTTCCGACCCTCGCCGCCTTGGATGTTGTGGCGGCGCGGGCGAGGAAGAGCGGAGCTGGGGTTGGCCTCGCTTTCCCGAGGGTGCGGATGGCAACGTCTGCGCCTCCCGTGTTTGGAAAGGAAACGCTCGCGGAGCTCGCTCCTGCCCGCTGTTTCTTTCCTTTCAGTCGATATCCAATCGGAAAGCGTCGTTGGTCGGCAGTCGTTTGTCGTTCGGGTTTCCGGCAATAACCAGTCCGCCGGGACCGACCACGAACTGCCAACGACGAACGACCGACAGCGAACGACGTGCTTCTTACCGACAAATTCGGGCGCTCCATTCACGATCTGCGGATCTCGATCACGGATCGCTGCAACTATCGGTGTGTCTATTGCCGCACGGGAACCAACGGCGCGGCCTATGCCGAGCTTCCGTTTGCCGATTACTTGCGGATGGCGCGCATCCTGGTTTCTTTGGGGATCACGAAAATTCGCCTGACGGGCGGCGAACCGCTCTTGCGCAGCGGGATCGTCGACTTTGTACGCGACCTTGCGAAGCTGCGCACGGTGCACGGCGAGAAGCCTGAGATTGCGCTGACGACCAACGGCCATTTGCTGGCCGAGATTGCGCAGGTCCTGAAAGATGCGGGGCTTGACCGCGTGACCGTGAGCATGGATGCTGTCGATCCGGCGCGCTTTGCGCGCATCACGCGCGTGCCCAACGGATACGATAGCGTGCTTGCTGGGATTCGCGCCTCGCGCTGCGCTGGACTCGATCCGGTCAAGGTTAACTGTGTTCTGCTGCGCGGTTTCAACGAAGATCAGATCATCCCCTTCGGCATGTTTGCGCGCGAAGAAGGCGTGGTGGTGCGGTTCATTGAGTTCATGCCGCTGGAAGAAGACCGTCTGTGGACGCCCGGGGTCGTGGTCACACTCGATGAGATTCTGGCGCGCATGTCGGAGTATCGTCCGCTGGCGGAGATCGAGCATGGGCGCAGCGAAACTGCTCGCCGCTACCGCTTTGCCGATGGCGTCGGCGAGTTCGGAATCATTGCGCCGGTGTCGCATCCGTTCTGCGGCCACTGCAGCCGGATTCGCATTACTTCGGACGGCAAACTGCGCACGTGTTTATTTTCAACCTGGGATCACGACTTACATGAATTGATGCGACGCGGCGCGCCAGACGAGAAGCTCGTCGAGTTCATCGTGAAGACCGTCGCAAGCAAGGAAGAACGGCACCACATCGGAGAGCCTGGGTTTGTGCCGGCCTCGCGAACGATGGTGCATATTGGGGGATAGGGCGTTGCGATTATGGGTATCCATTCTTGTCTACGCAACGCTATCGTTTTCACCTCGCGCAACGGCCGCCGATTTGCATTCCTCGTATCTGGGGTTTGACCGCAATGAATATCCGGGCGACGACAATCTTAAAGAGCTTCGCAAGACCTTCGCCTTTGCCGGATATTGGCTTAACGATCCTCCGGGGTCGAAAACGAACACATGGGCAGGAAAGCGCGGCAAGCTCGAAGCCGCCGGCTTTGGATTTCTGGTTCTCTTCAACGGCCGTTTGTATCGAGACTTGAAGGCGAATGCGCCGGCATTGGGCAAGTCAGATGGTGACGCCGCGGCCGCGGCGGTCCGGCGGGAAGGCTTCCCGCCGCAGGCAATCATTTTTCTGGACCAGGAACAGGGCGGGCGACTGCTGCCTGAGCAAAAAGCTTATCTGTTCGCATGGGTCGATGAAGTAAGCAAAGCCGGACTTCGCGTTGGTGTCTATTGCTCCGGCATCCCGGCCCCGGAAGACGGCGGCACGAGCGTCGTCACGGCGGAGGACATCAAGACAAATGCGGGCAGCCGCAAGATCACTTACTGGGTGACCAACGACGCCTGTCCTCCATCACCGGGATGCGTTGCGAATGCGCGGCCGCCTTCGCCTAATGCCAGCGGAATTGATTTCGCGGAGGTCTGGCAGTTCGCGCAAACTCCAAAGCGGAGAGATGTGGCTGGCGGGTGCGGTGGCTATGACAAAGATGGAAGTTGTTATGCGTCGTCAACCGCTGTCGTGCAAAGGTTGTACGTTGATTTGGACACAGCAAATTCCGCCGATCCGTCGCACGGGAGAACGCGATAAGAAGGAGGAACACTGCGATGGGAATGGTGGAGCACCAGATCAATAAAGCGCGTCGTACTTGGTGACGACCCAGCCTGCATCTTTTTTCTCTTCGGTCACCGAAAACAGGTCTTCATACGTAGCATCCTGCGCGGTAGTGGAGTAGCGCTGACCTTTATATTGCAGGATGACGAGCGGTGGGACGTCTTCCCAATCCACGAGGTGCCACTTGATCAGCGGGTGCTGCGATTCCGAGGCGCAAAGGAAATCGGCGCGCTTCCTGCGGTAATCCTTTTCCCAGGCAACGAGCAGTTGGCGGCAACTGCCGTCGCGCATTTGCGCGATGAAAAGGTTCGCGGTGTGCTCGATGGTGCGGTCGCGCAGCGGATTCATCGTGATGCTCAGCGGCATCTGGGTGAGTGGGTCTCGTTCTTCCGAGCGCGCCAGCACTGGCCCCTGATTGCTGAGCCAGTGAACGTATCCCAGGCAAATCGCCACCAGCAAGAGCGCGAAGCCGATCGCGATTCCGACTTGTGCCTTGGAAGCCTGCATCAGGAGAAGTTTGGGGCAAAGGTAACCCGGGCGCAAGGTTACGATGGGCACTGGGGCGGTCGGGCAGAGTTCCGAACCCGGGCGAATGGAACTGAGGTCAGAGGTTAGATTGCAGAGGTAAAACCCGTCGGGCGACTATTAAACTCGCTGCTTGGGTTTTCACCTCTGCAATCTGACCTCTTACCTCTGATCTTTTGATCTTTCTTTCACGCGCTCACTAGCGAGCCGATTTTCTCGCCCAACACCACTCGGCGGATGTTGCCATGGGCGTTCAGGTTGAAAACTAGGATGGGCAGGTTGTTGTCTTTGCAGAGGGAGATGGCGGTTGAGTCCATCACCTTGAGGCCCAGTTTGAGCACGTCCATGTAGGTGATCTGGGAGAACTTTTTCGCGTCCTTCACCTTCATCGGATCGGCATCGTAGATGCCGTCGACCTTGGTGGCCTTGAGGATAGCGTCGGCCTTGATCTCCATGGCGCGGAGCGAGGCGGCCGTGTCGGTAGAGAAATAGGGATTGCCGGTGCCGCCCGCGAAAATGACAACCCGGCGCTTCTCAAGGTGGCGAATGGCGCGGCGGCGGATGAACGGCTCAGCTACCTGATTCATCTCGATGGCCGACTGGACGCGGGTATAGACATGCTGCTTTTCGAGCGCATCCTGGAGCGCCAGCGCGTTGATGACGGTGGCGAGCATGCCCATGTGGTCGGCGGAGACGCGGTCCATGTCTTTGGCCTGATCGGCAACGCCGCGAAAGAAATTGCCGCCGCCAACGACGATGGCGACTTCGACTCCAAGGTTGTGGACCTCGGCAATTTCGCCGGCTATGGAATGAATGTGGGTGGTGTCGACGCCAAAGCCCTGGTCGGCGGCAAGGGCTTCGCCGGAGAGCTTGAGCAGGATGCGTTTGAAGACCGGAGTAGGCATAGGGTCCAAGTTTCAACGTTTCAGGGTTTCAAAGTTTCAAGGTAAACCCAATCTCAACGTTTTACCAACTTTGGAACCTTGAAACCTTTGCCACCTTGAGACCTTAAATCAAAAGGGGCGCCGGAGCGCCCCTTAGATTATTTGGCCGGTGCGGCCGCCTCGCCCTCATCGGGCTTGGCGGCGGTGAAGGCCACCGTGGCCGTCGCCTCGCCTACCTTGAACCGCGCGAAGCGCCGGACTGCGATATTCTCGCCGAGCTTGCCAACCTTGGCCGCGATCAGTTGCGAGATGTTCATGGTCTGGTCCTTGATGAAGGGCTGCTCGAGCAGGCAGACTTCCTCGTAGAACTTTTCCATTTTGCCGGCAACCATCTTCTCCGCAATGTGGGCGGGCTTGCCGCTCTTGATGGCTTGGTCGAGGTAGATCTCTTTTTCGCGCTTGAAGTCGGCCTCGGTCACATCCTCTTTGCGGACGTACTTCGGGTCACTGGCCGCAATGTGCATGGCGATGTCGTGGGTGAGCTCTTTGAAATCATCGGTGCGGGCCACGAAATCGCTTTCGCAGTTGACCTCAACCAGCACGCCAATCTTGCCGCCGGCGTGAATATACTGGGCCACCGAGCCTTCACTCGTCACGCGAGTTGCCTTTTTTGCCGCTACCGAAACGCCCTTTTTGCGCAAAATGACAACCGCGTCTTCAAGATTGCCCTTGGCCTCAGTCAGGGCCTGTTTGCAGTCCATCATCGGCGCTCCGGTTTTTTCGCGGAGCTCTTTTACCTGGGAAGCAGAAATGTTAGCCATAGTTGTACTCATAAGGACCTCATGTTCAAAGTTTCAAGGTTTCAGAGTTTCAAGGAGGAAGAATCGGAAGGCCAATCAATCATTGAAACCTTGACACTTTGTAACCTTGAAACCTGCCTCTATAAAACTAAACCCGCGCACAGACCGGCTGCGCGGGTCAGAATCTCCGGGGTGCTGGAGCTAAGAGCCAAAAGCTAATAGCTGGTCTTACGACCGGCGCGTCTCGGCCTGGAGTTCGTCGACGTCTTCCAGAATTGCGGCAGGACGCTTGCGCGTACCTGCGCCCAGCACGTCTTCCATGCGAATATCTTCGCCCTCGGGCGCGACAACTGCGGCCGCACCATCGGTTTCCGTGGCGGCCTCGTCTGCAGCAACCTCAGGAGCCACACCATCCGCGGGCGCAGCGTCGGCAACCGCCTGGATCTCGGCCATCTGCTTGTCGCCTATGGCATTCACGCCTTCGGCGATCGATTCGGAAATCTTCGACGTGAATAACCGGATCGCGCGCAACGCGTCATCGTTGCCGGGGATCACATAATCCACTTCACTGGGATCGCAATTCGTGTCAACGACAGCGACGACTGGAATGCCCAGCTTGCGTGCCTCGCGCACGGCAATCTGCTCTTTGTTCGAATCGATCACGAAAATCGCATCGGGCAACCGCGACATGTTCTTGATGCCGGCAAGGTTGGCCTGCAGATGCTTGCGCTCGCGCTCGAGCTTGATGACTTCTTTTTTCGGCAGAAGCTCGTAGCGGCCATCGGTGGCCATGTCGTCAAGCTCTTTCAGCCGCTTCACGGATTTCTGCACGGTGACCCAGTTGGTGAGCAGTCCGCCGAGCCAGCGCTGGTTTACGTAGAACATGGAGCAGCGCTGCGCCTCTTCGGCGATGGCGTCCTGCGCCTGGCGCTTAGTGCCCACGAAAAGGACAACTTTGCCGGCGGCGGCCAGTTCCTGAACGAATTTCGACGCTTCCTTGAACATCTTCAGCGTCTTCTGCAGATCGATGATGTAGATCCCGTTGCGCTCGCCGAAGATGTATTCCTTCATCCGCGGGTTCCAGCGCTTGGTTTGGTGCCCGAAGTGAACACCCGCTTCGAGCAACTCCTTCATGGTGATGTTAGCCAATTAACCTCCTTATTTGGTCTGCATCCTTACACCAGTTGTTAGTGGCCAGTGGCCAGTTGTCAGTGAACGTCACCAGAAACTGGCTGCTGGCAACCGGCAACTGCTTTGTCGGATTGCCATTCCCGTCCACCCCATCTCAGGGGAGGTGGGGGGATGAATTTAACACCTAAAACCAGTCGTTCGTCATTCGTCGTTTGCGAACGACCAACGACGAACCACCATCGACTATCTCTTGCTGAACTGGAAGCGCTTGCGTGCGCCCTTCTGGCCGTACTTTTTGCGCTCTTTCGCGCGGGGGTCACGAGTGACCATGCCTTCGGCTTTCAGGGATTTGCGCAATTCCGCGTTAAATTCCATTAGCGCGCGCGTGATGCCCAAGCGTACCGCATCGGCCTGCCCGGCTACGCCGCCGCCGCAGACATTTGCGAGGACGTTGAAGTTCGCCGCAGTCTCGGTCAAAACCAGAGGCTGCTTGGCGCTGGTGCGCTGCGAAGGCGTCACAAAGTATTCGTCGAACGCTTTGCCGTTGACCTTGAATTCACCGCTGCCCGGACGCAGGAAAACGCGCGCAATCGCCGCTTTCCGCCGTCCCGTTCCGTAGTATTGAACTGTGTCTGCCATTAGCTCTTAGCCGTTAGCTATTGGCTTTTCTTGCCAAGCGCCAACTTTTGTGCCTTTCCTCAAAATTCGAAAACCATGCAGCTCGAAACTTGTTATTTTAGCTAAGAGCTAAAAGCTAATAGCTAAGAACTGGGCTACGCGAACACTTTCGCTTCCGGCTTTTGCGCCGCGTGCGGATGCTTGTCGCCCTTGTACACCTTCAGCTTCGTAAACATCTGCTTGCCCAGTTTGTTTTTGGGCAGCATGCGCGAGACGGCCTGTTCGATCACCAACTCCGGCTTGCGCACCAGACGTTTTTTTACGTCTTCGGAACGCAGTCCGCCGGGATAGCCCGTGTAATGGTGATAGGCCTTTTGTTCGACCTTCATGCCAGTCATCTTGACCTGCTCGGCGTTGATGACCACGACGTGATCGCCGGTATCGATAAACGGCGTGTATCTCGGATTTTCTTTGCCCATCAGAATGCGGGCTACGCGCGAAGCCAGCCGCCCGAGCGGCTGCCCGGTGGCATCGACCACAAACCACTTCCGCGTAATTTCCCCTTCTTTCGGGAAATAGGTAGACATTGCAACCCTCCCAAAGCGTAAAGAACGAATAATGAAGACCGCTGAGATGCCCTGATCTTTCTAAGTAAAGATCACGCTAAGAAAGCAAACCACGCAGAACGCGCGCAAGGTGTTCCGGGCGGGCAGCCGCAGGACTTCCAAAGACGTTTAGGATAGCCCACGAGCCTCGCCCTTGTCAACGAAAGGATTCAGGGGAAAGGGGTTAAGGGCAGGTTCTTGGCCTTCGCCGGTGAGCACCGGCCCGCTCGCCACGATCCGCAGGCTATGGTGGGCGATTCGTGTTTCCGGCAAGAAGCAAACGGCTACTTTCCGTCCACGGTCTTCAGGCATTTCCCGTAGAGCTCGAGCAGATGATCGGCGTACTCCTCGGGCTTCGTGGCGGCTGGTCCGCCCTGAAAGCCCACGCCGCCAGCCGCGCCACTGGTCCTGCCGTAACTGGTCGTCATGGCGATGAACTTCATAAGGTCAAGGGCAATATCTTCGTTGCGGCGATTGCCGATAGAAAAGGCGGATGCTTCCATAGTCATTCCTCAGAACAAGATGTTTATGAGACCACTTTTAGCCGTTCGGGGTTAGCGATCTTCACACCGGAATTCGACCGAGTGTCCAAGCGCGATGATAGCAGAGGGAGGTCCCGGTGTTGTACCAGCACTTGCCGCAAGGGAACTGAGCGACACGCGCCGCCCGTGTTTGCGGGGACGCAGCCGGGAATGTTGTCTGGCAAATTTCGACTTCCAGAAAACGCCGCGCGATTTGGTAAACTAACAGCGGAAGCCGACGTAGCTCAGTTGGTAGAGCAGTCGATTCGTAATCGACAGGTCATCAGTTCAAGTCTGATCGTCGGCTCCAGCCTCTTCAGCTGAACAGTCTGTTCACAAGGACGTGCTACAGCTGCGGCACGATCGATTCCTCGAATTTCCCTGCGAAAGCCGTGTTGACTCGCACCTGTGATCAACGAGCTAGCTATGCTTCACAAACTTCAATGAGGCCGAGTTCATGCAGTAACGCAGGTAAGTGGGCTTGGGGCCATCGTCGAAAACATGGCCCAGGTGCGCCTCACATTCGGCGCATGAAATTTCATCCCGGCTCATGCCCAGGCTCAGGTCAGCTGTCTTTCTGACATTTTCTTTGGCGATCGGAGCCCAAAAACTTGGCCAGCCCGTTCCCGATTCAAACTTCGTGTCCGAACTGAAGAGCGCGTTACCGCAACAGACGCAGCGATAGAGACCCTTGTCGTGCAGGTTGTAGGTATCCCCCGTGAAGGCCCTTTCCGTCCCTTGCTGGCGCGTCACCTCAAATTGCAAGGGAGTCAGTTGCCGCTTCCACTCGACGTCCGTCTTGTGAACTTTCTTAATGCGCGCCTGTCCAAGGCTCTGCCCGGAATCGCTGAATTGGATGATCGTCACCGTGTCTTTGTCATCCGAGGGGTTGGACTTCGCGACGCCTAAGTTCGGGCTTTTGAGCCATGCCATCAGGCCGGCACCAGCGACGGCGGAATTAGCAAGAAAATCTCTGCGTTTCATGGATCCTCCGATTTCCAATATCGTTTGTCCCCTACTTCTTATAAAGGGTGGGGAATTGCTCACGAAGGTGCTCCACTTTGGGCGCATCGTTGATCGCAATATATGGGTTGTCGGGATGGAGGGTGGCGTAGTTTTGGTGATAGGCCTCGGCTGTGTAGAACGCCTTGAGCGGAACGACTTGCGTCACGATGGGGTGGGGGAAGGATTTTGCCTGCTCAAGTTGGGAGATGTAGGCCTCCGCGATGCGCTTTTGTTCGTCATTGGCGAAAAAGATCGCCGAGCGATATTGAGTGCCGCTATCGGGCCCCTGGCGATTGAGTTGTGTGGGGTCGTGCGCCACGGAGAAGAACACTTTCAGAAGTTGGCCGTACGAAATTTGCGACGGGTCGAAAATAATCTTCACAGACTCGGCGTGCCCCGTCGTTCCGGTGCTCACCTCTTCATATCCGGGTGTGGCAACCGATCCACCGGAATATCCCGAGGTAGCTTCCTTGACGCCTTTGACGTGCTGAAAAACGGCCTGGATTCCCCAAAAGCAACCGCCTGCAAAAACCGCCGTTTGCTTGCCCGAATTCGACGCCAGAGGGGCATCAACCGCTGGATCGGGAATAACGACGCTACGCCCGGAGGCGTGAACGCGGTTCGATGTCAAAAAGGCGGCAAAAACAAAGACTGCGGTCAGGACCGCGATCTTGCCAACCAGGGGAGAACTTTTCGCTGCAACACTCATGTCACCACCTCACCCCCGATTGGATTCTCAACCACTGCGAAAGTTACACAGGTCCTGAAGCTTGAACTTCACTACCGGCTGCAGAATCTCAAGCCAGACCTCGCAGGCGAATGCGATACTGTCATTGCCGAACGAAATCATCCTGATTAAGAGGTGTTTTATGAAACGCATCTACATCGTCGCTTACCACCAATCAAAGTTTGGAAAACTCATGGGACTCACCATTCCCGAGATCATCAAGAACGCGATCGTCGAAACGTGCGACGAAATCCGCGTTGCGCCGAGCGCGCTGGATGTCGGTTCGATCGGCGCTACCTGCAACATCTCGCTGAACGAGCAAGGACTTCTCGCTGGGCTGATGGCGCAGGTCCCGGGCCTCGAGGGAAAACCCCTGGAATCGGTCGAGAACGCCTGTGCCTCCGGAGGACAGGCCGTGCTTTCCGTAATTCAAAAACTCCTCGTGGGCTGGGGAGACGTCGGCATTGCTGTGGGCTACGAGAAAATGCGCGACGCCGAAGGCAAGATGGATGGCAAGCTCATCGGCAAAGCGCTCGGCTACTTCTCGCATCCCGATGAACGTGAAGGAAAGGTCTACATCTTCCCGCATTTGTTTGCCGAAGTGATGGAATGCTATCTGAAAGTGAATCGCGTTCCAGAAGAACATCTCGCGCAGATCGCCGTGGCGGAGTATGCCAACGCCAAACACAACCCCTACGCGCAGATGCAAAAAGTGCAGATCACGCTGGAGCAGGCCATGAAAATCGAGGGGATCAACCGCTATGTCGTCGAAGGCCTTCCCTTGAAAACCTATGACTGCTCTCAGATCACCGACGGCTATGCCGCCTTGATCCTGGCCACGGAGGAAGGCTTGGCAAAACTCGGGGTCAGCAAGAGCGATTGCGTGGAAATCGCCGGCTATGCGCAGGCGACCGATCCCCTCAAAAAGGCCGGACGCGACATTCTCCATCCGCATGGCGCATACACAGCCATGAAAAAGGCGTACGACATGGCTGGAGTGAAGCCCGCCGATGTGAACGTCGCCGAGGTCCACGACTGCTTCACGGTGATGGGAGCGATTGGCACCGAGGTATTGGGCAAAGCGCCGGCAGGGAAGGGCGCGCAATATTGGGTTGATGGAAAGGCCGGCGTCGACGGCGATTGCGCCATCAACACTTCGGGCGGCTTGATTGCCAAGGGACATCCCATCGGTGCGACCGGCGTAGCCATGCTTGGCTGGTCTGCCTGGCAGTTGCTGGGCAAGGCGCCGACTCCGCTGCAGGTTAAGAATCCGCGCGTGGCGGCCACCTTCAACATTGGAGGGCCGATTTGCGCGTCCGTGTGTGCCGTGCTGAAACCGGCATCGTAGAGCGGATCGAAAATCAGCGCAGCCCGGTTAGAGCGGAAATCCACTCTCGGCTGGGAATGTACGCCTGCGAGAATCGCCTTGACGCTATCCTCAGCATCGGCACTAAACTGTGGATGGTTTTCGCATGAAGGAAGAAAAAAGACGTCACGCGCGCGTGAAGATACGAGTCCCGGTTGAGATGCGGACTCCGAACGAAAATCCGATTCGCGCCGAAACTTCGGATCTGAGCGTCAGCGGTTTCTATGTCGAGATGCTGTTTACACTGGAGGTGGGCGCTCAGCTAGACATTACCTTGCGGCTTGGCGACGCCAGCGTCGTGGCGGTTGGGGAAGTCGTTACTTGCGACCGAACGGTCGGAAATGGAATTCGGTTTACAAGAATTCTGCCGGATGACAAAGAAGAACTTGACCGTTACCTTCAGGCTGCCAACGCGCAATAGACGACTGCGGAGGGTTGCTCTCTTTCGCTAGACATCTTCAGCGGGCAAGTCGAAATTCACCAGGTCGCCGCGGAACCCGCGGGTTTTCCACGCGCCGAACGCGATGCCGGCTCCCATCCAGATTGAGCCGGCAAGCCACGCCTTCGAACTTAGACTGCACCAGAGAAAGAAACAAATGGAAAAGCCTGCCATTGGCGGGGAAACCGCGGCTAGCACCAGCAATCCAACACCCCCGACGATCCATGCTGCCGTCCCGATGTGAGTACTTAATAGGAAACAAGTCATGACGATGATGGTCACAGCTGGTGCGAGATATCTATCGACGAATCTGCCACGTTCGCGAAAGTAATATCGCATGAATGCAGCAAAGTTCACGCCCATGAAGGCGATGAGCGCACCGAAGTTAAGCATTTCCGCGCCCAGGCCGTAGCTCATCACGAAGGCGCCTATTAAGGCAATTGCTCCGACGAACAGCACGTTGTTGCGGGGCACGCGATGCCTGGCATCCACGGCCCCGAAGAACGATTTCGGCAGCGCGTTGCTGCGTCCCATCCCATAAAGCAGACGGGCGGCGCCAATTTGCGCGCCCATGCCCGAGCCAAAGTTGGCCACGAGCAGCGTAAAGCCGATGATGGCAAACATCGGTTTCCAGGCGCGTCCGGCGACGTGAACAAAGGCCGTGTCGACGTCGGGGAAAGGCTGCGAAGCCGGCCAAATCAGCTGCGCGGCGTAGACTTCAACGGCCGATAAAATCCCGATGACAAGACACGTAAAAACGGTGGCGAGCAGGATGTTGCGCCGCGGGTTTTCCGCTTCTTCGGAAAGTGTGGAGATGCCATCGAAGCCGATGTAAGTGAGCACGGCGATCGAAGTTCCGCCCAGAACGGCTTTCGTATTCCAGAGAGTAGGGTCATAGAACGGCCGCGTAAAGAACCCCGCCTCATCATGCGGATGACCGAATATGTACCGGGCCGCGACCACGAAGAAGATGGCGATGACCACGCCCATGCCGGCGGCCAAAGCGGAGTTCACGCGTGCTGAAGTCTTAACGCCTTGTACATTGAGGCCGGTAAAGACCAGCGCGAAGAAAACCGCCCACACCCAGTAAGGCACCCCCGGAGCAAAAACATGCGCTTGCTGGCTGCACCAGATCGTGCAGATGATTGGGTTGAGCATGTAATCCATGACCATGCTCCAACCGGTGACATAACCAAGCGCGGGGTTAATTTCCTGGCCGACATAGGTAAACGCGGAACCGGCGCTGGGATAGGCGCGCGCCATGCGGCCATAGCTGATCGCGGTGAACAGCATAGCGACCATGGCAATCAGAATTGTAGTCACCACGTGGCCGCGGCCGCGATCGCTGAGAACGCCAAACACCGACATCGGCGCGACCGGCTGAATCACGATAATGCCGTACAGAATTAAGTCCCAGAGGCTTAGGGAGCGCTTAAGGCGAGGTGCTTCCGTGGAAGTAGTTGTGCCTGAGGTCATGGTCTATTGCTCCGGGAATGCTTCCAGGTTCATCACTTCAAACGGCTCGAGCGTTAGCGTGCGTTTCTCGCCGGCAACCAAGTGAAACGGTTTCATGTCGCGATCTTTACCCCAAGGGCTCTGCGCCTGAAACCTGCGAGCGGCCGACGAAGGCAATTCGAAAGCCTCAGCCACATCGAGAGCATAAGTCTGCGGTTTGTCGCTCGGATTGCGCAAGGTAAGAATGCCCTTTTGCGGCGACCATGCAGCCCAGCCGTAGACCTCCAATTTACTCGGGTCGCCTCCAATCCAGTGCGTGTCGATCAAAACATCCGCGTTGCGGCGCGCCCATTGCGCGGTTTCCGCCAGCATGTCCCAGTCTTCGTCCGACAACAGCGAATGACTAATGTACATCTCCTGCAGTTGCGTGCCGCTGCTAAAGTAGGAATGCACCTCATTCGGAAAATCGTTTCCCGGATCGCTGCCGAGATTCCGGGCCTGCCGCGCGTAGATAAGTCCGTGAAGCATGACCGAGTTCAAAGGAAACAGCGGCCCCTGTTGCACCACGCCGTGATAGGTATCTGAATCGCGATACGTGATCCAACGTTCGCGCCACGTGCCGACTCCAGCAAAATCGTGGTCGTCGCCACCTCTCCAGATGGAATCGGCATACTGCAGCCAGAAAGGCGAGGGGTAGGTGCCGGTCGTCAGGTTGATGTAAATTCCGGGACTCTCCGAACGCCATTCGCTCATAAGGCTGATCGCGGCCTGGAAGTCGCTGTCAAACCGGCTTCCCGGCAGCACACTGTTCACATTCCCGGTGCCGTCAATCTTGAATTGGTTGACTCCGTACTCGCGAATGAAGTTTAACGTCACGTCTCGGAATCGGGCGTAGTATTTCGGTCCGGAAAGAGCAAACCCTCCCTCATTCGTTTCGAAACCGTGCACCCGGCCGTACTTGAGGCGCTCTTCTTTTGCCGTGTCATACCCTCCCCAGGGAGAGAGCCAGACACCAACCCCGGCTCCGTATTGCGCGGCAGCAGCCTTGAGAGGAGCAAATCCATTCGCGAAGCCCGCGCCAAAACTCCACAGCGTGTGCGGATCGTCCCAGCCATCGTCAAACAGAAACGAATCCATCTTGACGCCGCGCTTTTGGACCAACTCTTTCCCGAAGGAACGAATCACGTCGAGAGCAGCCGCTTCATCGTATGGGTTGTTATAGCCAATGTCATACCACGAGTTGTAATGCAGAAATGGCCGATAAGGACGGGCTCGTTCGCGTTCGATGTAGTTCAGGAGGCCCCGACGCATCTGACCCGCCGGACTCACGCCGATCACCGATGAGTAAGTCACCGTCTGCCCCCCGCGCAGCCGCAACGCGCGATGAATCGAACATATCGCTTCTTCATTTTTGACCTCGCAGGCAGAGAGCGGGTGCTCAAAGCCGGCAAAGAAGTTTCCCATAATCAGCGGAGAGCCCTTGACTGTCCCATCTACGCGGGCCGAAGGCATCTTGGAATCAATCAGCTCAACTTCCGTGATCGGCTGATCGCGGTCTGCGTGAAACGAGAGTTCCTGTCTCACGTAGTTGGAGCCATCGCGCAGAATCCCTCTCCAGGTAACCAGCAGTTTTTGCTCAGAGTCTTCGAAGACCAGTACGACCTGCTGGCCGGGATGGTGCTGCACAGCCTGTGAGGCCGCTGGTGCAACCCGCAAGTCTTCGATTCGCGGACCATCCTTAATGCGCATGGTCGAGGAACGAAGGATTCCGCCGTCTTTGAACTTGAGAACGAAAAGATCTTTCGAGAGCGGAATGCTCTTTTCGCCAGGGTGCGCGATCAGTTCCGACCCGGCGACTCTGCCTTGGCCAAGGGACCATCGCGCGGTGAACATGTTGTTTTCAAGGACAATGTAGTCTCCTTGGATGGTGACTCGCGCTCCGCCCGGATCGACGCCATAAAGGGTTGATGTTTCCCCGATGCAGGCCGCCGGAAGCAAACACGCGCATCCGAGTAGTATTAGTTTTCTGGCAAGTATCATGGTGCGTCGGTTGAGCTGAACCTCCATGAATACTACAATCCTGGCGCTGCCGCGAATCATTCAATTCATGAATCTACTTCGACGGTACCGCAGGGTCGTTGCATGCGCATATTAAGGAGCCCAGGATGAACGACAAGATCCCCGAGCAAGATCCGTTTGTGGCTATGGTTACGGCCAAAGCTGAAGTGAACCTGCGCCTCAGCGACTTTCAGCCGTGTTCCATGCTGGTGTCCTCTGTTCACGAGGTTCCCTGGCCCAAGTTTCCGGTCATTGACTACCACAATCACCTCGACTCTCTGGAACCCGCCGACGTTTTGCGCATCATGGATGAATGCGGGATCGAGCGCGTTGTCAACATCACGATGCGCACCGGCGAAGCCGCGCTGCGAACCATTGACAGATTTCACACCGCAGCCGCCGATCGTTTCTCCACGTACGGCTGGATGGATTGGAGGGACTTGCAAGTGCCCGGGTTCTTTCCGCGGGCCGTCGATCGCCTGGAAAAACTCGTGGAGCGTGGCGCCTGCGGACTCAAACTGTGGAAGGATCTGGGCACCAGCGTTCGCGATGCGGATGGGAACTTGCTCAAAATCGACGATGAGCGTCTCTCTCCCATCTTCGAGAAAGCCGCCGAACTCAACGTACCCATCATGTTTCACATTGCCGACCCGGACGCCTTTTTCCTGCCCATTAACAACCACAACGAACGCTACGAAGAACTGGCGGCCCATCCCGAGTGGAGTTTTCACGGCTCGCATTTCAGCAAGCGGGAGCTCCTCGCCCAGCGCGATCGCGTTTTTGCACGCCATCCCAAAACCATCTTCGTTGGAGCGCACATCGCAGAACACCCTGAGGATCTTGCCTCTGTGAGCCGGCTACTCGATGGGAATCCAAACCTCGTCGTAGACGTCGCGGCGCGCTGCGCCGAACTGGGGCGCCAGCCCTACACGGCACGCGAATTCTTCCTCAAGTATCCGGACCGCATTCTTTTCGGGACTGATCTGATTCCCGAAACCAACATGTACCGCCTCCACTTCCGTTTCCTTGAAACCCGTGATGAATATTTCGAATATCCATCGCATGCCTCCCGCCAGGGGCGCTGGAACATCTACGGTTTGTTCCTTCCCGACGACGTGCTGCGCCGCGTCTATCGCGAGAATGCACTGCGTCTCCTGAAACGATGAGTACAGCTTGGCTCTGGCCAGTTCTTCGCCGCGCAGGCTGCGTGTTGCCTGGAATTAATACTGTCATGGCAAACGAAACAAAACGCAATATTATCACGATCAATATGAAAGTCTCCACAATGCTTGACAACTATTGGTAAGCAAAGTGTAGAATGCACCTTAAGAAGAGTAGCGGCGAATAAAGGGTGCAACGATGAAACCCCGGTTGACCAAGTCGTTCCTATGGCTAGGTGGTTTGGGTGTGTTTGTGCTTTTGTGGTTGGCGCTGGGCACTCCGCGCGAATCCGCAACAGCGGCGCCATCGATCGATAGTCTCCACTCTGCGATTCAAGTCCAGACTGGCCCTGGAGAACCGGTCGTGCTGACGACCAAGGCAGCCGAGTTTCGATTGCTTCCTTCTGGATACATACAGGCGTTCTTGATCAAAAACGGACGCAAGCTAACTTTGGATGATCCTTCTTCCGGTGAATCTGCCGCCGGTGATTTCCTTGTCCACGCTGGGAAGCCAGTCCATTTTGCGCTGGATTTCGCTCACCTGAAGATTTCGGAAGCAGCCGGCAAAATGGGCGCAGGCAAGCGAATAGAAATTCCCGGGGAGGCCTCGGACTTTTCTCGAGCAAAAATCCAGCGCGTGTTAATCCTCGAAGTCTACGACGACTTCCCAAACCTGTTGCTGTCGACGACCGAATATCGAAACTCGGGAACCACAGATTTCGAGATTGATCGAGCCGTTGACCAGCAGCATCGCTTTAATGCACGCTTGGCGAACGTTGGCGCTCAGCCCTACGAAATGTGGTCATTCCAAGGTTCCAGTTACAACTGGGGTGAAGACGACGTTCGCAAGCTGACCCGGCCGTTCTTTCAACCGAACGTCATGGGTGGCATAGTCAAAGGCGGCTATGGTGGCGGCATTCCAGTAGTCGCTTTCTGGACAAAGGCGCTCGGCGAAGCCGTAGGCCACGTCGAAACCCTGCCGCTTTCCGTCTCGCTCCCCGTTCTCGTCGCAGCCGACGGACGGGTGCATGCCAGCCTCGACATTTCATCCGCGATCACCCTGAAGCCCGGAGAAAGCTACTCCACTCCGCGCAGTTTCGTCGCAGTGTACTCCGGAGACTTTTATCAACCCCTGCAACTATGGTCGAGTGTCTTGCAGAAGGAAGGGTGGAATCTCACCAAACCCTCCAGCGAGGCCTACAACGTGAGTTGGTGCGGATGGGGGTACGAGGCCGACGTAACCCCGGCCCAGATGTTGGGAACAATCCCCAAGCTAAAGGAAATGGGAATCAAATGGGCCACGCTCGACGACCGCTGGTTCAATAACTACGGCGACTGGAAGCCGCGCACGGATAGTTTCCCCGGCGATTCCATCCAGCGCATGGTCGGGGATTTTCACAAACAGGGGATGCTCGTACAACTCTGGTGGTTGCCGCTCGGCGTCGAAGACGGGCAAGGGAAATATGAAGAACACAAGTACCTTGTGTCTGATGTTGTCCGTGAGCATCCGGAATGGTTGATTCTCGACAAGAACGGCCGACATGCACGGATGACTCGTGACCTAGCTGTCCTCTGTCCTGCAGTTCCTGAAGTCCAGAAGTACTACAAGAAACTCACGGAGAAATTCATTCGCGATTGGGACTTCGACGGGTCAAAATTAGACAACATCTATACAGTTCCTGAGTGCCACAACCCCGCGCATCATCACAAATCTCCGCAGGATTCTGTAAACGCCATGGCGGATGTCTACAAGACAATCTTTGAAACGACCCGTGCGCTCAAGCCACAAAGTGTTACGCAGAGCTGTTCTTGCGGCACTCCGCCTTCGCTGGCCTGGCTGCCCTATATGGACCAGGCCGTAACAGCCGATCCCGTGGGCGCCGTGCAAGTTCGCCGCCGCATCAAAATGTACAAGGCTCTACTCGGACCGGAAGCAGCCGTCTATGGCGACCATGTGGAGCTTTCCGCGATGACGCGCTCGGGCAAGGACTGGATTGAGCATGGCGACGATTTTGCTTCTACCATCGGCACCGGGGGAGTGGTCGGAACTAAGTTCGTCTGGCCGGATGCCGGCACTAAATTCAAAAATGTCAACCTGACCCGGCAGAAAGAAGAGCATTGGAAGAAGTGGATCGGCATCTATAACCAGAAGATGCTATCTAGCGGAACATTCTTGCCTCTCTATACCTATGGCTATGATGTGCCGGAGGCATACGCCATTCAAAAAAACGGCACAATGTATTACTCCTTTTTTGCATCGAGCGAAGGCGTGGCGTGGAAGGGACAAGTTGAACTGCGCGGACTAACTCCCGGAACCTACCACGTGCTTGACTATCCGGATAACAAGGATCTTGGAACTATCCATATAACCGCGAACCAGGCTGCGAAGCTCAAGACTGAATTTAAGCAACATTTGTTGTTGGAAGTCAGCCCGCAGTAGCGAGGTCATCCGAAGACTGCGTTTCAACCCCGCCGAGGTTGAAGGCGCGGCGCGTGCTGGCGAAGAAACTTCTCTCGGTATTTCCTGTCGCGAAACGCTTCCGTGCCTCCCGCCCGCGTAGTGCACAGAGCCCCGGTGGCATTGCCCGCATCCAGACACTCCCGCAGGCTCCGTCCCCTCAGGTATGCGTGCAGGAAGCCCGCGTCGAAACTATCGCCTGCACCTACCGGGTCAACCATCTCAACCTTTAGCGCCGTGCTCTCGATCCTTTTATTTTTGCGAATCGCAACGGCGCCGTCTGCCCCTAACTTGACTACGACCAGCGAAGCTATCTCAGAGAGCCCGGTCAGAGCGGCGTCCAGACTGTCCGTCCCCGCAATCTTGCAAGCCTCACGCAGGTTCGGCATGAATATATCCACGTGCTTCAGAAGGTCGCGGAGATCGCCGTCAAAGCGGTCTTCAGGATCATCGTTGGTATCCAGTGAAGTAGTAAGGCCAGCAGACTTCAGATAACGGAATAAGTCCGGTACCTGCCGACGCAGGCCCGACTGGAGATAGTAAGAAGACAGGTGAAAGTGGCGTGCATCCGACAGATATTCGAGATCGAGATCCTCCAACCTAAGTCTGTCAATAGTCCCAGGGTAAGTCAGGATGTTGCGCCAGCTATCCCTTTGCAAAATTACACTTAATCCGGTCCCAACGGATTTCCGCGCCCGTACTCGAGACACGTCAACACCACTGTCCGCCAAGCGCTGCAGTGCGATCTTGCCCAAGGGATCTTCGCCGATCAGCGATTGAAAGCCTACCCGGCTGCCAAGGCTGGCCAGATTGTGAGCGACAATAGCCGAGGACGAGCCCAATGTCAGCGCCATCTTATCGGCCAGCATTTCGCGTTCGGGCGGAAGTTCGGCGGGCAGACCATAGAGAATCAGGTCAAGATTCAGTTCTCCCGCAATGGTGACGTCAAAGCGGGGTTTCTTCACTCGCCCCGTTCCGGATTCTTGGAGCCGTCGCCATCAAGAATCACGGCGCGGGTGAGGTGGCGTGGCGAATCAGGATTCAAACCCTTCTTCAAACCAACGTGCAGGCCAAGCAGTTGCCCGGGAACCAGATAGGGCGACAGGCGCGCGGTCTCTGGGAGTCTCAAGCCCAGTTCCACCACCATGTCCGCGGCCGCACGCACCCGCACATTTGCCTGATTGGCAACGACCAGTGTCGTGCCGCCCAAAGACTTCACTTCTTCCAGCAGATCGCATTCCGCCTCGTACCCCTGCTCCGAGAGTAGAAGAATCACTAGAGTTTCCGGCCGAACGATCGACTTGGGACCATGGCGGAACTCCAAGGAATGAAAGAACTGCGCATACGACACCGACATCTCCGTGATTTTCAATGCATATTCGCAGGCCAGACCGTAAAAAGGTCCGTGGCCCAGGCAAACATAGTCGGCAAAGGTGTAACGGGCCACGAAGTCGCGAATCCGCTCCGGCACCGGCTTCAGCGCAGCAGCAGCCAGTTCCGGCATGGCGAGGAGGGCATCGGTGTAGGCTTCGTTTCCAGCGAGGCGGCTGGCCAGGAACTGCAGAGCCAAAAGCATGGACGTGAACGACCGCGTCATGACCGTGCTTTGTTCATCCGCTGGAAGCGTGATGGTGATCGTGGCCAGTTTCTCCAATACTTGCCCGCTCACGCAGGACACCGCCACGCCGGGAAGTTTGCGTTGCTTCAGAACCGCAGCGGCCTTAAGAACCTCAGAGGTTTGTCCCGAGCGGGAGATGAGCACGGGGATGCAAGCTTCTCCGGAAAACGCTAACTCCGGGTAGAGCAAAATCTCTGACGCGGGAACCGCGCGCGCTGGTCGCCCCGTAAGGGATTTCATGGTCGCAGCCGCAGCCAGCGCGACATAGTAACTCGATCCGCAACCGATAAACAGCCACTCCTCAGCATGGTTGAAGCGCGCCAACACCTCTTTCACGCTCTGGCTTGTCCGCAGTTCCGTCAAGCACCTTCTCCAGCACTCTGGCTGGGACAAAATCTCCGCGAGACTGTGGCCGCCCGGTTCCGCCGAATCTCCGCCATCGCGCGACGGTTTTAGTTCCGTTGCATCAAACAATCGTGACCTCGATCCCCGCCTTCTTCAGCGCCTGCAGGTCTTGTTTCGCGATACTGTGATCTGTAATGACATGTTGCACACCCGAAGTCGGCACGATCAGAGACAGACTTCTTCTCCCGAACTTGGTGGCGTCACACACCGCTACCGTCCGCTTTGCGACCTCCACCATCACGGAGTTCACCCTGGCTTCCAGCAGGTTCGGAGTGGTCAAACCGTAGTGCACGTCGAATCCATCCACGCCCAGGAACAGCAGATCGGCGCTGAGGTGCCGCAGCGTGTCCTCCGCCATCGGGCCTACCAGGGAAAACGAGTTCTTTCGCAACGCCCCACCGGTCAGGATCACGTCAATGGATGTTCCCGCGAGCTCGGCAGCGATATTCACTGCGTTGGTGACAATCGTAAGTTCCTGAAAGCTCCGTAGCGCTCGGGCAATGGCTGTGGTGGTGGTGCCCGAATCCAGAATGATGACTTGCCCGTTGGTTACCATCCGTGCTGCCGCTTCCGCAATATGCAGCTTTTCCTTACGATGAAGCTGTTCTTTTTCCCGCAGGCTCGGATCATCCAGTGCCCTATCGCGCGCTGGCAGCGCTCCCCCATGGGTACGATGCAACTGGCGCAGGTTGTGCAGGACTTCCAAATCCTTCCGAATCGTCACTTGCGAAGTCTGGAAACGCCGCGCCAGATCCGGGACCAGAACTCGGCCGTCTCGATTCACCATTTCGAGAATCGCCCGCCGTCGTTCTTCATTGAGCACGATCATCTCTCGTCCGCCGGTCGCAACGGGTCCACATTGCGGTCGAGCACCCGCTTTCGTTTCAATTTTCTTTTTATAGCGTTTACTTTCGTTTGTCAATCATCTTGCTCAACCCCGGCCCAGCAAATCTGGCCAGTCTCAACCCTTTTCCCGCACTATGCTTCTCCGCCGCACGCGCGTGCATAGTGATCGATGACCTCCTGAATCTTGCTGTGGATCAGCGCAACCGGATTGCTAAGGATCTGCCCCGCCCGCACTGCGACGGATTGGTTGGGCAGGAACTGACTAAGCAGGGAGGTCGGCGGAGGATAAAGGGTCAAATTCCCAATGAGCCGTTGCACGGCTGCCGTGACGTTGGGCTGCGCCCAGTAGTAGCGCGAGCGATCACTAAGGCTGTACTTGCGGGCAAAACGCAACGCCGCATCGTCGCCTCGATAGTAGTTCTTCCAATGCTCCGGCTTAGCGAGCATCGCCTCGTCAAGCGCTTCCCGGACTTGAGAAATTGCGATTCCCTTTCGATTGCCGAGCCACTCTTCTTCGATTGCCGCCAGCGCAAACACCGCTTCCCGAAAGGCGAACGTTAGCCGCGGACCTACCTTCAAAATCGCGAAGTGATCGCGAACCATTTGCCGCAAAGCGGCGGGCGTCTGATAATCCGTCGAATGCGCCTCGTAAATACCTTGCCATTCCGTTTCCACAAATCGAGCCAGTGCACGCGCCTTTTCCGGCACATAAGGGAAGACAGTCGCGTCGCCGAATTCCACGCCAGGCTGCACAACCACCGCGATCACCCTCTCCCAAGCCGCTTCGAGGCCACTGGCCTCAAAGGCGCGCTTCGCCATTCGAATGGTTTGGGCCACATCTTCAGGACGCGTCGGTTCCGGTGCTCGCCCGTCTACCCACTCACCACCAGGAATTGGTACGTCAGTTCCAATGACGTAGAGCGGAGCCGGCGAACCGCGCGGCAGCTGCGAATGCGCTTCTTCGGCGGCTTTGCACAGATCCGCTGCGCGTCCGCAGACAATGTCCTCCGCGAGCGGCGCCGAGGCGTCTCCGGGGTCCCCGGCCAGATGCATGCTGGCATCCAGATGAATCTTCGTGTATCCCACCAACACGCAATGACGCGCCAGCTCGGCCGCCTTTTGCATGGCCGAAGGTGCGCGTTCATTGCTCCAGACGTGAGGTCCGAGATGATCGCCTCCCAGGACAATTCTCCCCGCTGGAAAGCTGAGGTCAGCTGCAATCTTCCGTATAAAGGAAGCGAACTGGCCGGGTGTTTGCCCGGTGTAGCCACCAAACTGATTTACTTGATTGGAGGTTGACTCGATCAGAAGCACGCTGCCATCCCGCTGAGCCCGCTGCATGGCTGCTTCCAAAACAAAACGATTGGCCGAGCAGATCGCATAGACGCCGACGGCACGCCCGCGGTGATTCTCATTGAGGATCTCCGCGAGCCTTTCCGTTGCGTCGATCGTTTGTTCTCCGTGCTGTGCTGCCATGGCCTGGACCCGCCATTCCCCAATTGTTTGGAGCCGCTTGACTTGTCGTACCCTTAGAAATAAAACTTCAACGCGAACTGAATCTCTCGTGGCGCGCGTGCGGCGAGCGGATAACCAAACTGGCTCAACCGCGGGTTCTGCGGTGTGTTGATGTTGTTTGGATCGAGTTCGAGCGGCGTGGGCTCGGCGCTGATCGCGCCAAACTGTCCAAATAAATAGTTCACATGGTTGAGCACGTTGAAGAATTCCGCGCGGAACTCAAGTTGCTTCCGCTCGCGGATAGGAAACTGTTTCACCAGCGATGTGTCCCAGGTTTTGTATCCCGGGCCCTCGATAATGTTGCGCCCTGCGTTGCCGAATGTTCCCAGGTTCGTATTGTGCTCAAAGGCGCATGTGTTAAACAGCGTTCCCGGCACGCACGGCTTGGCATTGGGATTCCCGACTAGGTTGGGGCGTGAGCAATAATAACCAACAGTGCCACCACAGTCGCCGCCCGAAACACTTTGGATATCGGTCGCCGTGTAGTAGTTGCCGGTGGCGGCCGAGAACACGCCAGTCATTTGCCAGTTGCCGAGGATCTGGTTGACAACTCCCGTTGCGTCCTTGGCCAGTAGGCGTCCGTGACCGAACGGCAAGTCATAGACATAACTGAAGACAAAGCGGTGGCGCACATCAAAGTCCGCATTGCCGTAGTTCGCATTGGGGTAGCGCTGATCCTGGAAATCTCCGTTGTTCACCGATCCCAGGCTGGCGCTGGATGCGTTGTCGAGCGCGTGCGCGAAAGTGTAAGCGGCTTCGTACTGCAGTCCATGAGAATAGCGCTTCTCCAGACGAACCTGAAGAGAGTTGTAATTCGATTGCGTGTTCGAGCGAAACGTGTCGATGGTGACATCGAGCGCCGGATTGCAATTGGCCGCATCCGCATAATTGTTGGCTGGATTCGAATCGCAAGGACCGTTTGCCCCTGGCCAGTCATTATTATTGGCCGGTCGCCGCGGCGCCGTGGGAATCGATTCAGTTCCAGGCACAGCAACGGCCTCGTTGCCGTTGTAGAAAGCGAACAGCTTCAATCCGCGCGAGCCTCCATAGGAAACTTCCAGAACCGTATCCGCCGGGAGTTGGTATTCAAGTCCCAAATGCCACTGCTGTGTGTAAGGCGTCACCAGATGCGGATCAAGCGAGTAGAGTTCGGGAGCATTCGGGTCGGTCAGCGATGGGGAGGGAAAGCCCTGGTACAGCTGGTTGAACGCCAAGCCGCCGTTGTTCGCAGCCGAGATCGAGCAATCGACCTGGCCGGACCCAGGATTTGCGGTCGGCGATGTGCACCCGGTGTTAAATGCTTCCGAGGCCAGAAACGGGGGATTGAAGCCTGGGCTCGGATTGGAAAATGGCCCGCTTTCCTGCCCGCCGTAAAAGATACCGTAGCCACTGCGCAGCACGAGCTTATCCGCGATCTGATACGAAAGCCCGATGCGAGGCGCGAAATTGTTGAGGTCCGGGTGGATAAGCCCACGCGAAGCGGTGTTCTGAAGAGTGAGTTCGCTGGCAAGCGTGGGCGTCAGTTGCGCGTTTTGTCCGCTAGGGGCGATTAGCGAGATCGTATTGAAATCGAAGTTGGCCTGCTGGTTACCGGCTGCTTTGATGGTAGTAAAAAATTCGTAACGAAGTCCCAGGTTGAGCGTAAGCCGAGGAGCTACTTTGAAATCGTCAAGAGCATAGAATGCATAAATCTGACGGCGATAGTCAATATTCGGCGTCACACTCGTAATTTCCCCGCCGTCGCTGATCCCCTGCATGAAACTGGCAAAGGCCTCGCCCCCACTTCCAGGGTCGGCGAGATTGTCATTAATAAGAAAGTTCTCGCCAAAGTCGATGTAGCCACGCGGAGCCGCCGGCTCCAGGATCGTAAATTCTTCAAACCGAAGTTCAGTGCCGAACTTCGCCGCGTGGCGTCCGTGAACCCAGTTCAGGTTGTCGGTAAAAACGTAGCTATGCTGATGCTCAATGGCAGGCAGATACTCGGAAGCCCCAATCGCTGCCGTCCCGTCGCCAAAGCTGATCGACGGCAAGCCGCCGATCTCTGGTCCAAACGGTACTCCGGGAATCGGAGTGGGAAGTTGCGCCGAAACGTTCTGGTTGTAGAACAGATTGTAGCGATGGGAACTGAGGTGATTGAAGCCGAAGCGAAATTCGTTGATCAGGTTGTTGCGAAAAGAATGGATCTCGCTCGCCGCCAGACCTTCCGACGTATTGTTGCTGTAGCCATCCTGAAAGCTGCCTCCGTCGAGCACGTTCTGGAACGGTGAGGGATAGAAGTTACTGTCGTTGCCGTAACTGAAGCGGGCGAAGAAATTGTCCTTCTGACTGAACGTCTGGTCGATGCGGATATCGAACTTGTTTTCCGTTTCGCTGTGTTTGGGATCGGAGAGGAAGCTCTGTGGTCCAAACTGAGGTGCATTCGGCGCGGGAAAGAGATTTGCGAGTTCCTGCGCTACCGGATCGATGCACGCGCCCTCGTTAGTCGAGCTGCACACGACAGCCGGGAGGATGTTCGTCGGGTTGCCGCTGGAGTCGGTCCCGATGGGAACGCTGCAGGGCCCGCCGTTATATTTCGAATTACTCTTCGCCAGAAATGGATTAAAGATCTCGCCCGGATATGTAGGATTGCCGCTGCAATCTAGAAACCCTGTCGCCGTAGTTGAATTCAGAACCGACGGAAGTAACGAGGAGAAATCTCCGCCAACCCACGGTGAAGGAGGCACCTGCGACAACTGCGGCAGAGCCTGGCGAATGCGCAGCCCTTCGTAGTCCCCAAAAAAGAAGGTCTTGTTCTTAACAATGGGTCCGCCCAGCGTAAAACCAAACTGATTCTGCTTGTACGGCTGTTGGCCAAAAACATCGAAGGCATTGGTCGCATCCAGCTTCTCGTTGCGCAGAAATTCCCAAACGTCGCCGTGAATCTGGTTGGTGCCAGACTTGATGACGGCGTTCATGATGGCGCCGTTGCCGCGGCCGAACTCGGCACTATAGGAATTGGTTTCGACCTTGAACTCGGCGATCGCGTCCACGGCAGGCTGCACCACGTATGCAGCGCCGTTCAGAACGTCTCCCAGATTCGCGTTGTTGTCGATACCATCGAGAAGAAAGTTGTTCTGCAGCGAGCGCGCACCATTGGCGCTGAATCCATACGTGGTTTCAACGCGTGACCCAGGCTCGGCGGCCGCTATCCCTGTGCCGAGCAGTGCGAGTTGCGCATAGTTGCGGCCGTTTAATGGCAGTGCGTTGATGCGCTGGCTGTCGACCAGCTGGCCGAGCTCCGAAGTCTCCGTTTCGAGCTGCGGCCTCTGGCTTGTCACGTCCACGATCTCGGTCGGGGCGCCTGGTTCAAGCTTCATGTCGACGCTGACGCGATCCTGCACGTTCACTTGCGCGGGTCCGGCAACAGCCTTCTTGAATCCCTGCTTTTCGACGGTGACTGTGTAACGTCCAATGCGGAGCGGGCTCGCAACATACTCGCCATCATTGTTGGTGGTGAGCGTCAGCGTTGTGCCGCGATCCGTATCGGCAATCGTTACCTGAGCTCCTGTAACCATCGCGCCGCTGGTATCGCGCACCAGGCCAACAATGGCTCCTGCGTCTTTCTGTGCCGACATCGGCGTGACGAGTGCCACAATAATAAGAAGAAGGGAAAGGACCGCGCGAGTTTGCGCGAGTGAGAAGTGCGAGAAAGAGGTCGGCATGACAAGCCTCCTGAACTTGGCCGAACCTTCGCGCGGAGCCAAAAATCAGTCTTAAGCAACCGAGCGAAGATTACGAACGATTACTTATACTTTCGTTTTGGTGCTTTTGTCAACTGAAAGATTGCCGGCGGGCCATGCTGAAGATTACAGAGTAGTGGGATTCCGGGCAGTTCCTTCCGCTCGCTCTTCGTCTGTAGCAGAATAGAACCATGCCCAACGTACGAATGGACAAATGGCTGTGGGCGGCGCGCTTCTTCAAAACCCGAGCCCTGGCTGCGCGCGCCTGCGATCTCGGACGAATTCAAGCCGGATCTCAAGCGGGCGCCCAATCCGGCGCCCAATCGAACTTTCGGGCCAATGTCCAATCCATCTGCAAGCCGGCGCGCGAGGTCCACGTTGGAGACATGCTGCGCATCACCAACGAAGGCGGCGAGTTCGAAGTCGAAGTGCTTGGGCTTAGCGAAGTCCGCGGACCGGCTTCGGTCGCACAAACCCTTTACCGTGAGACCGATGCGAGCCGCGAGCTGCGGATGAAGGTTGCGGCCGAGCGCAAGGCGGCGCGGGAGTGGGAGCAGTTGCCTGCTGCTCGTCCCAACAAAAGAGACCGAAGAAGAATCATCCAGTTCCGCGGAGGAACCTGATCGCCGCGACCGCTGCTTCCGCGTCTCACGTCAGAAAAGGTGCCAGACGAAGGGAGAAAACAGAGCTAACAGCAGCAGGCCTCCGACGCCGCAAATCCAGAACAGAAAATTCTCGGTCAGCTTCGGCGAATTGATTTCCTTCTTGTCCATACTTGAAAAGCACTTTCACACAGCGTTTTCTTACAGTTGGCCTGCGCCGAAAAGGGCAGTCCGGCACGCGAATCTAGACAGCGGGAGCGGAATCTTTTTCCTCGCTGTGAACCAGAAAATCCCGCCAAACATTCTGCACCGGGAGGAACTCGCGCTCGTAGGTCAGGCTGAAATGTGCCATACATTTCCTGACAGTGGACCACGCATCTCGTTCAACTACGTACACGCTCGTTTCTCCCATAAAGGACGCCTCACAAACCATGCTAGCGATGGCGCGGCCGGGCGTCTGGTCAAGAATGCTCTATTTGGGAGTGTGGGGCGCACGGCGAAATGGCGATGAAAAAGGGAAAGGTGGGCGTCGCCTGGAAGCGAATAATTGGCGAACAAAATATTTATTTGCATACAGATGTGTACGTACATGCTGGTATCCTCAACAAAGGAAAATGGGTTGAGGGATTTTTAAGGGGTAAAACGGAGCTTGACGGGCATGATATATGGAGGGCGCG
>Ga0224557_1000141_pt1 | contig 82817 bp, 74 predicted proteins | sample 714S31014metaG_FD_180677 | JGI IMG/M metagenome (GOLD analysis project Ga0224557, IMG submission 180677) | Peat soil microbial communities from Stordalen Mire, Sweden - 717 S3 10-14 | ecosystem: Environmental > Terrestrial > Soil > Wetlands > Peat | place: Sweden: Norrbotten County, Stordalen...
GAGGACCGGGCGATGCGCTCGAGCTCAGCTCGCTGTTCCTCGGAGACTTCAAGTGGTGGGGCCGCAAGCACTGATCTCATGCTCGCATTCTATCTACTTCATGTATATCAGCGACGGACCACTAGAAGCCGCTCGAATAGCTCCCGTGGGGGAATCGGTGCTCATGGGGGAAATGGAGACGAAATGGGGCGTGCGAGGACATGAGTCTCAATGATTGCACGGCAATCCATGTGACGGAAGTCGAAGCCGAAGCTCTCGAATGAATGCGAGGAGTTCGCCCTCACCACGCATAAATACGGAAACGATGGCTGCCACCAGGTCTCGAACGATTCGTTCAGACGGTGCGCCCTGGGACCATGTGCGATGGAAGTTCGGGTGAGATCGCTCGCACGACGAGTGACACCGTGCGTTCGGAGCCATCCATCCGAGATCGAGGAGGTAACCCTCTTGAGCAGTAGTCAGCAGTTCCGATCCGGTGAGATAGGTATTGCTCACCACCTCACCGAATATCACGTCACGGTTGAAAAGCAACTGTGCGTAGTAGGGGCCTGCCTCTAGGGCAAGCAGTTCCCCGCAGGTCACCTGGTTGTCTTCCACCGCCTTCAACAACTCCTCCGCTATCACGTTCAGACTGCCCGCTATCTTCATCCTTCGTACCTCCTCGGAAGAAGGTACTCAGCGGGTGTGACCATCGACTGGTGGGAGCGGTCCGCTCCGGTCGGGACCTGACACAGATCTGACACAAGAGCACGGCAAACACAGGTAATCACCGGTCGACAGGGGCTACCCGTTCTTCCTAATCAATGGCGCTTTTCGACCGTTTCCCCAGGTTGTGGAAATGGCCGTTTCTGAATCCCGCCTACAGGCCGGCTCACCGTCACTAACCCTTTCACCAGGGTTTTTATCCGGGGCCGGCCACAAGTGGCCGTAGGTGTCCAAGGTCTCTATGGCTGAGGTGTGACCCCGCAGGTGCTGGACATTGGTGATGAGCCGGCATGGCCTCGGCTATGGCTCAGGATCATCCGCCTCGGCGTGGCCGCAGCGAGGCCCTTTGGCAGGCTCCCGGCGCTCTAAACGGGTGGCCTGAAACCGCACCGCCGAACGTGCCCACACAATCAGCGGTTGGGGGCATCCGAGTCAGGCACGGCGACGGTGTCGGGGCGACGAACGCCGAGCGGCGATCCACGTGAACGGCTGCGCGGCCCCGGCTGGCGTTGTATGGACCTCACGACGGTGCTCCACCACCTGGAAGCTGCTTTCCAGGACCGCGCCGAGTTCGTCCGCGCTGTACCGGGTCACCGGAAGTCCCGAACACCGTTCTGGACCATCTGGCGCAAAGGCCGCCATGATGACCGATCCACCGGGGGCGACAGCGCGAAGCAGAACGTTCCGATACATATCGACCTCCGTACCGGAAAGGAAGTGAAACGCTGCCCGGTCGTGCCAGAGGTCATAGTGGCGTGCCGGCTCCCAGGACAGTAGGTCCTCGGTGATCCAGGTCACTCGGGGATCGCTGCCCACCCGTTGACGGCCGGCTCGCAGAGCAGCGTCAGAAATGTCGAGAACGGTCACATCGGTGAAGCCCCTGGCGAGCAACCGATCCACAAGGACGGACGCACCGCCGCCGATGTCGATCACCGCCGACTCTGGGGCGACCCCGAGCACGTCAAGCAGTTCCAGGGACACGACCGGCTCAGGCTGATACCAACTCACCGCGTCTGGGCTGCTGCCCTCGTGGACGTTCTCCCAGTGCCTGGCTCGCTGATCAGGACTTGAAAGGTGGTCGGTCACTGACGTCAGCCTAACGGTGGCCGACGCGCTACCCGCTCTGTGGAGCCGTAGAGCTACGGGAGAGCCCGGTGATGGTTGGGCGGCTCCCGCCCCCCCCCGGCGGTGGAGGGTGGAGGGGCCTCAGGGCCGTCTGTAGCGCCTCAGAAGGCCGCTCTGTGCCCTTCACGGACTTGCCTAGCGAGGGGAACCTGACGTACGCGACCGCCTCTGGCCAGTAGTCCTTTGGGGACCTTTGCCTCTGGTGCATCACCGATCAAACAATGAAGCTTGAACCGTTGCGCTGAGCGGTGCCGACGGCCTGTCAGTTGGCTTTGCTCGCATGGCGGCTTACAAGGGGGTGGGAGCCATGGCGAAAACGCAGGTCATCTTCACTGTTTTGGCGGGGCTTGGGGCGTTGGCGGCGGGGTGTGGCGGCTCCTCGTCGGCACCGGCCAAAAAGTCGGTCGGCACGCCGACCACGACCAATAAGGAAGAAAATGCCCTCCCATCTCAACTGTGACGACCCCAGCACCGCCAGCTACTGCCGCGGCTGCCGTTGTCCCGGTTGCCAGGCAGCAAACACGGAGAAGTCCTCGGCTTGGCGTAGATCACGCACTCCGGCAGCCCCCAAGTCCTACAGCACAAGGAGCGTTGACGAGACATACGACTGCACGCTCATTCTGGGCGAGTGGAAACGATTCGACAAGGAGGCATCATGACCAATCGGCACAGCATCAGAATCAGACGCCACAAGCGCGCTGCTCCTCGCAGGGCGACACTCATCGTCACCTGCACCCTGGTGGCCCTACTCGGGACCTACGGCATCGCCGCCGCCGTCACCCAGAGCCTCAGCCTCGGGGCCGGTGACACCGCCAACGTGACCTGTTCCGGGAACGGCATGACCGTGACGAGCCAGGCCCCCACGTCGCTGAGCATCAACTGTTGGGCCAGCACGACCACCACGCCGCCTACGACAACCACGCCGACCACCACGCCGCCTACGACAACCACGCCGACCACCGGCTCCTGGTGGGTACCGCCCGTGACCGCCGAGTGGCAGTGGGAGATTGACCACCCGCTCAACACTTCCAGCGCCACCGACATGGGCACCGGCCTCACTGCGTACAACGGCGACGCTGCCCCGGCAACCAACCCGACCATCTATGACATCGACGCCATTGAGAACCCGGCGAGCACTGTGTCTGCCCTGCACGCCCTGGGCGACCACGCCATCTGCTATGTCGAAGTCGGCACAGCGGGCGACTACTACAGCGCCGCCGATGAGGGAATTCCCACGACCTACTACGCGCAGTTCCAGGCGGCCGGTGTCCTGGGCGACAAGCTGTCGGGCTACCCCGAGTACTTCCTCAACATCACGTCCAGCACCACGGTGTCGATCGTCGAGTCGATGATCCAACAGCAGTGTGCAGCCAAGGGGTTCGACGCCGTGGAGACCGACCTGGACGAGACGTACTCAGGATCGGACGGCACGACGGGCTTCATCATCAGCCAGGCTGCAGAGCAGGCCTACCTAACGACATTGGCGACGTACATGCACTCTCTGGGCCTGGGCTGGATCGCGAAGAACCTGGACGACACTGGCGATAACTTCGCCACCATGATGGAGCCGACCGCCGATGGCATCATCAGCGAGCAGTGCGGACAGTACGGGACGTGCGGTGCCCTGTCAGCGTTCACATCGGGAGGCAAGGCCATCTTTGAGGCCGAGTACAACCTGTCGCTGTCGGCGTTCTGTCCTGCCGCCAACGCTGCCAACCTGAACGGCACGCTGTTCCCTGTCAGCCTGAATGGTGGTCGCCAGCCATGCCAGTGAGGGAACTGAGTGAGGGCAAGGTCGCCATCGTGGACGACGAAGACGACGAGTGGCTGTCGCAGTGGCGACGGCGACCGACCCGCCTAGTTGCGCACCGTCGTCGATTGACGGTCCCGCCGGCAGGCACCCGGATCGATTCACAGGTGGATCTACGGTCAGGCTCAGGTCTGTCCTCGACAGCTTTCCTACCGTACCTGTAGGAGGCAAGCAGAATTTCCGTCCAACTGCTTGACGCACTATGACCTGGATCATCATGTTGCCGCTGATTGCGATGGCTACCGCCTTTGCCTCTGTTCCTCTCCTCTACGACTCAGGCAAAGTGGATCGCCCCATCACAGTGACATCCGTTCGGTCCGAGCGGCATGGGAAGCAGTAGCTACCGCCTGTGATCAGGGCGTCACGGTGTCCACGGTCCGGCTCAGTGCCCGTCCTGGACGGCGGGGTTTTCCGAGGACAGGGACACCTCGGGCTTCAGGGGTCAAGTTTCCGCACCCCGTGGCTGAGGCTCTCATATCCGGTAGTGAGGATGGAGAACCGTCAGAACCCAGACGCAATCTGTAGGCTGTTGACGGTGGCGGCTCCAGCCACCTCGGGAACACCAGGCACGTCCTCTGCGGGCCTCGAGCAGGCTGTAGTGGGTGAAGTTGGTAGACGACTTCGTGCCGGGTGCGATGGAGCTCGTGCGGACGAAACGCCAGATCAGACGTTCCGTGTTGGTTCTGCCAGTAAGGGAGCGTCGCGACGATGGCTCTGCAAGAAGGAGATCGCCGCGACGACGAGGGCCAAGGTGGCGAAGGCTGTGTGGGCCCTCTGCCAGCGCCGACTTGTGATGCCGTGCAGGGTCACAATCCCGCCACCAATCGTGGCGACTGCACCAACTCTGGTGAGTTGCTTCTTGTTCATTCCGACAGCGTAGATCCGCTCCGAGGACGTGCATGCGGACCGGGGGGTTTCAAACTGACCCACCACCCGCGGATCACTCCCTCTACCGCGGCCCCATGGACCACCAGGACCACTACGCCAACGCCATCTGGGCCGAGCCAGGGGTCTGCTGGCGCATGGTGAGCTGGCCGGGTGTCGGATACTCGGAGGGAACATGCGGGTGCCCCAAACGCTTGCAATGGCCCATCTAAGAGGAATCTGGGGGCCAATATGCGCACCTGATCGGCGCGTGCCACTAGTGCGCTAGACATGAAGGTATCGTCGGGTCAGAAGCGGTTTGGGGTGGCTTCGCTCAACTGGCCCGACGAGGGCAGGGGAAGGAGCGATCCGGGGCCGCATGGTGAGCCGGGCTACCGGGTCGACGCCCCCACCGATTGCCCTGAGCCCGTGCAGTGGGTCGGGCGGGCGGTTGTCGGCCACAAACGGATGAGGCTGTGGTCATGTGGCCGGCATGTCGAGGGGCCGGCGGATCTCCGGCCGGTCGCTTCGAGGTCTCCGCTGCGGGTACAGAAAGTTAACGTTACGTGACATCAAGGTGAACGCAAGGTAAACTACCCGCATGGACCGCACTCTTCCGCATGCGCAGGGCTGGTACTGCGATCCGTACCTTCAGCACAAAGCCCGTTGGTTCTCTGACGGGAATCCGACGGCGCTGGTCCGGGATGATGGGGTCGAGTCAAGAGACGCCCCTCCGAGTACGCCCTACACCGGCCAGCCCGAACCGGCTGTAGAGACTGAAGGTCCATTGATGCACTCTCACCTCAACGGGGGCCGATCTGATCGAGACTCTGGGTTGAATGCGGTCTGGGGGATCTTCGTGGCGAGGGGCGGAGACTGACCGGACTCATTGGCCCGATGTGTGGCACTGTCACGGCGGCGGGACCTTGCTCAACGGTGCACTACTGACCTGCCAGGTCGCTGCCACTCCGCCCAGGGTCGCACGCGTGCCTCTCTGGGGCTCGGCGTGGGGGTCAGGCGAGGCTAGCCAGGGCCATACGCAGCGTAGCCAGCGTTGCGATGACCTACCGACTGTTCACGTGGCAGTGAAGGAGCGCCAGTGAGGATCTTTGGGAAGAAGAAGGCCAAGGCAGCAGCTCAACCCGTCGTCAGTCGCCTCGACACAGGCCGAAGATCCATGGCCCGCCGACGAGCCACCCAAGATCTGAAGGGAGCAGATCTCCAAGGTGCGGATCTGAGTTGGGTCGATCTCAAAGGGCGATCTCTGAAGGGTGCCAACCTCGCCAACGCCGACCTGTCGATGGCCCTACTGCATGGCACCAACCTCAGCGAGACCAATCTGTCGGGCGCGAACCTGTCCACGGCCGACATGAAGCGAGTCCGTTCAGGAGGCATCACCGGTTCACCGAGCGGTCTCCCCTACTACTGGCTCATTGCGAACGGGTACCTGGTAGGTCCATCCGCGAATCTGGCCGAAGCCGACCTCAGCGGAGCCGACCTGACCAAGGCCAAGCTGTTCGGAGCCAACCTGATGGGCGCGGATCTGAGCGGTGCGGACCTCAGAGGAGCCGACCTGTTCGAAGCTGACCTGACGGGCGCGGTCCTGGCTGAAGCCGCCCTGGCAGCCGCGGATCTGGGTGGTGCCAAGCTAGCCAGGGCCGACCTGTCACACAGGGTCCTGCGCGGTGCCAGGCTCCACAACGCCGACCTGACCGGAGCTGACCTGACCGGAGCCGACCTCACGGGAGCGGGCCTGCGCGGTGCCAATCTCAGCGAGACCAACCTGACCGGCACTCTCTTGGCCGGGGCCGACCTGACCAATGCCAAGCTGACCAATGCCGTCAAGGTCGAGGCTGTATCGGACGAAACGACGACCTGCCCCGGTGGGAAGCCAGGCCCCTGTTGGTAAGCGCGGGAGGCGGGGCCAGTGTCCCCGCTCAAATCGCCGCTGACGCTCCATGGTGGGTTGCCTCCCCCCGGCGTCACTGGGACACCCCCTCCGGTGTAAAGCCGGCTGCTCATCTCGCTAAGTGGCAACCAGGATCTCCGGTGCCATAATGATCGGGTGCGTACGACTCCGTTGGTCGGCAAAAAGGTGTGGTTTGCACCGCGCCGATTCGGTTGGGGACTGAGTCCAATCTCGATCGAAGGTTGGCTGGTAACCATTGCTGCGCTCGGAGTGAGCATCATGGTGACTCGCAAGTCGTCCGACCGTCGTCTGCTATCTCAATTGCCAGCGATTTGTCTTGTCCTAATCGCGTTGGCAAAGGGCACGGCACCCGGCGGCCCTGGGGCAAGAACCGCATTCATCGAGGCCACTGGATCTCCTGCCAGCAGTTGATTCTTCGACTGTCAGCCCAAGCGCCACTGCCCTTCGTCTGGTCGATATTCCCAGTCGGGCGATTGCGGGCTGGCGTTCATTCCCGTTGTTCTGCGTGCTCAGGTTCTGGGATTGATCAATGGCTCCGGCTGCACAGATGGAACGATATGAACCGCTTGCAGAAGTGAGCACGTGGCCTCGCGCCGAGCCGGATATCGATCCCGGAACCGGCAGCGTCGTTAAGGGGGGGGCGCCTTCTGGTAGCCGACCTGTCGATAGTCGGGGACACCATCGCTCCGGATCGGCACTGATCGGTAGGTCGATCTGGCCCGGTAAAGCTGCTTGGTCAACTGAATGTGACCGGCGTATTCGCGGGCATGGAGACTCGGCACGCTCATCGATCCGCCTCAGAGTCGGCCACGCGATCACCTCGATGAGCAGGATCGGCAGTCCTCCGAACTCAAGCGACCATCGGGCCCCGAACTCCTGAGCAACCCAGCCCACGATCGGTCCGCCAATCAGCGTGGTTCCCTCCAAGCCAGCGCCCACAGGGCCATCACCCGGCCGCGCATGACCGGGATCGAGGACAGTTGCAGCGTGGTCTTGGCCATGGCGTTGAACGTGATGCTCCCGTAGCCGACGAAGACCAACGCGGCCAGTTCCACTGCCAATGTCGGGGCCAGGGCCGCAGCGAGAATGGCAATGCCGCAACCGATGGCGGCGGGGCCAAGGGCCCGCGCCCGCGGGTGCACCCGCGAAGCGATTACCGCTCCGCCCACCACCGCGCCGCTGGCCATCACCGCGGCCAGGAAGCTTAGGTGCCTGCGCCCTTGTGGAAGGTGTCGACCGCCATGAGGGGTAGGGTCACCGGGAACTCCCAGGCCAGGGTACCGATCACCGCGATCATGATCAGGGGGCTGGAGACACTGCGGGCCAGCGAAACCTGCGGCCGCATCGCCACCAGGTGGCGGGCCCGCAAGTTGGCGTACTCGCCTCGCGAAGCTCTCAAGATGTGGGCTATGAGAGCCGATACTGCAACGGTAGATCCCGGCGGGTCTTTCGAAACTGCTGGGCGATATGCACTCTCACGAATCGCGAGCGAAGCCGATGACCGGTAGACGATGAGGACGCCCTCCCCAGCTAGTGATGACCTCTTCATCGGAAAGAAGGGCAAGCTCTCGCGCGGCATGGGGCGAATGAAAGCCTCGTCGTACCGGTCGAACTCTTCGGATCGGCATCCCAAGCAAGACGAGACCGAAGCAGAGCAGCTGCGCGAAGAGCAGGATCAGCTCATACGCGTCACCATCGCCAACCGATCCCTGGAGACACACTTTCAGCCGATTGTCGATCTCAGGAGCGGCCAGGCGGTAGGGACCGAAGCGCTCGCCCGTTTCGCCCAGCAACCCATTCGGCCTCCTGACGTATGGTTCGCCGAAGCAGCATCTCTTGGCCTCGGTGTGGAGCTGGAGCTCACCGCCCTGGACTTGGCACTAGAGCAACTCGATCGACTCCCTGCCGGCCTCTACCTGTCGCTGAATGCGTCCGTCGAAACGATCATGTCTGAACAGTTCCGAGCGACTTTGGCAGATGTTCCCGCCGAGCGGATCGTCCTTGAACTTACCGAACACACACCGATTGTCGACTATCCAGAGTTCGAAAAGGGCATCCAGGAGCTGCGATCGAATGGTGTCCGGTTGGCCGTGGACGATGCTGGCGCTGGCTTCTCCAGTTTCCGCCACATCCTTGATCTCCATCCCGACGTTATCAAGCTCGACATCGGACTTACCCGTGGAATCGACAGGGATCCGGCACGGCAGGCCCTCGGGCGGGCCCTCCTCAACTTCGGCTTGGAGATGTACAACACCACGATCGTTGCCGAAGGCATTGAGACCGAAGGTGAGTTCGCGACGCTACGCGCCTTGGGCTGTCCGAGCGGCCAGGGCTTCTTCTTGGGTAGGCCCAGCCGACTTCCCAATCAGCGCCATGTACCCGCCGTCTCAATGCCCCTTCTGTCTCCCGACGCACCCTTCAACGACATTGACCCAGCGAGCTTTGGTAGCCCTGACGACGCCATGACCGACGTGGTCGAACTGGCCGACGTGTTGGACATCCGAGATGCCGCCATCGGCGCTCGCTGCTCGCCATTGGAGGATCTCAGCCCAGAGCTACGGCGGGCTCTCCTCGCCGACACTCATGTGGCTCGGGTGGCACTGAGCGACTAGCCACTGGGGAATCAGCCAGTCTTCGCACTCGGGCGCAGCGCCGGGCGACACAGGCGGTCGTCAACCGTCGCCAACCGGCACTTATGCAATGCTCCGATGGTCCCGTCCGTGCACGTCAGGGGACGCCATTGATCGGAGCTTCTGGGTGAAACGCGAAGGCGTGAGCTACGACGTTGGGCGAATTCTAGGCATGAACTGGCATCCAGTCTTCGATCTACATGTGGTGCATCGCGAGCTACAGATAATCAAGGATGACCTGTATTGCAACGCCGTACGGATCTGTGGCCGGGACATCGGACGGGTCGTGGCGGCTGCCGAAGACGCACTTGGTCAAGGGCTCGAAGTGTGGTTCTCGCCCGAGTTGTGGAACAAGAGCCAAGGCGAAACGCTTGCCTATATTGCAGACGCAGCCGCAGCAGCAGAGGCTCTGAGGCAACGCTGGCCGGACGGCCTGGTGTTCAGCGTGGCCTCCGAGGCGACGCTCTTCGTAAGAGGCATCGTGCCGGGCAGGACGGTCACCAAACGAGTCGAGAATCTGTTTCGTGACGTCAAGGAGGGCAACCACATTGAGCCACTGCAGGCATTTCTGGCCCAGGCGAATGCGGCGGCCAGAAATATGTATCGCGGTCCACTGACGTACGCCTCCTTGCCGTTCGAGCAGGTGGACTGGACCCTCTTCGACATTGTTAGCGTGGACCACTACCGGAGTTATAACCAGAACTTGTGGATGCACCACCTGACCGAGGGCGCGACGTACCTTCCTCTTTGAACACATCAGAGAAACGCTGGCGGTGGAACGCCGGCGAGGAAGGAACGCCAATGCTGAGAGTACATGTTGATGAGGCCGCGGACGCGGAGCTGTCGACCACGCTGGACGAACTGGTCGCTGAAGGTGCGAGGCGCATGCTGGCTGCCGCCCTCGAGGCCGAGGTCGACGCCTACGTGACCGCCCTGGCCACCGAGCGCGATGACCAGGGCCACAGGCTGGTGGTGCGCAACGGCCACGCGGTGGCCCGGTCGCTGGTCACCGGGGCGGGACCCATCGAGGTCCTGGCTCCACGGGTCAACGACCGTCGGGTCGACGAGGTGACGGGCGAACGGGTGCGCTTCCGGTCCTTGATCCTGCCTCCGTGGGCCCGCAAGTCGCCCAAGGTGGCCGAGGTGCTGCCGCTGATGTACCTGCACGGGATGAGCTCGGGGGACTTCGTCCCCGCCCTGGAGGAGTTCTTCGGATCGGCGGCCGGGCTGTCGGCATCGGTGATCACCCGGCTCACCACCGAGTGGCAGAAGGAACGGGACCAGTTCGCCCACCGGTCGCTCAAGGACGTCGACTACGTCTACGTGTTCGCCGACGGCATCCACTTCAATGTCCGCCTCGAAGAGTCTCGTCTGTGTGCCCTGGTCATCGTGGGTGTTCGCACCGACGGGACCAAGGAGCTGGTCTCGATCAGTGACGGCCACCGAGAGTCGACGGAGTCCTGGGCCGACGTGCTGCGGGGACTGAAGAGGCGGGGCATGACCGCCCCGGTGCTCGCCATCGGTGACGGAGCGCTCGGGTTCTGGGGAGCCCTCGGTGAGGTCTTCCCCGAGACCGCCCACCAACGGTGCTAGGTGCACAAGATGGCGAACGTCATGAACGCCCTGCCCAAGTCGGCCCAGCCCGCTGCTCGTGCTGCTCTCAAGGAGGTTCGTGACGCCGAGGACCGTCAGCACGCGGAGAAGGCCCTCGATCAGTTCGTGAAGGACTACGAGGCCAAGTGGCCGAAGGCCATCGAAAAGGTCACCAAGGACCGGGAGGAGCTGCTGGCGTTCTACGCCTTCCCCGCCGAGCACTGGATCCACCTGAAGACCACCAACCCCATCGAGTCCACCTTCGCCACCGTGAGGCTGCGCACCAAGGTCACCAAGGGACCGGGCTCACGGGCGGCCGGACTCGCCATGGCCTACAAGCTGATCGAGTCGGCCCAGACCCGGTGGCGAGCCGTCAACGCACCGCACCTGGTCGCGCTGGTTCGTGCCGGTGTGAAGTTCGAGAAGGGGGTGATGGTCGAGCGATCAGACGAGCAGAACGAGGAGGTCGCCGCGTAGTCGGTCAGATTCTCATCCACAGGTCTTGACTATTTCTCCCACTACCGGGATGGACGCGTCAAGGACCGTATGTCGAGATGCTCAGGCCGCTCGTCGAGATTGGGAAGCCCGTAGTCGTCACGGAGTTCGGCACGCGCTCGTACCAAGGTGCGGAAGACTCCGGCAGCCTTGGTTTCGGCATCATTGACAGCAGGTCTCAGTTCTTGCACCACCTACCCGTCGTGGGCAGGTTCGTCCGCCCTCGGCTCAAGGACGGATCCCATGTCCGAGACGAGGCCATGCAGGCTGAGGAGATCACCGAGACTCTCACCATCCTCGATGCTGCAGGCGTCGATGGTGCCTTCGTCTGCACGTTCGTTGAACCCATAGCGCCCTACAGCGAGGATGCGCACCACGATCTCGACATGTCAGCTCTCAGTCTGGTCAAGACCTATGCGTCAGGACGCGGAGAGAGCTGCCCAGACATGGCATGGGAGCCCAAGGAGTCTTTCAAGGCCGTCGCTGATTTCTACGCGAGCTAATTGCAGACCGGTTGCTCCACGGCACACGAGGTATCGCATAACGTTCACCGCCCAATCGCAGCATCGCTTTCCCCGACCGCCGGGTGCAAGACCGCCATCGACCGTTGCTGACCGAATCCTCTTTGGGATACCCACGGCATTTCGTGGCAGGCGTACTACTCGTTGCGGTACTACTCATGACATAGTACTGTCAGACAATGGCAAGAAGCACCGAGCCGCCCGGCCTCCGACGGGCGAACGATCCCCCCCTTCTGATCCTGACGAGCCTCGCCGGAGGCCCGAAGCACGGCTATGCGCTCTCCAAGGACATCGAGGAGTTCGCCGGCGCCGTCCTCAGTCCGGGAGCACTCTACGGCGCGATCACCCGGCTGGAGGAGCGTGGACTCATCGAGCCTCTGGAGGAGATCGGTCGACGGCGCCCCTACCGGATCACTGCCGCCGGATCGGCCGCACTCGCGGAAGCGGTCCACGAGATGAGCCGTGTCGCAAATGTCGGCTCAGCTCGACTCGGACTCGTCAGGGGGATACTCGTGTGACGGGAGCAACGGCCGGTCACTCGGGTGTCCTCAAGTGGTACCCACGAACGTGGCGAGATCGCTATGGCGACGAGCTGGTCTCTCTGTTGGACGACACCTACGGGGATCAGCCAGTCCCTTTGCGCACGCATCTCTCGATGATGAAGGCGGGGTCGACCGAGCGTCTCCGTTGGGCTGGTTTCGTCGGGTACTCAGGGGAGCCAGATCGACGCGTGCGCGGCGCATCGCTGGTGGTCCTGTGTGCGTGGGCCCTTTTCGTCGTCGCTGGGTCGGGGTTCGCCAAGTATGCCGAGCACTGGGACCGGGTGACTCCTTTGCACGACCGCGCAGTTCCCTCGGATGCGTTCACCGCGGTCCAGGTGGCTGCGTTCACCGGCGTCGTGATCTTCTGTGTGTCGACCCTTGTCGCTCTGCCCGCATTCGTAAGGTTCATCCGGGGGCATGGGTGGGCTCCGATCAGGAGGCCGCTGAGTGTCATGCTGATCACGTCGAGCATCGCGATGGTCGCCACCGTTGGCATCGTCGTGTGGTCTCACCACTTTGGTTCATCCCCACTCAACAGCGGCCTGTGGCCATACAAGGCTGCTGGCATCACGTGGGGGATCTTGGTGGTGAGTGCGATCGCTGCAAGGGCCGGAGCGATCGTTGCGGTCGTCTCGAGGCTCGAGCCATCTCCTCGCACCTCGAGAGCGCTCGGGATTCTCGCTCTCTTGATGGCGGTCGTCTTGGTCGTCGTCTTCGCTGGGATGCTCACCTGGTGGATCTCACTGGCCATCCACGCCCCCTGGTTCTTCGGCAGCGGCATCGTCGGGACTGCGGGGTCACGGGCCCCGCCAGCGATGATCATCTTCGGCGCCTTGATGGCTGTGGGACTAGTACTTGGAACCTGCGGTGCGAGCAGGGTTGTTCTGAACCTCGGCGAGTTCTCACCTTCGGAGCACGGATAGATTCAAACCAGCTGCGTCCCCCATCGCCGGGGCAGGGGCGCACGTCGACCGTGGCGCACCGCACCAGTTGGATTCCTATTCCGGGAATGCCTGGGCAATCCGCACGCTGATGAGTTTCTCGACGAGAGGTTTGGGCAGCGACGAGTCGATAGGGAACTGAAGCGCCCCACTCGATGTCCGGTAGGGGGCAACGTCCTCCTGCAGGGCTGGAAACACGGAACCACTGTGGGGCAGATAGCTGAGGTGGTTCTTGAACGCTGCAAATCCAGCAATGACTTTCCCTTGCAGCCTGAAAGCGGGAACTCGATACGAGATGCCCTGATCGGCATCAGGGACCACCTCAAGGATCGTCTCTCGCAGCTGCTGCAAGGTGGACCGTCTGGGCTCTTCGAGGCCCGCCAGGTAATCGTCAATCTCGGCGCTTGACATAGAACGATTCTTGGTCCGCTGTCGAACAAGGTCAAGAGGACCGTAGGATTTGCGTCCATCCCCTCTCGCCGGGCGTGTGGGAAAGCATGGCACGCCTGTTTCGGCAATGATTCACTCTGGGTGTTTTGGCACCGTTCGAGAATTCAGAGCACTACGAGGTACCTCTGACGGCAGTGGCCCCCCCGTCACAGTTGACTGATTCGCTGAATCAGAAGGAGCGGCCATGCCCACCCGCGAGAGTGCACCACTCGGAGCGCCATGCTGGACCGATCTTTGGACTTCCGACGTCGAAGGCAGTCGCAAGTTCTACAGCGACCTCTTCGGCTGGGAAGCCCAAGAGCCAAGCCCAGAGTTTGGCGGCTACTTCTCTGGCGGCTGCTGCGGTGTCTGCACCATGTACACCATCCTGGCACCCGGGTCGCCAATGCCGCCGCGGGGTTGGTTCTGCCGCCCACGAGAGTCGGGGCAGTTCAGACGTCGATGTCCGGCGTTCCGGGAGAAACACGTCAGCCGTCTCGGACGGAAGGTCACTCCCCGCCGAGGAGCTTGTGATGCAGCAACCTGCACCATGCAGCCTGGACCTCGTCTCCACGTTGGTCGCCTCGTTCGGCAGCGTGTTCGACCGCCTTGAGCGACATGAGCAACGACAAGTTGCGAGCCTTGGGGGTGGGCATGCGGATGCAGCAGCCGAGGATGTCAGCGGCTGCCTCGGCAACAACCTGCAGGGCGTCAGTTGTGTCATTGACTGCACTGAGTTGTGCAAACTCAGCAGCGAGATGGTGGTCCTCTGCAACCAGCCTGGCGTACTCGCCTGGGGTGACGGTTCGATCCGTCAGCGTCTGCCGCTGTCCGTCCAACACTCTGCAGCCGCCCTTTCCAGTTCCTGGAGAAGAACCTCTTGTCTCATCGACCAGTGGCAACGGTGGCTTGAGGACAAGCACGAGAGCATTCCGGCGCCCACACCAACCCGGGTGCCACGGGTAGCCAGATGGTGGAACTCGCAATCAAGAACTTCTCGGCTGGGCCGATAACACATTGTGATGACTGCCGGTCAGGTGCCACGACAGCACTCGGCAATGTCGTCATCCCGGCGACCTGTGATCCCGTCGGCGACGGAGCACAGACGATGAAGGTGACTTGAGGAGCAAGAATGAAAGTACGGCGAGTAGTGACCGGGCACAGCACAGAGGGCAAGGCGACCTTCGTCGTTGACGAATATGTGGCCCCCGTGACCTTGGATCTGATCCCCGGCAATGAGTTCCATCGCCTCTGGGGTGCTGATTCGACTCCCACGTTTCCAGATGATGGGTCGACACCCGAGTTCGCCGACTACTTCCCTCCGGTGGGCGGATTCCGTTTCGGCTTGTTCACCATTCCACCTGACGGCGGCACCGGCGCTCCGGCAAACATCGACATCGAGACCGCCTTTGCGGAGTTCGAGGAAAAGCTTCCGGGAATGGCAGAGCATCTTGAACTGGACCACCCCGGCATGCACACCACGGCCACGATCGACTACGGCATAGTGCTCTCGGGACGACCGGTTCTCGAACTGGACGATGGGGAGAAAGTTGCGCTGGAACCGGGTGACACCTATGTCCAGAACGGAACACGGCACCGCTGGTCGAACTCGGGCGATGTGCCCGCCGTCCTCGCAGTGACGCTCATCGGCGCAGTCCACAACCGGTTGACCTGATGTCGCAGCATCATCCGATTGGCATTGATTGGACTGCCGTTCTCCTGTCGGTCATCAGCTTTCCCTCCCAGGGGTCCACTACGCCCCAAGAGCCGTCCTACCGTCTCCTCCTCGACCCACCTGTCTCCATCGGCGGCCCATTGACGACCAGATAGGGGCTGACCGAGGAGGAACGCTGCCGTCACCGGAGCAGGAGGATCTGCGACACCATGCCGGTGCTGAAGACCGGGCGCCTTCTCGGCTCGCCGTCACTTGTCCGCCGGGACCGACGCGGCCACCCTCCGGCCTGCTGGAGGGTGGCCCCCGTCCGCAGCGCTCACTGGGCCGGAGCGAACGTCCCCGGGAGGTGCCAGTACCCGGTGAACCCGTTGAACGGTCCGCCGACGATCTCACTGGCCCAGGTGATGACGAACGCGTGGGTCGCCGAGTCGTAGGTACCCGGCACCGGGGAGGTGAGGCCCGGGCTGGTTCCGTCGGGCTTCGGCGAGCCCTGGTTGAAGTAGAGCTTGTTCCACGAAGCGGTCCGCGACTCGGGCTGCCCGGTGATCTTGCCGTTCTCGAAGCTGATGCTGGGGGCGGGGGCGGGGGCGGACTTGCCGGACTGCGGGTCGGTCGCATCGGTGAAGATGCCAAAGGCGATGGCACTGAACGGGGTCGGCGCCACGATGTCACCGGCCAGAGCATTACCGGAGGCGCAGAACTGCGATGGTTCTCGTGGGGTCCAATCCCCGGGGCAAGGCCTCCGCTGCCCGCGAGCCCGGTGGACGGAGTGCGGTCCGCATTGCCGGGTGATTCGGGCCCGCGTCGGAGACGGCGGTCCCGGGACCGGTCGGGAGTGACGGGACCATGTGCATCTGGCCCACCACCTCCACCAGGTGGGGGCTCCCGCTACACGCACGCTTCGCAAGTGCTCGACCTGGCTCAGATCTTGGGCACCACCGCGTTCGACTCCGAACTACCGCTCTGGGAATCGTGTTGGCCACAGGACTCGAACACAACCAGGCCACATTCATCCTCGAGATCCACCATTCGGTCATCGACGGAACTGCCGGGATCGGGCTCCTCGTCCACCTGCTCGACCTCGAACGGGGGCAGCGAGGGAAGCCCTCACTCGATCCGGCTACAGCCGGTGCGCGTCGAGGCGACCGTTCAGCATTCGGGCCGATGCCGACGCGGCCGGGGGCAACCGCTTCGTACCGGCCCGCTTCGTCCTCGACGCCGGGGTCTCCGATCCGCGCTCTCGAGTGGTGCATGTCCGGTCGGTGCTCGGCGAATGGAAGCACGACCCGGCCCTCGGGATGACCGACGCGTTGTCCGGTCTGCTCAATCGGCTGCCGCCGGCCCCCCCGACCCTTGCCTTCGGATCGATGCTCAAGGGCAGGGATTTCGTGGCCACCAGTATGCCCGGGCCTCCGTTCGAGAGCTACGTGGCCGGAGCCCGCGTCATCGGCCTCCATGCGTTCGCCCCGACATTGGGGAGATCGCCTCGTGTACGCGTACCGAACCCCCGCAAGCACCGGACGAGCGCCGGACGAGCGCCGCCACGCGGTTGCCACGTGCAGACCTGAACCGCAATGATTCGAGGTGCCACACCGACACTTCCTCCGAGGAGGCCACATGGCACGGCGAAGCTCGCTCAGGTCCCAGCTCTACCGGGCCGCTCGCGACCTGGGCAACGTCCAGGCCGCGGCGAAGGGCCCGGGCTCCTACGCGAAGCGCACGGTCCGACGCAAGGTGTACCGCACCACCAACGGACTGACCAACGAGCTGCTGCGTTCGACCGGGCTCATGGGCGCCCGCCGTCGCTACTAGGAGCGTCCGGGGCTCCGCGTCGATGGGGACGAGGTGGCCGGTCGGTGGAGGTCACACTGCGGAGAGCGTGACCTCGATGTTCCCCCGGGTGGCGTTGCTGTAGGGGCACACTGCGTGGGCACCGTCGATGAGGGCCGACGCCGTCGTCTCGTCCACCTCGGGGATGTGCGCCTCGATTGCGACCGCCAGACCGAACCCTCCGCCCTCGATGGTGCCGAGGGTCACCTTGACCGCCACCGTCGAGCCGTCGACGCTCACCTTGCTCCGCCGACCCACGACGCCGAGCGCGCTCTGGAAGCACGCTGCATATCCTGCAGCGAACAGCTCCTCGGGGTTGGTGGCGCCACCAGGGCCGCCCAGCTCCACCGGCGGCTTCAGGTCGAGGTCCAGTAGCCCGTCGCCACTGCGTACCCGACCTTCGCGGCCGCCGTGGGCTGTCGCCTCGGCGGTGTAGAGCGGTTTGGTCAACGGCGTGGCCATGGTGGACCCCTTTCCGGGAATGATCCGAGGAGGACACTCCCCGGTCTCCATGCCAACCCCGCCGGAACCGCCCTTCTTCCCGACCGTCGGCACCGCGTCAGGTCCGGCATCGAATGGCATCGTACGCACACGCTGTGGTCCGGCGGAGCATGCCGCGTGCCGCTCAGTGATTCGTGGCGATCGGCGACCGCAGCTGCGTCGCCGGATTGATCGAGGTGCCCAGCGTCACCGTCACCGAAGACGTCACCCCGGTCGGCTCGACCTGCAGGTACTCGTCGGCACCGACCGCGATCGCCACGGTCGAGCTCACCGTCGTGGCCGGGCCCTTGGAGAACGTCGAACCGACCTGAGTCCCGGCGCCACCACTGCACTTGTTGCTCGACCAGGCCACGGTGCACGTGTACAACTTGAACGTGGGCGACCCCGAGGCGGGAGTCGAGACGGTGACCTTGTAGCTGATCCCCGACAGGGCGATGGTTCCGGTATTGGCGACCGTCGCAGTCTGGTCGGTGCTGGTCGTGAACGTCATCCCCGCGGGGCTCACCGTAGCCAGCCACTTCCCGCTGGCCACCGATTCGGAGCCGATGACGGTACCGCTCACCTTGCCGGCAGCTCCGGCATGGATGGGCGCCACGAACACCGCGCACAGCAGGATGGCCGCTGTTGCGGCCGCCCTGCGTGCACTGCGGTGTAGGTGATGCACTTTCACTGCTCTACCGACTACTGGTTGGTTGCAGTACCGACTCGCTGCTGCTCGGTGAAGGTGTAGGCCAGCGTGGTCGACAGGCCCTGGATGGTCGGCGTGGGCGCCACACCGTTGGTGGACGTCTCCGTGGCAACCAGGCCGAGGCTCACCTGTACGTGGGCCGCCTTTCCGGTTGACGCTACCAACGAGGGAATGTTGGACAGGCCGACAGCAGTTCCGGCGGTGTTCATGGAGTTGATCTGCGTCGTGGCCAGGATCGGCGTCGTGCTACCGCCGCACACGCCGGCCAACGTCCAGGCCACCGAGCACTGGGTGGCCGTCACGGACAGTCCCTCACCCGGCGCCGTTCCGTTGGTCAGGGCGTTGGCAGGCGTTCCCGCCACCCACAGCGTCATGCCGGCGGCGGTGGCCAGGGATCCGGTGTTGTTGAGATTCACATAGACGTTGTCGGTGTCGCCCGGGGCCATCACTCCGGTGAAGTTGCTGAAGCTGGTGCCGACATCGGGGCTCAGGGTCAAGTTGAGGGTCCCCGAGGTAACGGCCTCGGACCCGGTGGCAACACCCGACAGGGCCGCGTAGACACCGGCGGTGGTCAGAAGCCCGACCGACATGGCGAAGAGTCCGGCGACAACGGCTTTCCCGTGTCGTCCCGCCTTCATCCGGGTGTGGCGATGCTGACTCATGGTTCTTCTCCTTGGTAGGTACACGCATCAATGGCGATACGTATTGATGGATTGCTATTGGATTGGTATTGGTTGGCAGGTCTCAGGCATCATGCGCTCGTGCTCCGCAGGGTGGGCCGCGGGCGCAGGATCCAGCGGGTTCCGGCCACGGCTGCATACAGCCCGCCGGCAACGATCAAGAGAAGTTGGAGCTGGCCCCGGAGGTCGACCATCAGACGGCCCACCCACGGCACGGTGGCCACCACTTCCGGCACGGTGGCCGTGGTCAACTGTGCGTGCCACGGATCGGGGGCGGAGTTCGCATCGCCCTTGGTGGTGATGATCGGCGCCAACGGGGGTCCGGTCACCGAGGTGATCCGGTGGGCGAAGTCCGCATGCTCCCCTGGGGGGACGAACGCGACGATCATCCCCTTGTGCAGGTCCTCCACCGGCACCGGCCTGGTCACCAAGAGCGCTCCGGGGCCGTAGGTGGGACGCATGCTCCCGGTCAGTACCGGCCTGAGCTCGAGGTGCATCGTCACGACCACCATCGCCAGGCCGGCGCACACCACGGACAGCCCGGCGACACCGGCCATGCAGAAGGCACGCAGGACCTGGCTGGATCGCCTCGACCGTTTGGACCGCCTGGTCGGCGGCTGTCCCGAATGTGTCACACCTGGGTCTTCGGCACCGGGAGATATCGGCTTGAGCGATTTTGACAACAGGTGTTGCTCAACAGGTGTTGCCCCCCAGGGATTGCGGGCCGGTCGTCGCCCTGCCGCCGTGGCGACTGGTTCGTCTACCCGGCGTGGCCCTGGACTCATCGGCAGGGGTTGGGGGTTCTCGCTACAGCTGGCCGTCAGGTACGCCAAAAGGGCGCGAGGCGGGGCGGGTTCCGGGCCCTGAGTCCGGTCTCGCCGGATCTTCGAACCCGTCCATCGCCCGGGTACGGGCCCGGTCATGGCGCGGAGCTGACCGTGGGTGCAGCATCGGCTGCGGCTCCGCTAGCGTTTCCCACTCATGGCCGTCGCTGACGAGGACCGGCAGGCAAAGGCGTACGGCGCCGTCGCAACCGGCCCTCGGAAGGGCGCCGAGAAGACAGGCTACCCAGGGTCGGACCCCGTCCGCCCGGACGGGAGTGCCGCCGGCGGCAGACATCGATCTTCTGCTTGGGCGGCCTGCCTGGTGGTGGCGTCCTACCTGGCCCTTTCCATCGCGTCGTACTGGTCCGCGTGGTCGACGAGCCCCACCACGCACATGCAGTTGGGCGGCGATCAGTTCGCCACGGTGTGGTTCCTGCGCTGGATCCCCTTCTCCCTCACCCATGGCCACAATCCCTTCTTCACCATCTTCGGGAACTACCCGTTCGGGGTCAATCTGCTGACGAACACAAGTGTTCCCCTGCTGGGGCTGGTCGGCTCTCCGGTGACCCTCCTGTTCGGACCGATCGCCACCTACAACTTCTGGTGCACGGCGGCGCTGGCCGGTTCGGCGACCGCCGGGTACTTCTTCGCCCGACGCTGGACCACCTGGCGCCCCGCTGCGTGGGTGTGCGGCCTGCTCTACGGGTTCTCCCCGTACCAGATCGCCCAGAGCCACGGCGGCCACCTCAACCTCACCTTCGTCGTGCTGCCGCCGCTGATCCTCCTCGCCACCCATGACGTGCTGGTGCGTCGACAGCGGACTCCGCCCACCGCGGGTGTGGTGCTCGGCCTGCTGGTGGTCGCCCAGTTCTTCGTCTCGAGCGAGGTGCTGGCATCGACGCTGGTGGTCGATGCCGTCTGCATCATCGCCGTACTGGTGATGGGCCGCCGGTCGGTCCGCGCGCACCTCCGCCCCGCTCTGGTCGGGGTTGCCTGGGCCGCCGGCGTGTCCGCGGTCCTGCTGACCTATCCGGTGTGGTCCGCCCTCCGTGGGCCCGGGCACATCAACGGGCCCATCCAACTGGTGCCACAGGCATACCGGGCCGATCTCCTCGGACCGGTGGTCCCGAACGCCTTCGTGTGGTTGGCGCCTGCCGGCCTGGTCCGGATCGCCGACGGCTTCGCCAACAGCACGGCGGAGAACGGTTCGTACCTGGGGATCACGCTGCTCATCACCCTGGCCGTCGGCGCCGTCGTGTTGTGGCGCCGGTCGGACGTCGCCCGGACGGCCGTCATCGGCGGGATCGCCGCGTTCGTGCTCTCACTGGGTGGCGGGCTGGTCGTCCGCCACCCGCCCGGGGCGATCGTGTCGGGCCTCCCCCTCCCGGAGCGGCTGTTCGCCAGGCTCCCGCTCCTAGCCAACACCATTCCGGTCCGCTACTCGCTGTACGTGGCGCTCTTCGCCGGACTGCTGCTGGCTCTCGTCCTCGACCGGCTGCATGCGACGGTGGCGACCCGATCGGCAAGCGCCGGCCGCTCCCCGAGTGCGTCCGCCGTCCTGGCCGGGGCCGTCCCCCTGGCCCTCGCGCTGGTCTGCCTGGTCCCCCTCGCCCCGGACCTGCCCCTGCCGGGGTTCGCCGATCCGGACACACCCGCGTACTTCACCTCGCCGTTGCTCGGCGCCACACCGGCGGGAAGCGTGTCGATCCTCTACCCCTATCCGTCCTCCGCTGCGCCCGAGGGCGAGCTCTGGCAGGCGGTCAGCGGGATGCACTTCAAGTCCCCCGGTGGCTACTTCCTGGTGCGCGACGGCCCGGGGCATACCATCGGGTTCTCCCCGGTCGTCTCGTACGGGGCGGACACCCTGACCGCCACGGTCCTCATCCAGCTCCACGCGGGCACTCCCCCGCCGGAGACTCCCCAGCTGCGCACCGCGCTCCTGGCCCAGTTCCGGTCGTGGAATGTCCGGAGCCTCGTGGCCTCCTTCGAGAGCGAGCCCCGACCTGATGGCGCGCTCCAGTTCCTCACCTGGCTGGTGGGGCGGCCACCGACGCGCGACATCGACGTCGACGTGTGGAACCTCCTCCCGGGCTGAGCCGGCCGGCTGGCGCGGCACCGGCCGCTCTGCAGTGGGAGGGTGGGCGGATGCGAGGCGTCCGCAGCACCGAGCAGGGCATCCGGGTGGTCGATCTGGTGGCCACTCCTGCCGACGGCGTCCGGGTGTCGGTGGCCAGCTCGGGTATCTGTGGATCGGACCTCCACCTGGCGTCGTTCGGACCGTCGAGCGTGACCCTCGGTCACGAATTCTGCGGCCGGCTCGATGACGGCACCCCGGTGGCGGTCCTCCCCATCGTGGCCTGCGGCCGGTGCGAGCGCTGCCTCGCCGGTGACGACCAGCAGTGCGCGTCGGTGCTGGGGGCGATGTACGGGATCAGCCTCGACGGTGGCCTGGCCGACGAGGCCTGGGTGGACCCCCGATGTGCCACGGCCCTTCCGCCCGGGCTGCCTCTCGACCAGGCCTGCCTGGTCGAGCCCATCGCGGTGGCACTACACGGCATCAATCGGGCCGGCGTGGTGTCCGGCATGCGGGTGCTGGTCATCGGAGCCGGCCCGATCGGGCTCTGCACCATCGCCGCCGCCCGGTCGATCGGCGCCTCCGTGGACCTCGTGGCTCACCGGCCCCGGCGCATCGACGCCGGCGAGCGCCTCGGGGCCGGGACGGCGATCGAAACCGGGTACGACATCGTCCTCGAGGCCGCGGGCAAGCAGGGGTCCATGGACACGGCCATCGAGCTCGTGCGTCCCGGGGGGACCATCAGTATCCTCGGAAACTTCTGGGACCCGGTGGCACTGGGCCTGGGCTTCCAGCTGAAGGAGGTGACCCTGCTGCCGTCGTTCACCTACGGCCACCACCACGGGATGTCGGAGTTCGAGGACGCGGTTCGGGTGCTCGGCGCCACGCCGGACCTCGCCGAGACGATCATCACCCACCGCTTCTCCCTCGACGACGCAGCCGAGGCATTCCGCGTGGCCGGCGATCGGAGCACCGATGCCATCAAGGTCGTGATCGATCCCTGAGGGTCCCGGCCGGCGGAACCGGTACCGGGGCACGAGGCCGTGGCGGCGGGCGCCCTACCGAACATCCCGCCCGGCTTGTAGAATTTGTTATGTGAGGGGTAGCAATTGCTACGTGAGGGGTAGCAGAGCACGGACCGCCCGACGAGGGGTCGCGCCTGGCGCGGGTGCGGGCGACGGCCCGTCCACGTCGGGGCTCCACGTGGACCGGCGCCTGATCAGGGGCGACCGGACCCGCACCGTCATCATCGAGGCGATGATCGAACTGATCGAAGCGGGAAACGCCTACCCCACCGCCCACCAGGTCGCCGAGCACGCAAGTGTGTCGGTTCGATCGCTGTACCACCACTTCGGGGACCTCGACGGGATCTTCCTGCGTGCAGCCCGGTTGCACGCCTCCCGTTACCGGTCCCTGATCGTCGCCATCCCGCCGCACGGCCCCGTCGAGCCGCGGATCCGCGCCACGTGCCGCCACCGGCGCCGGCTCTTCGAGGCCGTCGCCCCGGTCCACCGGGTCGCCTATGCCCGGACCGACGGGCTGCCCGGCCTTGCCGAGCTCCTGGCCGACCACCGGTCCCTGCTCCGCCGCCAGCTGGCCGTCACCCTGGCACCGGAGCTCCGTTCACACGGGGGCGGTGCGCCGTACCTCCTCGAGGCGCTGGACGTGACCACGGGGTGGGAGGCCTGGCACGCGCTCCGGCACCACGCCCGCCATTCGGCGTCCTCCGCCGAACGGGTCACGGTCTACGCCGTCACCCACCTCCTGCGCTGAACCGGGCCGCCCCCGGCCCCGTCATGCGGAGGTCGACCACGGTGTCTCGTTGAATCTGCTGAGCACCGGCCCGTCCATCCCCCAGATCACCCGGGTCACCGACGCTGTGGCCAGGTGGAGGCGCCATGCCCCCTCGTCACCGAGGCCGACCGCCCAGCAGGCTGCCGCCTTGATGGGCGACACATGGCTCACCACCACCACCGGGCCGGGGCCGCGGGCGCCCTCCCCCTCGGTGGCGAAGAGCTCCTCGCAGGCCGACCGGACGCGGGTGCCCGCCTCGGCCAGCGTCTCGCCACCCGGTGGACGGAAGTCGGGGTCCTCCCTCCACCGGGCCCACACCTCCGCAGGCACCGATCCCAGCGGCCGGCCGTCGAACTCGCCGTAGTCGACCTCGATCCACCGCTCGTCGATCTCGACGGGCAGTCCGGTCCCCAACGCCTCGGCGGTGGCCTGGGCACGTGCCAGCGGGCTGGAGATGACCCGTGAGGCGCCGGCCACCGACGGGCCGAGCATCCGGGCCTGGGCCAGGCCGCGCTCGGTCAGCGGCGCGTCGAGACGCCCCAGCAGCAGGCCGTCCGCGTTGCCGGTCGACTCGCCGTGGCGGATGAGGATCAACATGGAAGGACCGGTCCGGAGCCCACGGTTTCAGTGCACCAGGATGCGGTCGCACTGGGTGCAGGTGGCGTACTCGTCGGGCGGCAGGTGACGGATGCGCTCGAGCTCGACCGAGGACAGCGTGAGGTGGCAGCCATCACAGTGGTCGCCCACCAGACGTGCCGCGCCAACCCCGCCCAGGTGGGAGCGCAGCCTCTCGTAGCGCTCGGCCAGATCGGTCGGAAGGCCGGCGGCGCACGCGGTGCGCTGTGCCTCCTCGGAGGCGATCGAGTCCCTGATCCCCGCCTCAACCTCCGCGATGGCGGCCTCGAAACGCGAGGCCTCGGCGCCCAGACCCTCGAGGGTGGTCTGGTGTTCGGCCAGCGCCACGTCCAAGGGCTCCTCTTCCTCGAGGAGGATGATCTCCTCTTCTTCGAACTGGGCCTGCCGGGCGGCGAGCTGGCCGACCTCGTGGTCCATGGCCTCCAGGTCGCGGGGGGCGTAGGCCAGGGCCGACCGCATCCTCTGTTCGATCTCGTGACGGCGGGCGGCTGCAGCGGCGATCCGGTCCTCCAGGGAGCGTTGGCGCGCCGTGAGGTCGTCCACCTGGGCCCGCACCTCGGCCGTCGCCGCCGTGAGTGCCGTGCGGCGGCGCTCCACCTCGAGGAGCTCGGCGCGCTCGGGGAGCGCATCCATCCGATGCCGCAGCTGATCGAGCGTCGTGTCGTGCAGCTGCACCTGCATCAGCGTGTCGAACGGCTCTGCCATCGCTATCTCCTCCGGCTCTCGACGGGCTGTTCAGCTCCGAGAGGCGTCGATCAGCCTACGGGCTGACCGGAGTGCCCCTTCCAACGCCTCGTCGGAGAGGTCGATGGCTTCGTCCCAGCTGAACCAGGCCACGTCCTGGCTCTCTGCGGCAGCGGGGGCGGGATCCTCGTCCGGCGCCCACAGCAGGTACCGGAGATCGAGATGGACGTGTCCGGCGGCTGACGGGTGGACGTCGACGTGCACCAGGAGCGGGCCCCCGGCCGGATGCGCGACCGACAGGCCCGTCTCCTCTCTGCACTCGCGGAGGACTGCCTCGTCGGGGGTTTCGCCCGGATCGACGTGGCCGCCGGGCTGCATCCACCGATGGAGGCGCCGGTGCACATGCAGGACCACACCACGGGCGCCGACCACGATCGCGGACGCGGTGACATGGGTGGGTTGGGCGTGCTCGTCGAATGGCCGTCCGAGCCGGTCCAACTCGGCCAGCATGGTCTCCTTCGACACCCGTTCCCGCGCATCGGCCGCAGGATGGTCGGCGATGACGCCCCGGAGGTGCCGGACCGCCGCATCGGTTCGTCCCCGTGGTTGTACCGCCGGACTCCCGGACCCCGGGTCGGCCGAGGTCAACGGACGGCCGTCGGAGGTGGGCCGGCGGGCCCAGCCGAGGCCGCCAGCAGGCTCAGGCCGACTTGCGGCGCTGGCGGTGGATGCGCCGACGCTCGCGTTCGGTGGTACCGCCCCAGATCCCCTCGCGCTCCCTGTTGGCCAGGGCATGCTCGAGGCACGATTCGCGCACGGCACACTGATCGCAAATGGCCTTTGCCCCACCGGCCTCCTCGTCGGAGACCGGGTAGAACACATCTGGATCGATGCCCCGGCAGGCTGCGTGCTTGCGCCAGGTGGCACTCATGGGAACGTCACTTCCTAAATAGTGTTGGGGTCACTGGTCAGACCACCAGAGCAGAACTTCGGTGACCTGGGATAATGTGGCCTACCGACGAAAACTGGCGGAAAAGACAGTATGGCTCACCAAGTGCGCCGGTGTCCACAACCGACCTGCCCACCACCCCGCCCCGAAGGAGCGCCCATGCCGCCTGCACCACTCCGGGGCAAGACCATCGTCGTCACTGGGGTCACCGGCCAGGTTGGTGAGCCGGTGGCGCTCGCCCTGGCCAAGGAGAACGAGGTGGTCGGCGCCGCCCGATTCAGGGACCAGGCGGCTCGACGACGCCTTGAGGCCGCAGGGGTCCGATGCGTGCCGGTCGACCTGGCCGCGGGCGACGTGGCCGGCCTCCCGGCAGGGGCCGACTATGTCTTGAACTTCGCCGTGGGCAAGTCCAACAACTGGGAGCTCGACCTGCGCACCAACGGTGGCGGCCTGGCCTGGCTGATGGAGCATCACCAGGAGGCGGCCGCGTTCGTGCACTGCTCCACCACCGGCGTGTACAAGCCCATGGGCCATCACGTGTTCGCCGAACAGGACGAGCTCGGGGACAACCACGGCGTCTGGCCGTTCCTCCGCACGTACAGCATCTGCAAGATCGCCGCCGAGGGCACCGCCCGATGGGCGTCGGAGCGCTTCGACCTCCCCACCACAGTTGCCCGCCTGTCCGTCCCCTATGGCGACCGGGGCGGGTGGCCTGCCATCCATCTCGAGATGATGATCAATGGGAGCGAGATCCCCGTGCACCTCGACGCGCCGAGCGTGTACCACCCCCTGCACGAGGACGACATCATCGCCATGATCCCCGGGCTGATCGACGCCGCCGCCACCCCGGCCACCACGGTGAACTGGGGAGGTGACCAGGCAGCGAGCATCGAGGAGTGGTGCGGGTACCTCTCCGAGCTGACCGGTGTGCCGGCCCGGTTCGCTCCCACCCGGGACACGATCGACAGCGTGCAGATCGACCTGACCAGGATGCACCAGTTGGTCGGGACGACCACGGTCGGCTGGCGGGATGGCATGCGCCGGATGGTGGCGGCCCGTCACCCGGAGCTCCTGTCCGACCCGTCGTAGTGGCCTCCTACGGCGCCGTCACTGCGGGGCGCCAGGCAGGTTGGCCACGTTGCCCACCGACCATGCGGTCACCGCCGGTGAGGGATCGACGGTCACCAGCGCGCCGTCCTCGAACACCGCGGCCAGCTGGCCGTCGGGCGACGCCCACAACCACCGGACCGTCCCCGGGTACAGGGTGAGCAGCGCTCCGAGTGTGTCGCGCCGCCCAGGGTCCAGCGCGTGGGTGACGCCGCCGATCCGGAGCACGAAGGGGCCGGCGATGGCAACCTCGGTGCGGCCGAACCCGAGTGTGGCCCGGTCGTCGATCCGGACGAACGACAGCGCCCGGTCTTCGAGCACGAACTCCTTGCCACCATCGGGCAGCTCCTTGATCCGGCACCCATCCCCCACCTCACCATGTTCGCGCCCTCCTTCCGGAATCGCACATCTGCGGCTGCCGGCGGACAGACTCCCTGGCCGCAGAGGACCTGAGCGGTCACCCGTCCTCGGGCCACAGGAAGCCCGCCAATTGGCGGGTCAGTACCGCCAGCTCGTCGGCGACCGAGCGGTAGCCGGCGATCGGCCCGCCGTAGGGATCCTCCACGTCGTCCGTGTCCGAGTAGTTGGCCAGCGTCGAACGGGTCCGGTGACCGTGGGCATCGTCGATCCAGGAGCGGAGCCCCTGGTCCGGTCGCCGAGGGCCGATGGCCTCTCCTCGCCGAACCAGCTCCTTGAGCTTGAAGGCCTGCGGCCAGCTGGGCGGATCGAGGAGCACCGCCTCCTGCACATGCCGGCGGCTCATGCCGAGCACCAGGTCTGCTCCCTCCAGGAGGGGTTGCGTGAGCCGGCGGCTCCGGTGCGCGCGGAGGTCGATCCCGTAGGGAGCCATCACCTCGAGCACTTCCTCGGGGACAGCTGTCCCCCCTTCGAGCAGGCCCGCCGAAGAAACCTCCACCGAGTCGGCGTGGTCGGGGATCCGATCGGCGAAGAGGGCTGCTGCCATCGGGGAACGGCAGATGTTGGCGGTGCATACGAAGAGGATGTGAACAGGGGCGAGTGTACCGTTGCCGACGGAGACACCGATGACCTCCGGCGCGCACCCAGCCGGCCGGGACCCGGGACGATCGGTCGCCGACCCGCCCGGTACCAGCGCCTACGCTCGGAACCTCTACCTCGGAGGGCCCGGCCGCGTGGACCCGATCGACCGACAGGAGCATCCATTGTCGTCCAACCCCGACATCGTCAGGACCATCACCGCGGCATTGGGCCGTGGCGACCTCCTCGCCGTCATGGGGCTGGTGTCCAAGGACGTGCGGTGGGCGGTCAATGCCGCCGATCGGGATGCCGCTCCCTGGTCCTGCGTCTACCAGGGCAAGAGGAGCCCGCCGGACTTCTTCGCCGAGCTCTCCCGGCTGACCTTCACCGATTTCACCTTGAAGGCCGTGCTGATTGACGGCGATCTGCCGATCACCTGGCCCCATGTGGCCTTCACCAGCCCGAAGGGGCGTGACGTCGGCATCGAGGAAGTCCAGATCTGGCAGCTCGCCGACGGAAAGGCCCGATCGGTCGACACACTGCTCGACACAGCCGCCGTCGGCGCCGCCTTCGCGTGACCTCCCCAGGCTCGCTGGCACTGGTCCACGACTACCTCACCCAACAGGGAGGGGCCGAGCGGGTGGTACTGGCGCTGGCCGAGGCGTTCCCCGCTGCGCCCATCCACACCTCCCTCTACGACCCGGACGGCACCTTTCCCGAATTCTCGCGGTACGACATCCGCACCCTGCCCCTCGATCGGCTCGGAATCCTCCGCAGACACCATCGCCTCGCCCTGCCACTCCTCGCCCCGGCGTTCTCGCGACTCCGGGTCGATGCCGAGGTGGTCATCTGCTCCTCGAGCGGTTGGGCGCACGGGGCCCATGCAAGCGGACGCAAGATCGTCTACTGCCACACGCCGGCCCGCTGGCTTTACCAGGCCGACCGCTACCTGGCGGGCTCCCCGCGCTGGGCGGCAGCCACCCTGTCGGTGCTCACCCCGCCCCTGCGCCGGTGGGACCGGAGGGCCGCGGCCAGCGCCGACCGGTACCTGGTCAACTCCCGGGCGGTGCGGGCCCGGGTGGCCGACCTCTACGGGATCGATGCCGACGTGGTACCCCCGCCCGTCGACGTGACTGCCGGAGGCGACGCCGAGCCGGTCGCCGGTATCGCCCCGGGTTTCGTCCTGTGCGTGTCGCGACTGCTCCCTTACAAGAACGTGGAGGCGGTCACCGAGGCCTTCCGGCGGCTCCCCGACCAACGCCTGGTCGTCGTCGGCTCCGGACCGCTCGCCCAGCAGATCGCGGCCTCGGCCCCGGCCAACGTCACCGTGCTCGGCCGGGTCGACGACGCCGGCCTCCGATGGCTGTACCGATCGTCGATCGGGCTGGTCGCCGCCTCCTACGAGGACTTCGGGCTGACGCCGGTCGAGGCCGCCGGATTCGGGAGGCCTACCGCCGCACTGCGATGGGGAGGCTTCCTGGACACCGTCGTGGAGGGATCCACCGGCCTGTTCTTCGACCGGCCGGAGCCGCCACTGATCGCGGAGGCGGTGGATCGGCTCGCCGCCGCCTCGTGGCAGGCCGACACCCTGACCGCCCACGCCGGGCAGTTCTCCACCGCCAGGTTCGTCGAGCGCATCAACGTGGCAGTGGACGAGGAGCGACGGGCGCACTGAGTGCATCGCGCCTCGAGCAGCCGACCCGACCGGGCACCCGATCGGTCAGGAGGCGCCGCGGCCCTTGAAGATGGTGCTCGGCGTCTTCCCGAGGATCTGCATGTCCCACCAGAACGACCACGAAGCGACGTAGAGATAGTCGAGGCGGCACAGCTCGAGGTGGGAGAGCTCGTTCCGGCCGGACACCTGCCACAGCCCGGTCATCCCGGGACGGGCCTCGAAGCGCTTGCGGGCCCAGCCTTCGATCTCCATGGCCTCCGACACCACGAACGGCCGGGGGCCGACCAGTGACATGTCGCCCTTCCACACATTGATCAGCTGAGGGAACTCGTCGAGGCTGGTCCGCCGCAGAAACCGACCGAACCGGGTGACCCGCGGGTCGTTGATCACCTTGAACAGCGGCCCTTCTACCTCGTTGAGGTGCTCGAGCTCGTCACGACGCGCCTCGGCGTCGCGGGACATGGTACGGAACTTGAGCATGGAGAACGGCTTCTCGTTCCGCCCGGTGCGTACCTGGCGGAAGAAGACCGGGCCGGGGCTGGTGACCTTGATCACCGCGGCGAAGACGGCCAAGAAGGGGGCGCTGACCATGAGGATCAACGTGGAGGCCACGATGTCGAACGACCGCTTGAGGAACCGTGACCCGGAACTGAGCGACGCCGGGGCGATGTCCAACATGGGCAGCCCGGACAGGTCCTCGACACGGGAACGGCTGGTGATCAGCTCGTAGTAGCGCGGGACGATGGAGACGCCCACCTTGCCGGCCAGGCCCTTGAGCAGCTCGGTGGTCCGTTCGGGGTGGGTCCTGGAGAAGCACACCACCACCCGGGCGACCCCGTACCGGCGGCACAGTTCGGGAAGGTCCTCCAACTCGCCGAGCACATCGCCCTGCCCCACCGGGTTGTCGTCCACGAAGCCGACGAACTGCACGTTCGAGTGGGCGCGCAGATGGCTCGCCACCGTCTGGGCCAGCTTTCCGGTGCCGACCACGATGACCGGCACCGATCCGGCCGAACCGCGGCCCGAGAACCCGAAGGCCACGGCGCGGGCCAGGGGCACGGTGACGACGGCGACGCCGCACATGGCGACGATCTTGGCCACGGAGAGCGCTTCCATGTAGTTGCTGCTCCGGTTGAGCAGATAGGCGACGATGGCGTAGAGGAACCCACTGATCATCAACGCGTGCACGATGTTCCGCAGATCGGAGAACACGCTCATAGAGATCCGGCGGGTGATCCCCCGATAGAGGCCGTAGAGGGCGAAGGCACCGATGAACAGGGGGATCACGACCAGGTCGAAGAGGTAGACCCTCCCGTTGTGATTGACCGTGCTCGCCGGGTTGTTCGAGACCGCGGACACCAGCAGCGGGCCCGCGATGGCGGCCACCACCAGCCCGACCACGTCGGCCGACAACAACCTGCGGAGCGCGTGCCGTCGGACCCGGGCGACGGCGATGGCGTGGTCACCCAGGTCGTCCGCGTGGCGCAGCCCCTCCCGAACCGGCGGCTCCAGCCCGATCCGCCGTATCTCTGGATCAAGAATTGCCATCCCAGCCGGCCTGCCCTTTCCTGCGCCGGTTTTCCGCCGTCCGTCCGACACGCTCGACGGTTCAGCCATCGAGACCACGTCCACCGCGGCACCCCATCGTAAGCGAGCAACAACGCCTGGCACAACCGCGAGTGCCGACCGGCGGGAACCCGGGTGCCAGGTCGAGCCGCGGGCCGCCGCGACGGATTTGGGGGGCCGGACCTGTCCCCGTGGGGTCATCGTGTCCGAGCCGTCCCGATGCAGGGCGACCGACCGGTTCGCCCCCGGTGCCAGGTGGAACCATGAATCGTCGGGCCGGTAGCCAGGCACGTCGATACAGATGAACTGGGCGAACCTTCTGGTCGAGATCGACAGGGACCATACCTGTTCATCGACCTGTTCCAATGTGGCCTGAAGCCCGATCCCCCTTTCGAGGCTGCGGCCCAGCCCGACGCCCATCCCCGAGAGGAGGCACCGTCCCACCGGGTTCACCGGACTGCGAAGGCCTCCTGTCGCTCACGACGAGCGATTGCACACTCATGAGACTGGTTCGCCCTGATGAGAGTGTTGGAGGCCACCTGATGGCTCGCTCCCGCCCCTTTCGGATCCGGTGGCCCCGGCGTAGAGCTGCCGGTACCGCTCGGCGATCGTGGGCCATCCGAACTCCCGTACCCGTTGGTGGCCGGCCAGGGCGATCGCCCGCCTGCGAGCCGGATCGTCGAGCAGGAGCTCCAGTGCGGCCGCGAACGCCGCGGTGTCGAACGGATCGACCAGAACGCCGTCCCGGCCACTGTGCACGAACTCCGGGGGACCCCCGTGCACGGTGGCCACGACGGCGGTGCCTGCCTTCCAGGCCTCGAGCACCACGATCCCGAAGGGCTCGAGGCGACTGGGCATCACGAACAACGTGGCTCCCGCCATCGCCCCGGTCACCTCGTCACGGGAGAGCCGGCCCGGGAAGTGCACCTGGCCAGCGACCCCTAACGCGGCGGCGCACGCACGCAGGGACTCCAGAGCGGGCCCGGCGCCGGCGACGACCAGGTCCGCGCTGCGGCGGCCCGGGTCCATCGCCGCGAACGCCTCCAACAACAGGTCGAAGCCCTTCTTCTCCACGACCCGGCCCAGGGCCAGGATGTACGGCCGGCCGAGCAGGCCGACGGGCGCCGTCCCCGCGCCCAGGCCTCGCTCGTCGTCGAGGGCGACACCGTTAGGGATCACGGTTCCCCTCCCGGGGACGAGCCCGAAGCGCTGCTCGGCGTCGGCCAGGGTGAACGTCGAGCACGCGGTGACCACAGACGCGCCCCGCATGCCGAATCGGAGGGCAGACCGCAATACCCGGGACGTCTCGAAGATGTCGGCGTCGTCCATGAGCGTCTCACCCTGCAGCGTGATGACCAAGGGAAGTCCCGACAAACCGGACAACGCGGTGGCATAGGCCCCGTTGGGCCCGAAACACTGCACATGCAGCACCTCCGGACGGAACGCGGCCACTGCCCTCCGCAGCGAGCGCAGTGTGCGGGTACCGGTGATTGCGGTTCGGCGGACCGCCGGCCAGTTGGTGGCCGGAAGCGGCATGGGCAAGCGGCGCACCACCAGGCCGTCCCGGATCTCGGCGGTCTCCGGGGCGGCGTCGTCGGGCAGGCTGGTCCACACCTCCACCTGGTCCCCGGCATCGACGAGGGACAAGGCGAGGTGGCGGGACAGCTCCTCCACCCCGCCGAGGGATGGGGGGTACGAGCTGGGCAGGAGGGCAATCCGGGTCATGATCCGTGATCCATTCGCAGGTTGGACGGCGCCGTGGCACCGGTCACCGCCACGGACGGTAACAGCCCCGGCGGCAGTGGCCCGGAACGCACTGGCAGGGTCAGAAAGGGGCGGTACACGGAGGTCGGATCAGGGAAGGGTCGGGTTCAACCAGGGCTCGACGGCGGCGAGTACGGCCCCGGTGGGCTCCGGCGCGATGCGGCTCCAGTTCCCGACCCCAGGCGACCAGTGGTCGGAGAAGGCGGCGGCGTACCACCCCGAGAGGAAGTCCTGCTCGGCGCAGTCGCAGTTGGGCGCCCAACTGGCCGGGTGGATGTTCAAGATGGCCTCGATCTGGGCTTCGCCCCCCTGGGGATCGACCGCGGCGGCGTCGACCTCGTGGCCGATCTCGAAGGCAGTGATGCCGGCCAGCTGGAGGACCGTCTCTCCCGGGTACACGTACAGCCTGGAGACCCCGCCGGCCTGGCCCCAGGTGAAGGTGGTGTTGCCGTAGAAGCTGGGGGACGGCGCCTCGGAGATCGGGAGGAATTGGATCGAGTAGCCCGGGATGCTCTGCCAGGGGTAGCGGACCAGCGTCAGCGCTTCGGCCCCGAGTTGTGCCGGGGTCTGCGCCGCCGGAGTCTGCGCCGCATCGGCAGGCGCAGGGGGAGCCGTCGGAACCGGGGCAGCGGGGGCGGCAGCGGCAGGTGCCGTCGCCGGGGTGGGTGCCGTCGCCGCAGCCGGTGCCGGAACGGTCGTGGTCGGCGGGGGATCGGTCACCGCAGGTGCGGTGGTCACGGGGGTGGTGGACGTCGGCGTGTCCCGGGCTGCGGACGACGCCGCCCCGACCGGTCGGGGCTGGGCCGCGGCCGACGGCAACGCAGTGTTGCGGCCAGCGGCTGCTCCGTTGTGCCCGGTCGCTCCCGCCACCAGGAGCGCAGCCGCCACCAGCACCACGGCGGCGACCACCAGGAGATCCAGCCGCAGGAGTGAACGGCGCTGGCCGAAGGTGGCCCGGAGGAGACGGGCCCGGAGGCCGGTGGCGCGCCGCTCGGGCCCGATGTAGCCCTCGGAGATCACCAGTTCCGGGTCGTCGAGGTCGGCCAGGAAGGCCGACGGCGCCGCTTCGTCCGGGCCGTCCAGCTCCCCCTCGGCCCCCTTCGCGTCCACGGGCAGCGGGGACCTACCGGCTTCGGCCACAGCCGACACGGATGACTTGCCCGTCGGCGCAGGCTCCATGGCCTCACATCGGCGAATTGAGGTTCGAACTGAAGTTCGGTGACCTCAGCGGGTGCTGCGTGACGGCCGGCATCGGCACGCTGCCGGCCCGACCGATGCCTACCGGAAAGCGTCGAAGCTGCCGGGCGGGGTTCCGGTCACACGGCGAGGCCCACCGACCGATAGACCCCCGCGGTAGCCTCGGCCGTCTGCTGCCAGCCGAGGGAACTCACCCTCTCGCTGCCCCGCGCGGCCAGCTCGGCCCGCCGTTGCTCGTCCCCGATCAGCTCCCGCAGCGTCCGGGCCAGGCCGTCGACGTCGCCGGCCGCGAAAGTCTCCGCCCCGTCACCCACCACCTCGACCACGGCGGGCACCGCCGTGGTGACCACCGGTGCCCCGCAGGCCATGGCCTCCACCGGAGGCAGTCCGAAGCCCTCGTACCGTGACGCGTAACCGACCAGGGTGGCCGCTCCGTACAGTGCGGGAAGGTCGGAGAGGGGAACATGGCCGATCTCCACCACCCCTCCCGGGGCACGGTTGGCCCACAGGCCGTGGCCGGTGAGGACCAGGGGGATGGACACCGAGCGGCAGGCCTCGGCCAGCGTGCCGAGGTCCTTGCGCGGTTCGATGTTGCCGACGTGGAGGACGAAGCGTTCCGGCAGCCCGTAGTGGGACCGCACTCGGGCGATCTCGGCGTCGGCGGGGGGTGTCATCTCCGTCCCGGGTGCAGGGTGGATGACGAGCGGGTCACGGCCCACCAGGGCCCTGACCCGCTCGGCGGTGAACGACGACACGGCGATGATGGCATCGGCCCGGCGGAGCGCGTTCCTCACCACCACCCGCTCGCCGAGGACCCGGTGTTTCGGAAAGGCCCACGGGACATCGAAGATCGCCATGTCGTGCACCGTCGAGACCATCAGGCCGGCGCGCCGCAGCGGGAGGTCGACATCCAGGCCGTGGGTCAGATCGGCCGGCCCGAACCCGACGGCGCCGGTCAGTGCCCTCCTCATCCCCTGGGACTGGCCCTTGACGAGCGGGAGGATGCCCGCCGGCAGCTCCGCCGATCCGGCAGGGTGCACGGCGGCCACGAGGTCCGCATCCACCGTTGCCACCATGGCGGCGAGCAGCCCGCGGATGTAGGTGCTGACGCCGCCGCCCCGAGGGCTCAGGGGGAGGGCGTTGTAGACGATGCGCGGCCGGCTGCGGGTCAACGGGGGTTCAAGGGGTCGGGAGCGTTCGCCGGGCCGTGGGTGACTGCCCGGATCCGGCCGACCGGGCCGGTGGCCGGTGCGTCCGCAGCCCGGCCTGTTCCCGTGCCGGGAGCCGACCGGTGGGCGCCGCCTGCACCGGCGGTTCCCCCCGGTGCAGGTCGGCCATGCCCAGCGAGATGCCGGCGATGACGAAGGGCGCGATCGACGAGGCACCGATCCAGAACGTGTCGAACAGGCCACCGACGTAGTGGCTCATCAGGATGACGAGACCCAGGGTGCCATATGCGGATGGAAGCCTGAACATGGTCCGCATGGTGACGAAGACGAGGAAGACGAATGCGATGGAACCGACGATTCCCGTCGAGGCGAGGTTGTCGACCAGCACGTTGGGCGGAGCAGTGACGCTCACGAACTGCGGCAGGTTGTAGAAGCGCATCCCCTCCCCGAGAATCGGGCTCAGATGCCACACGTGGATGGCCGCACCGATCTGATCGAACCGGATCGACACGGTGTTGAACCGGGGATTGTTTCGCGCTGCCAGGGAGAAGCTGTAGTACAGAACGACCACCAACGGGACCGCTCCGAGCAGGATCAGCTTGGAGCGCCGGCGCACCTCCGGATTCAGGACGACCGCCGCTCCGATGGCCAGGATCAGCAAGATGACCGACTGCCTCGATTGCGATGCGAGCAGACCCCCGATGCAGAGGTATTTCGGGATCCGAGCCTCGTGCCGGCTGATGCCCCCCCAGGGGGGATTGATCTGTGCGACCACGATGGCCACCCACATCATCGAGCCGATGGTGTTCTTCTGGTACACGCCCCATTGGGCCGGTTGGAAGTGCAGGGCGGCGGCGTGCTCCATGGCCACGAGGGCCAGTACCGCCGATCCCCACAGGAACAGGCGGAAGGCCTGCCGGGTGCGGCCATGGGTGGCGATCACCCAGCCGACCAGGACGCTGGCCCCCAGATAGGAGAGGCGGTGGAACCACTCCACGATGTTGAACCGGTACGGATGGGCGACCACCACCAGGATCAGCACGGCTTGGTACCAGATGATGCCCATGAGGAACTGCCGGAGGAACGGCGCGTCCCTCCACCGGACGAGGAAGAGGCACACCAGGCCACCGAGGAAGCCCAACAGGTCGGCCACGCTGAGGTTGGTGCTCGCCCCGCCGACCCGTTGCACGAGGAGCGCGCCGGGAAGCACGATGACCGCCAGCAGCACCGGATCGGCGACGAACACTCCCAGCACGAGCACCAGGGCGGCAAGGGCCAGTCCGAGAAACAGGTTCCCGACGACGGCGGCGCCGACGGCGGCGGCCACGACCACGACAGCTGACCACCCTGCCGCGTGCGCTCCGATCCGGGTCCAGTCCCCGGCCGCACGCCACCGGCCGCCGACCCGATCGGAATCGTTCGTGGGAATCCCGCTCATGCTCTGGTCGCGCTCTGGCTCATCGGGCCTCGGATGGGTCGGTGTAGGCAGCCCAGGAAGCGTAGCTTCCACCTCTCGCTCAATCACGCCCATGGGGATCGGACCTCAAGATCTGCCGGTACGGTGACGACGGTATCTAGGATCTCGGCCCTCACGAACGAACCGGAGCGGCAGACGGGTGACCGACGATCACCCACGAAGGATCGAGGAACGGAAATGGCAGCACAGAGCCCAGGGGACAGCAGCACGATGACGGCGGCACCGGCGTCCGCCGGCACGTCGCTGGTCGTGTGCTCCCTCGAGCCCTGGGGCACCGTCCGCAGGCGGATTCGCATCCTCGTCGACGAGTTCGTGGGCCTCGACCCGAGCCTGCGGGTGCTCTTCGTCGCCCCCGCAGTCGACATCCCCCACGAGTTGAAGCGGGGAGGCCTCAAGGAACTCCGGGGACCGCGGCTCGAACAGGTGCATCCCCGCATCCACGTGCTCCGGCCTCGGAAGTGGCTGCCCCGGTTCATCGGCCCGTTCGCAGACCGATCGCTCGGCCGGCAGGTCCTCCATGCGGTCGCCCGGCTCGGTCTCGACCGGCCCGTGCTGTGGGTGAATGACGCCTCCTACGCACAGTTCAGCCTCCGGACCGGATGGCCGACCCTGTACGACATCACCGACGACTGGCTGCTCGCTCCGCTTGCACCGCGCCAACGGGACCGGCTCATGACCGACGAGGCGCTCCTGTTGACGCACAGCCGCGCAGTGGTGGTCTGCTCCCCGGACCTGGCCCGGACACGTGGTCGGGACCGGAAGGTCGAGTTGATCCCCAACGGCGTGGACGTCGAACTCTTCCGGACCCCCCAGCCCCGGCCCTCATCGCTCCCACCGGCACCGGTGGCCGTGTATGTCGGGACCGTCCACGAATGGCGTATCGACGTACCGCTCATCCTCGAACTGGCGGAGGCCAGGCCCGAGCTCCAGGTCGCCCTCGTCGGACCGAACTTCCTCCCTGCCGAGGTGACCGCACAGTTGGAGCAGGTCCCCAACATCCATCTCCTGGGCTCCCAACCCTACGACCGGGTTCCGGGATTCCTCCAGCATGCCGACGTGGTGATCATCCCCCACCTGGTGAACCCGTTCACCGAGAGCCTCGATCCGATCAAGGCCTACGAGTGCCTCGCTGCCGCCCGCCCCACCGTCGCCACGCCAGTGGCCGGATTCCGCCACCTCGGCCCACCCGTCGTCGTCGCCGACCGCTCCCGCTTCGTCGAGGCGACCGCGGCGGCCCTGGCGGGTGCCGGGCCGGAGGGCCTCCCCGGCACACCCGGCGAGGCCGAGATCCCCTCGTGGCGTCAGCGGGCCGAGACGATGGCCTCGGTCGTGGCCCAGGTGCGCCTCCACGGGGCACAGCGATGACCTCCTGCCGCCTCTCCCTCGGCTCCGCCCCCGGCGGTCCGGTGCCACCAGGGCACGTGGGCACGCCCTTGCCGCTCGGTGCGTTGGCGACGTCGTATCCTCGCTGTGAGGCACGACCGATGAAAGAGAGCATCCGCTGACGTTCCAACAACTCCTCTCCGCGCTCTGGCGCAGACGACTGACCATCCTGGTCTGTGTGGTCGTCGCCGGTGCCGCCGCCTTCGCCTACTCGAAGATCGAGACCCCGAAGTACCAGTCCACTGCGCTCATCCAGATCAGCGGCGTGAGCCAGACCGGGCAGACGTCGGCCCCCGTCACCCTGCCCGACCCGGTGCAGGAGCTGGGGAGCACTGCGGTTCAACTCGGGGCGGCGAAGATCCTCGGCAACCCGAATACGGAAGGCGTCGCCTCCGAGGTGACCGGCACCGTGGACGCGACCAGCGGGGCGTTGAGCATCACCGCCACGGCTTCGAGCCCCGAACAGGCCCGAGCAGTGGCCACGGCCTACTCGCAGGCCTTCGTCGATCAGATCCAGGCGTTTGTCCAGGTACAGATCACCAAGATCAGCAGCCTCCTGGCCGGCCTGACCGCCAAGATCGCCGTGCTACAACAGCAGCAGGGCACCGGCACCACCGCCAACCCGCTGATCACCACCCAGATCGCAGCATTGACCCAGACCTACAGCACACTGCAGTCCGAGCAGTACAACATGCAGGCCGGTGAGCCCTATGCGTCCATCCAGGTGGCCGCGGACACCCCGGGGTCACCGACCGGTTTGAGCAAGGGAAAGTTGATCGCCATCGGATTGATCGCCGGGCTGTTGGTCGGCATCGGGATCGCACTGCTGCGGGACCACTTCGACACGCGGGTCCGGCGGAACTCCGAGTTCGAGGACGCCTCGGAAGCCCCCATCCTCGCCGAGCTCCCACTGGATCCCGACGTGCGCTCCGGCAAGGTCACCATCGCCATGGTGCAGGCGCCCCAGTCGCAGATGGCAGAGGCGGTCCGCGAGTTGCGGACCAGTGTGCGGGTGATCCTCGACGACGCCCCGTGTCCGTTCGTCCTCGTCACCAGCCCCGAGGCCGGTGACGGCAAGACCTTCGTCACCGCCAACCTCGCCGCGGCATGGGCGATGAGCGGCAGCAAGGTCATCGTCGTCTCCGCGGACTTCCGGCGGCCGAGGCTCGAGGAGATCTTCGGGCTCCAGGCCACCGGGCTGCCGGGCCTCGCCGATCTCATCAAGGCGACCTGGAAGGCCCCCGAGCCCGACACCCGACCGACCGCGCCCCGGGAGGTGCGTGGCTATGCAGCCAGGGCGGGTAGCCGGCGGACGTCCGGGGGGACAGGTCCGGCACCTTCCCGCGCCAAGCGGGACGCCATCCCGTCCCCGGACGAACCCTCGGTGTCCTCGCTGTTGGTCGAGACGGGGATCTGGGGACTCCAGCTGCTGCCGGCCGGGAGCACCCTCGACAGTCCCAGCGAGCTGTTGGGGAGCCCCGGGATGAAGCCGGTCATCGACCAGCTCCCCCTGTTGGCCGATGTCGTGCTGTTCGACACTCCCCCCGTGCTCGCCGTGCCCGACACCGCCATCCTCGGGAACATAGCCTCGGGAGCCATCGTGGTCGCCTCCGAGGGGCGTACCGATCGCGGTGATCTGGAGCGGACGATCCATCGGCTGGAGACGACCAACTGTCGGGTGCTGGGCCTCGCCCTCAACCGTGTCCGTCGGTCCTCGTCGGACACCTACCAGTCCTACACCTACAAGCAATGATGCCGCCGGCAGCGGGTCGACGCTGTCGGCCGTTTGCCGAACCGCAACCGGTGCTGCCGGTGCGCCCCGCCTTCGGAGGGCATCCGCGCCCGGACCTGCAGCGCGTGCCCAGCTTCGACGGAGTCGCCTGATGCCCCAGGCGGTCGAGGTTCTGGTGGTGGCCTACGGCGCGTCCGATCTGTTGGACCGGTGCCTGGAAGCGCTCGGCGGGGCGCTGCCCGTGACGGTGGTGGACAACTCTTCGGAGGGGGCGGTGAGCGCAGTCACCGCCCGCCACGGGGCGACCTACGTCGATGCCAGAAGCAACCTGGGCTTCGCCGGAGGGGTCAACCTCGGTATCCGGCGGCGCGGCCAGACCCGGTCCGATGTCCTGTTGGTGAACCCCGACGCCACCATCGCTCCCGAGGGTGTGACGGAGCTGCACACGTTGCTGCACACCCGGCCCGATCTGGCTGCCGTGGCACCGTCACAGGTCGACCCGTCGGATGGCAACCAGGCCCGGGTGGCCTGGCCGTTCCCCACTCCGTGGGGAGCCTGGATCGAGGCCGTCGGGCTGGGCGGCCTGCGCCGACGACACGGCTTCCTGATCGGTTCGGTGCTGCTGCTCCGCGCCGAGGCGCTCGACGAGGTGGGACCGTTCGACGAACGGTTCTTCCTCTACGCGGAGGAGACGGACTGGCAGAAGCGCGCCAGCGACCTCGGGTGGAGGGTCGCACTCTGCCCGAGCGTGACCGCCACCCATGTGGGAGCGGGGACCGGCGGAGACACCACCGAGCGCGAAGCCCACTTCCACGCGTCCCTCGAACGGTACATGCGCAAGCACTACGGGACCACGGGTTGGTGGCTCTTCCGCACGGGTGTCCTGGCCGGGTCCCTCCTGCGTGCACTGCTCGTCCCCGGTGAGCGCGGCCGGCGCGCCGCCGCCCGGTTCCGCCTGTACCGGGTCGGACCCTGCAGGGCAGAGGAGCGGAGCCGGGCCGCAGGTCGACCCTGAGCCCTTCACCGGCCCACCCGAACGGCGTCCGGCGCGGGAAGGGCATCAGGAGAACACGATCGACTCCACCTGCTGCATCACCCGGTCCCGTCGATAGCGGTCCACCGACGAGGCCGCCCGTCGACCCCAGGTCTCCAGATCCGCGCCTGCCGCCTCGTCGATGAGCCGGGCGAGTTCCTCGACATCGTAGGGATCCTCCAGGATGAGCCCGGTCCGACCGGGCAGGACCGCCTCGGACGCCCCCGCAACCCTGCTCGTGATGACCGGCACGCCACTGGCCAGAGCCTCGATGATCACCAGTCCGAAGGGCTCGTACTGGGTGGGCAGGACCATCAGGTCGGCGGCGGCGAACTGCCACGCGACATCACGGGACGGGCCGTGGTAACGCACACGATCCTCCAGGCCCAGGTGGCGTATGGACCTTCGGTAGGGACCGAGTTGCGCCTTGCCCACCACATGCAACGTCAGATGCCGGTGGCCGGTGAGAGCGAGCGCCTCCACGAGCTGGCCGAAGCCCTTGCGATGCAGTTCGTTGGCCACGAAGATGATCGCCAACTCGTCCTCCCCGATCCGGAGGGAGCGGCGTGCCGCGGTGCGATCGCGTCTGCGTCCCTCCGGATTGAAACGCTCCGGATCGAAGGGGTTGGGGACCACCGTGGTCAGGGCGCGGTCCACCCCGTAGAGGCGATGGAGGTCCTCGACCTCCCGGCGGGACGTGCACAGAATGTGCCGAGGATGCGAGTGGCGAAAATACTGCGACTCCATGGCCAGCAAGGCGCGGTGCCGCGGCATGGCGAAGCGCAAGCGGGCCGGCAGCTCGAACCTTCCCATCGGGACGGATCGTGCCGCCTCGAGCCACGCCCGGTGGACACTCGGCACCCACAGCACGTCCCCAGGCGGCACCACCGATCCCATCGTCACGACGACCTCGGGCGCCAGCCGTTCCAGGACTGCTCGCGTGCGGGCCCGTCGGACGTACATTCCCATCACGCCAGGGTCGGGAGACCCCGGCACGGGCACCAGCCGCACGCCCGGTGGTGTCCCCTCGGGCGCCACCGTTCCCACGAAGGCGGTCTCATGCCGCGGGCCCAGGTAGTCGAGCAGATCCCAGCAGACGCGTTCGATTCCACCGCTTCGATGAAGCTGCGGAAACACGACGGCCACTTCTGGAGCACTCACGGTCTTCCTCGCTGTGGCTTCAGCCGGCAGTTCCGCTCATCGGGGACCACCCGACCTGTCGGGCATGATAGGCGAGGCCCGCCGCAGCTCTGTGGCACGATGCCCCGATGCCCGGAGTGCGTGCCCATGGGGGTGTCCGCCACTGGCCGTCCGTCATCCAGCCGAGAGGAACCGTGTGGCATCCACCGATGACGAGCCGGGCGCCGAGGCCGAAGCGACGGACCTTGCGCGCCTCTCGGTGATCCAGGCCGTGCGCAGCGACGGGTTCGCCGGCGTGGAGCGCTACATCTGCGAGACGGCCAACGGGCTCGCCGGGCGCGGTCACCGGGTCGTGGTCGTCGGTGGGGACCCGACACGCATGCGTCACGAGCTGTGCGACGAGGTCCTGCATCATCCGGCATCGTCGATCAGCCAGGTGACCCGAGCCCTTCTGGGACACCGCGGGGCCGACGTCATCCATGCCCACATGACCGCGGCGGAAGGTGCTGCCTGGCTCGCCCGTCCACTACAGCGCGCTCCCATCGTGGCGACCCGACACTTCCCCGGAGGGCGTGGCACCGGTTCCCCCGCCCGGCTCCTCGCCCGAATGACCTCCCGGGCGATCTGCCGGGACATCGCCATCAGCCAGTTCGTCGCCGACGGCATCGACGGGCCCTCCGTGCTGATCCCCAACGGTGTGCCCGATCAGGCACAGGCAACTCTCGAGTCGCCCACCGTGGTGATGCTCCAACGGCTCACCACCGAGAAGGACCCCGGGGTCGGGATCCGGGCCTGGGCGTCGAGCAGTCTCGGCTCCCGGGGGTGGCGGCTGGTGGTTGCCGGTGTCGGCGATCTGCGACCCTCCCTGATCGATCTCGTCCACGACCTCGGCGTCGGCAGCAGCGTCGAGTTCGCCGGCCTCGTCTCTGACACCGATCGGCTGCTCGACGGCTCGTCCATGCTGCTGGCACCCGCTCCGGCAGAGCCATTCGGACTCTCCGTCGTCGAGGCGATGTCCCATGGGGTGCCGGTCATCGCGGCCGGCGGCGGGGCGCACGTCGAAACGGTCGGAGAAGACGGCATACTCTTCGATCCCGGCGACGCCGAGGCTGCGGCGAACGCCCTGGCGGCACTCGCCGGGGACAGGGCACGCCGCCTCCGGATCGGGGGGCGCCTGCGTGACCGCCAGCGGCGGCTGTTCGCCCTCCCCCACCACCTCGATCGGCTCGAGCTCCTCTACCGCGAAGTCATCCGCGAGTCTGCGCGGCGGACTCGGTGATCCCCTGCCGGTGCCGGTGGGGCCGCAAGGGCGCCAGGCACCGGACCGACCCTGCGGCCCACGATGTGGCTCGAACCGGTGCAGCCCGTCAGTCGTCCTCCCTGTTCGACCCCCGGGTCGCGGCCTCGTAGAGGCCCATCTGCGTGTCGGCGACACTCTCCCACGAGTAGCCCGGACCGGCTGCGAGCCCCGATGCCCGGAGGCGCTCCCACAGCCCGGGTTCGTCGAGGAAACGGACCAGCGCGTCCCGCAGTGCGCGCGGATCGTCGGGAGGCACCAGCAGTCCGCCCTCCCCGACCACGTCGGGGAGGGCGCCGCTGGCACTGGCCACCACGGGCACACCGGATGCCTGTGCCTCGATCACGACCCTTCCGAACTGTTCGACCCATCCCGGGAGCGGCACCGACGGGACGGCGAGCACATCGACACCGGGATAGATAGCGGGGATGTCCCCTTCCTGCACATGACCGTGGAAGGTGACCCGGTCCTCTATCCCGAGCCGGCCGACCAATGCCGCCAGGCCGTCGGCCTCGGGTCCGGCGCCGTAGATCTCGGCGCGCAGTCGCCCGTCGAGTGCCACCGCTTCGAGCAGCACGTCGACCCCCTTGTGGCGGATCAGGCGTCCGACGAACCCGACGGTCAGGGACGTCGACGGCGCCGCGCGGAGGATCGGGTGGAACCGCTCGACGTCCACGCCCAGCGGAAGCAGGACCAGCTCTCCGTGCAACCCCTTCCTGGTGAGGATCCGGCCGGCTTCGACGTTGCAGGTGTAGGCGCCGGCGGCACGGCGGAGCGACCACCTCTCGAACCAGCGGAACGGGGGCGGGTAGCGCTTCTCGAGGTTCTGCGCCGACGCGACGACGAAGGGCGCTCCGCGTGCTCGAAGCCGGCGCAGCACGAGCACCTCGGCGACCGCCAGCCCGAACGGCTCCTCGTGCACGTCGATCAGGTCCCACCGGGCCGACCCCAGGATCTGCCAGAGCGTCCTGGGATCGTAGAGGAACAGGTTCGGATGGCGGCCCGCCGTACGCACCGGGAGGACGAACTCGTCACCGGCCGCCACGAAGTCGACCATCGAGCCGCCTTCCTCCCAACGGGCAGCGGTCACCAGCGTGAGGTCGACTCCCCGGTGTCGGAGCTGCCGTTCACGCTCGCGCCACGCAGTCACCACTCCGCTGTGCGAGATCCGGAGCACCTTCATCGGTCGCTGCAGTGACGGGGAAGGAACGTGCTCGGGGGAAGTCGCCACCCGGCGCATCGTACTTCCACCGGCGGGTACACCCCTCGTCAGCCCAGCGTAGCGGACCATTACCACTGAAAGTGATGGGACGTAGGTCATTTTGAGTGACGTTTGTCTCAAGATGCAGCGGGGTCCGTCGATGGGAAGGTGTGGAGTGGGCAGGCAGGAGCAGTCAACTGGTGCGCCCTCGAAAAGGCGTCGTCATCGGCATTGCAATCGGATTGATGGTCACAGTGCCGATTGCCGGGGGTCTCACCGACACGGCGCAGGCCACCACCCCTTCCCCCCAGATCGCCGGGAGTGTGGCCGCCCCGACCGCCGCGGACGTCAGCCCGATCTGTGATGCTCCGGATGCCTCGACCACCCTCGGCCCGGCGCCAAGCCTGCCGTCCAACCCGACCAGCACAGTCGTCACCCCGGCGGGCGGCGTTTACGACTTCACCGTCACATCGAGCGGGATCTACGTCTACACCGGCTCCATGCTCGACACCTACACCCTCTCGGGAAGCCCGAACGGATCATTCGCCGTGCCGGCGCAGTTCGGCTCGGGCGACGAGGTCTCCCAGCCGGTGGTCGACTCGTCCGGCAACATCTTCCTGTCCAGCTACTACGGCAAGCTGGTGGACAAGTTCTCACCGTCGGGCACCCTGCTCTGGTCGGTCGACCCCCAGTCGGGCAATCCTACCGGTCTGTTCGGAGTGGGCTCGGGGTCGGCGTTCCAGTTGGTTGTCAGCGTGGTCCAGAACACGACGAGCAGCACCCTGCTCAATCCGTCCACCGGAGCGGTCAGCGGCTCCTACGCGCTGGTCGACGACTTCGACCACGTCACCCAGGAGTCGAACGGGAACCTCCTCTTTACGGGCAACGGCCACGTGGAAACCTTGGATCCCACCGGTTCCACGGTCCTCTCCTCCTTCGGCTCCGCCAACACCGAGGGGAAGAACCTCCACACCGGGTCGGGGACCCAGTTCTACTACCCGGCGCAGGCCGTGCAGGGACCGGATGGGACGATCTACACGGCCGACCCGCTCCACACCATCGAGAGCACGAGCCCCCAGGGCTACCTCCAGGGCACCACTGAACTCGACGGAAACCTGAACATCGGCGGCAGCAACTTCTACCTGGTCGGCACCACCGTCTACTACCAGGGGGGCCCGCCCTTCAACGGCGGAGCGGACAACATCTCTTCCGTCCCGCTCGCCACCCTCCAGGCCTATCTCGGCGCAATCCATGTGCCGACCGACAGCCTCGGGTGGGGTGCCGGCCTGTCGACGGCGGCGTCGGGCAACTACTTCGCCCCCGGGACCATCCCGGTGGTGAGCGCCAACTTCGATCCGTGGTGGGCGGCGCATGCCTCCCACCTGCAGCTGTCCTACTCGGTGGAGAACAGCTCCTCGCTGAACTCCGAGACGGTGCCTGCACCGACCACCCTCGCGCTTCCCACCACGGCCGCTGTCCTGGCCAGCATCCCCCTGACCATCCCGGCGACCGACCAACAACCCGGTCCCTACCAGGTGCAGGCGTCCCTCTTCGACACGAGCACCTCGCCACCGACCCGGCTCGGGACCACCTGCACGCCGTACACGGTGGGTACCACCGGAGACGCTTTGAACCTGGCCGGCCTCCCGTCCGGCATCGGCGCCGGAGGACCGTCCGACCCCAGGGGCGTAGCCCTCAACTCCGAGCTCGGTCTCGACGGGTACCGGGGGGCGTCGGTCAACTGGGCAACCTTCCTCCCCAACTGCTCGACGTCGGCGCCGACGGCGGCCACCTGCGGGCCGGCGGCCATGACCTTCGCCAATGCCCCGACCGACTACTTCACGGCTGCGGCCCTCGCCGTGGCCGACCACGTCGCCTACTGGGTCCAGGTGAGCGGCGGTGACCCTGTGTCGTCGGCCCTGGTCAGCAAGGGCTGGTGGGAGGGAGACATCGCCGCACTCGTCGACTACTACGCCCATCCACCGGCCGGCTGCGGTGCGTGCGCACCGGTCACGATGTGGGAGCCGTGGAACGAGTCGAACAACACCGGGTGGTCCAACGCCAGCCTGTACGTCACCCAGGTGCTCGAGCCCTTCTATACGGCCGTGAAGTCGGTCGAGCCGGGCTCCACCTCGACGGTCATCGGCGGATCGACGCTCGACGTGGCGGTCAGCTGGTGGCAGCAGCTGATCAGCGCCGGGGGCCTCTCCTGGCTCGACGTGGCCGCGATCCACCCGTACACCGGCAACAACGAATCGTTCGAAGAGTACGGCAATATCCCCAAGATCCAGCAACTGGAGGGGATGCTGGACGGCAAGCCGCTGTGGTGCACAGAAGTGGGGTGGTGGAGCGACGGCGACTACAACTTCCTCAACCAGGCCAACATGGTGGCCAGGGCCATGATCTGGCAGAAGGCACTCGACATCCCCGTGTGGAACTACTTCTACGACGAGGGCAACTGGGGCAACGACGGGGTGTCGTTCTCGCTGATCCAGGCCAGCAACGTCGACGACTACGTGAAGCCAGGGGCACTTGCCGCCATGTCCACCTCCTCCGAGATCGACGGGCGCCCCTATCTGGCGATGCCCTCGACCGGGATCCCCCAGACCTATGAGGCCACCTTCGGCCCGGCCGGAGCAGGTGCCGACCAGCTTGCCGCCGTGTGGTCCGACGGCCTGTCCGTGACCGGCGCAGTCACGCTGACCGCCCCAGGCGGCGGCTCGATCCCGGTGACGGTGACCGACGAGTATGGCAATGCCACGACCACCTCGGCCACCTCGGGCACCGCATACAGCCTCCCCATCTCCGACCAGGTCTCCTACATCTCCTACCCGGTGGGCGACGCGCTGTCCGTCGGCCCCACCCAGCCCTACGGGAGTGATCTGGCGGCGTTATCTCGCGACGCCACGGCCACTGCCACCTCTGGCAACGCCTCGGGCGCCATCGCCGGGACCACCACCGGAAGCGGCTGGAGCTCGGCGTCTGGCGACACCACCCCGAGTCTGACCGTCACCCTGTCCGGCCCGTCCACCATCAACCGGGTCGTCGTCGACACCCAGTCGGTGGGGAGCACCGCCACCAGCGTGCGGGACTACACCGTCTCGGTCGACCAACCCTCGGTCGGATGGACCACCGTGGCCACCGTCGGCGGCCAGTACCGGAACCACGAGATGCAGCTGGCCTTCGACCCGGTCGTGGCCAGCGCGGTCAAGATCTCCGTCACCGAAGTCAACTTCGGTGGGTACTACGGAGGGGGCATCCCACCGTGGTGGACGCCGGGCCAGGTCGGTACAGCATTCATCCACGCACTCCAGGTCTACGGAGGGTCCGCTTCGGCCGACCAGGTCAACGGGTCCGACCTGACGCCCCTGGCCGCGGGCGACTCGGGATCGCCGCCGACCACCACACCGACCACAACGACCACGGTGCCGCCGACCACGACCACGACGGTGCCGCCGAGCACGACCACGACGGTGCCGCCGGGCACGACCGGAAGCCCGCCCAAGCGGCCTCAGAACTCCGAGGGCTACGTGTTGGCCACCAGTGACGGCAGCATCTACACCTACGGGAGTGTCGCCTCCTACGGCTCAACCGGTGCGCTCGACCTCAACAAACCCATCGTGGGCATGGCCGCCACTCCTGATGGTCGGGGCTACTGGCTGGTCGCTTCCGACGGCGGCATCTTCACCTTCGGCGATGCGAACTTCGAAGGATCGACCGGCGGGCTGCCCCTCAACAAGCCGATCGTGAGCATGGCCACGACCCCCAGCGGCAACGGCTACTGGCTGGTGGCCTCCGACGGTGGGATCTTCGCCTTCGGTGACGCCGCCTTCTACGGCTCGACCGGGGCGCTCACCCTCAACAAGCCAATCGTGGGCATGGCCGCCACTCCTGACGGCCAGGGCTACTGGCTGGTGGCATCCGATGGCGGGATCTTCGCCTTCGGTGACGCCGCCTTCTACGGCTCGACCGGGGCGCTCACCCTCAACAAGCCAATCGTGGGCATGGCCGCCGCTCCTGACGGCCAGGGCTACTGGCTGGTGGCATCCGATGGCGGGATCTTCGCCTTCGGTGACGCCTCCTTCTACGGCTCGACCGGCGCCATGACCCTCAACCAGCCCATCGTCGGGATGCGCGGGACCCGTGACGGCAACGGCTACTGGCTGGTCGCCCGGGACGGCGGGATCTTCACCTTCGGGGACGCCTCCTTCTACGGTTCCGCCGGCGGGCTCGATCTGAAGCAACCGGTCATCGCCATCAACTGACCGCCGCTCCGGTCGGTACCCGGAACCCGAGGACTACTCGCCGACCGCCTGCGGCCGGAGGTCCAAAAGCGGATCACCCGGGCCGATGCTCACCAGGTGATGTTCTTGGTTGCAGTGTCGGCAAAGGTCTCACCCGCGAAAGTCCACTGCTCTGCAGGGATGCGGGCGGAGGGCACCACGGTCATCGACCCATGGGCCCCTGGTAGTCGGAAGCGGACCACCACCGTCGCCGAGGCACCCTGGGGGATGGTGATCGGGGCCGCCACCAGCCAGGTCGGGCCTTCGCCGCTCCTGGCACTCAACGGGCCGGCTCCGGTCATGGTGATGTCGGTGGCACCGGCGGGCAGGTTGGCCGCCACCAACCCCGAGTACCCGCCGTACTCGACGGGAACCCCGGGATACGGACCGGCGATGAATTGCGATTCACCGTCCGGCGTGGTGTTGGCCAGATGGGTGGTCAACGTGACCGCCGTACCGGACCCGGCGGGCTCGGTGCTGACCGCCACCCGCACCGGCAGGTACTGGTCCAGTTTGTTCCCACCCCTGTTGATCACCGCCACATCCACCGAGTGCGGGGTGAGGCTACCGCTCACGCCGCTGGCCACCCATGCCGCCTGGTCGACCGAATTGCTCGACCAGAGCATCAGATGACGGCCGGCGACGGCGCTCGCCACGGCGTTCCCGAGCGACCGCAGGTCGGCGGACTGGCCCTGCAGTTGGCGCAGGACGGCACTGGCCAGGGCCCCGAGAGCGTCCTGCCTCCCGGCCGCCGCCGAATTGTCGGTCAGGCCCGCGTACTGATCGTGGAGCAGGTACCGCTCGACGTTGTCCGCGCTGACCGTCTGGCCCCCGGCCTCGACCGGACCGGTCGCCTCGAGCAGTTGCTGCACCCCCGCCACGTCGAGCGCCAGTACCCCGTTGACCTGCTGGCCGGTCGAGGCGGTCCACATGCGCGCTGCCAGCGGTGCGTTCACGTCGAACTGCGGCGTGAGCCCGAGATTTCGCCAGTCGACGCCCGGCTCCAGCCAGCCCCAGTTGCGCTCGAGGTCCCCCGTTACGGTGACCGCTCCCGCCGGGAGCGTCATATCCCCCGAAGGAGCCAGGTCCCCCAGGTGCACCGACCCGTCCCCGGTGGTGGCCACGCCGACCTCCAGAAAGGCACCGGATCCGGCCCGCATCTCCGCATTGTTCGCGGCCATCACCAGGTAGGTCTGGGGGCCCTGAAGGATGGTCGCCGTCACGGCGGAGACACCGGCCGCTGTGGCCAGCCGCCTACGGGCGGTGTCCAGCTGGGAGACGAACTCGGTGTGCTTGGCGGCCAGGGGGCCGACCAGCGCCTGCGAGGGGCCGGTGTCGATTCGGGCCAGTTGGGCCTGCGCGGAAAACGACAGGGCCGAAAGCCGGCGGAGCGATGCCACCCGGTCGGGTCCGGCACCGTGCGGTTCGTCGAGGACGCCGTGGACCTCGGTGAGGAAGGACGCGCCCACCGCTGACACCGTGCCCGCCGCGATGCTCAGCGCCCGCACCGACCGGAACTGCCGACCGACCACGGGCACCACCGTCACCGGCGCGAACAGCGGTGAGGAGAGGTCGGACTGGGCCGCCGCGAACTCCGCGCGGGCCACCTCGAGCCTGTGCAACGAGCCCGAGGACGTCAACTCGCCCGGGGTGAGGTCGGACTTGACCAGCTCGAGTGCGGCGAGACCCTGCTTGTCGTGGCGATAGGCCGAGAAGGTCTTCGCCGCCAGCACGCCACCCCAGACGGCCACCACGACGATCACTCCGGTGGCGATCAGCCATCTGCGTCGCCGTCGACCCCTGCTATCGCTCACGGCTGCCATTCGATGCTCATGGCACCGGCGAACGGACCTGCATCGCTGCAGGCGCCGCCGACGCAACGGATACGAGCCCCCGATGGTACCGGAGCGGGCTCCGGCAACGGCATCACCGAGCCTGGGCCCGAGCGCAGTCCCACGCCGCGGCCGGGTCCCGGGCTGCTGCACCGCTAGCATCGCCACGTGTCGTTCACGACCATCCGAATGGCGGTCGGGCGGGTGGTGCTGGTCTCCGGTGTTCTGATTCTGCTGTTCATCCCCTACCTGCTGTGGGGCACCGGCCTGCAGACGGCGCGGGCCCAGAGCCAATTGCGCGGAGAGTTCCGAGCCGCCCAACAGCAGGCGGGGGCGCTGCCCACGACGACCCCCACGACCGGCAACGGTACGGGCCGGGCCGCCCAGGTGGCACCCATCACACCCGACCCACCGACCGGCAGCGCGGTGGGCGTCATCACCATCCCGAAGATCGGTGTGTCGATGGTGGTGGTCGAAGGCACCGGCGAAGCCCAACTGCAGGCCGGCCCCGGGCACTACCCGGGCACACCGCTACCGGGTGAAGCGGGGAATGCCTCCATCGCCGGGCACCGCACGACCTACCAGCACCCCTTCTACAACCTCAACGACCTCGTTCCGGGCGATTCCATCACGGTCACCACCCTGCAGGGAACCTTCCTCTACCACGTGACCGGGAGCATGGCCGTGAGCCCGAGCGACGTGGTCGTCGTCGGCCCGACGACGACCCCCCAGCTCACCTTGACGACGTGCACCCCGCGTTACAGCGCCAGCCAACGATTGGTGGTCCACGCCGCGCTGGTGGCCAGCATTCTGGTGCACCCCAAGGCGGTACCGGTACCCGCCCCTCCCCGTCGTCGCTCCTCGTCACCGACGCCGGCCCGGAACTGGGCGGCCGCCATCCTCTGGGGCGTGGTGGTGGTCGCGCTGACCGCAGGGCTGTGGATCGCCGTCGGCCGGTCGCGGCGGTCACGGCGGGCCGTGGTCATCGGGGTCGGGCTGGTCGCCTGGCTGGGCGTCGTCTTCTTCTTCTTCGGGGCGGTGGCCCCGCTGTTGCCTGCCAGCTTCTGACGCCGCCGAGGTTCGACCTGGGAGGGGCCGGGCCGGGCGGTTGCCGGGCAGGAGCTCAGCGGACCGAGGCGGCGCCACATCTCAACGCGCCTCATGCCTGCACTTCACGACAACGATGCCTCGACCCATGGAACATCGATCAGGTGAGGCGCAACACCACTGGGGAGGAGGTCTGCTCAGGCGACCGAACGGCGGCGGCGGCGGAGCAGGAGCCCACCGGCCAGTACGGCGGCGACACCCACGACCGCCAACTCCTCCACGTCTGCCCCGGTGAAGGGGAGGCTCGACGTGCCTTCCGGAGTCGTCGGGGCGGCCGCACTCGTCGTCGAGCTGTACGGCAACCCACTCGACGGACTTATTCCAACGGACGTCGCGGCGACCGTGGGCGGGGTACAGCCGGTGTAACAACTAGTGCTGGCTGCACCGGCCACGCCGGGGACCATCAGGAACGACGCCACCGCTAGTCCAGCACCGATCACCAGTCGCTTCGCCCACATAACAATGCCCCTCTTTCCGTGGAAGTCTGCCTCCACCTACTCCGACCGGATCTTCGGCGCCCTTAGGTCGCCACCTCCGGATACTTCCATTTTGCCTGGTAGAACTGCATCAGGCAACTGTCGAGCACCCTGCGTTGTTGCTCCACCACTTTGCGTGTTCAATCGGCGGACACGGCCAGCCGACGATGGAGTTCAGCCCGGCACCAGCTGGCCGAACGTGCTGCACAGGCCGAACGCCTCGATGATCACGAAGGCAGCCACGATCACCAGGACGACGGGAACCTGCCAGCCCCTGCTGTGGCGTGTCATCGGCGAGGGCATGTACCAGGAGGGCAGGAGGCCCGGTTCCTGGGCCAGGTAGACCGCAACGGGCACGGCGTCGTCGTCGATGGGCGCACCTGGGTCTGCCGCCAGGGCCAGCTCGGTCAGCTCCGCATCGGTGAAGCCCTGTGCCAATGACTCACCACCATTGGGCCCCACGTCCCCGATCACGCCCTGGTCGTTCACCGGTGGCCTCCCTCCGTCCCGAGGACGCTGCAGTCCTCGGCCCACCCTATCGGCCTGGCGCCCCACCGCTACAGCAGATGGACCGCCAGTTCGAGCAGCACGATGATGATCCCCACCGACACCAGGCCGACGACGTAGAGCACCCTCCGGAACAGCGATCGGTCCGCACCCCCCACCGTCCCGATCCCCACTGCAGCCAGGGCGAGCACGCCCACGCCCTCGGCCAGGGCGAAGGCTGTCCGCATCGACCACAGGTGGGCGCCGGCCAGGATGAAGATCAGAGTGGCCGGAATGGCGGCGGACACGATGGACCACGAACCTGCCAACTCGTCACCCACCTCGGCCCACGTCAACCGGAGGCGCTGCCACGACCGCCTGACGACCAGACGGGACAACGTATGGGCGAACCAGATGGCCACCGCTCCGACGATCACCACCCCGGCTGTGGTGAGCTCTCCGGGGTTGGACTCGAAGGTGAGGCCGGCGATCGCCACCAGAGTGGCGATGGTCCCGTACACGTAGTCGGCCAGCCAGTGCACCGCCCCCTCGTGCCCGGGCGCTTCGGGACCGGGTGCCGACGGATCAGTCATCGCGCTGTGGGGTCGTCGTCGGCGTCATCGGGGCTCTCTCCGTGGGTGCGCCGAATCGCCCCTCCATCACCACCGGCCGATTCGTCACGATCATTGCCGGAGCGACCGGCTCCCAATTCTCGCACCGATCGAGCGGTGCGCACGGCGCCGGCTCCCCCTGCCGGCCGGCCTTCGACCGTCAGCGTCGTGCGTGCAGCCGTTCCCCTCCGGCCGGCGCCAGCCGGACCAGGGCGTTGTAGGCCACGACGGCAATGGCCAGGTGCATGGCCACCAGGACCAGAACGGCGTTGGCCGGCTCCCCGTGCAGAAGAATCCAGAGATCGGGCAGGAGCAGCGCGGCAGTGACCGCAATGGCCAGCCAGAAGAACAGGCGCCGCGGTCGCGACGAGATCCGGGTGACCACGGGCCAGGCAGCGCAGGCGATGATCACCCCGATGATGGTGAGTTTGGCGTAGTCGCCGAACCGGAAGTGCACGAACCCCTTGGTCGACGGGAAGACCTTCGTGCCGATCGCCACCAGTAGGGCGTCGGCCACCAGCGAGCCGACGATCGAGACGATGGTGGCAATGGCCAGCCGCCACCACGAGGGCTGCCTGCCTCTTGGACGGAAATCGATGTGGAACCAGGCGAGGAGTGACCCGAGCCCGGTGTCCAACAGCCCCGCGGGACGCGGCTGCAGTGGCTGTTGTCGTACGGGTGACGTGCTCATCCCATCGAGGATACCCAGGTGATCCTGACGAACTGGTGAAAGAGCAGGCACGCCGCCGGGGTGCTGGTATTCCCCCAACAGAACAGCCAGCATGGTCGAGACGCCCGACAACACCCAGGGGGAACGACACGATGACCAGCAGCGCTCCCGCCACCCGGGTGGCGTCGTCTTCCCCAGCACGCCAAGGGTGGGTACTGGTCGGGCTCATCTCGGTGGCTTCGGTGGCGAACCTCAACCTGGCGGTGGCCAATGTGGCCCTGCCCGGCATCGGGGAGCACTTCCACGCCACGCAGACACAGCTCAACCTGGTGAGCGTCGGCTTCTCGCTCGGCCTGGCCGGCACCGTGCTCTACCTGGGCGCGTTGGGCGACCGCTACGGGCGCAAGATGATGCTGCTCCTGGGCATGGTGTTCACCATCCCCACGGCGCTCCTGGCCGCATGGGCCCCGTCGATCAGCTTCCTCATCGCTGCCCGACTCCTGGGCGGAGTGGCGGCCGGCATGGCTTATCCGACGACGCTCGCGCTGATCACCGCGTTGTGGGACGGCCCGGCCCGGACCCGGTCGATCGCCCTGTGGTCGGCGGTCGGGGGCGCCATGATCGCCTTCGCCTCGCTTCTGGCCGGATGGCTCCTGACCTTTGCCTGGTGGGGATCGGTCTTCTTGCTCACCGCCCCGCTCGCCGTGGTGGCCCTTGTGCTCGCCGTCGTCTTCGTGCCGAGCCACGTCAACGAGACCGACGACAGGGTCGACCACCTCGGCGGGGCCCTGTCGATCATCGGGGTGGTGGCGCTGGTGCTCGCCATCAACTTCGCCCCCAGCGCAGGCGAGGCAGGGGCCGCCCTGGTCGGCGCGTTCATCGCCGTCGTGGCGCTAGCCGCATTCTTCTTCCGCCAGAAGAGGGCACCGGACCCGCTCTTCGACCTCCAGGTGGCCTCCCGACGGATCTTCTGGGTGGCGGCCGTGGCCGGCCTGATCGTGTTCGGCACCCTGATGGGGGCGATGTTCATCGGTGAGCAGTTCCTCCAGAACGTGCTCGGCTACTCCACACTCCGGGCCGGTGCCTCCGTGGTCCCAGCCGCACTGTTCATGCTCCTGGCCGCCCCGCTCTCGGCCAAGCTCATCGAGAGAGTGGGCTCACGGGCGACGCTGCTCATCGGCTACGCCTTCTTGTTCCTCTCCTTCCTCGTGATGCTGCTGCTCTGGACGGCCACCTCCGGCTACGCCCCGGTGGCACTCGCCTTCATCCTGATGGGCATCGGCGTCGGGCTCTCCGGCACTCCCGCATCGCACTCGCTCACCGGCTCGGTCCCCGTGCACCGGGCCGGCATGGCCTCGGGCACCGCGGACCTCCAGCGCGACCTGGGCGGGTCGATCATGCAGTCGATCCTCGGCGCCATCCTGACCGCCGGCTACGCAACCGCCGTGGCCTCACGGATCTCGGCCTCGGGGGCGAATCTCGACACCCAAGTGACCAATACCCTCGAGCGCTCCTACTCGAGCGCGGCGGCGCTGGCCCAGGCCAACCCGCAGCACGCGAAACAGATCGTCGCCGGTGCACGGGCGTCGTTCCTTTCCGGCGCCAACTGGGCCTACGCCGCCGGTGCCGTCTCGATCGTCCTCGGAGCAGTGGTCGTCTCCACGCTTTTCCCCTCGCACCGACACGAGGTCGAGCTCCTCGCTCGGTACCGCAACGAGGACCAGCACGCGCCTGCCTGAGGCATCACGCCGTGTCCCTCTGCGCACCTCTCGGGACCCAGGGGTCGGTGCCGCTAGCCTCCGTTGGCAGCAGCCGCGTATGCCCTGCACGGCTGCCCCCGAAGTGAAGGGCAGGCCGGCTGGGGATCCGGCGGGGTGATGCCGGGCACGACCGAGAGGACGAGTGCCGACCGGGTGGCGCCCCCCAGCCCGATGGTGTCCTTGACCGTGCCGTGCGTCTGGTACGTGACGAACTGCCAGGTTGGCCGGTCCCCTCCCGGTGCGGTGACCGTGACGCGGATGCGCGACCCGGCCCGGAAGGCGTAGCCGAACGGGAGGATGGGGATCCGCACCTCGGTGAAGTGGCCCTCGGGAAGTGGCCGTGCCGTGGCCGCCGAGTAGGTGGGAACGGCTCGGGTGGCCGTCGAGGACCCGTTGTCCAGTGCCCGGTCGCTGGCCCGCAGCTCCCCCGTCTGCACGAAGAGCTCCTTGCCGTCCGGCCGGACTTCCGACACGGTGGCCTGGAGATCGGTGTCCGCGGCCGAGCTCTTCACCCAGAGGTCGAGGCTGCCCGGGCCCACCACCACCACATCGTGGGCCAGCGGCGGCGAGATGAAGCCCAGGCCGCCGGCACCGGTGACCGGTGCCCACTGATACGGCGGAAGCGCCGACCACGGGTTCCCCTGCGGCAGGTCGGTGGCGGGGCGGGAGGATGGGTCCGGCATGAACGACACCGTGGTCGCCGGCACCGGCGACGTGAGCACCGTGGTCGCCGGCGCCGGCGACGTGAGCAACGTGCCGCCGGGATCGAGCATCCACGCCGAGGCTTTCGCCTGAGGTGGCGGCCACGACGTGAAGTCGGCGCTCCAGACCGGTTGCATCGCCCCCGGGCCGGCGCTACCCCCTCCGTTGTCGAAGAGCACCCGCACCCGCGGTTGTTGTTCGAAGGCAGCACGGGCGGCGGCCACGCTGGGCTCGTCGGTGAACTGGATGGCCGCAACCGGGCCGGTTGGTGCATTGGCCAGCTGTCGATAGAGCTGGGTGACCAGCGTCTGCAGGACCGGCGACGAGGTGGGGACCTGGTCGGCGACGAACAGGTCGAGGAACTCGATCCACCGGGAGATGGTGCCGGGCCCGAGTGAGTCGACGTGCGTGCCGTTGACCATGGTCACCCAGACGTCGGGATCATGGCTCAGGTCGCTCACGATGGCGGGCCACTGCCCCCCGGTCTGCTCGTCCTGGAAGGCACCCGAGAGGAACACCGGCACGTCGACGCGCTTGGCCCAGATCGAGGGTGACCGCTGATCGTAGAGGGACGGGACCCGGTGGCTGGCCTGTTGGAGCATGGCCTCGATGTTCTGGGCCTGGAGGTGGAGGGCCTGGTCGACGAGGCAGCGCTGGTCGCCCTGAGAGATCAGGATCCGGGCGTATGGCTGGCCACCCTGCGGAGCGGGTCGGGCGTCGGCGACCCGTTGGGCGATCCACGTCCCGGCGAACCCGCTGTTGAACATGCCGCCGGGGAACCCGGTGGAGTAGAGGTCGTCGGTGAGGCTCATCGGCGCGATGGCGGCCAGCCCGGGCGGGCGGGTGCCGGCCACGAACATCTGTGAGATCCCCGAGAAGGAGATCCCGACCATGCCGACCTTGTGGTGCGCCACCCACGGTTGAGAGGCCACGGTCTCAACGGCGTCGTAACCGTCGTAGGTGGTCGGCAGGCCGAACAGATCGAACGCTCCTCCCGAGCAGCCGGTGCCCCGCATCTGCACACTGACCGTGGCGAAGCCCAGCAGGGGGGCGACGAGCGACCCCACTGCGGTCGCCGAGTCAGGGACCAACGGGTCCGAGGTGGACTCCCCATTGAGGTGGAGCACCGCGTCGATGAGGCTGTGGGGGGCGGCAATGGCGTAGCCGGACTCTTCGATCACCGTGGGGAACGGGCCGTCCGCCAGCGTCTTGCCCGGCGGGAGCCGAACCGTGGCCGCCAGCTGTACCCCGTCCCGCATGGTGATGTAGTTGAGACCGACCGCCATGTGCTGGCTCGTGTAGAAGGCGGCCGACGGCGTGTCGGAGGTGGACAACACTCGGAACGGCGACGTGGCCGCCACACGCGAGCCATCGATCGACCGGAAGGTGTACCCGGGACCAGGGGGCACGTTGCGCACGATGAGACTTCCCAGACGATCGGCCGTTCCCCCACCCGCCCGGTCGCCGGCGGCGTCGGCCAGCACCAGGCCCTGTCCCGGCGACGCACCGAGGAGATAGGCCTGCCCGATGGATCCGTGGCCGGTGAACTTCGCCCGCGCGTTGGCGGCCGGCACCTGGGGGCCGCTCCCCGAGCCGGCCGCACCCGAGCAACCGGCCATGAGCCCGGCCATCACGGACATTGTGACCAGCAGCGTCACCGACCGACGACCGTGCACAGGATTCCCCCCCGGGATGGTGTTGGCGGGCGCCACCGCCCGGAACGGCTCGAGGCCGCCCGGGAGAGGATGATACCCAGTACACGGGCGCGCAGGAATCTCGGGCAGGGGCCGTCGTCGTCGAGGGCACCGTCAGCCGAGCTTGGCGGCGCGAGCCCGCCGAACGGCCTCCGAGCGCGACGACACGCCGAGCTTCCGGTAGAGCGTCTTGAGATTCGACTTCACCGTGTTCACCGAGAGGTACAACTCGGCGGCGATCTCCGCGTACGACAGGTGGCTCGGAAGCAGCTGCAGGAGGGTCCGCTCGCGCTCTGTGATGCGGACGTCCGCTTCGCCGAATTGGACAGGTCGGAAGGCGGGGCTGAATTCGACCGCGCGCTCCAGCACACGGGTGACTGCGGGGGTGGCCTCGTCCCCCAGTGATTCGAGATGGAGGAGCAGAGGTTGGCCCTGCTTGACGACGGTCCAGACGAACCCGCCGGTGCGCTCGAGGACCTCCGACACTCCCCGGTAGCAGTCTGCACTGCTGCGGATCAGTTCGGCCTCCATGCGCTCAGCCGCAGGCCACTCCGCCGCATCGGCGAGGTGGCAAGTGGCCACCTGCCACTGGTGCTCCAGGGCGGCCAATCGTGCGCGCAGGATGGATCGGGGTGGCCCCGGCGGCAGCGTGTCGGAGAGCTTGGAGGCTTCGATCGTCCGACCTTCGGCCAGCAGCCAGTAGGCGTGCCGTGCCGTGAGCGCATCGAGGAGAGGAGCACCCAGGCGTTGGTCGTTGAACCGGGCCCGTGCGCGGGCGGCCGCATCCGCACCGGAGGCGGGTCCCTCGGTGGCCGCGGTGATCTCCACGCGTCGGAGCGCGACGTGGACCTGGCCGGCCAGGGGCGCCAGCTGGCCGGCAATCTCTTCTGCATGCTCGAGAACGGATACTGCCTCTGCCAGCCGTGCGGTCTCGATGAGCACGTCGGTCAGGACCAGGAGCGCCTCGAAGGCATGAAGTCCGAGAGGAATGTGGAGTTGGTCGGCCGCGGTCAGGGCCTGTCGGGCGAGCCGCTCGGCCTGGGCCAGATCCCCCGCCCACAGTCGGAGGAAGGCGGTCAAGGTCGGAATGGAGATCTGGCGGACATGGACGACCTCGGGGCCTAGCTTCCGGGCCTCCTCCAGCCAGAAGGAGGCAGCCTGCGGATCGGGCTCGATCAGGACGTGGACGCGGGCAGCGGTCACTGCCGAGAAGCGATCGAGCAAGGCGTCGGGCCGGGTGTCTCCCCCCCGTGCGGCGCGGCTGGATACGAGTGCGTCTAGTGCGGCCTGGGCCTCGCCGTGACCGACGAAACTCAGGGCGCGGTGGAGTTCGAGGCGCGCCCGGAGAGGCCCGCTGTCCTCGACGAGCGCGGACTCGGCCCGGTCACACCACTGCTCGGCCATCTCCCAGTCGCCGGCCAGGCTCTGGACGAGCACGTAGTCGAGCATGCGGCGGGGGTCCTCGAGCACGAAGCCGTCAGGGAAGCTGGCAATGAGCTCGCGAGCGGTGGCCAGGCTGCCGACCCGGAGGGCGTGGCGGACCATGAGATCGAATGCGGCGACGACCTCGCCGGCTTCGAGCAGGTGGTGGATCTGCACGGGCACGGCACCGGCGGCGCCCGCAGCCTCGGCCGCGCGCCGATGGAGCTCGATCCGCCGACCGGGATCGCGGCGGTCGAGCACTTCGAGCAGGAGCTCGCGGAACAGGTGATGGAAACGGAATCGTCCGGCAGCTTCATCGACCGGGACGAGGAACAGGTTGGCGACCCGGAGGGAGCGCAACCGCAACCCGGCGTCACCCTCGCCGGTGACCCGTCGGCACAGTTCGTTGTCGAACTCGTCGAGAACCGAGATCGACAGCAGAAACCCGCGGTCGTCGGCCCCGAGGGTGTCGAGTACCTCGGTGGCCAGGTAGTTGATGACGGTCCGCGGCGGCTTCGGACTCTCCACCGACCGGACCGCACCGTTCGCGGCCGGTGCGTGCCCGGCGAGGGCTTCGAAGACGAGGCCGACAGCCCAGCCCTCGCTGCGGGCCACCAGCTCGGCCACTTCGCCCGACGACACGTCTCGATCGCTGACGCCGGCGATGAGGCCGGCGGCCTCGACGGCGTCGAACCGGAGGATCTGCTCGTCCACGACGGTGGCCCGGCCCTGGCTCCGCCAGCGTTCGACGGGGAGAGGGGTCACCGTTCGGGTCGTGGCGATGACCCGAATACCCGGAGGCAGGCGCTCGAGGAAGAACCCGAGCTGCTCCCACAGTGCGCGGCTCCTCAGATGATGGAGATCGTCCAGGACGACGACCAGTCCCTCGTCGCCGTCGAGTGCGGCGAGCAGAGATGCCGCCAACCGGCCCCCTCCGAGAACGGGGCTCTGCTCGTTCGCATCGACCATGGCCCGAAGGACCCCGGGGCGCACCATGTCGATCGAGGCGGCGAGGTGCGCCCAGAAGCTGAGCTCGGTCGAGTCGTAGGCGTCGATCGACAACCAGGCGACGTTCTCCGCCCCCTCGCCGGCCACTTCCTCCACCGTGGCGGTCGTCTTGCCATAGCCGGCGGGTGCCAGTACCACACAGATGGTGCCGGCTGCGCCCGCGAGGGCGCCGGCGACACGTGGGCGCGGAGTGAAGCCGATCGGGAGCGGGGGCGCCACCAGCTTCGAGGTGACGATCGGCAGCCCGAAGAGAAGGCCACGCTCCGGGAGACGTTCGGTTGCGAGGCGCTTCGGCCTCGTTCTGCCTGCGCTCACCGGGCAAGTCTCGTCTCGCTGTTCTCCGGAGGGCAAACCTGGGGTGGGATACACCCGATTCGGGTGTATCCGTGCGGCCACGGACTGTGAATAGTGGTAGCGGTGGCGGGTGGTGAGCACTTCGCGCACCGAATCGGAGGGTAACACGATGGTCGGCGGCGGCGGTCTGCTTGTGTACGTCGGTACCTACTACAGCGAACAGGCCGCTCGTGATGACTTCGGTGTGATCAGGGGCCTCCAGGTCGCCGGGGCCTGCGTGACGTACTCGGCGGCAGTGATCACCCGGGGCGAGGATGGCCATTTCCATATGAAGATGGACGAAACGATCACGCAGCGAGGGGACCGGCCCGGCATCGCCATAGGTGTCGTCATCAACCTGATCTTCCCTCCGACCTCCGTCCGCTCGGAGATCGGGGACAGCAGCGTCGGCGTGACCGTGCGTCTGGAGCCTGCCAGGCCGCGTTCGGACGTCAACGAGTTCCGCGAGCTGATCGACAACGGCCAGGCGGCCCTGCTGATCGTCAGCGAGTCCTTCCTCGAGCATGCCCTGGGGAATGCGGGGCTCCGTGCATTCCGGCATCTCGCCAAGCGGATCGACGTCCAACCCGAGGTCCTCGACGGGGAGGCCGAGGGAGTGGCAGCCAGGCCTGACTGAACCGGGGTCGGGACAATCGGGAGCTCTCGGGCGGATGCGAAACGGTCCCCAGCTACACACCGGTGCGCCGGCCCGGCGGTGCGCAGGGTCAGCACCTCTTGGCGAGGAGGGGGTGCTGGCCCTGCGGACCGGGAACTCCACCTGCACCGGGACGGGAAGCTTCGTCCGGCGCTCCCTGACTCCGGTACGGTGACGAGCAGGTGGCGGTCCGGGCCCATCCTCGATGCCCGTTCGGCAGTCGGCTGCACAGTCCGCCCGATCCGGACATGATCGAGGAGGAGACGTCGTTGAGAGCTGTGATCGGGGACCTGCTCCCCCTCGCCATCGCAGTCACGATCTCGCCGGTGCCGATCATCGCAGAAATCCTGCTGTTGTTCACCAAGAAGCCGGTGACCAACGCGGCCAGCTACCTCATCGGGTTCACGATAGGGGTCGCCGGCCTGCTGGGGCTACTCGTCGCCATTGCCGGAACGGTCGACCTGTCGCCTGGTTCGGGACCGTCCAGGGGAGCCTCGATCCTCAGGCTGGTGCTGGGCGCGTTCCTACTGATGGCTGCGAGGCGTCGGTTCCGTGATCGGCCGAAGCCCGGCGAGGACGCGGCGATGCCCAAGTGGATGGACGGCATCGCCGCCTTCGCTCCGGGGAAGTCCCTCGCCGTCGGCGTGGCCATCGGCGCACTGAATCCGAAGAACGTGGTCGTAGGCCTGGCGGCGGCGCTCTCGATCGCCTCGGCCGGCCTCTCCACGGGACAGCAGATCGGTGCCGTCGCCGTGTACGCCGTCGTGGCCATCCTGGGGGTCGCCGCCCCGCTGGTGGTGACGCTCGCCATGAGGGACAAGGCCCAAGAGGTCCTCGACGGGTGGAGATCCTGGCTCGGCCGCAACAACGGGGTCGTACTGGCCGTGCTGTTCCTGATCTTCGGCGTGGTCCTGATCGGCAAGGGGATCGCCGACCTCTAGGCGCAGCCAGGGCGGGGATCGCAGCGGGCCGTTCGGAGGGAGCACCAACGTCATGCGCCGCGCTCAGACCGGTGGCCCTGGCCCGGTCGAACACCCAACCGACATCGTCACGGTCGTTCACCTCGACCTGGAAGTGGCGCCGTGCCGTCGGGAGTACGATCCCACGGTTGCGCACCCGGTCAGCCGCCTCGGGCGACCATGTGGTTCCGGATGGTCCCGATCCCCTCGATCCAGCTCTCGAGGACGTCGCCGGCGGCGAGGAAACGCGACGGTTGGCGGGCGATGCCGACGCCGGCCGGCGTCCCGGTGAAGATGACGTCGCCGGGGAGCAGCGGCAGCACCGCGGAGAGCTCGGCGATCAACCGCGGGACCGAGAAGATGAGATCGCTCGTGCGCCCGTCCTGCACCACCTCGCCGTTGATCGAGCAGCCGAGTCCGAGGTCGTCAGGGTCGGCGAACTCGTCGGGGGTCACCAGCCAAGGCCCCATCGGTCCGTAACCGCGGTGCGACTTGCCGAGCGAGAACTGACCCGCCGCTGCGAATTGCAGGGTGCGATCGGAGATGTCCTGGCCGACGGTCAGTCCTGCCACATGGGTCCAGGCATCGTCCTCGGTCACCCGATCGGCCCTGACCCCGATCACGGCGACCAGTTCGACCTCCCAGTCCACCGTGGCGCCGGAGAGCTCCACCGGATCGAAGGGGCCGGCCAGGCTGGACGGGAACTTGGTGAACGTTGCCGGCACCGAGGGTGCCTCGGCGCCGGTCTCCTGGGCGTGGGACGCGTAGTTGAGGCCGATGGCGAAGACCTGGCGCGGGGACGGTACCGGCGAGGCCAGCTGCATCTCGTCGAACGGCGTGGCCGTCGCACCGGCCAACCCCGCGGCGAAGGCGCGCACCGCCCCCCAGTCGTCGTAGAGGGGCTGGACATCCGGCCCGATGCGCCCGTCGGACGCCACCGCCAGGTCCACGCCGCCCGACTCGGTCACCACCGTGCCCCGGCCATTCAGGTTCGCCAACTTCATCTGACTCCTTCTGACATTGCTCGCGGTTTCCCAATAGACAGTATCGAGCGTGGTGCCGCCCCTGGCCCGCCCCCTCCCTCGAGACCTGGCTGGGGAGCAGGTGCGGAACCACCGACCGTGACCTCGCCGGGTACGGCAGTCGTGCGCGCTACTCTCCGGCGTGGATCCAACCAGCATCTCTCAGGTTGGCGCACCAAAGGAGATCGGCCACTTGAGCCGGACCGAGGAGCCCGCTGCAACTGCGCCGACACCCGCGGAGCACTTCGACGTACTCGTCGTGGGCGCCGGCATCTCCGGAGTCGACGCGGCATACCACCTCAAACACCAGTGCCCAGCGCGTAGCTTCGTGGTGCTCGAAGGTCTCGAAAGCTTCGGTGGCACCTGGCTCATGCACCGGTACCCGGGCATCCGCTCCGACAGCGACCTGTACACCTTCGGGTACGGGTTCAAGCCGTGGACGGGGGCGCCCATCGCCAGCGCGAACGAGATCCTCCGGTACATGGGCGAGGTCATCGACGAGAACGACCTCGTCGGACACATCCGCTACGACCACCGCATCTCTACGGCCTCGTGGTCGAGCGACGACGACCTGTGGACCATCGAGGCCACCCACACCGGCACCGGCGAGGAGCTGCGCTTCACCGCCGGCTTCCTTTGGATGTGCCAGGGCTACTACCGGCACTCGGAGGGGTACACCCCGGGTTGGCAGGGGATGGACCGCTTCACGGGACACATCGTGCACCCCCAGACCTGGCCGGACGATCTCGACTACGCCGGTAAGACCGTCATCGTCATCGGTTCGGGCGCCACGGCGGCGACGCTGGTGCCGGCCATCGCGGGCCGGTGCGGCCACGTCACGGTGGTGCAGCGGTCGCCGACGTACTTCTGGTCGGGTGCCAACGTCAACGAGGTGGCCGACATGCTGCGCGAGCTGGAGATCCCCGAGGAGTGGATCCACGAGATCGTCCGCCGCAAGAACCTCAACGACCAGAAGGTCGTGGCGCAGCTGTCCTTCGACGAGCCCGAGCTCGTGAAGGAGGAGCTCATCAACGGGGTGCGGGCCCTCCTTCCCGAGGGCTACGACGTCGAGACCCACTTCACCCCCCGCTACCGGCCGTGGCGTCAGCGGATCGCCTACGTCCCCGACGGCGACCTGTTCGCCGGGATCAGCTCGGGCAAGGCCTCGATGGTCACCGACGAGATCGAGACGTTCACCGAGCACGGCATCCTGCTGAAGTCGGGCGAGGAACTGACGGCCGACATCGTCATCACCGCGACCGGCTTCAACCTCAGCGTGCTCGGCGACATCGACTTCACCATCGACGGCCGACCGCTGGTCTTCTCCGACACCGTCACCTACCGGGGCATGATGTTCACCGGGGTGCCGAACCTGGCGTGGGTCTTCGGCTACTTCCGGGCCAGCTGGACCCTGCGGGCCGACCTGGTCTGCGACTTCGTGTGCCGTCTGCTGCACCACATGGACGAGCTGGGCGTCACCCGGGTCACCCCGGCCCTTCGGGACGAGGACGCCGACATGCCCATCCTGCCGTGGATCGACCCGGAGAACTTCAATCCCGGCTACCTCATGCGCTCGATGCACCTGCTCCCCAGACGCGGGGACAAGCCCGAGTGGCAGCACAGCCAGGACTACTGGACCGAGAAGGACCTGTTCCCCAGCGCCGACCTCGACGACCGGTGCCTGGTCTTCGAGTGACCGCTACCGCCCGATCGTCCCCGGGGTCGAAACGCCGACGGGCCTGGTCAACTACCCTTGGGATTCGGCCTCTTGACGCTCAGCTTGGAGTTGCACGAGCCTCATGTACATCCCCTCGGTCGATGGCAGCATCGGCGAAGAAGAGTGGCGACCGCTCGTCGAGAGCCACGCGTTCGGCCAGTTGATCGCCGCAGGCGTCGGCCGGGCTGTGCCGGTGGTGGTGCCAACGCAGTTTGTTCTCGACGGCGACCGGGTACTGCTCCATCTGGCTGGGCCAAACCCCCGTCTTCGATGCCCTCGCCGAGCAGCCCCGAGTCGTGCCGAGCGTCGCTGGAGACTGGGCGTACATTCCATCTGCATGGAAGGCAACCGCCGACGAGGATCCAGCGCTCGGCATACCGACCACCTACTACGCAGCAGTTCAGATCGAGGGAGTGGCGACGGTGGAAACCGCGCCGAGCGCTGTCGCCACTTTGCTGCGGACACAGCTCGCCGCTCTTCAGCCCGACGTTCCCATTGCCGATCCCGAGCTGGCTCACCCGACCAGGCTCCGGGCGATCCGGGCCATCACCATCTCGATGGACGTAGTGCGGGCGAAGTTCAAATACGGCGGGAACGTCGACCGTGACCACAGCAAAGCGGTAATCGAGAGGCTACGTTCCCGAAACGGCCCCGGAGATCATGCAGCCGCGGATCACACTTCCAGAAGAGCCGTCCGATCCGCTCCGACTGATCCCTAGGACGGCTCAGTGCACCGCCTACCGCAAGCGCTCCAACCGTGCAGCAATCTCTCGGTAGCGTGCGACCGAGATCAGATGGACACCGTCGAAGGCGCCCGATCCGCGGATCTCCTCGATGAGGTCGCAGGCGATCTCCACTCCCGCGTCACGAGCTAGGCCGAACCTGAGGGCTCTCCCGGCAGTTGGCATCCAAGTCTGCACAGGAAGCGAGAGGCGAAGGATCGGTCGAAGTGGCGCTTTGGCTACTGGAGGTCGCGCATGTGAGCCGAGGACCGCACCGACTCGCGCAGAAGATCCGAGATCATTCCCCGGGTGTCTGCGTGGAGCCGTCCTTGCGGCGGCTGGTCTTCAGCATGCCGACTGCGGCCCCGATCCCCAGTGCCGAGGAGAACAGGGCCGACAGTAGTCCGCCCCTCTTCTCTCCCCGAGCGCCATCGACAGAGAATCGCCCGGGCCCAAGGGCGGAGATCGCGGCGGCAGCGGCACCGACCACTCCGACGTATTCCCATCCACCCTTGAAGATGAAGAAGCCTTTGCCCTTATGGTCTGTAGCTGCGGCGGCGGTCATCACCCCGATGACTCCGGCGGAAGCCAACGGCGTCATGGCTCCGAGTGCGAGCAGGGTGCCGGTACCGATCTCCGTGGCTGCGGCCACTCGTGCATGAACGCCCGCTGGCTCCAGGCCCAACGATTCGAAGTACTTGGTGGTCCCGTCCAGGCCACCTGGGCCTCGCACCTTGTTCATCCCGTGCATGATCATCATCGGGCCGATGGTCAGCCGAAGGATCAGAGCCGCCACATCCGGTCCCGAACTGTCCGCGTTCGACTTGGACATGGGACTCTCCTTTGAGATGGCTCCGATGGATGCTGCACGAGCGTCTGCGATCGTACTAGAGCTACTCGTGATCGGGGGCACTACCCCCGATCTGGGCGGAGTTCGGGCGCTGCTCCCTTGACGGCACCACCGGTGGGTTCTTCTCCGCCGAGCTCCGTCGGTGGATCTGGCATCACATGTCCAGGTGCTCAAGACAAGCAACGGTCGAAGCACAGCAGGAACAATGCGACAGCCGATCACTTCATCGGCGATGCGCCAGAACAGCGACGGGAGGCCATCTGGCCTCCCGTCGCTCCACTTCTGGCCACTGGAACTGCTTGTCGCCGGATGAAATCAGTGCTTCACTCCCGCTGAAATCTCGGAGCAACTCGAAACTACGAGCAGCCGCTGGTCGTGCCGCAGCTGGCGCACACGTAGCAGGAGCCGGCCCGCTGCATGGCATTGCCGCACTGGTAGCAGTAGGGGGCATCCCGGGGTTCGGCCCGGGCCAACGGTTGGTCTGTCGGAGCGGCAACAGGCCGTGTGGACCGAGCGTGCTGCTCGGTGGGAGAAGGTGCGCTGCCGTCGACCACGGTCGCGATCACCGGATCGACGGACTCCGCCTCGACCACACCGGTCGATTCGGTCGCCCTCTCCTCCACCCCCGGCAGGGTCGGCTGCATGCGCTCCGCGGTGGAGAGCACGCCGAGCTCGGCACGCTCCTCCATGGGGAGGTAGTCGACCGCCAGCCGCCGGAAGATGTAGTCGACCAGGCTGGTGGCGATGCGCAGGTCGGGGTCGTCGGTGATGCCGGCCGGCTCGAAGCGCATGTTGGTGTACTTGCGGACGTAGGTGGCGAGGGGCACGCCGTGCTGCAGTCCGAGGCTCACCGAGATGGAGAACGCGTCCATGATGCCCGCGAGGGTCGAGCCCTGCTTGGACACCTTCATGAACACCTCGCCGGGACGCCCGTCCTCGTACTCCCCCACCGTCACATACCCCTCACAATCCGCCACCCGGAAGGCGAAAGTCGACGACTTGCGTCGACGGGGCAGGCGCTCGCGCACCGCTCCGACCACGACCGTCTCCGCGGTGCGGGCCTGCTCGTGGGCCAGGGCCGCCTCGAGTCCGGCGATCTTATCGCTCAGCTCGCGGGCGTGAGCCTCGGCATCGGAGCCGGCAGGTGCCGCGTCCCCGCTGGGGTCGGGCGCCGCACCGTCCTTCTTGGTGGTGGAGAGGGGCTGACCCACCTTGCAGTTGTCGCGGTAGACGGCCACGGCCTTGATGCCCAGCCTCCATGCGTCGATGTGCAACTGCTCGACGTCCTCCACCGTCACGTCCTCGGGCAGGTTGACCGTCTTGGAGATGGCACCGGAGATGAACGGCTGCACCGCGCCCATCATGCGGACATGCCCGAGGTAGTGGATGGTGTTGTCCCCCATCGAGCAGGCGAACACCGCCAGGTGCTCGGCGGAGAGGTACGGCGCGCCCACGATCGTCTTGTGCACGTCGATGTAGGCGATGATCTCACCGACCTGGTCGTGCGAGTACCCCAGCCGGGTCAGTGCACGTGGGACCGTCTGGTTGACGATCGACATGGTGCCCCCGCCGACCAGCTTCTTGGTCTTGACCAGTGCGAGGTCGGGCTCGACGCCGGTGGTGTCGCAGTCCATCAACAGTCCGATGGTCCCGGTGGGTGCCAGCACGCTGGCCTGCGAGTTGCGCACGCCGTACTGCTCCCCCATCTCCACGGCCAGGTCCCACGCCTCCTGCGCAGCCGACAGCAGGTCGGTCGGCACCTGCTCCTCGTCGATGCCGGCCACCGCGTCGCGGTGCATCCGCAGGACGTTGAGCATCGGCTCGACGTTCTCGTGGAAGCCGGCGAACGGCCCCATGCGTGCCGCGGTGCGGGCGGAGGTGGCGTAGGCATGACCGGTCATCAGGGCGGTGATGGCCCCGGCCCATGCCCGCCCGTGGTCGGAGTCGTAGGGCAGTCCCTGGGCCATCAGCAGTGCGCCGAGGTTGGCGTACCCGATGCCTAGCTCACGGAAGCGCCGCGAGTTCTCGGCGATCTTCTCGGTCGGATAGTCCGCGTTGCCCACGATGATCTCCTGCGCGGTGAAGATCACCTCGACGGACGCCCGGAAGCCGGCGATGTCGAACGAGGAGTCCTCGTGGAGGAACTTCATCAGATTGAGGCTGGCCAGGTTGCAAGCCGAGTCGTCGAGGTGCATGTACTCCGAGCACGGGTTGGACCCGTTGATGCGCCCGGTGTTCGACGCAGTGTGCCACCGGTTGATCGTGGTGTCGAACTGCATGCCCGGATCGGCGCACTCCCATGCGGCATGGGCAATCTGGCGGAACAGGTCCCGTGCCGGCACCCACCGGATGACCTCGTGGGACCCGCGGGCGGTCAGGCCCCAGTCACGGCCGTCGACCACCGCCTCCATGAACTCGTCGGTGACCCGAACCGAGTTGTTGGCGTTCTGGTACTGCAGGCTGATGGAGTCCTTGCCGTCGAGGTCCATGTCGAAACCGGCATCTCGCAGGACGCGTGCCTTGCGCTCCTCGATGGCCTTGCACCAGATGAAGTCCTCGATGTCGGGGTGGTCGGAGTCGAGGATGACCATCTTGGCCGCACGCCGGGTCTTGCCCCCGGACTTGATCGTCCCGGCCGAGGAGTCCGCTCCCCGCATGAAGCTGACCGGCCCGGAAGCCGTCCCGCCGCCCTTCAGGCGCTCGTGGGAGGAGCGGATGCGCGACAGGTTGACGCCTGCACCCGACCCGCCCTTGAAGATGACGCCTTCCTCCGTGTACCAGTTCAGGATGGAGTCCATCGTGTCGTCGACGGAGAGGATGAAGCATGCCGAGCCCTGCTGGGGCACGCCCGCCACGCCGATGTTGAACCACACCGGGGAATTGAAGGCGGCCATCTGGTGGATGACCAGGTACTTCAGCTCCGCCCGGAACACCTCGGCTTCCTCGTCGTCCGCGAAGTAACCGTCCTTCAGCCCCCAGGTGGTGACCGTGTCGACCACCCGGTCGGCCACCTGGCGCAGCGACCACTCGCGCTCATCGGTATTCGGGGTGCCCCGGAAGTACTTCTGGGCCAGGATGTTGGTGGCGTTGAGGCTCCAACCCTCGGGCACCTCCACGTCGAGCTGTTCGAAGGCCACGGTCCCGTCCCGGTAGTTGGTGATCCGGGCGTCACGCCGCTCCCACTCGACCTGGTCGTAAGGGTGGACATCTGCGCTGGTGAAGTGGCGGCGGATGCCGATGCCGACGCGCTGTGGGGCGATGGCCATGTGGTGAACCTCTTTCTGTCTGCTGTCTTGTCGGTGGTGCGGTTGGGAACTGCTGGTGACGCCCAGGGGTGGGTGACCACCTGGCCGAGGGAAGCCGCACCCGGTGTCGTGGGCACCACCTCTCCCCGCCATGTCCGCGGTCAGTTTCTGTCGTCAGGCCTGTCGTCTGTCGTGGATCTCCGCCGTGCTCTCCGGTGCACCTCGGGCCGATGCCGGCCCGGTGGACCGCTCCTCGCGACCCCGACCGCCCGAGATGGCCGTCCGATGCCGGCCCCGGTGGTCGACCCTCGAACCTAGCACCGGAAAACGGCGGAACTACGAGACAAACACAATATGTTGTGGTTCATCCTCCCCCGAGGTACGAGATAGTGGGTCTATTACAGCAGCGTAGTTACATCCCTGTCAACCAATTGTTCGAGGAATCGCGCGATCAGCCTAGGCCGAAACCCCTGTTCGAGAGGCGTTCGCGAAGAATTGCAAATGATTGCTCTCCGCAAGCGCGCTTTTCGGCCGTCCCACACCGGTGCCGGGCCCCGATGCCGTTGAGGGGCACGACCCGTCCCCCATCCTCGAGCGTCACTACAGTCCCCCTGTGGCCTCCCTCTCCCCAGTGACCATCGCCATCGACGCCGGGACCACCGGCGTGCGGACCCTGGTCGTCGACGAGCGGGCCCAGGTGGTCGACATCGCCTACCGCGAGCTGACCCAGCACTACCCCCGGCCCGGCTGGGTCGAACACGACGCCGCCGAGATCTGGGGCCTGGTGCGGTCCACGCTGGCCGAGGTGGCCGGCCGCCTCGGCGACCACCACCGGGCGGCCCTGGCCATCGGCATCACCAATCAGCGGGAGACGGTGGTGGCCTGGGACCGGCACACCGGGATCCCCCTGCATGGCGCCATCGTCTGGCAGGACCGGCGCACCGCCCCCGCGTGCCGGGCACTGGAGAACGCCGGTCGTCTCCCCCTGGTCAGGGAGCGGACCGGCCTGGTCCTCGACCCCTACTTCTCTGCCACCAAGATGCGTTGGCTGCTCCACGAGGGCGAGATCCCGAACCCCCCCGACCTGGCGTTGGCCACCGTGGACTCGTGGGTGCTCTGGAATCTCACCGGCGGCACCGACCACGGCGTCTTCGCCACCGACGTGACCAACGCCTCGCGCACCATGGTGTTCGACATCGTGGAGCGGCGGTGGTCACCCGAGCTCTGCGACCTCTTCGACGTCCCCTTGTCCGCCCTCCCCGAGGCGCTCCCGTCGTGCGGCCACTTCGGTCTGGTGTCGGACGCCGCCGTGGGTGCGGACTCGCCACTCTCCGGTGTGCCGGTCAGCGGCATCGCCGGGGACCAGCACGCCGCCCTGTTCGGCCAGGCCTGTTTCGACCGGGGGATGACCAAGGTCACCTTCGGCACCGGCAGCTTCGTCCTCATGAACGCGGGCACGACCTGCCCCGAGCCGGTCGACGGGCTGATCACCACACTGGCCTGGGACCTCGGGGCCCACGCCGTCGAAGCCACCGCCCCCGACGCCGGCTCCTCCGCCGACCGGCACCCGGTGGCCTACGCCCTCGAAGGGTCGGTGTTCGCCTCAGGGGCCGGCGTGCAGTGGTTGCGCGACGGCCTGGGCGTGATCGGTAACGCGGCGGAAATGGAGCCCCTGGCCCGTTCGGTGGCGTCCAGCGATGGCGTCGTGGTGGTGCCGGCCTTTTCCGGCCTCGGGAGCCCCTACTGGGACCCGGATGCACGGGGCACGATCATCGGGCTCAGCCGGGGCGTGGGCCGGGCGCATCTGGCCCGGGCCATGGTCGAGGCCATGAGCTTCCAGGTCAGCGACGTGCTGGGCGCCATGGCCGGCACGGCAACGGCGCCGTCGGTGGTCCGCGTGGACGGCGGGGCCTCGGTGATGGACCTCCTGCTGCAGTTGCTGGCCGACCAGGCCCGCCTTCGCGTGGTGCGACCACGATCGGTGGAGACCACCGCCATCGGAGCGGCCACCATGGCCGGGCTGGCCGAAGGCGTCTGGGGTTCGTTGGACGAGCTGGCCGCTCTGTGGAGCGAGGACACGTCCTTCGGCCCGTTGGTCGGGGCGCCGGAGGCCGCTGCCGTCCACGAAGCGTGGTTGCGCGCCGTCGACCGATCGCGGCACTGGGCCGGTCCGCGCTAGGCCGGCTCCAACCACCCGTGGTCCGCCAACTCGGCAATGATCGAGATCCACTGCAACTCGCGTGTCCGCAACACCGGATCGGTCCGCCCCACCACCAGCACCAGGCCGGAATGGACCATGGCCACGGCCGCCGACACCGGGGCCTGCGCCGCTGCCGGATCCGCGTCCGTCCCAACCGCCAGGTGGTCACGACCCGCCGGGTCCGACCCCGGGGCCGCCGCCCGGGAGGCCAGGGCCACCAGTTCCCCGTGATCGGGCAGTGCACCTTCGGAGGCGACCACGGTGGCCCCCTCCGTGCGCAGCACGGCGACGTAGGTGGCGGACAGGCTCCGGCGCACCCGGAGCACCAGCTGTTCCAGGAGCCCGCCCGAGGGCGCGTGCTTGAAGAGGTCGGTGGCCACGTCGAGGAGCTCGGCGTAGCGGTCCGGCAGCGGGCCCTCGACCGGCCGCATCGACTCGACGGTCACCCCGTCGACCTCCAGGATCTCGTCCCGGAGAAGCTTGACCAGGTGGTCACCGGCCAGGACGACGCCCAACTCGTCCACCACGATGCCGCCGGACCGCTGCAGGATGTCGATCGAGACCACATCGGCGCCCACCGACCCGATGCGGCTGGCCACCGCCCCGAGGGCGCCCGGGCGATCGGGGAGCTGCACCCGGATCAGGAGGTTGAGCACGCCACCAGGCTAGATCTGCACTGTGTACGGAATGTTTCCACCTGGTTACACCTCCGCACCGGTGCCGGCCGGTGCCGGCCGGGTCAGGCGCCTGTCTCGGGAGCGGGTATCCCGCCGGCGGGGCCCTCCTGGGTCGGGGCGGCTGCGGCGTGTGTCCGCTTGGCGTAGTGGTCGACGTACTGCTGACCCGACAGGCGGGCGATCTCCGCCATCAAGGTGTCGGTCAAGGTCCTCAGCTCGACCTGATCGGCGTCGGGACGGCCGCCGGCACCCGATGCGGGTTCGCCACACCGGCCGGTCGTGATCTCCGTCCCGTCCAGGCGGTAGACCAGCGGGGGACCGAATCGAATGGTGACCGTGCGGAACGGCCGCATCACCATGCTCCCCGGTGGCTGCACCGCCCGGGTGCCCGTGATGCCGACCGGGATGACCGGGACACCGCAGCCGAGGGCCAGGCGGGCCACGCCGGTCTTCCCCTTGTGCAGGCGCTCGTCGGGGGCCCGGGTCCCCTCGGGGTAGATGGCCAGTACCTGCCCGGAGTCGAGCACCTCCTTGGCCGTGTCCAACGCACGCTGGGAGGCGTCCCCCCCGGAGCGGTTCATGGGGATCTGCCCGGCGGCCCGGAAGAACCATGCGATCTTCCAGTTGTCGAAGTACTCGGCCTTGGCCACATAGGTGACCCGTCTGTGCACGATCAGAGGAAGGAAGAAGGAGTCGCAGAACGACTGGTGGTTGGCGGCCAGCACCGCGGGCCCGTGGGTGGGGACGTTCTCCCGGCCCTCCACCTTCACCGGCCAGAGCAGGTAGAGGAACGGGCTGATGATCGCCTTCATGATCCAGTAGGCCACGGGGCAACGGTATCCCCGCATGTGCTGTACTGCACTCCCATGTCCCCCAGAGCCCCCGCGGCCATCGATCGGTCCTCCCGACCACCGGCCGCAGATGACGCCCCGGACCCCCGCTCGTGGACCGTGCTCGGGCGAACGGTGGGCCTCCCCGTCGAGGTGCGCAAGGCCCGCCAGTGGGGTGTGCAGTACCTGGTGCCTAGGGCCGCCGCCCAGCGCCTGGTCTCCCCCACCGGCCTCGAGGTGACCGGGCCCGTCCCGGGCAGGGCGCTGGTGGCGTTGGCCGTCTGCCGGTACGACGACACCGACCTCGACCCGTACCACGAGGTAGCGGTCAGCTTCGTGGTCCGCCTCCATGACGCTCCTCCCCGGCCCAGCGCCGGCCGGCGCGCCAAGGAGTTCGCCACTGGCGCCATCGGCGCCTACATCCACCGGCTCCCGGTGGACCAGGAGTTCACCTGCGTGGCGGGGCGCGACATCTGGGGCTTCCCCAAATGGGTCACGGAGATCGACATCGACGAGGCCGCGCCCGGCGACAACCGGCCCGGCACCGGCACCACGGTCCGCCTGGTCGACGCCGGGGTTCACGTCCTGTCGCTCACCATCGCCGGAGGCGGGCGCCTGGCCCTGCCCGCCCAGGCGCCCCCGAGCTACTCCTTCGGAGACCGGATCCTCCGGCGCACCACCTGGACGACGTCGTCCGAGGGAGCCACCGGGCGGTTCGGAGGGGCCACCCTCGTCCTCGGCGACCACCCCATGGCCGACGAACTGCGCTCGCTCGGGCTTCCCAAGCGGGCCCTCTTCTCGTCGTCGGCCCGGATGCGGGCGTCGTTCGACGCGGCCGAGGTGGTCGAGGCGCCCCGCTGAGGTCGGGCGCGCCGCTGCCCGTCGGCCGCCGACGTGCCGATGGTTGACCATGCCCGGCCCCACCCCTAGCGTCTGGAGAACCATGGATCGTCGGCTCACGCCCAAGGGTGCCCAACGGCGGAGCGCGCTGATGGATCTGGCCTCCCGCACCTTTGCCGCCGAGGGCTACCACACCACCTCGGTGACCAGCATCGTGGACGGCCTCGGCGTGGGCAAAGGGGTCTTCTACTGGTACTTCGATTCCAAGGACGGGCTGCTGACCGAGATCCTCGCCGACGGGCTGCGCTCCATGCGCCAGGCCCAGCGGGAGGCCATCGCAGGAGAGCACGACCCCGGCCGGCGCATCGAGCAGGGGATCAGGGCCTCGCTGCGGTGGCTGAGCGACAATCGGCACCTGTTCGTCCTGATGGAGTTCGCCCGGACGGAGGAGCGCTTCGCCCCGATCATGCGCCAGGGCGACGACCAGACGGTGGCCGACGCACTGCCCCACGTGAGCGCCGGGATCACCGCCGGGCTGCTCCGGGGCGAGGATCCGGTGGTGCTGACCATGGCCATCCTCGGGGTCACCTCCCACCTGGCACGGGTGCTGGTCCTCGAGCAGGGCGAGGACGCCGACCGGGTTGCCGAAGCCGCCATCGCCTTCTGCCGCCAAGGATACGTGGCCACCGGGGCCTCGGCGCTGACCAGGAGGATCGCGTGACCTCCGGCCTCACCGACAGAAGGCCTCCTCCTCCTCCTCCTCCTCGAGGCGGGTGAGCGCCCCTACCGGAGGCGGGTCAACACCCTGCGCAGGCTGCGCACGCCCTGGGCGATGCGCTGTTCGTTCTCGATGAGGGCGAAGCGCACATGTCCGTCACCGCCCGGGCCGAAGCCCACCCCGGGGGAGGTGGCCACGTCGGCCTCCCTCACCAGGAACTTGGCGAACTCGAGCGATCCCATCTCCTGGTAGGGCTCGGGAATGGGGGCCCAGGCGAACATGGTCCCCCGGGGCGGGGTGATCTCCCAGCCGATGCGGTTCAGGCCGTCGCACAGGGCATCCCGGCGGGCCTGGTACGTCTCGTTGATGAGCTTGGGGTAGCCGGGTGCCTCGTTCATCGCCACGATGGCCGCGATCTGGATGGGCTGGAACGTTCCGTAGTCCAGGTAGCTCTTCAGCTTGGTGAGGGCCTGCACGATGGCAGCATTGCCGAGCAGGAAGCCCATCCGCCACCCGGCCATCGAGAAGGACTTGGTCATGGTGTACAGCTCGACGGCCACGTCCTTGGCCCCCGGCACCTGCAGGATCGACGGCGGGGTGTACCCATCGAATGCGATGTCGGCATAGGCGAAGTCGTGGACCAGCACGATGTCGTGTTCGCGGGCGAACTCGACGATCCGGGTCATCCAGGCCAGGTCGACGCACTCGGTGGTCGGGTTGTGGGGGAACGAGAGCACCACCACCCGGGGCTTGGGCCACGCCGACTCCCAGGCCTCCATCAGGTTGTCGAAGAACGCCTCTCCCGGGCTCGAGCCGGTGGCGTCGCCCGGGCCGTCCAGGCGGACATGGCGGATGTCGGCGCCGGCGAACAGCGGCGCGTAGATGTGGATGGGATAGGAAGGCGAGGGCACCAGGGCCGTGTCGCCCGGACCCACCAGTACCCACATCAGGTGGGAGAAGCCCTCCTTGGCCCCGATGGTCGTCACCACCTCGGTATCCGGGTCGAGCTCCACCTCGAAGTTGCGCAGGTAGAGGTCGGCGATGGCCTGGCGGATCTTCGGGATGCCCCGACTGGCCGAGTACCGGTGGTTGCGCGGGTTGTGGGCGGCCTCGGCCAGCTTCTCCACGGCCACGTCGGGAGAGGGGAGGTCGGGGTTGCCGAACCCCAGGTCGATGACGTCGCGGCCGTGCCGACGCGCGTCCGCCTTCAGGTCGTTAATGGTGGCGAACACATACGGCGGCAGACCATTGATCCGGCGAAACTCCATGGACCAGGTTACCGCCACACCGCGGCGACGCGGGACGCGGGCCGGCCCGTCCACCACGCCGGTCCGGGGCGGCGGCTCACCTGCCGGCCTGGGCCGTGGTGCCCCGCACCGCCTCGGCCACCTCGGCGATCACCTCGAGCGAGTCGGGCCAGGCGCAAACGGCCCAGGTGGCACCGGCACCGGCCACCTCGGAGAGCCGCTCCGTCACCTCCGACACTGTCTCCCCCACCGGCCCTCCCCAGGTGACCTCCATGCCGACGGCGGTCAGTTCTGCCACCCGGAGCGGATCACCCTCCCACAGGTTGACGGCCATCCCGACGTGCCGGGCCAGCTCCACCGTCTTCGGCAGTCCACCCCCGACCCAGACCGGGATGCCCCGACCCACCACCTCCGCGGCCACGGCAGCCAGTCGCGCCCGCCGTTCGTCGGTCGGGTCGAAGGGCAGCCCGTAGGCCTCGTTCTCGTGGCGGCTCAACTGGTCGCCGGTCCCGAGACCGGCGATGAACCGGCCGCCGCTGAGCTCGTGCAGGCTGCAGACCACCTCCACCAGCACCTCGTCGGGGACCAGGCCGATGCGGGCCACCAGCGACCCCAGGGAGATGGTCGAGGTCGACGCGGCCAGGGCGCCGAGCAGCGGGCCCGACGACAGCGCCGGTCGGCCCGGCTGCCCCATCGGCCACAGGTGGTCGAAGCAGAAGACACCGTCGATGCCCAGGGCCTCCGCCCGGCGGGCCGCGTCCAGGGCGGTGTCCGACTCGTCACGGAACTGGGGAAGCGTGATGCCGACCCTCATGCCGGCGCCTGCACGGGACGTGCAGCGCACCCCGTCACGCCGTCGACTCGACCCGGGCCTTCAGGTCGCGGAGGGCGATGGACATGATGCGGCTCTGGGCCCGCATCTTGATGAAGCCAGGCAACGGCACCTTCAGCTCCACCTCGAGGTGATAGGTGACCTGGGTGCACCCGTCGCCGGTGGGTTCGAACACGTAGCGGCCGTCCAGCTTGGAGGTGATGTCGCCCTCGGTCAGCACCCAGGCCAGGACGTTCGGTGCCTGGCTGTAGTCGTAGGAGAGGGTGTAATTGGTGCTGCGGCCGAACGCAGCGGCGCGGAAGGTGACCAGCTGGGGACGGCCCTGTTCGTCGCGGGCGTCGATGATGACCTCCTTGATGTCCGCGGCCCATCGGGGGTACGCGCCGAGGTCGGCGCTGACCGCAAAGCATCGGTCCGGTGTGGCCGATATGACCACTCGTTCAGTGGCATGTTCCGCCACGATCGGCCCTCCCTCTCGACTCGGTTGCTCTGGACTCGCAGATCCTCAGCCTCCCACGTCGGCAAGCGACGCAGCCAGCCTAGGTGCGAGTCGGTCGTAGTCGAAGGATGCCTCGGCGCGCCGGCGGGACGCCGCCCCCATCTGCGTGCGCAGCTTCTGGTCCCCGAGGAGGCGGGCCAGGGCGGCGGCGATGGAGCGCACATCCGTCGGCCGGCGCACCACCAGGCCCGTCACCCCGTCCGCCACGGCCTCACCGGCACCTCCGGAGGCCCCGGCCACCTGGGGCACGCCCGCCGCGGCCGCTTCGAGGAACACGATGCCGAAGCCCTCCTGTTCGAGGCCCAGCCACCGGTTGCGGCAGAGCATGGCGAACACGTCTGCCGCACCCACCAGGCGGGGGAGGTCGGCATCGGCGACGCCACCGAGGAGACGCACCGGTGCTCCGTGCTCGGCGATCCGCCCGGCCAGCCGGTCCGAGTCGCGGCCCCGGCCGGCGATGGCCACGGTCAGATCGGGCAGGTCTGCCCGCAGCAGGACGGCAGCGTCCACCAGGACGTCCATCCCCTTGCGCGGCACCAGCCGGCTGACGCTGACCACCAGTGGGCCGTCGATCGGTAGCCCCAGGTCGCGACGGGCCTCGCTGCGCTCCGAAGGCGAGAGCGGCCGGAACCGGTCGAGGTCGACACCGGGGGGGATCTCCACCACGGGCGGCATGCCCCGTCCGCGGAGGGCCCGGGCCGCCTCGGCTGCCGGGTAGCCACCGGCCGAGACCACAAGGGAGCTGCGGCGCAGCACGTGGGCGAGCAGCCCGCGACTGGCCGGCAGCCGCCCGGGGAAGGCCACCTCCGCCCCGTGGAGCAGGACGGCATAGGGGAGGCCCAGGTGGGGGCCGACCACCCCGAGCGGAAAGGCCGGGTCGACGACCACCAGGCCGGCGCCGACCCGCCGGGCCGTCTCGCGGATGCGCTGCGCGAGCTGCGGGGTCGGGACCAGGATCCGGCCGGGCACCCGCTCGATCCTGATGCCCCGTGCCGCCTGCTCCCGGTCGAAGGCCGCGGCATCGGGGTGGGAATTCGCGGTCAACACCACGAAGGTCTCCGGGTCGATCCTCCGCCACAGCTCCCAGAGATAGGCCTGGATGCCCCCCACCTTGGGTGGGAAGTCGTTGGTCACCAACAGATGGGTCACGACGGCACCACCAGGTCCCCGCGACCCAACTGCCGGGCCGCCCAGCGGGCGTGCTCGACGATCAGGGGATCGTCCGCGCCCAGCCAGTGTCGGAGCACCTGTTCGGTCTCCGGGTCCCTGCCGTCGCCGACGTTCCCCAGGGCGACGAGCGCATTCCTCCGCAGGTAGCGCGGATCGCGTTCGGGGACGTACCACCGGCCGTGGGCGGCCAGCAGCGCCTCGTCCGAGGCCCGGAGCAGGCCGAGCAGGTCGACAGCCGGCTCGCTGCCGGGCGGCGGCGCGTGGGGTGGGTCTCTGCGGTCGACGAGCCGGTTGACAGGGCAGGCTGTTTGGCACTCGTCGCATCCGTAGATGCGGTCGCCCAGTGCCTCCCGGTGCTCCTCGGGGAACGAACCTGGCGCCTGGAGGAGCCAGGCCAGACAGCGGCGGGCATCGAGCACGCCGGGCGCCACCAGGGCACCCGTGGGGCACGCCTGCATGCAGTGCGAGCAACTCCCGCACCCCTCGCCGTGGGGCGCGGGCACCGGGGGCGGATCACCCTTCAACGGGGCGTCGGTGACCACGGTCCCCAGTACGAACCACGAGCCGAGGCCGGGCAGCAGCACGAGGGAGTTCTTCCCGAACCACCCGAGGCCGGCACGATGGGCCGCCGCCCGGTCCACCAGGGCGTTGTCGTCGCAGACGACCGTTGCACGCCACCCTCGCCCTTTCAGGTGATCGGCGACCGGGCCCAGTGCCTCCCGCAGCGATGCGTAGTGGTCGCGGCGCGCATAGCGGGCGACCCGACCTGCGGGCCGGGAGCAAGGAGGGGCCTCTCCGTCGCCCGGGTCCCCCTCCCGGTAGCTCCAGGCACCTACCACCAGGGACCGGGCGCCCGGGAGGATCCGTCGCGGGTCCGTCGACCGGTCAGGGTTCCGGTAGGTGAACTGCATGCCCCCGTGGAGCCCGTGCCGCTTCCGCTCGACGATGTCGGCCCGGGTGTCCTCGAAGGGTTCAGCCGTGGCGATGCCCACCGCCGAAAGGCCCCCACCCAGGCCGAGCCGCACCAGCTCGCGGCACAGGGCCGCTGTTGCATCCGCCGACGCCGGGGGGTGCGTGGGTGAAACGGCAGAGCGGGGCACGCCCCATGGTTGCACGGCGCAGCGGGCTGTCCGGACACGATGCCGCTCCGGACGGCTGCAGACGCCGTCCGACTCTGGGGTCAGCCCACCTTCCGTGCATGCCGGCTGCCCGGGACCAGTCCGGCCAGTTCGAGCAGGCGGACGGCGCGGGCCTCGTCGGCGTCGATGACGATGGCATCATCGGGTGCACGCCCGACGATGAAGGAGACCACGCAGTCGTCACAGACCGAGGTCTGCCGGTGCCGGCAGTCGGCGCAGTCGATGGTGAACGCCTGCTGGGACGCTGCAGGCCGACAAGGTCGACCGACGGGCGTCGGGACGGGAACCCGTGATGGCGAAGCACTGGTCGGCGCAGGGCCTCCCAGGACGGTGTCGGTCGGCACGGGGTTGAACGGCATGGCATGGCCTCCTGGGTTCGGTGTTCCGGAGTGGATCCCTACTCCCGGTCATCATCGGCCGGGGGTGTGACACCCCCCGGGGTTGGGACCCGCCGGGCGGCGCGCCTGTGGACTCCCGGCAACCAGGGGCAGCCGGGCAAGCAGCTTCGCCGGCTCTGAATGGGTGGATCGCCGTGATCGGGCGGGATGAACCACACGGACCGGCACCTCGGAGGTGAACGGGGAACCGTAACCGTCCTCGTTGCCGCGCGTCCTGACGGATTGGGCGCCTCTGGGATGATGACCAGCGGACAGCGCGCGCAGGCAACACTTCTGGCTTACGGAGCCGAGCAACAGTCCCTTGAAGCCGCCAAGGCCCCTCGAGCCTACGACGAGTAGGTCTGCCCCGTCGCTGGCCTCGATGAGCACCTCTTCCGGTGACTCTTCGTGCATCCCTCTCGTCGTCGTCACCCGAGGTGCCAACTCGGCCACGCGTGACACAGCCTCCTCGACGCGTCGCCCCATGCTCGTTAGAACCTCGTCATGGGTGATGAATTCGTAGCCGAGTTCGTAGGCGGTGTGGATTTCCAGAACCGCGCCGGCGCGGTCGGGCTCGGCTGCCGCCCAATCCAAGGCTCTCATCGCGATCTCCGAGCCATCCACCCCGACCACGATCCTGTGGTTGGAACCCGCGGATTCGGCGTTGCCTGCTGGTTCGGTTGACTTCTTGGTCACACCTTTCCCGCTTGCGTTTCCTTCTTCGCGAACGCCGTGGGCAAGCCGTCCGTGCGGTGGTCATCGCGTCAACCGCTCGCCCCTCGCCGGGTCTGGGATGCACCGACATGGTCGCCACCAAAAGGCCGGTCCCTGTAGCCATGGCGAATACCGCGGTCCACCGTCGATCTGTCGGGCGCAGAGATCACTCGCCGGAAGCGACATGTCTTCGCTGCCACCGTCAGCGTCCTCCCCTGCCGCCACGATGGCAACGGCATGTGGTCCGAGCCGCCCGAGGGAGCCTTTTCCTGCACGCCCCGGCTCTGGCTCGGCCCCGCCGAAGATGTGCCTTTTGGCCCTAGTTCGTCAGCACTTGCGGTCGTAGCATCCGTGTAGGTCCGGGGTCCAGCTTCACTGCTTTTGGGGGGGAGCTCGAGCGCAAGAGCGCCGGATACTGGGTGACAGGCAGTGGAGAGCGGGGAGGGGGACCATGACAGTGGCCACAGCAGAGGCACCAGTTCCGAACCCCGGTGGGTTCCTGAGCGGTCTGGGTAAGCGGCAGCTCTACAGCTACCCCAAGACGGTTCCGCGCCTCGGGTACCTGGGGATCGTGACGCTCACCACGATCATGCTCTACTACCTCTACTACGAGGAGGGCGCCCTCACGCCGTTGATGCTGCCCTACTACCACATGTCGTTCCAGTACTTCCTCTACCTGCTGGTGGTGTCGAACGCAATCGGCGCATTCTCCGCTTTGATCGGAGGGCTCTCGGACAGGATCGGCCGTGCCAACCTGACGATCTACGGCACGCTGGTCGTCGGGCTGGTGCAGCTGGGCATCACGGACATCCACTCCAAGTTCGGCTTCGCCCTCGCCTACTGCGTCATCGGATTCGTGGAGGGAATCATCCTCGTTTCGACTCCCGCGCTCATGCGTGACTTCTCACCACAGATGGGGCGGGGCGCCGCCATGGGCTTCTGGGCGCTCGGCCCCACCATGGGGAGCCTGGCCGCGGCCCTCGTGGCCACGCACACCCTCACTCACCTTCACCCGTGGCAGGACCAGTTCCTCATCTCGGGCCTGGCGTGCATGGGCGTGGTGGTGATCTCGTTCTTCTTCCTACGCGAGCTGTCCCCGCAGCTTCGCGACCAGCTCATGGTCTCGGAACAGGACCAGGCACTGATCGAAGCCAGGGCCCGGGGTCTCTCGGATGAGGACGTGATCACCGCCTCTACCCACCCGTACCGCTCGATGCTGCGGCTGGACCTGATCTCGTCGTCGTTGGCGGTCTCCCTGCTCTTGCTCTTCTACTTCGCGTCGGTCAGCGTGCTCACCCTGTACTGGGTGGTCGTCTTCGGGCGCTCCACCCCCGACGCGAATGGCATCAACGTCTGGTACGCC
>Ga0224557_1000142_pt1 | contig 81989 bp, 66 predicted proteins | sample 714S31014metaG_FD_180677 | JGI IMG/M metagenome (GOLD analysis project Ga0224557, IMG submission 180677) | Peat soil microbial communities from Stordalen Mire, Sweden - 717 S3 10-14 | ecosystem: Environmental > Terrestrial > Soil > Wetlands > Peat | place: Sweden: Norrbotten County, Stordalen...
GGCAAGAACAAGGCGACGGACGTTCTCTCCTTCCCCACCGACCCAGCCAGCCCTGTGGGCGCGCGCATCGTCGGCGATCTTGCCATCAGCGTTCCCACAGCGCGACGGCAGGCCGCGGCCCAGGGCAATTCTCTCTCCACAGAAATTAGAATCCTCATCCTTCACGGCCTGCTTCATCTCGCCGGCTACGATCACGAAGCCGACTCCGGCCGGATGGCTCGTCGCGAACGTCTTCTCCGCGCCCGCCTTCGCTTGCCGCTGGGCCTCATCGAGCGTGCCGCCGCGCCCAAGGCCCGCACATGACGCCCCTCGTCATCACCGCGCTGATCCTGCTGGCCGCCGTTGAAACCCTCGCCGCATACATCAGCCGCGTCTACTCCGAGTTCGGCAAAATCCTCTCCCGCGAAGTGCAGGAGAATCTTGATGCGTGGGAAAACCATGTCGAGCCGCTGCTCGGCCTGAGCCGCGAGCACGCCGCCCTTTGCGCAGCCATCCTGCAGCAGCTCGCCCTCGGCATCATCGCGCTCGAATTCGGCGCGCTGCTTTTTAATCGCGCTCCGCATCTCGGGCCGCCCACCTACGGCGAAATTGCGCAGGCCGTTCTCGCGGTCATTCTCATCGTTATCTTCTGCAACCAGTTTTTGCCCTCGCTCCTGTTCAACCGCACGCGTGGCCTGTGGGCCGTGCGCCTCATCTGGCCCGTTCGGATGCTCCTCTGGATGGTCACGCCCATCAGCGTCTTCATCCGCTTCTTCTTCTCCGTCGCCGCCCTTGCTGAGGAGCCTGCCAGCCCTGAAGAAGAGACCGCCGTCGACGTCGAAGCCCTGCTTGAAGCCGGTGAGGAAGAGGGAATCCTCGAAGAGAGCGATCGCGAACTGGTGCGCTCCGCCGTCGAATTCGGTGACAAGCTGGTCCGCGAAGTCATGACGCCGCGCCCGGCCGTCTTCGCCGTGCCCGCCTCCACCACGCTCGAGCATTTCCTCGAGCTGCTCCGCGAACACGTCTTTTCCCGCGTGCCCGTCTACTCCAGCACGCTCGACAACGTCACCGGCATCGCCTTCGCTCACGACCTGTTGCAGATCGCGGATGAGGACGCCCACACCCGCACCGTCGGCAGCATTCAGCGCCCGGCCGTCTTCGTTCCTGAAACCAAGCGTGGCTACGAGCTACTGCGCGAAATGCAGCGTGAAAAGCAGCACATGCGCATCGTGATCGATGAGTACGGCGGCGTGTCCGGCCTCGTGACCATTGAAGATCTCCTCGAGCAGATCGTCGGCAACATCCGCGACGAGCACGAGGAAGACGTGCAGAAGGAGGAGCCGCAGCGCGAGCCCAACGGCGTCTGGCTTGTGCCGGGCAGCTTTGAAGTCGATGGGCTTTCAGACCTCTTTGGCGAGCCCATCGATCTGGGCCAGAACTACGAAGCCGCAACGCTCGGCGGCCTGGTCAGCGAGATTGAAGGCCGCATTCCCATGGCCGGCGAAGTGGTTGTCCTTGAGCCCAGCGGCCTGCGCATCGAGATCGTTGTTTCCACTGACCGCCGCGTCGAACGCCTGCGCATCCATCCGCCTGGACCCAGCACCCCCGAAAAGCCCGCCTGACCCAACAAACCGGGTGCCCCATCTGGGTCCGGGCACGACGTCTTTGTTTTTGTCGCAATTTACGTTCTTCGTCTTCGCGCTCAAAGATGATAGCCATGAGCGATCGATGAATGTTACCCTGCGCATATCCCGGCGCAGGAACAAGCGCAGAATCACCGCGGCTTGAGCCTAGCGCAAAGCAAGAGCCCAAGAAACCAAAGACGAGGGACCTTGACCATGCAAATATGCAACGCCATGAAGTTTCTGCGGATCGCCGCTGTGCCGGTGATCTCGATCGTCATCGGGGTTTCAGCCTTTGTCTCCGCTCGAGCACAGGCGAATCCGTCTACCACCCCGGCCGCACCCCCAGTCCAGTTGCAGACCTACACTGCGCAGGACCAAAGCGCCTCCGCCGGCGTGCCTGCCGGATGGAAAGTCGTCGGAGCCGCGCAAACAAATATTGTATTGTCAGGGCCACAAGGCGAGGTCATCGACCTTGGAGAAGGGATTATCGCGCACGACGGCCCTTTTCAAATGGGACAGACGGGACCCGACGGCTCGAATATGTCGATGCCGTACTCGGCAAAGCTTACTGACAAGCTCACGATGGTTTTCCAGCAGCGTGCCGCGCTCAACGGAAATCCGGCTCCTCAGATTAAGTTCCTTTACGCGGCGCCTCTTCAATCGCTACCGGCTGGGTTCCAATGCGGCGTGTTTGTTATCGCCGTTTCCGGTATCGCCACGCCGGGTGATGCCCTGGGCATATTCTGCTCGCTTCCCGAAGACTCCCTCCAGTTTTTTAAGAACTTTTTGACGTTTGGATCGGCCCCGACCGCCGCAGCAGCCAAGGATGTGCCTACCGTTGCGGCCGTCCTTAAGAGCTACAAGATACCTCCTGCCTGGCTGCAGAAAAAGTTTGCTCTCTTCACAGCCCCCGCCTCGGCATCACTTAATCAGGGGCCCGGCAGTTCGGCCGAGGTCCAAATGTATCTAAACGCGATGGAGAATCAACAGGCAGTCATCGATCACGGCGCCACTTGCGCAGACGCAGGCATGCTCGGCCCCTCGAACTTGCGGACCGCGGCCGAGTGCGGTTATTTGTCGCCGAACTTCTAGAGCCGATCCCGGCCTTCTCGATGCGGTCGCCGGGTGCCCCCCGGTCCCTCGCTTTTGGGGACCGGGGAATGAACACAGCCAACCCGAAAATTTGACGCCGAAACCCAAGCCCGGGTGCCCCTCATCTTGAGTGCGCACCGAGTTCGATAACCTGCACGCCCTGAAAAACACACGTAGCTTTTGTGCTGGTTCTTTGAGATGGAGTCAGCGGTCGTTTTGTTGACGGGGAAGTTACTGACAGTTGGGCGACTACTCAGGACGACCTAATTCCCAGACACTATTCCCAGACACTGCGGCGTTTTCAAGGACAAACCCTGTTGGGGAAACCGAAGAAGGTCGAATTGGACTATTGCACTGTCAAGGTTCACTGTGATGGTATCGGCGTTTGATGCTGCCCTGAACAACAGACAAAGTTCCTGCCGAAGCAGAAAGAGTAAAACTCGATGCCGCATTCGCCGTGAGCGCAATTGACGCGGTTACGGTGAGCGAACCAGAGGTCCCGTTGATCGTCATCGTTACCGGCCCACCAACTGTTGCATTGCTCATATTGGCGGGGATGCGCATTCGGGTCGAAATCTCCCTGTTCCGCTCGCTACCAACTACCTGGAAACATCTGCATCACCGAGACGGACGCTCGATTCGCGCCAACGGCGTACAATTTCCGGAAATCTGTATTCAAAATGGAGATTCCGGCTCGGGCCGATCTCTATGGTCGGTTTTGAAGTGGCAACGCATGGCCGCTTTTGAGAGATCGGCGAGGAAGTTTTACGAACAAAAGCACCTCATGCATAATTTCGTGCATTTTGTTGGGAGGCTTCATGAGTCTACGCGTGGTCGCCAGAATGCCAGTGCAATTTGTAATTCTGAGTCATTGCCTTCTATGTTTCGGACCGCATGCGGTTGCCCAGCCAGCATCGAATCCGAGTGCAGTTTCCGTCAGAAGCTTGAGAGTGTATGCGGAGTCTGTCTCTACTCTGAAAGCATTGGATTTCAAGAATCGGTCTTATAACTTGGATGGCACAGAGGTGCAGGTCAAGAGCGGTGTCTTTCACTATCGGGAAGGGGCCAACTGGGAGGATGTCGAAGTCGGAGATGTTTGGTTCCTGACGGAACCTCGCGATGGTTCGCAGTATGCAGTGGTGTCACTGTCGCATGACTATGGGGGCACTGGTGAATTCGATGGGTTCGTTCAAGTGTTTACGGTCGCCAACAAGCGACTTGAATTGGTGCAAGAGCTAAGCTTTGATGAGAAAGCAAACGGGTCTGGCGTAAAGTTCGATGCCAATTCCAGGCGTCTGACAATCCGGTCCCGAACCACCGATGGTTCCCCAGAATGCTGTGCGAAGAACCTTGACGTCTCCGATTTCGTCTGGAACGGAGGAGGATTTACATTCACAAAAGTAGTGAGAATCCCGGTAAAACCTTATAACGCCCGCTGAGCATTGGCGGCGCCGCTCCCCGCCTTCGTCCGCAGTTCGACCGACAAGGGCAGGTCCGCATGGCCGTATCGCCTCGCTGGCCGCTGGATTGGATCCCGATCGCGCCGCCTATTCCGGATTCCGGTGTTCGGGCTCAATCTGCGCGTGCCGGGTGCCCCCGGTCCCTCGTCCGCCGCGGCGGAGGGACCGGGGATTGAACACAGTCCACACGGAAACTCGGGCCCAAAACCCATGCCCGAACCCCGCCGGATCAATATAGGTGAGCCTTCCACGCCCGCCACTCGTCCCGCGTAATCTCAAAGATCTCCGACGGCAAACGCCCAGACACATAATTTTTCTCTCCGTGTCCAATCAGGCGCATGCCCTGCTTCTCTGAGATCCTGCGCGAAGTCGTGTTGGCCACCGCCTTTGACACACGCAGCACCTCAAAGCCCAGCGTTTCGAACCAGAAGTCGTTGATCCATACGCAGGCTTCGCTCATCAGTCCCTGGCCGTGCCACTCGGGGCTCAGCCAAAAGCCGCGATTGTCCACCTCCCGCCTGATCAGCGAGATCGACCCGATGATCGTCTCCGCCGCCCGGGCAGGCCGGATCGTCCAGTGCCACGCCTCGCCCCGCTCCATTTGCGGCAGCGCAATCTCCCGCACGTAAAACTCCGCCCCGTCCGGCGGATAGGGCCACGGCACTACGTTCATCAGAAAGCGCACAATCTCCCAGCGCGGAAACACCTCCTGGATCTGCGCGGAATCGGCCAACTCCAGCGGCCGCAGCACCAGCCGTTCCGTTCTGCCTTCGACAATCATGCCGAGATGATACCAACGCCAGACCATCCAATCCGCGATAATAGGAGTGCAGGAGAAACCCAGCCCTTTGAAATCAGGATTCGTCGCCATTGTCGGCCGGCCTAACGTCGGCAAAAGCACCCTTCTTAACGCCCTCACCGGCGAAAAGGTAGCCATCGTCACCGCCAAGCCGCAAACCACGCGCAATCGCATCCTGGGCGTGGTCGAGGTTCCCGCGCACAAGAACACCAATCCCGCCGCGCAAATCGTCTTCGTCGATACGCCCGGCGTCCACAAGCCCGGCACGCAGCTCGATCGCCGCATGTTGCAGGAAGTCTACGAAGCCATCGAAGCCCGCGATGTCGTCCTGGTCCTCATGGACGCCACCCGCCGCGTTCAATTGGAGGAAGTTGCGAAGGTCGCTGATGAGCCCGGCTCTGTGCCAGGGCACGAGGTTAGTGGTGCCGAAACTCCAGCCGAAGAGGCCGCGGCTTCAGCCCCTGCGGAAGCAGTGGCGAAGAACGCCCCCAAGCACAAAGCGCCCAATTGGGCGAGCGAAGACGAGTTCCTCTTCGGCCTCATCCGCAAGCTCGAGTGCCCCGTCTTTCTCGTGCTGACCAAAATCGACCTGGTGCAGAAGGACCATCTGCTTCCGCTCATCGATTCGCTCACGCGCCAGTTCAACTTTGCTGAGATCATCCCCGTGAGCGCACGCAAGCGCGACGGCCTGGATATTCTCATCCGCAAAATTGTTGCGGCCCTGCCCGCCGGTGAGCGCTTCTACCCGAAAGACCAATACACTGACCAGCCGCAACGCTTTATGGTCGCCGAACTCATTCGCGAAAGCATCCTTATTGAAACCGGCGAAGAAGTTCCCTACGCCTCGGCCGTCGTCATTGAGCAATTCGAAGAGCCGGAACCCGCCGCGCCGCCGAGAAAAAAGGGGCAGGCCCCGGCCCGGCTGCCCTTGACCCGCATTGCCGCCGCCATCTATTGCGAGCGCGACGGGCAAAAGGCGATCCTCATCGGCAAGGGCGGCTCGAAGTTGAAGGAGATCGGCACCCGCGCGCGCCGGCAGATCGAGTCGCTGCTCGGGACCCGCCTTTACCTCGAGTTGCGCGTCATCGTCGAGCCCGGCTGGCGCGAATCGAGAACCTTCATCGAATCTCTTGACTGGCGCAACCAACTTGAGCGCCTCGCGGGCGGCCGCAAACCCCAGGATGCAGACGACGAGAAGTAGCGGCTCGGCAAAAACCCGCGATTGAAATGACTCCGTCGTGTAATTCCGCAAGCCACCTTGCGGTGATAGCCTTTCCGGTGGAGCAGATCAAGGAGCCAAGCGTGCGAATTTCTATGCGTTTTCTTGCCGCGATCATTATTTTTATCGGCTGCGGCCTGGGTTTGGCAGCGCAAGCGCCCGATGCAGCAAAGCCCGCCCCGCCTGCGAAGGCCGCAGCAGCTGGCGCCGCCACAGCAACGCCAGCCTTCACGCCAAAGGCCGCCTCTGCTACCGCCCCAAAAACCACGCCGGCCGCGACTCCCAAGACCGCGTCCTCTGCCACTGCGACAGCGACGCCGACCACCGCACCGAAGGCCGCGACCCAAGCTCCCGGCGGCGACGGCAACTGCAATCCCGTCGCCGATCCTAAAGCCGTAGTCACTCTCGGCAACGCGCGCTTTACCGTTCTGACGTCGCAACTGATCCGCATGGAGTGGGCGGCCGACGGAAAATTTGAGGATCACGCCTCCTTCGTGTTTCTCAATCGCCACCTGCCCGTCCCCGATTTCTCGCAAACGGCCTCAGAGGGTGGAAAGACCCTCACCATCAACACCGCCGCCCTCAAGCTCAGGTACACGCCGACGGCTAACGGTCGATTCACCGCGGACAATCTCTCGATCGTGATCGTCGTCGATGGGAAACAAGTCGTCTGGCATCCAGGGCTCGCCGACCCGCTCAATCTGCAGGGCACCACGCGCACCCTCGACGGCGCACGTGGCGACAAGACGAAAGAACCGATTGAGCCGGGTTTGGTTTCCCGCTCCGGCTGGGCTCTCGTCGACGACTCCACGCGCCCTCTCTTTGACTCCTCTGACTTCCGCTTCCTGCAGGGCGAAAAAAGCCCCTGGCCCTGGGTTATCGAGCGCCCCGCCGGCGATCGCCAGGACCTTTATTTCTTCGGTTACGGCCACGAATATCGCAAAGCCCTTGGCGACTACGTCTCCATCGCCGGCCGCATCCCGCTGCCGCCCCGGTTCGCCTTTGGCGCCTGGTGGTCGCGCTACTGGGACTACACCGACCAGGAACTCGATGAGCTCGTCCAGAGCTTCCGCGAAAACGATGTGCCTCTCGACGTGCTCGTGATCGACATGGGCTGGCACATCAGCAAGGACCGGCTCCAGGCTGCCGGTGAAAAAGATCAGTCAGGCCACGACCTGGGTTGGACCGGTTACACCTGGAACAAGGAGCTCTTTCCCGATCCCGACGATTTCCTCAAGAACCTTCATGCCGAGGGCCTGAAGGCGACACTCAATCTTCATCCGGCCTCGGGCATTGAGCCGTGGGAAAATGCCTATCCGGACATGGCCAAGGCCATGGGCATCGATCCTGCCACCAAAAAGTACGTGCCCTTCGACATCACGAACCAGAAATTCGCAACCAACTATATGGACCTGGTCCACCACCCGCTTGAGAAGCAGGGAATCGACTTCTGGTGGCTCGACTGGCAACAGGAACAAAAGACCCTGATGCCCGGCGTGATGCCGACCTGGTGGCTCAACTACGTCCACTTCACCGATCAGCAACGCGAGGGCAAGCGCCCGCTGCTCTTCCATCGCTGGGGCGGTCTTGGCAATCACCGCTATCAAATCGGCTTCTCCGGCGATACCTTCTCCGTGTGGGATTCGCTCGCCTTCCAGCCCTGGTTCACCGCCACGGCCGCCAATGTGGGCTACGCTTACTGGAGCCACGATATCGGCGGCCACATGCCCGGCGCTGTCGATCCCGAACTCTACACGCGCTGGGTGCAGTTCGGCGCATTCTCGCCCATCCTCCGCACCCATACCACCAAGAATCCTGAGGCCGAGCGCCGCATCTGGGCCTATCCTGAGCCCTACTCGGCAATTCTCCGTTCCACCTTCCAGCTCCGCTACGCGCTTGAGCCCTACACCTACACTGAGGCGCGCCGCACCTACGATACTGGCGTGGCCTTTTTCCGCCCGCTCTACTACGACTGGCCCGATGCCTCTGCCGCCTACGACAACAAGGGCGAATACCTTTTCGGCGACCAGATGCTCGCCGCTCCGGTCACCGTGCCTGCCGACAAGGCCACTTCGCTCGCCAAGGAAACGGTCTGGCTGCCAAAGGGCAACTGGATCGAGTGGCCCACCGGCAAGCACTTCACCGGCCCCACCACGCAGGACCGCCTCTTCTCCATCGACCAGGTTCCGGTCTATCTCCGCGCCGGCGCTATCGTTCCCATGCAGCCGCCCATGCTGTACACCGGGCAAAAGCCGGTCGATCCGCTCATCGTGAGCGTGTGGCCGCTCGCGCCCGACACCTCCTCAGCGTACGAGGTCTATGAAGACTCAGGCGTCGCCGTCGATTACCAGAAAGGCGTGTTCGCGCGCACGCCGATCAAGGCCACGCAAACCGGCGACGACCTGAAGGTTGAGATTGGCGCGGCCGTCGGCAGCTATCCCGGCATGAGGCCCAACCGCGCCTACGAGCTTCGCCTTCCCGCCGACTGGCCGCCCGCAACCGTTAGCCTCAATGGCGTTCCCGTCAAGCAGTCGCACGCCAAAGGCGATGGCGGATGGAGCTTTGAGGGCAACACCCTCACCACCATCATTCCCAGCCCGACCCGCGCCGTCACCGCCAAAACCACCATCGAAATCACGCGCACCACCGGGCTCACTGCCCGGCGCAGCGAGCTCGATGGATTCGCCGGCTGCATGACCCGGCTGCGCGCCGCTTACGACGCCATGCAGGAGACCTGGCCCGTCTCCGCTCCGCCTGACGCCCTGGTTGACGCCATGCAAACCGGTGACCGTCTCAGTTACCACCCCGAGTTTGTCCAGGAAGAAATCCTGCACTACCACATCGCCTTGCTTGAAGCGCAGACAGCCGTTTCGGCCATCAACAAGACCTTTGCTGACTCGCTTGCCTCGAACATCAAGCGCATAGGCGGCGCCAACTTCACTCCGCAGGAGATTGAGGCCCAGCAGCAGCGCCGCATTGACGCCTTCCAGCGCGCTCAGCGGCTGGTGAGCCTGGCAGGCCAGTAGGCGAACATTCGGGACCAATGATCGAAAACGTGCAATTCCGGATTGCCTAACAAAGCCGCAAAGGGGCGTGACAGCCCCTCTGCAACTGCTTTTTAGAGCGCTGATCCCGAAGGGGCCTTGGGGTAAAATCCCGGAGTCGGTTTCTCGATGTGATCGATGACGAGAACCTCCACCTGATCTGTGGCGGGGACCAACTTGAGTCCGAGCTGTTCTTCGAGAGCCGTGAAAATTGAAGGGGCGCCGGCAGCGATGCCGTTCTGGCTGTCCGAAGTCCACTTGAGCCCGTACAGGAATGTCTTCGTCCCCAGTCCCGTCTTGTCGATAACGACACCGCCTGCGGGTCCCGATAGCTTGTTGGCGAGGTCCTCCATCGTGCCGTAAATCCCCCACCAATGCCGAGGCATAAAGAATGATCCCCCCGGGTGGCCTTCGAGCACCTTCTCCCTCAACTTCGGTCCTCCATCAACGACGACCAGCTCGTAGACAGGCATTTCGCGGGTTTCGCGGTGCGCTTTGAGCTGATACCTGCCGGCAAGAACCGTTTGCGTCACCAACTGCTGTTGCCTTAACTGCTCGTCGATCGGGAGCGTCTTGAACGCCTCGAAGTTTTCTCGATCCGTCTTGATCTGCAGAGAGTACCGGTCGGTCTCGGCCCACCCTGGAAAGCCGATTACCTGGTGGATGCCAAGACCGTATGCGTTGGCGATCAGGTTCAGCGAGGACACATTATGAAACATCCAGAGATTGCCGGGCATGTCCCACCACAGGAAACCGCCGCCATTATCCTCGGCGGTGTCGGGAAAGAACATGACCTCGTCCAAGGCCGTGGGCGCTGGCGCGACCCCCTGAGTGACAGGGGCGTCTGAGGGCTGCTGACAAATGGAGGAGGCACCAGCTGTAAGCAGGCAGGTGACGGCGCACAGTGCGCCGATGCAGGCGAATCGGTTGGAACGGGTAAACGTGCGCATTCGGCTCACACACCTTTCTGAGTGAACGGAGAAATAGTAATTGATCTGGTCAACTGGGAGCGGCGCAGATAGCACGACTTCGGCCGGCGCCCCTGTGTTTTCTGGATTGAAAAGACAGACGCGACAACTGCATCGAACGTTCGAACCATATCATGAGGCGGCGGAAGGACCGGGGATAGGTGCTTCGTTCGTGAGGAGCGACCTGGGATGGATGTGATCGAACCTACTTCTTCTTCGCGGCAGCCAGAAAATACACCTTCATCGGATCGAAGTAGCAGCTTTGCCAGCCCGTCTTGTAGCCGTTGTGCCCCTCCGGAACATTCGAGTGGCTCAAGGTAATCTTCGTCCCTTTCCCTGCCGGCTCCAGCTGCACATCGATCTCCGAATCCGCATCGCCATCCTTGAACTCAGTCGTCCGCCACGACTGCACGATCCGCCTGCCCGGCTCAAGCTTGAGGTTCTTTCCGGCAATGTATCCATCCCACGCCGTAAACCGCCCGCCCACCTTGGTTGACCCCGTTGCCGGGCCGCCGCCGGTCATCGCAGCATGGCTCTTGCCGCTGAGCCATGCTGCGTACACCTGCTTCGGGCTGGCCGGAATCACATCCGACACTGTGAATTCAGAAGCCATCGCGCACCTCCAGACCGCTAAGCAACCTTCTCGGCCTGTTGCGTGAAAGGCGGCGCTTCATCCGCACTCGGGCCCCAGCTTGAAGGCACCGCCACGTCCAGCAGGCGCAGGTAAACCGCGAACTGGCCGCGATGCTGATACCAGTGGCTTAAAATGACGTCGCGCATAAAGTTCTCACGCGGCATTGCCAACACCTCGTGCCCGTCGCCCACCATCCGACAGGTCTCGCGCATCGCGCTGTCATTGAACGTCGGCAGCTCGCTGCGTACGGTCGCGACGCTCTCGTCAAACGCTTTCAGGATTTCGCTCTTGCTGGCCGGCTGCGGAAACTCGAATGACTTGGGCGCCTCAGCCGGGTTGTTTTTCACAAACTGCGCAATGCCGCCCGGCACCGTCGCCAAGTGATACGCCAGTTGTCCGGCGGTCATCGACTTTGCGTGCGGCTTCCACTTCAGCTTGTCTTCGGGAAGGCGCTCCAGAAACTTTCGCGTAATGGGCGCCTGCACTTCAAACTCAGCCAGAAACATCTCTGCAATCGACATCGTGATCCTCCTTGTGTTTGGGGAAGGGGATGAGTGGAATGCGCCGGACTACTTCGTCTCGGCGCGTTGGCGCGCATGGTCGATGATGTAGTTCCAGCCGGTGACCATGCCCTTCTTCATATCATCCGGAATGTTGCCAAAAGCGGCGTGGTGGAACTTGATGATTGTTTCGCCGTTTTCTTCGCGGAGCCGGTATTGCACGTTGTTGGCCACGGCGTGAGACATCATCAGGGGGCCAGAGAACTCAAGCAGCGTGGGACGCTTGATGGCCTGCACATGGCCCCAGCAGTGGCCATTGCCGTCGCCAAGGTCGCGGAACCAGCGGCCGCCGGGCCAGGCTTCAAGCTTAAAGGCCATGCTTTCGCCATCCGACTTTTCAAAGCCGGGGCCGAGCTGCTCAAGGAGCGCGGCGAAGGTTACGTCGATGGGCGCCTTGACGCGCGTTTCCAGTTCGATCTTGAATGAGAGGCTTTCGATATCGGGAAGTGTTGTGGTTGTCATACATTCTCCTTGAGGAAGTTTGGTTTGGAATTGGGTAACCTTGTGAACGCCTGTTAGCCCTTTGCCTGTTCCCTCTTTTCGCCGCGTACCTGCGCTTCGGCGCGCTCTTTCACGCGCAGCAATTGATGCTGCCAGAGCTTTTCGAACTCGCTGGCCCAGGCGTGCAGAGGCCGGATGGCTTCGGCGTTGGTCTGGTAGTACTTGTGGCGGCCCTCGCAGCGCATCCGCACCAGGCCGACCTTGCGCAGTACCCCGAGATGCTTTGATACCGAGGGCTGATCGAATTTGAGCGCGGTGACGATGTCTCCCACGGGGCGCTCCTGGTTTGCAAGATAGCTCAAAATCTGCCGGCGGCGCGGCTCGGCCACAGCGTTGAACGGATCGGAGGTGGTTGCGGCTCGTGCCATGGTTTGGACAATACATTCCTATATGGGAATGCGTCAAGAATTATTTCAAGGAAATTTTCCCGGTGCTGGATGAGCCAGGACAAAAATGCCTTAACCGCATTCAGGTCGGGGAGATACGCGTAGCCTTCGTCCCCCGCAACGCCCTGAGCCGGCGCAGGTCCCCAGTCCCCAGTCCCCCCGGGTCCCTCCATCCTTAAGCTCCGGGCTCACGCCCTTCGCCCGGCTGCGTCCAACCTGCCAACTCCGTGAGCCAGCCCTTCCGGCCCGGGGCGCATCTCATCTGTCTTGCACCTCTGCAAGCCTCTTGCCCTGGTTTTATTTCAGGTTTCCTGAGGTGATTGCATGTTGCGTAAGCTTTCTTTTTTCCTCCTGATCTCGTCTGTGCTTGCCTCGCCCTGCGCTCTCTCCGCGCAAACTGACGAAACCCACTACACCGATCACATGCCGATGCCGGCCTGGGAGCTCTACGGCGGCTACTCGCTGGTCTTCCGCCCCTACGACCACTCCAATGTCAATCCCGTTGCAGGAGCGATGAACGGATGGGACGCCTCTCTGCGCGTTCCGTTGCCTGTGGTCGGCAACTGGCTCGGCGTCAAAGGAGACGTATCCGGCGCCTATCGCAATGACAGCCCGGTCTTCGACCCGCACGTCTATTTCTTTCTCGCCGGGCCGCAGCTTTCCCTGCACTTCGGCAAGTCCACCCTGTTCGCGCATGGGTTGGTCGGCAGCGCCCACCTCAACCAGAACGTCATCCCCTCGCTCAAATCGGGCTCAACCTTCGCCATGGCCGCTGGAGGCGGTCTTGATCTCGGCATCTCGCGCCGTCTTGTCTGGCGCCTGACGGGAGATTTTTACAACACCAACTTTCAATCCAGCGACGAAACCGTCCAGGGCGTCATCAACTCCAACGGCCGCATCTCCACCGGGCCCGTCCTGCGCTTCTGACCGCTAAAAATCCCCAGACGGCCGCAAAGCCGCTGGGGACACAATTTCGTTTCAATCTCAACCGGATTATGACCCGCCCCGCTCCGGTTCGCGCTCGTCGCGCCCGGGCCGGTCGAGCCGGTCCTCGCGCTCTTTCTGCTTTTCCTGCTCGCGGCGCCACTCTTGTTCTTCGCGTTCCTCTCGCCCGTCGCTCATCGTGCCTGCCTCCATCCACTGATCAAACGAAAAAGGTCAGCCATCACGCCACCGTGATCGCCGCCACCTCGTAATCCTCAACCCGCGGAATCGTAAACCGCACTGTCGCTCCATCCATGGTGAATGCCACGGCGGCTTCGGCCCTCAACAACTGCACGCTTTTGAGCCGCACCCCGGCCGGCAGCTTTAGCGCAACCCGCTGTGCGCCGATTGGGTAGGTGTCCTGAATCCATCCGTGCTGCGCATCGGGATTTGTGTAGTTCAGCACGTGTACTGCATAGCCAGGATCGGTCTCCCAGCAGAACACTTCCGCAAACCCCTCGCCGTCGATATCGACCACCCGTTCGCCTTGCGTGAGCCACTCAAGCGTGTTGTGCAGCAGCCGCAGCAGATCGCCGTGGCCGGTTTGCCAGTATGTGCGCTCAATGTCTCCGGCAAACCACGCGGTACGGCTCGCGCCTTTTTCGCGCAGCACCACAGCCGGCTCGGCGGTGTGCGGCACCGGCGGATACGCAAGCTCCGGAGGATAGCGCGGAAATCCCGGCACTACCGTCAACAGTGGATTGTCCACCGGCTTCAGAGGCACGCGATTCCCCGCCCCCGGCAGCCAGTTCGTATCTTCGAACCCCGCGAGCAGTGGGTGTTTGCTCGCACCCGCCGGATCTTCAATGCGCGCGTAGTAGGCATTTCCGTTGGTCCCAATCGCGTCACCGGACTTGCTCACCCCAAACACATCCGCCAGTCCGAAGTCCGCACGCGCCTTCAGGTTTTCGTCGTACAGTCCGCTCTCAAAGCTTCCCATCAGCGATCCGCCCGCCTGCGCATAGGCGCGTATCTGCTCGCACTGCCGGTCGCTCAGCATGGCAATATTCGGCAGCAACAGCACGCGATACTTGCTCAGGTTCTCCGGCTCCATGCGGTCCTCATGCACGTAGTCAAACGCGTACCGGCCCCGCAGCAGCGCATCGTAGATGCCTTGTGTCGTCTGGTGCATGTACTGGCGCGAGCGTTCCGGACCCGGTCCGTTGTACAAAAGCTGCGTGCTCTGGCCCATCACTACACCGATGTTCGCAATTGACCGCCTCACCTTCAGATGCGCATCGTGTTTTTCTGTCCACTTGAAGTAATCTTCGCCCGTTTTCTGCCAGCGGCGATCCTCGCCCAGCCCGGCTTCGGAGCCAACAAAGTGGTAGTAGGGAACGATGCCGCTGGCCAGCGTTTCATTCAGCCACATGGTCGCTTCGGCCGCGTTCTTTGTCGCGTTGCGCCAGGGCACAAGCCCCGTCGAGTACCCAGCCGTCACATTTGCTGCAAATTTTCCACCCATAATCGCCGTGCAGACGCGCCCCTGCAGGCTGCAACCCCAAATCGCCGCATCGTCATTCGTGCGTCCCTGGTTATCGGCCTGGAACCATGCGGCAATCTTCCCCAGCCGGTCCAGATTCGGTCCACCGTGCACGTTGCCGCCCTGGTTCGCAAAAAAGAAGCTGTCCGCCTTCTTCTCCTTTGCGAGGGCATCGTACTTCTCCCAAAGATCAAACACGCGATCGTTAAAAACCTTCCAGTAGGCGGGCGTTCCCGTCGGCGGCAGCTTGCTGCAGATTGCGCAGTGGCAATCCGGCAAGTTACCGATCGGGGGCCAGCCGTTCATGTAGAAACAGTCCACGTCGTACAGCGAATTGATCTCCCGGATAATCGCCGTCATGTAGTCGTCCATGTAGCTTGAGAACATGCAGGTCTTGAACAGCCGCGGCTCCTCGGTGCTCAACTGCACTGAGCCGTCCCTGCTGCGCATCGCCCACTCCGGATGCGTTCCGAGCGCTTCTTCCCAGTTCAGGTCAGGACTCATGCGCGCGACTACGCGCATGCCGCGCTTCTTCGCCGCCGCCGCGCACTCGCCAAAAAAGTCACGATCCTTCAGGAATTTGCCATGCTTGTGGAACGGCACCTTCGATGGATAAAACGCCAGGATCCCCGTCACGCTGACGAAGACAGCATCAACTCCGCACGAGTGCCAGTAGTCGGCCCACTCTTCGACATTCATCACGGCAGGGTCGTGCTCGGTCATGTTGCTCTGGCCCACGCGCCTTACACGCTGCGGCCATGGCAGCTTCGACTCGTCCACCGGCTTCAAACGCTCCGGCAGAGACCTCAATTTCGCGGCAGGCCTACCTGGCTTCGCCGCTTCTTCCGCGGCAAATGTTGGTTTCGCATCAACTGTCGCGTCGAGCGCGCCCAGCGCGGCCGTCATCGGCAGCGCAGCAGCAGTGGTCTTAAGAAAGGTGCGGCGATTCAGCATTGTTTCTCCCCTGGGTTTTCGGTGCGATCAAAGTCTAGTCGCCCGCGCCGCAATCAGGCCAATCGCTTCCCCATCAAGAACGCTGCCGAATTCAGGAAGGCCTCCAGCGGTATTGCGACTGAAGGCCTGCAGGGATCAAAAGCAAAAACTCAGATGACTGAGGGTCGCGAGCCGCCGCCCTTTCTACCCATCGTCGCCAGCATCAGCACCCATTGCGCCACCAGCAGCAACGAGATCACCATCACAAATCCCTCAAAGTGAACTGCGCGTGCGTTTTGCAAAAACGCCGTTGCCCCAAGCACGATCAGCGCCCCAGCGCCCAGCCACAGCCAGCGCTCGACGACCACGCCTGCATGCAGCATTTTCGCGAGAATTGTGGCTGCGCAAATCGCCGCAATCCCCACTGCCTCCGCAATTCGCCCCGCGTAACCCGGATGCCGCAGAATTGTCTCCATCACCGCCAGCCAGGGGGCGCAGGCCAGCACCACCGTCGACAGCGTCATCAAAACCTTGCTCATACCCCGGCCCTCCTTCGCAAACCACGGAATGAAACCTGCCACCTGCCGCACGTACCACCACTGCGCCCGCAGCCTTCCCCGTTTCGGTTCAATCCCCTCCACAAACTCTTCGCGCAAATCGCCGGCAATCGTCTCCCGCGTGGTCTCGGGCAGCAGCCGCTCCAGCAGCGCCTCAGACCAGCGCCAGGGACCTGAGTTTTGTGCGCTCATCATCCCTCCTGCGCCGGCAGTTGCACGTTGTTCCACATTGCCGTCAGCGCCCGCCGCGTATCGCCCAGCGCGCGTTCGCCCTCGGCATCCAGCAGGTAGTAACGCCGCGCCCGGCCTCCGCGCACGGTGGTTCCCGCCTCCAGCCGTGACCGCACCAGGCCCCGCGCCTCCAGCCGTTCCAGCGTTGCATATACTGCTCCCGCCGCCACATCGCGCGCCAGTTTCTCCTGCACGCGATTCAGCACCGCACGGCCATAGGCTTCCGAGCCCAGCCCAAGGATCGCCAGCAACACCGACTGCTCAAATGTCCCCAGCAACTCAGCCATGTCTACATTGTAGATATCATCGGTGACACATTGTCAACGGAAAGTTCTGCCACTGAACTACGGCCACCCGCCCAACCCCTCTTCCGAGCGGAAATCCTATTTCGTATCCGGCTTCGCTGCGTCAGGCTTCGCTGCGTCCGCGGCATCCGGCTTGGTTGGTTCCACGGGGGGCTTTGACACGTGCAGCTTGGTCATTTCCTTCGCGCCCAACAGCGGATCCACGGCCGTCACCTTGATACCGGTAGCCATGGTTCCGGACGTCCATTTGAAGTAGTACGTCGTTCCTGCCTCCGCTTCAAACCGCGCGCGCTCGTTCTCTTTTCTCGTTGCGAGGTTGACTGCAGAGCCGGCCGCAGTAAAGACGTCGACGGTGTACATCTTGGGCAATCCGCTGATCACCACGGTCCCCGGCGCAACCTCAGTGAATGCGTATTCGCCATTGAGCAGTTTGGCCAGGTGAACGCCGTTCACATAAAGCTCGTCGTGCGAGGCCGAGCCGGTAAACCGCCCCACGCGGTAGATGCATACCATCGCTTTGCCGGGCGAGGGCGCCGGCAGAACGGCCGGAGTTTTGGAATCCTGTGAAGCGACACGCCCCGTCATCAGAAGCGCCATCGACAACAAGCCAAAAATTGCGATAGAAAAAAATTGGGTCATTTGCTTCAACATCGCGCACCTTCTTTCTGAGTTCGCAACCTCATCTCAGAAGCAGGGCCCGGTGCGGTTCGGTGACCACCGGAAGAGTGAAATACGCACCACGGCCGCAACCTGAAAGCCCATCCCAAAAATCGGGGAATCGCAGGGCCCAGCCAGTGAACGTGAGGATTCTGCAAGCATCTTACTCCTGTTTTCGCGGGCACCCACTTTTCTGGCCACCCCTTCTTGCAGGCACCCGTTCCCCACCCGCCTACAATATCCGCACCCCCTCTTTCGTCTTCACCTACAGATGAACGAAGCGGCGAGACTCGATGAGATGGTGTTTGAACAGGACCAGCGGATCTCCGAAGTGGTCACGAGGGAGCAGGCGCGGCTGCGCAACTTCATCCGCCGCCGCGTACCTGACCCACGCGACGCCGAAGAGATTCTCCAGGAGGTCTTCTACGAACTGGTTGAAGCTAACCGCCTGCTCATGCCCATCGAGCATGTCACTGGATGGCTGTTTCGCGTCGCGCGCAATCGCATCACCGACCTCTTCCGCAAAAAGAAGCCGGAAAGCTTCAGCGGCATGGCAGTGGAAGACGAGGACGGCGACCTGCTGCGGCTTGAAGATATTCTGCCTTCCCCCGACGACGGACCGGACGGCCTCTACCTGCGCTCCATGCTGCTCGATGAGCTGGAGCTGGCGATCAACGAGCTGCCCCCGGACCAGCGCGAGGTCTTTGTCGCGCATGAAATTGACGGGATCAGCTTCAAGCAAATGGCCGCCGAAACCGGCGTCAATGTCAACACGCTTCTTGCGCGCAAACGCTATGCGGTCCGCCGCCTGCGCGAGCGCCTGCAGAGCATTCACGAGGAGTTCAGTAATTCTTGAAGGAGTCGCTATGAGTATGAGAAAGAAATGGTATTGGATGGCACCCGTCGGCATCGCCGCGGTCGTGTTGTTCACGTTTATCGGCGGAGAAGTGGTCAAGTACCTGTGGAACTGGCTGCTGCCTCCGCTCTTCGGATGGCATGCGCTCAGCTTCTGGCAGGCGCTCGGCATCTTGGTGCTCTCCCGCATTCTCTTCGGCCGGCTTGGCGGCCACGGTGGTTCCGGAGCCCGCTGGCGCCGTCGCTGGGAAGAGAAGTACGAGCACCTCACCCCGGAAGAGCGCGAGCGCTTTCGTCAAGGCATGCGCGGCCGCTGCGGCTGGCCTCCACGTGACGCGGCAGAACCCGCATCCAGCCAAGCCCCCGGCCAATAATTCCTGGCTGCTCCGGGCCCTGCTTTTGGGGCCCGGAGCAAGAGGCATAAAGCCTGCGAGGACAGACGGCTATGAAGGTGTAGCGCGGTGCATGCCAGGATAAAACGAGTGTGGACCGCAGCTTTCAAAAGGCACGCCTTAGAGCCTCTTACAAACTTTCCCGCATAAGAGCTAAAGGATATCCGCTACTGCGAGCTTTGCGCCGCAATCAGTTGCTGGAAGGCCGGCAGCGGGCGAAGGCTCGCAAAGCTGCTGTCCGCCGCAATCTTCTTGGGATTCGTAAACCCCTCATTCAACGCCAGCCGCAGGTTCTGGATCGCGCACTCCTGCATCCCCGCGCTCACGCAGCTGCGTGCCATGTAATAGTGCATCGCTCCCCGATCCTGCACCGAGCTCGGGTTGTCCACGCTCACGCCGGAGTGCGCATCAAACACCGTTGGGTCAATCGCCATCGCCTGCTGAAAACACATCGCCCCGCGGCCGAATTTGTGCTGCGAAAGATAGTTCGACCCTAGATTGCGCAGAATCACCGCAGCCTTCGGATCAATCCTCAGCGCCTTCCGGTAGTAGTGCTCGGCCGTGCCGTAATCCTTTTGCGAGTCGTACAGCGTGGCCATATTGTTCAGTACCTGTGGGTTCTTCGGATCCTTCTTCAGCGAGTTCGCGTAGCAGCGCGCAGCGTCCTTCTGGTTGAACATCATCTGGTACGCGATGCCCATCTTGTTCCACACTTCCGCTGAAGGATTCTGGATTTTTTGGTAGGCCGTAATCGCAGACTGGTAGGCTCTCCGCGCTGAGAGCGAGTCCCCGATTTCTTCATCGGTCGGCGGGGGAGTCTGTATGGTCAGGTTCGCGGGGCCCGGCGTGGAAGGCGCCTGTCCGGGTACCGGCCCTGCAGATTGTCCAACGGGGCTCGCCTGGGCCGGAGTGACGGCTGCTGGTGCGCTCTGGCTCTGGTCGGCCTGGGCGCAGCAGGGCGCAGCCATCAGGCCCATCAGCACCAGCCCCGGAATCCACAAATGTTGCTCAAATCCAGACATGTGCCCTCCCTGCCCCGGCACGCCATCCTGTCAAACCCCGGCAATCGTTATTACACCACCATAATGAAGACTCCGGCCACTCTCCCGCATCGAATGGTTTTGGCCAGGCGCAATTTTTTCGGCGCCAAAACGGCGCTGGACTGGGTTACACTCTGCGCTACACTCTTTTGACGTGGGGATCGACATCATGGCAACCACCGCCGGACCTGACCTGCAATCAACTTTGGCCGCGCGCTTTATCTCAGTTCGCCGCCGCTCTCTCGAGCTCTGCGCCGGCCTTACGCCCGAGGACATGATGGTCCAGTCCTCGCCTGACGCTTCGCCCGCCAAGTGGCACCTCGCCCACACAGCCTGGTTCTTTGAGTCCTTCGTCCTCGTCCCCTTCCTCCCCGGCTATCGGCTTTTCAACCGGGACTTCCCCTGGCTCTTCAATAGTTACTACGAAGGGTTTTCGGCGTTCCCTGAAAAGAAGCTGCGCGCCTCCTTCTCCCGTCCCGCTCTTGAAGAGATCCTCCGCTACCGCGACCACGTCGATCGCGACCTCGAACGCCTGCTTCAGTCCAACGCAGATGCTGAAGCTCTTCGCCGCATCGAACTCGGCGTCAATCATGAAGAGCAGCATCAGGAGTTGCTCCTCACTGACATCAAGCACGCGTTCTTCACCAATCCTCTCCGTCCCGTTTACAAGCAACCATCGCCGGCGTCCGAAATTGCAGCTTCGGTTGCCTCGCCCCTTTCGTTCCTCACTTTTCCAGGCGGCCTAAGGGACGTTGGCCACTCTGGCAATGGATTCTGTTTTGACAACGAGCTCAAGCGTCATCGCGTCTGGCTTGAGCCGTTCCAGTTCGCCGGTCGTCTCGTCACCTGTGCTGAGTTCGCGGCCTTCATGGCTGATGGCGGCTACACGAAACCCGAGCTCTGGCTCTCCGCCGGATGGAATGCCGTAAAAGAAAACAACTGGCGCGCCCCGCTCTACTGGACGAGCGACAATGGCGCCCCGAGCACGAGCGAGAACGGGGATTGGAGCGTCTTTACTCTTGGTGGCGAGTTGCCTCTCGAACAAATCGGCTCCTCACCCGTCAGCCACGTCAGCTACTTTGAGGCCGACGCCTATGCACGCTGGGCCGGCCATCGCCTGCCCACGGAGTTTGAATGGGAATCCGCAGCCGAAGGCCAACCAGTGGAAGGCAATCTGCTCGACAGCGGTTTGTTGACACCAGTCCAAAACGAGAACGGCACGAAGTGCTTCGGCGATTGCTGGGTCTGGACCTCGAGCGCCTATCTCGGCTATCCGGGCTTCCGCCCCCTTGAGGGCGCGCTCGGCGAGTATAACGGCAAGTTCATGAGCGGGCAGATGGTTTTGCGCGGCGGATCATGCGTTACGCCGGCCGCGCACATCCGCGCTACGTATAGGAATTTCTTCTCTGCTGAAACCCGATGGCAGTTTTCCGGAATTCGTCTCGCTTCATAAATGTTTCGCAAATTCGGCGGCCTTTTTGACAACGTTTCGAGGTGCAAAGCATCAAACTCAGCGCATGACCACTTTTGTCTTCCCCAGCATCGAATCACAAAGTGAGCCGCGGACCATTCCAACGCACCGGGTAAGTGACGTTTCGGTGAACGAGGAGATTGCCGCAGCCGTCCGCGACGGCCTTGCGTCCAGTCCTCGTCACCTTCCTCCGTGGCTTTTCTATGACGAGGCCGGCTCGCGTCTCTTTGACGAAATCACCTGCCGGCCCGAGTACTACCTCACGCGCACAGAGCGCGGCATCCTCACCACCCATGCTGACGCGATGATTGCGCAGGCCGCCGGCGATGACCGTCTCCGCATCATTGAACTCGGCGCAGGCTCGGCCGACAAGACGCGCCTGCTCCTCAAGGCCGCAGTTGCTCGCCAGGACTCCGTCGTCTACGAGCCGGTCGACGTTTCCCCTACCGCCCTCGATGCCGCCAGGCAGCGGATCGAGAGCGAAATCGCCGGTGTCACCGTCGCCCCGCGCGTGATGGACTACACGCACGGCGGCCGCCGCGCTCTAACTCTCGACGCCGCCCTCGAAGGCCAGCGCCGTCTTGTGCTTTACATCGGCTCCAGTATCGGCAACTTCGAGCCGGAGGCAGCCCGTCGCCTGCTGCGCCGCGTCCGCGCCAGCCTCAATCCAGGCGACGCTCTCCTGCTCGGCGTCGACCTCGTCAAGGAAGAAGCCACGCTCCTGGCCGCCTACGACGACTTCGCCGGCGTCACTGCCGACTTCAACCTCAACATCCTCGCCCGCCTCAACCGCGAACTCGCCGCCGAGTTCAACCTTGAGAGCTTTGAGCACCGCGCCGTTTGGAATGCAGCCGAGTCGCGCATCGAAATGCATCTTGCCAGCCGCATCGCGCAAACCATCCAGATCCGTGCGCTCAAACTCCAGGTCGACTTCGCCCAGGGCGAAACCATCCACACGGAGAACAGCTACAAGTACGCGCCAGGGCAGGCTGAAGCCATGCTTGACGAAGCCGGTTTCACGCCCGCCAAGACATGGACCGACGATCAGCGCTGGTTTAATGTCTCGCTAGGTATTGCGCACTAAAGCCTGGTCTTCTCGCAGAGCGCGTTTCCTTTAATCGAGCTATACATCTGTCAGCCGGCGGCCATGCCCAGGGTACGGTCGTCGGCTGGCTGAATTTACTTCGCCGCGCCAATCCTGAGCAGCAGCGTGTCGTGGCTCACGAGTTCCACCGGCATGTTGTTGGTCACTGTTATGTCCTTGCCGGTCCACAGGTCCTTGCCCTTCAGAGGTCCGTGGAGGCCCAGCCTGGCCAGGTCCAGGTGGAACGGATGATTGGCCGTGCGATCGGAGCCCGCGTTCAGCACCAGGATCGCTTTGGCGCCACCTGACAGCGACCGAGTCCACACTTCCACTTCGCCGTCTGCATAGGCGCGTGTCGCCTGCCTGCCCAGCTTGTCCTGGTCGATCGCGATCACGTCCTTGTTGGTCAGGATTGCCTTGACCTCCGGCTTCATATTCGGCAGGTCGTTGCCCGCCAGCAGCGGAGCCGCCAGCATTGCCCACATCGAAAAGTGACTGCGATTCTCCGCCAGCGTCAGCCTTCCGTTGCCCACCTCCAGCATGTCAGGATCGTTCCAGTGGCCCGGACCCGCATATTTGGCCAGTCCCGCCTGTTCCTCGGTGATCGCGTAAACGCTGTTCCAGTTCGCCGATATGTCGCCCGTTGTCCGCCACAGGTTGCCGCCCAGCGCTGGCGCCCACTCCCACGGCGAGTCCCATCCATATTGGCAAAGCGAGTACACAATCGGCCGTCCGCTTGCCGCCAGCGCGTTGCCCATCTTGTCGTAGGCCGCAATCATCAGCCGCATCTGCTCGGCCTTGTCGTCTGGAGCCTTGGCTGTCATCACGTCCGCGCGAAAGCTGCACAGGTCGTACTTTAAATAGTCGATGCCCCAGCTCGCATACAGATTCGCGTCCTGCACCTCGTGGTCGAGGGACCCGGCAAAGCGCGCGCAGGTCTTCGTTCCAGGACCCGAATAAATTCCCAGCTTCAGGCCCTTCGAGTGCACATAGTCTGCCAGAGCCTTCATGTCAGGAAACTTCGAGTTCGCATGCATCACGCCGTCCGCGTCACGGTCGCCTTGCCACGTGTCGTCAATGTTCACGTAGTTGTAGCCGGCGTCCTTCATCCCCGTCGCTACCAACTCGTCGGCGGCGTTGCGAATGTCCTTGTCGGTGACTCTGCCATTGAAGAAGTTCCAGCTGTTCCACCCCATTGGAGGGGTCGCTGCCAGAATCGGCTTTGCCGCCGCCTTCGTCGCGTGAGCGGGCGCCGGGGTTGCGTTCGGCTTGGTTGCTGCCGCCGGCGTCTGCGCCGTCGCAGTAAACGTTGTCAATCCAAGAACAGCAATCAAAACCGTGCAGGACAAACGCATAAGGATCACCTCAGGAAAAACTTTCCAGAGGAATCCTATCCCTTCCTTCCGCACTTCGGCAATCGCCGGGCCCAAATCCCTTGTCCTCTCGGTCCCTGCTCCCCCTAGACCCACTCACCCCCGCGCATCAGCGGTTCGGCTGTCCCAGTCGCCGTGACCCCGTCAATGTCCAGCTCGCTTGACCCGATCATCCAGTCCACATGAATCAGGCTCTGGTTCAAACCCTTCGCCACCTGCTCCTCATCGGTCAGTTTGTCGCCGTCTTTCATGCAGGAGATGTAGGCCTGCCCCATGGCAATGTGCGACGCCGCATTCTCATCGAACAAAGTGTTCGAAAAGATCAATCCGCTGCTCGCAATCGGCGATGAGTGCGGAACCAGCGCCACTTCGCCCAGGTGGCGTGCGCCAGCGTCTGTATCGATCAGCTTTTGCAGCACCTCCTGGCCCCGTGTCGCTTTCGCTTCCACAATCCGGCCTTTCTCAAACCGTACCTGGATGCCTTCAATCATCGTGCCGAGGTGCGACAACGGCTTGGTCGCCGTCACCACCCCATCGGCGCGGTCCTTGTGGGGCATTGAGAACACTTCCTCCGTGGGAATGTTCGGCACGCAGTAGTATCCGTTCTTCGCCGTGCCTCCGCCGCCCAACCACAGGTGATCGTCGGCCAGTCCAAGCTCAAGATTGGTCCCCGGCCCGCGATACCTTAGCGCCGAGTAGCGCTTTTCATTGAGCCGCGCCGCGTGCGTGTGCAGGTTCGCATCGTGCTCTTTCCAGGCCTTCACCGGGTCAGCTCCGTCCACTCGCGAAGCCTTGAAGATCGCCTCCCATAGCTTGGCCAGGGCCGCATCCGGCGCCTCGCCCGGAAACACCGAGGCCGCCCACGCCGGCGTTGCCGCAGCCACAATCGTCCAGTTGATCGCGTGCCGCGTAATCAGTTCCAGCGCGGGCCGGTATGCCTGAGACACTGCCCGATTCGCCCGCCCCACCTTGTCCGGATCCTGCTTTGACAGCAACTCCGGATTGCCGCCGGCAATGGCCAGCCGCGCCGCACCGCTCGCATACGCAGCGGCCATGCCGTCGTACAGCCACTTTGCCGCGTAGTCAAAGCTCTCGGTCGACGCATGCTCATAACGCGCGAGCGTCATTGCATCGTCAGTCAATAGTGTCGTCACCAGCGAGGCCCCGGCCTTGTACGCTTGCTCGGTAATACGCCGCGCCAGCGGCAGCGTCTCCAGCCCCGCCGTCATCACAAGTTCCTGGCCCGGCTTCAGACCCAGCCCAACGTTCACCGCTACCTGCGCAAACAGGTCCAGTTTCTCTTCGAATGTCCGCGTATCCGTCAAAGTCGCTGTAGTCGTCATATGCTCTATTTTGCCTCATATCTCCTCAGGTCACGACGGGAGCCCTCAAACAGCGCAACCTTAGGCGCGCCGCAACCGTAGCCAAACCAAATTGCACTCGTATCTAATCCGGTCCGCGTTGAATGCCGATCGGGAACGGGCTTTCTCCTTCCTCCAGAATCCAGTCATAGGCTGCCGTGCCCGCGGCACTGCGCCACGCCGTCGGCGTTCGGTTTTCGATCCAGTTCAGCGGTTCGCTGCTCGGCTTGTCAGCGCACATCGCAAAAGCTTCCCGCAGCGCATCACGCTGTTCTTGCCCCAGCCCGCGTGGGTCAGGTGAAATAAGCAGAACAGTTCCGCTCCTGGCAACCGCCTGCAACCACTGCCGATTCATCGCCCACGGCACCTCGGGCGTCACGGGAACGCAGTCAGCGTCCAGCCTGAAGAACGTCTTGTGCTGCGGCAGCCGATAAGCCAGCGTGTTTACCCCGGTGCGCCGCGTCCGCTCCCATTCTCTGCCGCTCACGTCGTCGCCCGTGCGTGAGGCGTCAAAGATTCCCACGGACAGATGCCCGACGGTATTGCACCCCAGGATCACGCGATCTTCTCCGCAGCTTGCCCTCAGCCGCCTGTACAGCAAGCCCACAATCTCGGCATTGGTCAGCGTGCGGTCGTTGAAGTGCCAGTTGCCCCGCGTGGGAGCGGCGCCCATCTGGCTGCCCCACTGGCCCAGAAGCTCAAAGGTTGTAAAGTCGTGCTTGATCAGCTCGTATCCCCAGCCGCACGCCTCCGTCGCCACCGCCGCAATCGCTTCAAGCGCCTCCGCGATGGTCGGATCGTAGGCCAAAGGCGGCCGCCTGCTGCCATCTTCCTTCCAGCGCTCATTGGGCAGCAGGAGATTGGCGGGCACGGTCGCGGCCGCGCGCAGGGGCCTGATCCACAGTCCCGGTTTGACGCCCCGGCTTCGAATCTCCGAGGCAAGTCTCGCCATGTCAGGGAATCGCGCCACATCCTGGTAGCCGTCGTCGATCACGCTGAACGGCTCGGGCCCGCCCGCCGGCGCCAGACCCTTGACCAGGTCCGCATCCCGCAGGATGCCCTCCGCCGTGTTCTTCCCGTACGCGTAGTACCAATCGTTGCTTCCATACATCACGTCAACGAAGGTGCTGCCTCGTTTTTCAGGAACGACGGTCCCCTGAGCCATAATTCGGCAAAAGCGCTGTGCGGCTGTGAACGCAGTTTCTCCGCTTGGTCCCAGCAGTGAGACGAGGGTGGCCATCTCCAGCGTGCGCTTGCCCAGCATTACGCCGTTGCCACCATTGCGTACATCCAGCCACAAAGAAATCCCGTCCGCGTCGACCTGCCAGAAGGCAAAACTACGCGCACCGGTCTTGACGCCCATGCCCGACGTTTCGCCGTCTACGTGAAGCAGGCAGTACCACGGCATCACTCGCTCGGCTTGGAGTGGAGCCCAATGCAAATCTCCGTAGCTGCGTTCCCAAGCATCGCCCAAAGCTAAAACTCCTGCAGGCATCTTGTGATTCCAGCGCATGTGAACGCGCTGCACGGGCAGTGTCGGCGACTCGAGAAACAGCGTGGCGGCGACGAAGTGGACGCGCAAGTCGCCGGTGCCAGGTGCTGTCCAGTCTGAGCCGGAACGAGCTAGCGGATAGCGGGTTGCTTCCGCGTCTCCGACATAAGCGAACATGAGATCCGGCTCGTGAAGTTCGGGCCAGTGCAGCATGTGGTCAGGGCCGTCCTGCGTTGCCACCTGCTTTTCCTGGCTTAACAACGTCGCGGGCATCAGAATGGCTGCTGCCGATTGGCCTGCTACCTGCTTCAACAAATTTCTGCGCGAGATCACGGGCTGCGTCTTCGTCATGCTTTTATTCCGTTTCATTGTGTTGCAAGAGAACCTAATCGATGGCGGCGAGCCCTTACCCGAACAGATTGTCGATTTTTGCGCTTAGTGCCGCCACCTGCTGTCGCAGCTCTTCCATCCCCTGCTCCATTCGGTCCATTCGATCGTGCAACTGGCCTGAATTTGCGGCGGGCTCATAATTGGCCGCAGGCTCTGCGAAGGCGATGGACTCTACGGGGCCGGAGAGCAGATGCGCGTAGCGGGCTTCTTTCATTCCCGGTTGCCGCGGCAACACCGCTGCCAGAGCGGGTTCGCGCTCCATCAGCTTTTGGAGACCTGCGAGCACTTCGCCGATCTCGTCGAAAGGGTGGAGGCGCTCGGTGCGGCCGCGCAACTCGCCTGGCGTTTGCGGACCGCGCAGGAGAAGCACACAGATCAACGCCGTTTCTGCCCGGCTGAAGTTGAACGCCTCGCCCAGCCAGTGCTCGTACTTGGCGACCCGCCCGTCGGCTCCGCGCGCACGACCTGCCAGTCCCTTGTCCTCCAGCCCATGCAGCGCCTGACGCACGTCATCCTCGTCCAGGTTCATTACTGGCTCGCGGTTCGAGCGCTGGTTGCAGGCGTTCATCAGCGCATTCAGACTGAGCGGATAGTAATCAGGCGTTGTTACTTCCTTCTCAACCAATGCGCCAAGCACGCGAGCCTGGGCAGCCGTCAACACAAGATTCTCCATCGTGGACATAGGTCCATTCTCGCACCGGCAATCCAGCGACCCGCGTCCGTCCCCTGATCCCCAAGAAAACCGTCCAGTGGCGTTCTGCCAGAACGTCGACGCAGTCAACAAAGCAATTTCCGACCGAATCCAGGAGCTGGTTTACGCAAGAAACAGCAGGCATCCTAAGCGGCTTGTTCCCGGCCGCGCGTCAGCAGGTAGTAGACGAGAGGCGTTACCACCAGGCTCAGGACCATGGAGATGCAGAGGCCGCCGATGACGGCGATGGCCAGGGGTTGCAGCATCTGCGAGCCCGCGCCAAGAGCAAAGGCCAGAGGCAACATGCCGCAGACGGCAGCGATGGCGGTCATGGCGATGGGACGCAGGCGGCGCTGGGCGGCTTGAAGCATGGCGTCGTGTGCGGACAGGCCGGCGTCCCTGTACTTTTCATCCGCGTCGAGCAGCAGGATGCCGTTCTTGGCTACGATGCCGATGACCATGATCAATCCCATGAATGACGCCACATTGAAGGTGGTGTGCGTAATTAGCAGAGCTGCGATCACACCTGAGATCGAAAGTACTGATGAAGTGAGAATCGCAATGGGCGCGAGGAAGTTGCGAAACTCGGCGAGCAATACGCCGAACACCAAAGCCAGGGCCAGCAGGAGCACGCGCAGCAAGTCGTGGAACGAATTCTGCTGCTCCTCGTAGGTTCCGCCGAATTCAACGCGGACGGACCCGGGCAGGTGAAGGCCGGCAACGGTCTGCTGCACCTTATTCATTGCGGTTCCGAGGTCAGATCCCTCGAGTTGCGCCGTGACCACCACAAGCCGCTGAAGATTCTCTTTCAGGACTTCGTTCTGTGGCGGCAACTGTTCGATGGAGGCGAGCGAGCCCAGGGTTGCCGTATGGCCGGAACTGCTGTTGAAGACGGTGTTCTGGATTGCCTCGAGCGAGGCCCGGCTATCATCGCCGAGACGAACGCGCACGGTGTAGGGCCGACCGTTGGAGATGAGCGGGTCGGCCGTTGCAATTCCATCGAGAATCGCGGTGGCATCTTGAGAAACTTCTTCGGGAGTGAAGCCGAGGCGGGCCGCCACAACGGGATCGACCTGGAAGTTGGTAGCCGGACCGCTGATGGTGTTCTCGATGCCGTTTTGCACGTCCACAACGCCCTTGATCTTGCCGATGGCATCGCCGATTCTGGGGCCGAGTTGATTCAACGCGGCCGTGTCGTTCGAGAAGACTTTGATCTGGATCGGCTCGGGTGTATTGGACAGATCGTTAATCATGTCCTGAAGGACCTGGGTGAGTTCGATGTCCAACTCCGGTTCGGTGGTTTTGATCTGGGCGCGGATATCGGCCATGACCTCGTCGACGGAGCGGCTGCGTTTGGCCTTGAGCTTCACCGTAAAGTCGCCCTGGTTGGCTTCAGTGACCGCAACCAGGCCCAGTTGCATCCCCGTTCTGCGTGAGGTGCTTTCGACTTCAGGAGTGGCGCGGAGGATTCGTTCAACGTGCTCAAGGACGCGGTTGGTTTCGGTCAAAGAACTTCCCGCGGGCATGAGGTAATCGAGGATAAAGCCGCCTTCGTCCATCGTGGGCAGAAGGTCGGACCCGAGAGCCTGATAGCCGACAAATGTGGCGGCGACAAGAACCAGGCATATGCCGCCGACCCAGAGCGGCTTGGCGAGGGCCCAGTCCAGAACCTGCTTATGGAGTTGAAGGACGCGGCTGAGCACCCCTCGTGGCTGGTGCTCTTCGCGCTCTTTCGTAGATTCATGTTCTTTGAGCAGTACGATGCTGAGGCCCGGTGTCCAGGTGACGGCGAGCATGAGCGATGTGAGAAGCGCGGCGGTCATGGTGATGGCAAGCGCACGGAAGAAGATGCCGGTGACGCCGCCTACCGAGACAAGCGGCAGAAAGACAACGACCGGCGTAATGGTGGAGCCGATGAGGGGAGCTGCGATCTCTTTGAGAGCCTTTCGCACAGCTTCAACACGGGATTCGCCGGCGTCGCGGTGCATGACAATGTTTTCGACCACCACGATGGCGTCGTCGATGACGAGGCCGATGGCGGCGGCGAGGCCGCCCAGCGTCATGAGGTTGAAAGTTTCTCCGATGAGCCAGAGGGCCAGCACCGTGATGGCGATGGTGACGGGAATGACGAGGCCGGCAATCAAGGAGGAGGTCCAGTCGCGCAGGAAGAGAAAAAGGATGATGCAGGCCAGAACTACGCCGATGGCGATGGCGTCGCGGACGCTGGAGATGCTGTCGCGCACCAGCTGCGACTGATCGTAAAAGAGATCGAGTTTGACGCCTGGCGGCAGATTTTTGCGGAGCTCGGTTATCTCGGCGGCGACCGCATCGGCGACGGCAACCGCATTGCTCGTTGGTTGACGGGAGATGGTGAGGAGCACCGCTTGTTTTCCGTTGGCAGTGACGGTGGTGTAGACCGGCATAGTGGCCTGCACAACGGTTGCCACATCGGCAATGCGGACCGGCGCGCCTGCGGGCGTGGTTTTGACTACAAGCTGGCGCAGTCCGTCAGCATCGTGCACCTGCGCTCCGACGAGCCCCAGGATCAACTCGTGGTTGGCTTCGTAAAGGCCGGGCGAATCGACGATGTTCGAAGCCTGGATGGCATTGACGAGGTCTTGAATGGTGACACCGGAGGCGAGCAGCAAGGCGGGATTGGGAACGACATGGAACTCCGGCACCTGGCCGCCCTGCACCGCAACGGTACTGACGCCAGTGGCACGATTGAGCGGCGGCTTGAGGTCGTATGTCGCAATTTCCCAAAGATCGGTTTGCGGAACCGTGTCGGAGGTGAGGCTGTAGCCGAGGATGGGGAAGGTGGCAATGGTGACTCGGTTGGTGGTGACCCTTGCCGTGGCCGGCAAGGTCTGCTCGACCTTGCTGAGAGCTGCATCCACCAATTGCAGGGAGAGGACCATGTCGGAGTTCCAGTCGAACATGAGATCGACTTCAGCCGATCCACGGCTGGTGATGGAGCGGACGGAAACCAGCCCGGGCACTGCGTTGACCGCATCTTCAATGGGCTTGGTGATGGTGACCTGCATCTGTTCGACAGGCATGACGCCGTTGTCGACGCCGATGACGACGCGGGGAAAGTCAGTGGGCGGGAAGACAGAAATGGGGACCTGAAACGCAACGTAGACGCCTGCCACCATGAGCATGGCGGCGAAGAAGAAGATGGTGCGCGTGGACCGGGCAAGCCAGAAAGGTTTCCCGTCGCCGGACTCTTCGTTCGGCATCAGTCCGTTCCTCCGGCCTTGCTGTCGTCCGCTGCTGGGCCCACCTTCACCTTTGTGCCTTCGTCCAGTCCGTAGGCGCCGCCGGTGATGACCATATCGCCGGGCGCAAGGCCCGAAGTGATCTGCACATCGTCAGCGTCTGTGATGCCGAGCGTTACGGGCTTGCGATGCGCTGCGCCGTCGTCGCCGACAACCATCACTGCCTTGGTTCCGTCTTCCGCAGCAACAACAGCCGCGGCGGGAACCTTCAATGCCTTCTCGACAGTGCGTCCCGTGATGGTGACCTTGACCGGTGTGCCCACCTTGAACGCGCCGGATTTGTTGCCGATTTTGAGCCAGACTTCGACGGTCGTGCTGCCTGGATCGAGCGCGGGGCTGATAAGAGAAACCTTCGCTGACACTGGCTCGGTGACTCCGGGGATGCCTACCGTCGCACCGTCGCCGACTTTCATCTGTTGAGCGAGACTTTGCGCGATGTGTGTCTTGGCAAGCAGCGAAGATGTATCCATCACGGTGACCAGCGGCGCGCCGGTTGCAGCGGTTTCGCCTGCGAACAAAGGCCTGTCGGTGACCACGCCATCGATGGGGCTGCGAATTTCAGAGTAGTTGACCTGCGCCTCTGCGCCCTTCATCTTTCCCTCGGCTGAGGTCAATTGGCCTTGTGCCGACTTGAGAGCTGCATCGTGACTGACGCTTTTTACCGATTCGAGGTGCTTGGCTGCGGCATCGTAGACGGCCTGCGCCTGTACCAGCGCCGCAGTTGCAGTATCGAGATCGCGGCCGGGGATGGCGCCCTCGGCAAAGAGTTGCTTGCGGCTCTTGACGATGCTCAGATTCAAGTCAAGATTCGCTTTGGCCTGCGCCAGATCGGACTCGGCCTTGAGCGTATCTTCAGGCACCTGCGCCTTGGTCGTTGTATCGTAGGCTGCTTCGGCGGCCATGTAGGATCCCTTGTTGTCCATTGCCGCCGCGGCCAGATCGTTGTTTTCGAGGGTGGCGAGGAGCTGGCCGGCTTTGACGCGGGATCCGCGCTCAACGAAAAATTTGCGCACCGGCGCGCTGATTTTCGGCTCAATGGCAGCCTGCGCAAGCGGCGCCAGCACAGCATCGGCGGTGATGTGCTCGGCGATGGGGCCCTGCTCGGGGTGAGCTGCCTGCACGGTCACCAGCGGTTCCGGCGCGGCCTCCTTCTTGCATCCTGGCAGGAAAACGAGAGGAAGCGCCGCCGCGCCAAGCAACATGGAGCGCAGCCGGAAGGAGAGCACTCTGGTCTCCACCAAGGGATAGGTTTGTTGGTTTCGAATCAACTCGGTCATTCCCCTCATCCTGCTCATCTTCCTTACATGGTTCCAGTGAGTGTTTGCAGATCGGCCCTCGCTACTTCGTAACGGACTCTGCCATCTTCGCGGGCGTTCTCTGCGCTCACATAGGCCGTTTGCGCATCCACAACCTCAAGCACCGTGGCTTCGCCGCCGGTGTAGCGCAGTTTGGTCAGGCGCAGGCTCTCCTGGGCGGTAGCCACGCTGTCATCGAGCGAAGCGAGCTGATCGTGCGCTGCTTGCGCTTCGGAATAAGCTTCATCGAGCCGGGCAATGAGTTGTCTTTGTGTGGCACTCAGCGCAACCTTTTGCGCGTCGCGCCGGATTTCGCTCTGCTTGATTTTGTGCTCGGTCGAGAGCCAGTCCCACACCGGTAGATCGACCGTCACGCTCGCCGAATAGCCCAGATTGCGCACTTTGTCGGGCCCATTGACGGCAAACTGTGGAGCGTCGATTCCATACGTCACGTTCAGGCCGAGATCGGGCAGCAGTGCTGCACGGGCGGAGAGGACATCTGCGTTGCTCACGTTGAGTTGGGCGAGCGCGCTTTTGAGCTCGGGATTATTTTTGGCGGCGGCCTGTTCGACGTCCTCACGCGAGGCGAGGGGAGGGGCGTTGTCGTCGGCCTGAAGAGTGCAGGGGATGCGCGGGTCGGGGAAGAGGAGGACGCCCAATTCGAGGTGAGCTTTTTCCGCGGCGACTTTGGCGTCGGCGAAATCGCGCTGACGCTGTTGTTCTTCGAGCTGGGCCTTCACGAGGTCAGCATGCGCGGCCTCGCGTGCCTGTTCGCGCTTTCCGGTGAGCGATGAAAAGTCCGCGGCCTCCTGGTGGGCGCGCTCGGCTACCGCCAGCTTGTGATCGGCCGCCAGCGAACCGTAGAACAAGGCAATGACCGCAGCCACCAGTCCGCGCCGGGCGATTTCAAGCTCGGCTACAGCCATTACCGACGCGGCATCCGCCCTGCGGACGCCGGCCCATCCCTGGAGGCCGAGTGTTTCGTTGATGGTGGCCTGGCTGGCGTATTCGCGTACGGCGTTGTTGGCGATGAACTTTGGCGAAGCCTGTGCGCCGGCTCCCTGGCCTGCCTGGTTTTGCAATCCGTTGGGTTCGGTATACAGGGCCTGATTGTGGTAGACCACGCTGGGCAGCATGCTTCCGAGGGCGATGGATTTGTCGAGACCGGCAACCCTGCTGCCGGCTTTGGCGGAGGCGAAGTTGGGTTCGTTGGCTTCGGCGCGGCGAATGGCCTCGTCGAGGGTAATCACTTCCGGCTTGTCGGAAGGCGATGGGCCTGGGCTGGCGGCGCCCGCCGCTTCCTGGGAGCAGTGCCCTTGGGCGGCGCCCGCTAACAGCAGCAAAATGACGGCTGCGCCCGCCGGCAATCCAGCAAACAGCCGTTTTCTCTCGCGCCGGAAGTCGCTCAGCATGCCCACACACAGAAGCATACAATTTCCGGCCAAAGTTTCATGAATCGCTATTCATCTCGCCTTTGACCGTCACCCGGATGGTAATCAGTCCAGCTTCTTTAGAATTCCCCACACGCGTCCGGCCCGGCTCTGCGATACTACTCAGTTATGCCTATAGCCAACCTGCAAGACGCCGCCCAGAAGATTGCCGGATTCCTGTCCACCCTGAACAAGCTGGGTGGAATGCGCCTCAAGTACCGCATCACCGCCGGAGATGGCGCCCGCGATCCGGAGGGCATGGAAGCCCGCCAGATTTACGTGGAATTGGGTGGCCCCGATGTACCGCTGGTGACCCAGCATAATGGCGAACTGCTGCGGGCGCTGGAGACGATTGCGGCGCAGATGCTCCGCCTCGATCAACGCGAAAATGACCTGGTCAGCTTCGATGCCGCCAATTTCAAGGCGCTGCGCGCGCAGGAACTCAAGCTGCAGGCGGAGATTGCCGCGGACAAGGTGATTAAGAGCGGTATCCCCTATGCTTTCCCGCCAATGAACAGCCGGGAGCGGCGGCAGATGCACCTGGTTTTCAAGTCGATTGAAGGCGTTGAGACCGCCAGCAGCGGAGAGGGACAGGACCGTTTTCTGGCCGTGTTCCCACAGGGCAAGACGAATTTGCCGGTGGCGGCTCCCGTGAAGCCGAGGGGCTTTGGGCGCAGGTAATTCCGGCGGCAGAATCTCCTGAATATGCCACAATGAATCCCTATGAGAACTGCGGCTCTTTTGGGGGTGCTTGCCCTTGCTGCGCTGGTGTCTCAGGCGCAAAAAAGACTGGTACTGATCGATCAGGACGCTTCAGGCCCTGGCGGCTCAGACCAGATGGCGATGATGTCGCTGCTTGAATCTCCCCAGGTGAGGGTGCTGGGCATAACGATCGTGACGGGCGACGCCTGGCGCGACGAAGAAGTGCTGCACACGCTGCGCATGCTGGAACTAACCGGACACGCCGATGTGCCGGTGGCGCGGGGAGCGGTATTTCCGCTGGTCCGCACGCGAAAGGAAACCTACCTTAGCGAGACGCTGGATGGCCGCCAGACCTATCTTGGCGCATGGCGCGAGGCTCCGGCGGTGACTGCTGCCGACGCGACTCAAGGAACGGCGGAGAGGCCACGGCCGCATGGACCCTACGAGATTCCCCCCATGCCGGAAGGTCAGCCGACGATCAAGGCAATCGACGAGGACGCCGCACACTTTCTTGTACGGCAAGTGCACGCACATCCGCACGAGGTTACGATCTACGCCGCGGGTCCACTGACTAACATTGCGCTCGCCATTTCGATCGATCCTGAGTTTGCCTCGCTTACCAAAGGGATTGCGCTGATGGGTGGAAGCCTTAACCCGCAGACCGACGATCCAGAATTCGCGACCAATCCGCGCCATGAGTTCAATCTCTGGTTCGATCCGGAGGCCGCGCATATTGTGTTGCGCGCGGACTGGCCGCGGATCGACGTGACGACCGCCGATGTCTCACTCAAGGCTCCGTTCTCGAAAGAGATGCTGGATGCGATTGCCAAGTCGAACACTAAGGCAGCACGCTACATTACCGCGTGGAGCCAGGATCGCTATTACATGTGGGATGAGTTTGCTGCGTGTTCGTGGATTGATCCTTCATTGGTTACGAAAGAGAACAAGATTTATCTTGATGTCGACCTCAGCCGTGGGCCCAACTACGGCGGCACACTCACGTGGAACGAGAATCTGAAGCCGGATTCAGGAGTGCGGCTGGTTCATGCACAAATGGATCTGGATCTGCCGCAGTTCCAGAAGATGTTTGTGGATCTGATGACGGGGAGTAGGGAATAGGGAATAGGGAATAGAAAAGGCATCGGGGGTGAGTGCATGTTGTCCCACCCATCACAAAAAACGTGATGGATGGGGCACGGGGCTTCTTCTCTGGATGTGCTAAGAGCAACTGCAGATCCTTCAACTTCGTTGCGCTTCGCTCAGATGACAATCAAATTAATCAAGTGCTGAGGATGACAGTCGAGTCAATGTAGACTCCGGGAGGGTGTTGGGCGTCTATCTGGATAGGCCTTCGCGCCGGGAGTTGTTATGAAGATCGTTTTTTTGTCAGCCGTCGTCCTTTCGCTTGCGTTCAGCGCTTCAACCTTTGCACAAGACAGCAATTCGCCTGCGCCGGCGCAGCAGAATAATGGTGGGGGCGGTGGCAATGGCCAGCGCGGCTATGGCAGAGGCGGATTTGGCGGCGGTATGGGGATGGGAGGCGGCCGGGGATTCATGGGCAAGGTGACTGAAGTGGCTGCCGATCACTACACCGTGAAGACGGAAGCAGGCGAGACGTACACGGTGCACTTCAGTGCAAATACGCGGATTGTCAAGCAGGTTGGCGGCATGGGCGGGGGTGGACATCGCGGCGGCGGGCAGGGCCAGGGTGGGGGACAAGGGCAGGGCGGTGGGCAAGGCGGCGGCATGGGACAGGGCATGGGTGGGGGCGGCAATCCGCCTCAGCCGATCAAGGCAACCGACATTAAAGTTGGCGACGCGATTGGCGCGATGGGCGAGGTAGACGCGGCGGCCAAACAAGTGGGCGCGGTGGTGATTGTGCAGATGGATCCGGAGCGCGCCAAACAGATGATGGAGATGCAGGCCAATTACGGCAAGACCTGGATTCAGGGCAAGGTGACCGCCATCGACGGCGTAAAGGTGACGGTGATGGGAGTGGCGGACAATGCGCCGCACCCATTTGTGGCGGACGAGAACACAACGTTTCGCAAGCGCCGCGATCCCATTACCCTTGCCGATATTCAGGTGGGCGACATGGTCAGAGCCGAAGGAGCGCTCAAGGACGGAACCTTTACCGCAACGTCGGTCAGCGTGATGGTGATGCCGCAGGGCGGAGGACCCAATGTGCCCCGCGCTGGTTCGCCCCAGTAGAGGCACAGGCCGACTGGCACAGATCTTGCGGGCAGGCCAGTTATTCCAGGCTCTTGATCGTGGTCCCGTCAGGCACATTCACCACAAACTGATCCTCCGCGACCGGCACGTTCTTCGAGACCTTCTCAACCAAGAGAACAATCTGCGAGTCCTCCAGTGGGCGCTTGATCGTCACCGTCGACGGGTAAAGCCCCGAACCAAAATCCTGGTAGTCCCGATAGGTCACATGTGTTTCCAGGTTCCCTTCGCTGTCGTAGAGATCCTGTTCGTAAGGAAGCATATCCTCGCGATGGAATGTAATTACCCGCACAGGTTGGTCCCTGTGACTGCCGGGAATGTGCTTGGTAATGCTCAGAATATATTCCGGCACGAAAAAGAGGTGTTTCTTCGCCGTGTCTTCCACGGTTTCCGAGTCAGTGGTCACCGAATAAAAGTCGTCTGCCTCCAACCCGCGCACCGCCAGGGCATCAAGAAAAAATCCCGGTCTCATATTCTCATATTGGATATCCGATTTCTTCTTCAGAGTCGCCGGGCCCTTGTAGGCAATATTCTTCGACGGAATGTACAGCGTGAACTTCTTTCCGTCGCTGGCCATGTCGAACAGCGTTATTCCGACCACCGGTGCTCTGCCCAGCAATCTCAGTTGCTCCGGCTTGCGCATCACGATAATTCCGTCCACGTGGGTGTAGTCCTTGGCCAGGCCTTCTTTCGTCTTGAGTACACTGGTGAGGATTTCCACCTTCGCCGTCATCGAGTCCATCGAGTTCCAGCGGTCATTCAGCTGCTTTACAAGCTCATCCGGCGTCACGGTTTGCGTAATCGCCGGCGCCTTGGGCACGGGCAGGTGGCGCGTTGTCGAAATGACGAAGCACCCCGAAAGCAACAGCGGAAACGCGAGGGCGGAAATCGAGGCAAGGCGGCCGATCGTCTTCATCGCGCTGCCGCCTTCTTGAGTGATTTCCGGTAGCCGGCGACGTTCCGATTGTGCTCGTCAAGGGTGCTTGAAAACAGGGAACCTCCCTGCGCATCCGCCCCGGCAGCTACAAAATAGAGGTAGTCCGTGCTGGCCGGGCTCATTGCCGCGCGCAGAGAGCGAACGCCAGGATTGGCCACCGGACCCGGTGGTAAGCCGTTATGCAGATAAGTGTTGTAGGCGGTGTTACGAGCAAGATCGCTTTTGTGCAGTGCTCCCCGCCAGGCGCCATCGAGTTCCAGCCCATAGATGACCGCGGGGTCAGTCATCAAGGGCATTTTCTTTTTCAGTCTGTTCTCAAACACGCTCGCCACCAGTGGCCGCTCGCTGTCGATCGCCGTCTCGCGTTCGACCAGCGAAGCGACTGTGACCACGGTGTGGACATTTTCTTTCAATCCGAGCTGATCCGCGACCACACGAAAGCGCCTGACCATGGCGGCTGCAATATGTGCCGGCGAAGCCTTGCGTGCGAATCGATAAGTGTCAGGAAACAGGTAGCCCTCCAAAGTCTTTGCCGCGGGATCTATATCTGCCACAAGTCCCGTCTGCTGTCTTGCCGCGAGGAGAAAAGCCTCGCGCGTGCCGAACCCAGCCTGCTCAACCCTTGCTGCCACGTCAAAGATGTTCGCGCCCTCGGGAATTGTCAGGCTGACGGTGTAAACATCCCCGCGGGCAATGCGCTCATAGACCTCAGTAACGGGCACCGGATGGTCGAACCGGTACTCGCCGGCTTTTAGCCTTTTCCGCTCCACCAAACGCAGCAGATCGAATGCAAACTGGCTGCGCACAACCCCGGCGTCTTCCAGTTTCTTGCCGATCAACTGCGTTGACGATCCGGGGTCTAACTCAACAAAAGTCTCAGTCTGCGGCCCGTAGGGCGTCAAAATGAGCCAGCCCACCCCGGCGGCTGCGAAAAGCCCGAGAAGAACGATCACCAGCAAGAGTACTCCTGCGCCGGATCGCCGCTTCTTCCTGCTCTTCGATTTGCGCCTTACCATCCCGATGCTGTTGACCCTTCACTAATTAGAGACGCTGCGAACCCCCGAGACGACTCTGTATCTTTCGATTGTATCGGGCCTGAATCCATGCCGGAGGCCGTTTTGGCGGCGATGAGCCTTAAGCTGTAACCAGGCGTATGGAAGTAAGCGAGAGGAGCAGGAATCTGGAGCAGGAGACACATCCGCGTTTTCTTGGTCTTGACGTAGGCAATCGACGGATCGGGGTGGCGGTGTCCGACGAGTTGGGCCTTACCGCTCAACCGGTGCTGACGTTAGAACGGAAACGCAGCCGCCGAGAGGATTTACGATCACTCGCGCGGTTGGCCCGCAAATTTTCCGTGGTCGGCATTGTGGTAGGCAACCCGGTGCATATGTCGGGCGAGGTTAGCGTGCAAGCTCAGAAAAATCAGATATTTGCAGCTGAATTAGGGGAGCTGGCCGGTTTGCCGATTCATTTGTGGGACGAGCGGCTGACCAGCCATGAAGCTCATCGTATTTTGTATGAAGCCGGCCACAAGCGCCAGGAGCACCGCCGGATTGTAGACCAGGTGGCGGCCACATTGATCCTGCAATCGTTCCTGGACGAGCGCAAAATTAGGAAAACCAGCCATGAAGAGGGGCCCCGGGGGACGGATAATAGCAAGTAGTTTATATAGAATGGTTTACCTCGATTAACAACGTTCTACGACGCTACGACCGCTATTCTTGATGTCGATTGCCGCCTGTCGCGCGGGTTCACCTTCAACGCGAACAACCCGAAAGGTCAAGTGCGGACCCTAGGTTTGCGGAGGAGGGTCGATGAACGTGTCGCGCTCCCACCCTTCGTTCTGCAGGGTGAGGCTCTCGATCACCATCTCGGCGCAGTCAGAGTTGAGCGGGGAGAGCGGACGATACTCCGAGGGCCAGCAGCGATGAACTTTATAGCGCCGAACCAACTGGCCGGCTTCGTTGTAGAGCTCGATCCAGACCTCTTTCCGGAACTCGTTGAGCGAAGACTCGGAGCCAAACCCTGCGCCGTATTGCCAGACCAGGTTCGCCCAGGCCTCAAAAGAAGGATCATCGGTTAGCCCGCGCTCAAGCGTGATGGGCGCGAACTGGGTGAGTGCCGGAGATTTGTGGCTGCTGCTGACGTCGCCGCCTTCGCGATGTTCGACTACGGCGGTGGTGCGCAGCAGACCGGAGACACGCGAAATTGCAGGGATGAACTTGTTGTCCCACTTCACGCGGAAGTTGAAATTCTTGTAGGGATCGAGGCGAGTCGGATTGGTGGGGAACTCTACCATGCGAGGAAGAGTAGCACCGAAGCGCAAAGTGGAATATGCAACTTTTGAGGGGTGTGAAAGGTTATTCTGGGCTCGATGGCGAAGACTCTTTCTGTTGTGCTGATTACGCTGAACGAGGCGGCCAACCTACCGCGCACGCTCAAGAGCGTGGAGTGGGCGCACGAGATTGTGGTGGTGGACTCGGGGTCAACGGACGGGACTCAAGAGGCCGCACGGAAGGCTGGGGCGCGGGTGTTCGAGGAGCCTTGGAAGGGGTTTGCCGGGCAGAAGAACTCGGCCATTGCCCATGCGACTGGGGATTGGGTGCTGTCACTCGATGCAGACGAGGAAGTGAGCGCGGAGTTAGCGCGAGAGATCCAAGAGTTGCTCAAGCAGGAACCGGCGATGAGCGCTTATCGCGTTCCGCGGCTGAACCATTTTCTGGGCAGGGCGCTGAGGCACGGGGGCTACTGGCCCGATCCGAAACTGAGGCTGTTTCGGCGGGGTTCGGCACGGTTTGCGGATCGGCCGGTGCACGAGACGATGGAATTGGTGGAGCAATCCCACCCGACAGTGGGGCAGCTGCGCGGGCACCTGATTCACCACTGCTACGCGACGCTCGAGGAGTACATCGAGCACATGAACCGCTACAGCACGGCGGGTGCGCGAATATTGGTGGATGGCGGACGCGCGCCGCGGACGGTGTTCGCGCTGGTTTGGAATGCGGTGGTGAATCCGGCGGCGACGTTTGTTTACAACTATGTGTTCAGGCTTGGAATTCTTGATGGGCGCGAGGGGCTGATCCAGCACCTGAACCACTCAGTGTATGTGCACTGGAAGTTTGTGAAGGCGTGGCAGGCTGGGAAGGGCAGGGCGCTATAGGCGGTGATGTCCGGCGACAAAGCTGACCATCCGCAATAAAAGCAGCAGCAGGGCAAACGCGACAACGGCGACGAGAATCAGGTTCGGCTTGCGTCGGCGGGGTTTGGGTCTGCTGGATCTGGGGGACATGCGCCTCAATGGTACGCCGGTTGGCGATGGTGCGTTGGCGAGCGTTGATGCTGGTCTGCGGCTACCGGGGGGCGGCGTCTTCCGCTATTCTCAATAAAAAGGCAGGTAGACACGCATGGCGAGTGCAACGCTGAGTCCGGCGAAGCTGAAGAAGATCCTGGAGTGCCTGGAGGGGAACTGGCAGGCCGAGATGGAGGGCTACTCCACCTACAAGGCTCTGGCAGACCGGGACACGGAGCCAGTGCGCGCGCAGGTACTGCGGCACCTGGCCACGGCGGAGCTGGAACATGCAGAGCTGTGGGCTGAGCGGATCAAGGAACTGGGCGGTCCGGAGCCTGCGTACAAGGGCAACCCCGGGGGCGAGGCGGATTCGCTGGCGAACCGCGCGGGCGGAATACGGATGGCGCTGCGGCGGCTGGAGATTGAGGAGAGCCGGCACATCGCCAATTACGGCGAGCAACTGAAGGCTCTCGGCGACGAGGGATCGAATGCGATTCTCGACCACGTCATCGAGGACGAGAAGGATCATTATCGGGAGCTGGGATCGCTGTTGCGCGGGCACTACACGCCTCCCGCGGGTGCGCCGAAGATTGAGGCGCAGGCGGTGCTGACCGAGATGCTTGCCAAGCGGGACGAAGGGCGCAAGCAGCCGGGGGCGTGGATTGGCGACGCGATTTACGGGGTAAACGACGGACTAGGCGCGATCTTCGGAATTGTTTCAGGCGTATCAGGCGCGACGGCAGGCGACAGCAAATACGTGCTGCTGGCGGGCCTTTCGGGCATGATTGCATCGGCGTTGTCGATGGGTTCAGGCGCGTACCTGGCGGCGAAGAGCGAGCGCGAGATTTACCACGCGGAGCTGGCCAGGGAACGGGAAGCGATTGCGATGAACGGACCCGAGGCGCGGGAGCTGCTCTCGCTCTACTACCAGGTGAAGGGGCTGCCGGAAGCGGATGCTCTGCACATGGTGAGCCACATTGCGAACGATCCCGAGCAACTGCTGCGGGCTCTGGCGAGCGAACGGCTGGGAACATCGGAGGAGGCGTTGTCGAATCCGCTGGTGTCGGCGAGTTCTGGTGCGCTTTCGACGGCGGTGGGGGCGATGATCCCAGTGATTCCGTTTTTCTTTTTGAGCGGGGTTGAGGCCGTGATTGCGGCGGCTGTGGTTTCGCTGGCGGCGCATTTTGCGGTGGGCGCGGCCAAGAGCCTGATCACGGTGCGGTCGTGGTGGTCGTCGGGGCTGGAGATGACGGTGGTGGGCGCGGTGGAAGGCGCGGTGACGTATGGGATCGGCATTCTGCTGGGCAAGGGCGGCATGTAATGGGCGGCCTGATTCCACTGGGGGACGCATCGCGGCGTCCGCGCTCGGCTGCTGTAGCAACGCTGCTGATTATCCTGGTGAACGCGTTCGTCTTTCTTGAAGAACTGGGCGGCGGCAACCGGTTTGTGCGGACGTGGTCGGCGATTCCGGTGCGCATTACGCATGGGCATCACGCGATTACGCTGCTCACCTCAATGTTCCTGCATGCGAGCTGGATGCACATTATCGGCAACATGATTTTCCTGTGGGCGTTTGGCCCGGCGATGGAAGACGTGATGGGGCACGCGCGTTACGTGATTTTTTATCTTGCCGGCGGCGTGACGGCGATGATGGTGCAGATTCTGGCAGCTCCGAACTCGACGATTTCGTGCCTGGGCGCGAGCGGTGCGATTGCGGCGGTGATGGGCGCGTTTATCGTAACCTTTCCCCGGGACAGGATTCGCACGTTCTGGTTTATTCTGATTTTCTTTCGCGTGTCGTACATTCCGGCGGTGGTGCTGATCGGCTTCTGGATTTTTACGCAGATCCTGAATGTGGGCGTGGTGGCGGATGCGCAGTCGGGCGGGGTGGCTTACATGGCGCACATCGGCGGATTTGCGTTCGGGATGATTACGGCGCGGGCGTTTGTGATCCGGGATCGGGTCGCATTTCGCGGGGTTGGGTATTAGTGGGTTGGTCTGCTGCGGCGGATGAGGTCGCGGCGGGGGCCTATTTGTAAGTGAGGATGGTTCGTCTCTCCGATCGGGCGCCGTTCAACCGCCCGAGTGTAAGACTTTTTCGTTACTCACCGCGTCACCGTCCCCCCGCTTCAGGCTTTGGAAGACAATCGTCGAAACAATGGTCAATGCCCCGAGAGCCACGAGGGCTTTGTGGATACCGTGAATCATCTCCATTGCGCCGGATTGGCCATTACTCGGAACAAAAAAAGCTGTCGTCAATCCCGCGGTCGCTACGCCAAAGCTGATTGACATCTGTTGCATGGTGCTGGCGATGGAACTGGCGGCGCTGCTTTCTTCGTCTGTGGTGTCGGCATAGACCAGCGTATTCATGCTTGTGTACTGCAAAGACGTAAAGGCCCCATAAAAGAATGCCTGCAACACGATGATCCACACCGGAGTATGAAGACCGATGGTCGCGAACAGCAGAAGGAGAAGACCAATTACGATTGTGTTGGAGATGAGCACCCAGCGATAGCCAATGACTGACAGGATACGGGGCATGACCATCTTCATGCTCATAGCTGCCAGGGCCTGCGGCATGATGAGCAGGCCCGACTGCACCGGACTGAAACCGAGACCTACCTGATACAGCAGGGGCAGGAGAAACGGGACCCCTCCGATACCCAGGCGAGTAAAAAAACTGCCGTTGACAGCTGCGCGGAAGGTACGAATTTTGAACAAGCCAAGTTGGAGCAGTGGGAAGGCGAGAGATTTCGCGTGCTGCCAATAACCAGCGAGCAATGCGAGAGAAAGCACTAATAGTCCAGAGATCTCGCGCACGCTAAGTGTGTGCTCGCCGAAGACTTCAAGCACGTACGACAGCAGGGCGATGCCGGAGCCAAAAAGGATCAATCCTACCGTGTCCAGCGGGTGAGTCTCTTCCCGGTAATCGGGCAGATGCAGATACACGAGGATCAAGCCGACGAGACCGATGGGGATGTTGAGAAAGAAAATCACCCGCCAATGAAGATAGTCAACAATCAGACCGCCTGCGATGGGTCCGAGCATTGGAGCAATCAGGGCCGGAATCGAAACGAAGCTCATGGTACGGAGAAGATCGGATTTCGCAAACGTCCGCACCAGGGTGAGCCGGCCTACGGGCACCATCATGGAGCCGCCGCAGCCCTGCAGGATGCGGCAGGCAACGAGTAAGTGGATGTTGCTCGAGATGCCGCACAAGAATGAACCCAGAGTAAAAAGTCCGATTGCAGCAGCGAACACACGTCGAGTTCCGAATCTGTCGGCAACCCAACCGCTGATGGGGATGAACACGGCGAGACTCAACGTATAGCTGGCCAGCACGGCCTTCATGCTGAGAGGCGCAACGTGCAGAGCTGCCGAGATTGTGGGCACAGCCGTATTGAGGATGGTGGTATCGAGCGACTCCATGAAAAATGCGAACGCGACAAGCCACGGCAGTAGCCGTCTGCTGGCAGCAGAGGGAGTTACTGAATCCGTTATTCCATTCGAAGGATCTGTTGGACCCATAAAACAATAAGAACACGCGCCCGCGGAAACTACACGAAGGCAGGAAGCGCTGGTGCACAGCGGCCCGGAGAGAGCCCCACCTTCGGCGTTCCCGGAGTTGGGGAATGTTTGGCGACTACACACCCGGAACTGAGAATCAACGCCGAGTCGGAGCTCGGATCTCACTTTGGCGTCAGTTGAGAAGTACCTGGATTACTTTGCTCGTCCTTCGGAAATAATTACCGTGCCAGGGGCTGAGCTCCGGGCTCATGGGGCTGCGGAAAAAGGCGTCTGTGGTCGGGCGAAATTAGCAGGGGCTGAAGCCCGACACCTATTTTGCTGCCTTTTCGGCACGAGTAAACTCGTGCCCTGATACAAACCAACTCACCCTCGGAGTTTTTCCGCATCCTGTCATGGCCGTAACTACGCTATCGTGAAAGCTATGCCTCGCCGCTCCACTCTGACATACGGCCAAAATTGCCTTCGAGATGCTTTATGAATAAAGACTGGTTTAACGGTCCAGCGCATGATGCGGACCGCAGCATCAACATCGTCCGGGTCTGGGTGGCTTTCATCCTCATCACGCACCCGATCTATGCGTTGCTCCATCCCGCCAATATTCGCGGCTTCGGTCACATCCTCGAGTCTCATCACCTGCCATTCGGATCAGGCCTGGCGTGGGCTGTGGTGTTGCTTCAAATCGGATGTTCGTTGGCGCTTGTGGCTCGGAGACTTGTCGTCCCAGCCTGCATCGGGCATATCTCCATACTCGCGATGGGGATTTTTCTCATTCATGCACCCAAGTGGCGGACCGTGGGCCTGGCAGACGGCGAACATCAGCAAGGATCAGAGTTCAGCGTATTGTTGATTGCCTGTTTGCTAGCCGTTCTCTGGACGTACAGGCGCAAGGTAACGGAAGAATCGCATCTTCCAGGCCGCGACACTGCCTCTGCCCGTCGCGCGCTTGAGTTCGTTCGCATCGCTTCAGCATCCATTCTGATCATTCACCCCATCGGCGGTTTGAGGGATCCGGCCGGGCTCAACGATCTCGGCTTATACTTCTCCTCCCTTGGCTTCCCATTCGGTGTTCAGCTGGTGTGGGGATCCATGTTCCTTCAGATTGCGTCTTCTCTGGCATTGATTGCAGGGCGGCTGGTGGTTCCAGCCTGCCTTGGGCACATGCTCGTGCTGTGCACGGGAATATGGCTCTTTCACGCTCCTCACTGGTTCGTGATTGGCCCTGATAGCATAGTCGGCCCCGGCAAAGAAGGTGTAGAGTACAGCACGCTTTTGATCGCTTGTTTTGTGAGTATCCTGCTTGCCTATTGGCCTAAGCCAAAGCAGACCTGAGGGGCTTTGGAGGGGCACCACCTATCCGGCAGTTTCCGACTGATCATGTTTCCGGCCACGCTGGAGCGGGATGCCAGAATCACCGTTTTCGAGTGCATGAATCGCTGAGATAAGAAACTCACGCCCCGTTTCAGCTCCGCGCTTCAGCCAAGTACGCCAGCCAGTCATCCATGCCTGCGCCGGTTTTGGCGGAGGTTTCGAAGATGCGGATGCCGGGACGGATCTCGTTGATGTTCTTGAGCGCGAGGTCGCGATTGAAGCCGCAGGGCTCGGCGATGTCGATCTTGGTGATGACGGCGGCATCAGCGGAGTTGAAGAGCGTCGGGTACTTGAGCGGCTTGTCTTCGCCTTCAGTGACGCTGAGCAGGGCGACGCGGATCTTTTCGCCGAGGTCATAGCTGGAGGGACAGACGAGATTGCCCACGTTCTCAATGAAGAGGTAGTCGAGGGCGGCGATGTCGACACCTTCCCAGGCGGCGAGGTGCTTGTCAATCATGTCGGCATCGAGATGGCAGATGCCGTGGGTGTTGATCTGGCGGACGGGCGCTCCGCTCGAGGCGAGGCGGCGGGCGTCGTTGTCGGTTTCAAGATCGCCGACCAGGGCAGCGACGCGAGCACCCCGGGCGCGGAGCTCGCGCAGGGTGAGCTCGAGGAACGCCGTTTTGCCGGTGCCGGGGCTGGACACGAGGTTGAGGACGAGCACGCCGGCGGCCGAATAGCGGGTGCGCAGGCCGGCGGCCAGTTCGTCGTTCTTTTTGAGGATTCCGCGGCGCAACTCGACGATTCTTGTGGTCATTACCTTTCCTCAACTGCTGGGTATTCGATGGGTGAGAAGGTTCTGGATTCTGCCGCACTCATTTGGGCACCGGAACTTCGTCGATCTCGATGGACTCGATTTCAAGCTCGCGCCCCTGGCGAAGGTCGGTGACGGGCTCGCCGCAGTGGGGACATCGAAAACTCTGCAGGCTGGCGAGTTCGCCATCTTTGCCGCAAGCGGCGCAATGGGCAACGACGGGGACGATGTTGACGACGAGTTGAGAGCCCTGGAGCGGGGTGCCCTCGACGGTGATTTCCCAGCAGAACTGGAGGGAATCTTCCACGACTGAGGCCAGGGCGCCGACGCGCAAGCGAACCTGCTGGACGCGTGCGCCGGGGTAGGCGGCGGCGGATTCAGTGACCGCTTCGACGATGCTGGCCGCGATGGAGAGTTCGTGCATGAAGACTCGATTTTACGCTTTGTAGATGTTGGGCACTACAAGCGGGGTCGGGCTGCCCGGTGGAGGGAGTGGGTAGGCCAGGCGGAGGGCGCAAAAGGGGGCTGCATTTACAATCGAAGAGTGCAAGCAGACGAGAACTCACAGATCATTCTGGCCGAAAACCTGGTGAAGGTGTATGCGGCGGGCAAGCTCGAGGTGAGCGCCGTGCGCGGGGTTTCGCTCGAGGTAAAGAAGGGCGAGTTTGTGGCCATTGTGGGTCCATCAGGCTCGGGCAAGTCAACGCTTTTCTACCTTTTAGGCGGATTGACACGGGCCAGCGCGGGGCGTGTGGTGATTGACGGCGTGGACTTTGCGACGCTCGACGACGCCGAGCGGACAAAACTGAGGAAACACCGGATCGGGTTTGTGTTTCAGAAGTTCAATTTGCTGCCGACGCTTTCGGCGATGGGCAACATCGAGATTGCGTACGAGATCAGCGGGCGCAAGGAGCCGCTGGACCGGGGTTACCTTGACCACCTGAGCGACATGCTGTCGATAAGTGGGCGGCTGAAGCACAGACCGGCCGAGTTGAGCGGCGGGGAGCAGCAACGCGTGGCGATTGCGCGGGCACTGGTGACGAAGCCGGCGATTGTGCTGGCGGATGAGCCGACAGGCAATCTGGACACGCAGAACTCCGAAGCGGTGCTGCACATGCTGATGCGATCAAACCGGGAGCTGGGCCAGACGACGCTGATGATCACGCACAACCCGGAGGCGGCGGCCGTGGCGAGCCGGATTTTGTATATGCGCGACGGGCAGATTGTGCGGGAGGAAAAGGGTTCGCGGGCTGGGGAGGCACTACCGTCGCAGGCAGCGGTTCAACCCGCGTGAAACAGGGCCGAGAGCGGGGCAAGTGGGGGCAAGGGCGCGGTTTGACCCAATTTCGGCGGCCCGGTATACTCTAACTTGCACTTATGCGGGAGTAGCTCAGTGGTAGAGCATCGCCTTGCCAAGGCGAGGGTCGCGAGATCAAATCTCGTCTCCCGCTCCAATCCGCCCTCCGGTGAAAACCGGATTGGCTACGGCGGTTTGGAGCGAAGCAAACATAGTCCATAAGGCAGCCCTGCCAAGGCGCGGTACCCAAGTGGTAAGGGAGAGGTCTGCAAAACCTTTATGCGCCGGTTCGATCCCGGCCCGCGCCTCCAACACCTTCTAACAAGACTCTTGAATTGAACGGTCCTTCGCTGCGCTCAGGATTTCGCCTGCGGGCTCAAACGCCCGCATTACGGCTCAAGTTCGATCCCGGCCCGCGCCTCCAATTTTCCAACAACTTGCGAACCAACTGAGAATAGGGGCCGAGTGCCCCTGTGGGGGTGTGGGGACCTTTGCATTTTGGTTCCCTTTTGGCCCCTCATTGTTTCATCGCAGATAGTTTCTCGAAAGCTGAGAACTGTTGTTGCGCGTTGAAGCGCTCTAGCTGCTCCATAGCTTTCGCCTGGTGCTCCTGAGTAGGGCGGCCGAGCCGAGAGGCCTCTCTCTAAGTCTCAATCACCACATCCTCAGCGGACTCTTGCACCGAGGGTCTTCCATCTCAGTCTCCGCGCTATTGAACGGGCTCTTGCACCGAGGATCTTCCATCTCGACCACCAGGCCATTGAACTGGCCCTTGTACCGAGGATCTTCCAACTCAATCTCCACGCCATCGAACTGGTTCTTGCACCGAGGATCTTCCATCTCAATCACCCCGTCGTGAACGATCTCTTGCACCGAGTCCACTTTTTCTCCGCCATTGGCACAGGATTGTTGCTCGGTGAAATGATCGTGCAGAATCACGTTCATCAGCGATCTATGAACGCGGATGCGACCGTTGTATTCAATAAGGCCGAGCTTGCGAAAGCGATTCATGAAGAAGCAGACACGGGAGCGGGTTGTGCCGACCATCTCTGCCAAAGTCTCTTGCGTGATGGGAGGGATGAAGGGTTCGGGTTCACCCGGCTCACCAAATTCGGCCAGCAACAGGAGAATCCTGGCCAAACGCCTTTCGCTGGAGTTGAAAAGCTGATCTACGAGGTTGGCCTGGGTTCGCATACTCCGGGCCAGCAGGAATTTCATATACATTTCTGAGAGAGAATGCTCCTCGTGCATCACGCGGATCATCTCCTCCCTCGCGATTTGAAGCGCTGTGCAAACGAAAATGGCAGAGGCAGTGGCCAGGTGCAGCCCACCCACACTCGCGAGAGACTCCTCTCCAATGAATTCACCGGAGGAGAGCAGAGCGACCGTGGCTTCTTTGCCATCCGGCGAAACGACTGTGAGTTTTGCGCTGCCCGTTCGAAGATAGAAGATGGAGTCAGCCGGGCTTCCCTGCAAAAAGAAGACCTGCTTTGGCTGCAAGTGGACGACTTTTCGTCCCACTCCCGCTTCTTCCAGAAAGGTCGCGAGGTCAAAGGTCATGCTTCTCACCCCCGACACTTGATTGGCCCGTCCCGGATGCGGTCTTCACGGGAGCAGTTCGGCAGGGAATTCGACCGCTTCAGACTTGAGGAAGCCGGGATTGCCATTTTGGCTTCCCGGATGCACACCATCCTACTCTCATTTGCAATAGCTAGGGGATTCTTTGTCCTGGTTTCCCTTCACCAAGGGCGGGGAACTTTGATGACATGGAAACTCTCGGCGATCTGCGGTGATACTTAGTATTTCCAATGACTTACACAAATCGACAAAGCACCGCAATCGGACCCGGCAGGTCTCGAAAGCCTTTATGCGCCGGTTCGATCCCGCCCGCCTCCAAACTTTCCTTCTAGCTGCCGCCTCGTTCCGCTCTTGGAAGAAGCTCAAAGGAAACGTAGGCCCTCGCGATGACGGGTGGTCTGCTGCTTCTTTACTTCCCTATGAGCACAAACGCTCCCCAATAAAACGGCAGATCTTTCCCGTAGCGTTTTTTCACGGTTTCGCGTTCTTCCAGCTGTGCCTGGCGGAGGGCTTCAGGTTTGTCCATTCCGGCCAGCCACTTTGCATAAAACAACGACATCAGCTCCTCGGTCTCCTTGTCGGGGACCGACCACATGCTCATCAATAGGGACTCAGCTCCCGCCTCCTGCAATCCGCGCCGCAATCCGAAGACTCCATCGACGTTCAGCTCCTTTCCCAGTCCGGTTTCGCACGCGCTCAGGACCACCAGTTCGGTTCCTTCGAGATTGAGCTGGCTGGCTTCGTAGGCTGTCAACACGCCATCGTCCACGCCAGCCTCAGGCGCAGCGCCTTGCCTGACGCGATCTGCTCCAGCGAAAAACAACCCCGCGCGCAGCATGGGATCTTCATTGACATTGGCCGCGTTGCCCTCGGCCTCAGCCGCCGCTTTCAGCTCTTCGTCCGACAAGAAGAACCCGTGCGTGGCGATGTGGACCAGGCGCGGCCCGTGTGCCTGGGTTACGGTGTCCTTAAGGGCCAGATCGCCCGTATATTCGGTTGTCTGCCATCCGGCTGATTTGAGCAGCTTGTATACGGAGTCGACTTCAACCTGCGTCCCTGGCAGCGGATTGAGATCGGATCCCTTCAAGTCGCCACCGCGCGAGCTGAACTGCGCGGCGCCGGCGTTGGAAACCTGCGCTGTCGCTGCTGCCTGATGCGTCCCTGCGCCTGTCGCACCTCCCCTCAACTGCGCGATGGCCGCTTTTTGCTCGGTCGCCGTGAGATCGAACTTGGGGTTGCCGACCAGCAGCGCGCTCTTCGACGAAGCGACACGCGCGGGCAAGAGCAGGTCTTTTGTGCTGTCAACAATCCGCAGCTGAATCTTCTCCATGAGCAGGTTGCCGTCGCTGCCTGCCATCAGTCCGATGGGGATGGTGGTCAGCACTCCATCGGGCGAGAGATAGACACGTCTGGCTCCATTCAGCGCCGGTTCAAGCGGCTTCCAGAACGCGGCATAGGCCGCGCTGGTATTGGCGACCGTTCCCTGCTGCGCGGCCGAGGCAGGCGCCTCCGCCTCAAGTCCGCGCGTCTGCCCCACATGGTCGCGATATGCAAGAATGGGCCCTGCTTCAAGGTCTTTCGCCTTTCCGAGATTGATGAGGATCGGCTGTTTGCAATCGGGGGTGACGACGAGCGCGACGTAAACCAGGTCAGCAGTGGGCCCAAAGCCCTCGTCATAGGGGAACCGTGTGACTTCCACTGCCGACTCCCCCGGCTTGAGAGCCTTTTGCACGTCGCGCCACGTGGCGGCATTCTGCGCCTGTTGCTGACTCATGGCCGCAGAACGCTTCATCAGCGTTTGCTCCAGCGTGTTGGCCTCGTCGCCGAGTTGGTTGATTTGCGTCTTGTGATTTGCCTGGTCTCCCGCAGTGGTCTCCATCAGCGCGGCCATCTGCGCACGGTCACTCGAAAGCTTGTCGAGCATGGCCATGGCCTGCGGATCGCCACCAGCCTCGACCGCAGCACGCATGGATGCCGCGCTCGAGGCGATGATGCCCTTTTCCTCGAGCAAGGCGTCGTACATCTGCCCGCTGAGCTCCGGCATCTGGTCGTGGTACCTGACCACAAAGTTGAAGAACAAGGGAAACGCCAGCTTCTGCGTTGCAAAGTAGTTGAGCCGCTCGCGCTCGCTCATGGTGGCCGCGTTGGCGCGGAACTCATCCATCAGGTTGCCGAGGTAGGTGTGGAAATAGGGCGCTGCCTGGACCGGTTTGTCCCAAACAAAATAGAGAGCGGCGAGATCCGACTCGAGAGCGCGAAGGTTGGGATTGTTCGCCTTGAATTGCGCCTGGTCGATTTTGAGGGCGCGCAGGTACAACGGCTCGACCTCGGCAAACCGCTTTTCGCTCTTGTAGGTTCTTGCCAGACCTGCCAGAGGTTCAACCAGGTCAATGCTGTCGGGACCAGAGACCTTCTCAAAGATCGCGAGCGCTTTTTTCTGGAGACCTTCAGCCTGATCGTGTTTGCCGAGGTCCTCCGCGACGGCGCCGAGATTGGTGAGGCATCGTGCTGCGCCCAGGCTTGAGTCGCCTTCAGCATTGCGATAGATACCGCCAGCGTCATTGAATAAGGACGCAGCGACCTGCAGGTTTCCATCGTTGAGAAACTGCTGGGCGCCCTGGAAGACGACGGAGGCGACCTGCCGAGGTGCCTGGTTAGTCACGCGCAGATAGATGCGGATGGCGCTTACGTAGAGCTGTTCCGCCGGCCCTGGCTCTCCGTGCGACCCGTAGAGATGGGCCAGTTGGACCATCATGCGGGCCGTGGCAATGCTGCCCGGCCCGAGCGCTTTCGTGTCGATATCCAATGCCTGCCGAGTCGCCCGCTCCGCGTCGCTGAAGCGCATCTCATACTCGTAGAGCAGGCCGAGACTCGCCAGCGCCGAAGCCACATCAGGATGATCAGGCCCGAGCGCTTTTGCCCGGCTGTTCAGGGCCTGGAACATCAGCGACTCGGCTTGCGGGTATTTCCCCTCGTTGCGCAACAGCCCACCCAGATTCTGTTCGATGGTTGCGATCAAGCTTTGGCTAGGCGAGGGAGCTTTTTGCGCAATGACCAAGGCCTTGCTGAGGGTCTGTTCCGCCTCTGCGAGCTTTCCGTTCAACTCAAAGTCAGTTCCAAGGTCATTGAGAGTGTCGGCAATGCGCGGATCCTGGGGGCCGTAGGCCTTTTCAAAGGCGGCGAGTTGCTGTTGAGCCAAGTCTTCAGCCTGCGCGTATTTTCCCGAGTTGGTATAGAGCAAACCGAGCCCCTTGAGGCCGTGGGAGAGTTCGGCCGCATCGCCCAACCGTTGATCGGTGGCAATTGCCTTTTTGAAGTACGTCTCTGCTTCCGCGTACTTGTCTTCCTTTTCAAAGATGATCGCCAGGTTTGTCTCCGTTGCCGCCACATCGATATTGTTTTCGCCCGAAAGCTTGACCTTGATCGCGAGCGCTTGCTCGGTGGCTTTATCAGCATCGGGATATTTGCCCAAATCGAGATAGACGGTTGCCAGATTGTTGAGCACCATGGCCCCATCACTGCTCTCTTCGCCCTGCGCCTTGGTAAAGATCGCCAGTGCCTGCTTGAAGTTGGCCTCCGCTTCGTCGAATTTCTCGAGATTCTGTTCGGCAATTGCCAAGGCGTTTAACGTGACCGCGAGATGAAGGTCCTGCGGCCCCCAAGCGGCCTGTGCCGCCTGAACCGCCTGCTGCTCAAGCGGAAGTGCTGCCGCGTAGTTGCCCTGCCCTTCAAACTGCACTGCCTGCTGCCTCAGCTGCACCCAGCGCGCTGCCTGCCCGGGCGCCTGCGCACCCGCCGCCAGGAGCACGCATACCGCTGCCACCCGCAATGCAATGCGGCAATGAGCTGATCCAACCTCAATGAACTTCAGCGATGAATTCGACACGGCGGCTCGCCTCCCTCCCGAAACTCGCGATACTGCGGGGTGGATCACGTTGAACTGGAAGATGCGATCTGGAGCAGCGGGGAGCCTGCTAAGCCATTATGCCGGGTGCGGTTCCCTTGCGCGTTGAATTTTTTGCCTGCCGGACTAGTTCATGGGTAGGCCCATCGATTGGCTGCGGTCGAGATCGCCTCGGGCCTCGGTGGCGTTCCCCAAGCGAGTGTTACGGTAGAATAGGAAAAACAGCACATTCGACAAGCAAGCCTTTGTATCCGCTCAGGTTTTGGTTGACATATATAGGTATAAACGCTCGACGAGCGCTCATGGGATTTGTCTCTGGCTTGCGATTCGAGGCATTAAAGGGCCGGGAAGCCTGCCGTACACAGATATGACGAGGAGCCTGCATGATTGATCAATTGGCACCGCCGATACCGACGACGAATAGGCACCTGATCCGCTGGGTGGAAAAGATGGCCGAGCTTTGTCAACCGGAGCGCATCCATTGGGTGGACGGGTCGCAGGCCGAGTACGATGCGTTGTGCGACCAGTTGGTGAAAGCGGGAACATTCACAAAGCTGAATGAGGAACAGTGGCCCGGCTGCTTTTACGCGCGGTCTGCGCCGAACGACGTGGCCCGCGTGGAGGACCGCACCTTTATCTGCTCGCTTTCAAGGGACAACGCCGGCCCAACGAACAACTGGGAAGACCCGTATGCCATGCGCAAGAAGCTGAAGACCCTGTTCAAGGGGTCGATGCGCCGGCGGACGATGTATGTGCTTCCGTTTTCGATGGGCCCGATCGGCTCGCCCATGTCGCAGCTTGGCGTTCAGCTGACGGACTCGGCGTACGTGGTGGTGAACATGCGGATCATGGCGCGGATCGGCGCACCGGTTTTCCGCGAGATCGACAAGGACGTGAAGCGCGTGGTGCCGTGCATGCACTCGGTGGGTGCTCCTCTTGGGCCGGGCGCGAAGGATGTTCCCTGGCCGTGCAACGACACCAAGTACATTGTGCACTTTCCTGAAACGCGCGAGATTTGGAGCTACGGGTCAGGCTATGGCGGCAATGCGCTGCTGGGGAAAAAGTGCTTTGCACTGCGGATCGCCTCGAATATCGCCCGCGATGAAGGCTGGATGGCCGAACACATGCTGATCCTGGGCGTGGAGTCACCCGCGGACAAGGACGGTAAGACCGAGAAGACGTATGTGACGGCAGCATTTCCTTCGGCGTGCGGGAAGACGAACTTCGCCATGATGATTCCGCCGAAGGGATTCGACGGGTGGAAGGTGTGGACAGTAGGTGATGACATTGCGTGGATCAAGCCGGATGCGACGGGCCAATTGCGCGCGATTAATCCCGAAGCTGGATTTTTTGGCGTGGCTCCGGGCACATCCATGAAGACCAATCCGAACGCCATGTTGACGCTGGCGCGCAACACGATTTTTACGAACGTGGCGATGACGCCGGAGGGCGGCGTGTGGTGGGAAGGCATGACGGACGAGACGCCGGCGCACCTGACGGACTGGCGCGGGAATCCGTGGACACCCGATTCGAAGACGCCTGCCGCTCATCCAAATGGGCGCTTTACGGCTCCCGCGGCGCAATGCCCGAGTATCGACGAGGCGTGGGAAGACCCGGCAGGCGTGCCGATCTCGGCAATCATCTTCGGCGGACGCCGTCCGTCCACCATTCCGCTGGTGTACCAGGCATTCAACTGGTCTGCCGGCGTGTACACGGGCGCGACCATGGGATCGGAGACCACAGCCGCGGCCGGCGCACCGGTGGGCAAGGTCCGGCGCGATCCGCTGGCGATGCTTCCCTTCTGCGGGTACCACATGGGCGACTATCTGAGGCACTGGATCAAGATGCAGCGCTCGCTCTCGTCAACGCCGCGCATCTTTCATGTGAACTGGTTCCGCAAGGACGAGAACGGGAAGTTCTTGTGGCCGGGCTTCAGCGAGAACATGCGGATTTTGAAGTGGATTGTGGATCGCGCGCACGGCCGCGCGCAGGGCAAGGAGACGCCGATCGGATGGATTCCCCACTTCGAAGACATCGAGTGGGATGGCCTGAAGTTTTCGCGCGAGATATTTGAGCAGCTGCAGCAGGTGGATCGCACAGCGTGGAAGCGCGAAGTGATCGACCATGAAGAGTTGTTTATCGCGTTGCACGATCACCTGCCACCGGAGATGATCTACGAGCGCGAGCTGTTGATCTGCCGGATGTAAGACGCAGAAAGAGCACCGCTAAAGAGCACGGAGAAGGCAATAAGGGCCTGGGCCCGGTTTTTTTGCGTGCAATGCGGTACTATCGTCATCTACTACTCTTGCAGATGGACGCCTAGGCTGGACACGTCGGTGTCGGTGAAGCCAGGGAACGATTGGTAGGTGCGACGAGGCGTGATCTTTGTCACAAAGCTTCACTCTTGTGGCGGTTAACATCAATCGCAAGGTTAAGGGTTCGGCTGCCGGGAGCTGGTATTGCGAGCAAAGGTCTGGCAGCAAGTACGTACAGATTTTTCACGTGGCACGACGTCAATTGGCGCAATAATCTGCCAGATGAAGAAAAGAACTGCCAAGTTAACAGCACTCAGTTGCTGAATGTACTCACAAACTCTCTCCGGTCTGAACTTCAATTCGAGAAGAATTGAACAATTGCGAAGTTTGGCATCAAGTTGCCGTCGAGGTGCGTCAAAATGGACGCATTTTGAACCAAGCAGCCGGATAAGGAGTTTTGGTAGCGCATCGGTTTGGCACATCAAGCCCCTGGGGGGCAAGGCCCGCGATTATTCCACTGAATCAGGTTCGGGCCTGATTTCACACCGCTCAAATCGGTACCAATCCAAAGCTCGATTCGCCGCCAACGGACGCATGTTAGCCGCTGGACGGCTTCAGGGAGCTGATAAGACCTTGAACAAGAAGCGATTGGACTCATGGAAGGCAATTGCCGAATTTCTTGGCAGGAGCCTGCGGACTGTACAGCGGTGGCATGAGTTGAATGGGCTGCCTGTGCACCATTATGGCGGGCACAAAGGTTCGGTCTTCGCCTATGAGGAAGAGATCGACCGTTGGCTGATGGGTCTTGCCGAGGAACAGGGAATGGCGCCGACCCACACGATGGACACGCTTGAGCCAGGCCGGCGCGCGTCGAATGAGCTGACCATGACCGCGGACGGGATGTGGGAGACGCGTTCGGAGCGGAACATCCAGTCCATCGCGGCACTGTATCGGAAAGCGATCGACTGCGACGCGGGGAACACGAGGGCCTTTACGGGCCTGGCCAACACGATGGTGTATTGCGCGCTGACCGAAATTGTGGATGGGGCCCTGGCCTACCCGAGCGCGATCGAGGCCCTGCGGCGCATTCCCCAAATCGACACAGAACATCTTGACGCGAAGTGTGCGGCGGCGTGGATTGATCTACTCTTCCACCGCAACTGGCGCCGGGCAAGAGCCGGATTCGAGGAGATTGCATGCAAGCGCCCCACGTCGTTCGCGCTGGCCGGAATGACGGCGATGTCGATTGCCGAAGGCCGGATCACGGAAGCCCATAACAGTGCATGGGAAGCCTGGAGGCTTAATCCGCTGGTGAGTTCGCTGGGCGCCTTTGTTTGCTGGACCGTTTATCTGACCGGGGACTTTCAGCAGGTGCTGGATCTTGGTGCACAGATGCGGTCCGGTGGCGGAGGCGGGGGCTTTGTGAGCACGGTGGAGGGGCTTGCGCTGATCCAGAGCAGTTCGATTGGGGCGAACCTGGCGCGACTGGAGAGGGCGGCGCAGGAGTATCCGCAAAATAACACCCTGCAGGGGGTGCTGGGCTATGCGTACGGCGCAGTGGGCGCGCAGAGAAAGGCGCGGGAGAAGCGCGCGCAACTGGTGGATTGCTCGGAAACAAGGATGAGGGGCAATGGGTATGCTCTGGCCCTGGTGTCGATGGGGCTGAACAACAACCAGGAGGCGATCACGTGGCTGGAGGCGGCTTTTGCCGAGGGAGCGCTCTGGAGCCTGGGATTCGGCTCGGATCCGCTGCTGCAGCGGTTTGATGGCGACCCGCGCTTCAGCCGGTTGATTGCGAAGATCGGCGCGACGGCCATGTACGAGCCGGACAGCAGATTCGAGCAGCGGATTCCCGAGGAGTTTCTTGAGGACGCGCTGGTTGGGGAGAATCCCCTGTTGGGTTGAGAGGGGCGGTTTTAGGGAGCGGAAGGGTGAAAAAAATGCATGGACGGACCCGCGAAAGAAAAGCAAGGTCGCAGCAGGCGCGGCCTGTATATTAGAAGGCTTTTATTCTCCAGAAACAATACAGATTTAGATGTGTGGGGAGCGGCGAGTGAGAGTAAGTGCTTCCATCCATCAAAAGTGTTATTGTCCGATTCTGCCGACGGGCATTAGGGTTGTGTTGGGCCAGAATTGTGAATGATTGACGCGATTTGACGTGTTATTGCATGTCTTGGCGCTGTCAATAAAAAGAGTGTTGGCTTACTCTCATAGGTAATATTCCAGACTGATTCAGGAGTGCGTGGAGTGACAGGCGGACGTGACCGAGGGTGATGGAAGGAATTGAATCAGAGTTTTCTAATAAACGGGCTCTGATACCGCACCTTTGATTGCACGTAGACTTTCATCCCGAGCACCCTATTCCACCAAGATGGCGTGACCTCAGTCTGGATTTGGTGCTGACTTGCTAAGTCAGCTTGGCGAAGCCTTGCGCCAGCGGTCCTCGGTGTGATGAGAGAGCCGGGGAAGAACGGAAGCGGCTCGATGAGTCTTGAAGCGGAACAGCTAGGACTGAGTAGGCAAGCGCGGCCGATGCCGTGGACCGAGGATGTGCCGGCGGGGCCGAAGTGGTACGCCGTGTTTACACTTCCTCAAAACGAAAAGTCGGCGGCCAGGCAGCTTGGCCTTCGCGAGGTGGAGACCTTTCTGCCAACCTACGAGTCGGTAAAGGTGTGGAAGAACCGGCAGCGCGTGCGCACTGTTCTTCCGCTTTTTCCGACCTACCTGTTTGTCCGCATCGACTGCAGGCAGCGCAGGCGGGTTCTGGAATCGCCCGGCGTGATTCACATTGTGAGCAATGGCCGCGAGCAGGTTCCGGTGCCGGACGCGGAGATTGAGCTGTTGCGCTCGGGCCTTCGGGAAAAGACGATGGAGCCCTACCGCGAACTGGCGGTGGGCAAGAAGGTGCGCATCAAGTCCGGTTCGATGGAAGGCGTTGAAGGCGTGCTGGTGAGAACAGGCAACGGCTTCAGATTCGTGATGGCGCTGAAACTGATCAATCAATTCGCCGCAGTCGAAGTGGAAGCCGGGGACCTGGAACAAATCCCGGGCTGAGCGGAAGCAGAACCGAAAGATCAACGCACAAAAAGGATCGCCGCATTCATTCGCAAATCGGCGCATAAATTAAAGACCTCCCCTTTGTGCCTGCGCGGCGCGCCGGCATAGCTCAGAAAAAAGCAATTCAATCCAGGTTGATTCCGCCCCGTGAGGTTCGCCCGCGGACAGCGTAACAGAAACCCCTGCGAACTGAGAGCAAGGTCCAACGACCTTCCGGCTCAGGCACCGGCCTTGACGCGCAAGGAGCGACGATGCCAATGACAGCGAAGAGTTCCAGTCAAAAAGACAAGATCCTGAACTCGGCGGCGCAGTTGTTTGCGCGCCAGGGGTATCACGGGACGAGCACGCGCGAAATCGCGCGCCTTGCCGACGTGAGCGAGAATACGATCTTCCGCCAATTCGACCGCAAGGAGGACCTTTTCTGGACGGTCCTGCGCACGCGCTGCGCGGCGGTAAAGCTGCGCCGCGACGTGGCCGAGGGAATGATGGAGGGCCATGCTCCGGAGATCGTGCTGCCAAAGATCATCGAATTCTTGACCGACATCCTCAACTACTCTCCTGAGCTGCTGCGCCTGATCGCCATAGCCTTGCTCGAGATGCGGTGGAAGGCGGACATTTTCTGCGACGAGTGTCTTTCGCCCTCGCTCTCGGCCATCAGCAAGTACCTGGCCATGAATGTGAAGAACCGCAGGATCCGTAACCTGGACCCGACGATGGTGACGGCGGCGTTAACCACAATGGTGCTGGTGCACCCGTGGCTGGCGCGGCACACCTCGAGCGAAGGCTCGAACTACGCCGAGGACCAGGCCACGGAGCGCGCCTACGCCGCGTTCTGGCTGGATGTGCTGGCACCCCGCGCAGCGGGCTACGAGAGAGAACTGGGCCGGTCTGCAGGTGAAGTCTCCTGCTGAACGGCATCGCACACAATGGATCGCAAGACTCAGTCGAATCAACCACCCCAATTTTCAAGAGCAGTTTGCTGACTATGATGAAACAACTCACACTCCTCCTTCTCTGTTCGAGCGCATTGTGCGCAGGACAATCCGCACCGGACCAGTCGGTCTGGTCAACGCCGTATGTAGGAACGCAGGCGGCGCCGTCAGATGCAGCCGGACGGCAAACGGATACGGGGCAAAACATCCCTCAGGCATCCGACCGGATGGGTGCCGTTCTGCCAACGGGCGCATCGGCCCCGTCGACGCCGGCTTCGACCGTCCAGGAAACGGCTCCACGGCCTGCAGTGAGAATTGCAGGGCCTCTCAGGACCAAATCAGAGTTCGAGCAATATGCAGAAGATGCAACTGGACGGTTGTTGCCCGTTTACGGGCGCCAGTTGTTCGACGAGGTTCCGACCACGTTTGCACCGGTGGAGAACATTCCGGTGCCTGAGGACTATGTGCTGGGGCCGGGCGATCAACTGCTCATTCGCGCCTGGGGCAAGATCGACCTGGACGCGCACGTCACGGTGGACAGAAACGGCCAGATTAATTTGCCCAGGGTGGGAACGCTGACGGTGGCAGGGTTGCGCTATGCACAGTTGGAAGGCTTCCTGCGCTCGGCGATCGGCGCCCTGTTCAGAGATTTTGAACTCAACGTCGCTTTGGGCCGGCTGCGCACAATTCAAGTGTATGTGCTGGGCAACGCCCGCCAGTCGGGCGCCTACACGGTAAGCTCACTGAGCACACTGGTGAATACACTGTTCGCCTCGGGAGGACCTTCGGCGACGGGCACCATGCGCCACATTGAGCTGCGGCGCGATGGAAAGACAGTTTCAGAGTTCGATCTCTATGACTTGATGGAGAGGGGCGACAAGTCTCACGACGCAAGGCTGCTACCGGGCGACGTGATTTTCATTCCGCACATCGGACCGCAGATCGCGATCAGTGGAGACGTGAATACGCCCGGAATCTTCGAGCTGAGCGGCGCGAGCACTGTAGGCAGCGCCCTGGAAGGCGCGGGCGGCATGACCAGCCTCGCCGACGGCGAACGGCTCGTTCTCGAGCGCATTGAAGCGCATCGAAGCCGGGCCGTGGAAGAGTTCGCCCTGGATGACGCGGGAAAAGAGCGGCCGGTAAGAGATGGCGATCTGCTGCGAGTCTTTCCGTTGTCGCCGAAATTTGCCAACGCGATAACATTGCGCGGCAATGTGGCTGAGCCCGGACTCTATCCCTGGAAAGAGGGGATGCGGGTCTCGGATCTGATTCCCTCGCGGGCTGCCTTGATCACGCGGAACTATTGGAACAGGCAGAACCATCTGGTGCGCACGGAGCCGGCCCGTCCATTCGCCAACTCGAGCGAAGGGGCGATCGGAAACCCGGCAATGGATGGCGCCTCGAGCGGGCAAGGCGAATTCCCCGGCAATCAGCGACAGCAGGTGGCGGGCGGGCAAGGTCGCGATATGCAGCGGAATCGTGATTCCAACGATCCCCTCAAGCAAAACAACAATTCTCTCGACCAGGATAACGATTCCCTTGGCCAGACCAACGACGGCGGGACAAGGCAAGGCGTCGATGGGCTCGAAGCGGGGAAGTCACGGGACGTGACCTCCATTGGCAAGAACAGCGCTGAGATCAACTGGGAATACGCCCTGATTGAGCGGCTCGATGAACGCGATCTGAGCACGCAGCTGATCCCATTTCGCCTGGCCAGCGCAATCGACGATCCGGCATCGGCGGCCAACCAGGTTCTGAAGCCAGGCGACGTGGTAACGATTTTTTCGCGAGCCGACCTTGAACTGCCGATGGACAAGCACGCAACCTTTGTGCGGATCGGCGGAGAAGTGAATGCACCGGGCGTGTACCGCGTGAGCTCCGGCGAAACTCTGAGAGACCTGGTGGCCAGGGCTGGGGGACTGACCGAACACTCCTACTTGTATGCATCAGTTTTTACGCGCCTATCGACGCGGAATGCCCAGGAAGCACAGCTGCGGCAGTCGTCAGAGCAGATGCAGAATGAATTGGTCTCCAAATTCGCGAATGCGGCCCCGCAGCCTGGACAAACAGCGGCGGACCAACAGGCGCAACTCGCCTTGCAGCAGACCGCGCTGGCCCAATTGAATTCCATCAAGCCCACCGGCCGGGTTGTTCTGAACATGCAGCCCGCAGCGGCGGAGGTTTCCGACATTCCGACATTCCCGTTGGAAGACGGGGACACGTTCTACATTCCACCTCGGCTGAGCACGGTTGCAGTGGCCGGGGAAGTGTACAACGCAAACGCGTTTCGTTACGAGCCGGGGGCGCGGCTGATCAGCTACTTGAACGCCGCTGGCGGTGCGACGCGCTCGGCAGACCAAAAGCGCATGTTCGTGATTCGAGCAGATGGCACCGTCGTGAGCCGGCAATCGCGGAATACCCACTCCCACGGCAGCTACGACAATCTAAGGCTTTTGCCGGGGGATGCCATCATTGTGCCGGAGAAGATCCGCGTGTCGTCGCCGATGAACACGCTTCTGCAGGCAACCCAGCTCGCCTCCGAACTCGCACTGACGGGAGCTGCTGTCAGCGTACTGAAGTAACTTGGGCAGCGGCGCCGCGCGACAGGAACCATGTGATGAGAAATGGAATGACACCGAACGAGACAACATTGACGATGCAGGCCGAAGAGCTCACGGACGAACAGATTTCGCCGAGGAGGCAGGATCCGCTCGTCGGAGTCCTATTGATTGAGTCGCTCACCAGCATAGCGCGGGAGAAACTGCTGATTGCGAAAGTTGCCGGGTTTGCCATGGTTGTTGGGCTGGGGATCAGCCTGGTACTTCCCGTCCGCTACACGGCGACGACCAGCATCATGACCCCGCAGCAAACGCAGTCATCGGCAGCGATGCTGATGAACCAGCTTGTGAATCCCAATGCAAGTTCCCTGGCCGCGGCGGCCTCGGCCGGGCTAGGCCTAAGAAATCCGAACGATCTCTATATCGGTCTGCTCGACTCGAGGACGGTGACTGACGCGATCATCCAAAAATACGAGTTGATGAAGGTCTACAAGGCGGCCGATATGACAGCAGCTCGAAAAGAGCTGTCTGAGCACACCAGCGTAACTTCGGAAAAGAGCGGACTCATTGCCATCTCCGTTACCGAGAAGGACAAAGCCCGCGCAGCAGATCTGGCGAATGACTACACCGCAGAACTTCGCAACCTGACCAAGACGCTGGCCGTGACCGAGGCGGCGCAAAGGCGCCTTTTTTACGATGACCAACTGAAGCGTGCCAAAGATGACTTGATCGCGGCGCAGGTAACTTTCCAGAAGATTCGGCAGGGCAGGGGCCTTATTCAATTGGACGCCCAGACGCGGTCGCTGCTCGAGAACCTTGCGGTGCTGCATGCGCAAGTGGCGGCCAAGCAGGTGGAGTTGCAGGCACTGCGTTCCTACTCGACAGAGCAGAATCCAAGTGTTCAGCTTGCGGAGAATCAGCTTTCGACCCTTCAGGCGCAGGTGGCCCGGCTGGATGAGAGCAACAACTCCTCCACGCCGTCGAAGCTTGGCCTTGAAGACGTTTCTGGTGCTGGTGTCGATTATCTTCGCGCCGAGCACGAGCTGCAATACCGGCAGACGCTGTTCGACCTGCTGGTGAGGCAGTACGATGCAGCCCGGCTCGATGAAGCCAAGGACGCTGCTGTGATCCAGGTAGTGGTACCTGCCACTCCTCCGGACCGCAAGTCTTCGCCGCATCGAGCTCAGATCGTCATCATGTGTACCTTGCTGGGCATCTTTGCCGCGCTCTTTTACCTGTTTATCCGGAACGGGGCCAACCGGAATCCGGATCTCTACCGATCGCTGATCGATCTGAAGTCCGCAATGCTTGGCCGGTAGCAGCACGGTGTACAAGCACCCTCCGAAGGAGGGGCAGTTTCCGCTCTACAAGAACTTTGCAAAGGAGTACGGCCATGATTGCCGAGGTTTCCTGCACGCATCTGGACAGCTTTCTGGAGAAAATCGAGAGGCGGAGCCTGACTGCCGGCATTGTCGGCCTCGGCTACGTAGGGCTCCCTCTAACACGACTCTTCACGAGTCAGGGGTTCCGGGTTCTCGGCTTCGACATCGACGCGAAGAAAACGGAAATGTTGATGGCCGGGGAGAGCTACATCCGCCACATCCCCTCATCGGAAGTGGCGGAGATGCGCCGGGATGACCGCCTGTTGGCGACGACCGATTTCGCATCCATCTGCCAGGCGGATACTCTGAGCATCTGCGTTCCAACTCCGCTCGACAAGTTTCGCCAGCCGGACCTCACGGCGATCCGGGAAACCGCGGAAGCGCTCACACCCCATCTGAGGCCGGGGCAACTGGTCATTCTCGAAAGCACGACTTATCCGGGCACGACGACCGAGGTTGTACTGCCGATCCTGAGACGGTCGGGGCTGAAGCTCGGCGAAGAACTCTTTGTGGGCTACTCCCCGGAACGGGAGGACCCCGCAAACCCGCACTTTACAGCGCGCACGATTCCGAAGGTGGTGGGCGCGAACGACCCTACCTCGCGCCGTGCACTTGAGAGCTTTTACAAGGCCTGCTTCGACCAGATTGTTCCGGTCTCGTCATGTGAAGCAGCGGAGATGGCAAAGATTCTTGAGAATATCTACCGCTGCGTGAACATTGCTTTAGTGAACGAGATGAAGTTGTTATGTCAGCGGATGGGTCTAAATATCTGGGAGATCGTGGACGCAGCCAAGACGAAGCCGTTCGGGTTCCAGGCATTTTATCCGGGACCCGGGCTGGGCGGTCACTGCATTCCGATCGATCCGTACTACCTCTCGTGGAAAGCACGGGAGTTCGACTTCACGACCCGATTTATTGAACTGGCGGGCGAAGTGAATACCAACATGCCTTACGAGGTGGTGACCCGGGTCGCTGAACAGTTGAATACGAGGGGCATCTCGACCAACTCAGCGCGGCTGTTGATCCTGGGCCTGGCCTACAAGAAGAATGTGGACGACTGCCGGGAATCTCCCTCAATCAAGATTCTCAAGCTGCTGGCCGAGCGAGGATTCGATCTCAGGTATTTCGATCCTCATGTTAAGGGTTACCGGTCGCATCGCTATGGGGCATTGGCGGGGATCGAGTTGGATGAACTTACGGACGAGGCGCTCCTGCAGTCGGACGCGACGCTGATCCTTACCGACCATGATGCGTTCGACTACGAACGTATCGTCCGGCTGTCCCCTCTCGTTTTCGACACCCGGAATGCAACGCGCAACGTGGCAGAGCACAGGGAAAAGATCACTCTTGCGTGAGAAAGAAGGCAACGTGGCAAAGAATATTGCTGTGGTAGGAAACGGATACTGGGGCAAGAACCTGGTGAGGAATTTTGCCGAGCTCGGCGTGTTGCGGGCAGTGTGCGACGACAATCCGGTGGGCGAGGCTAATATCAGGGCCAAACACCCCGACGTGCTGTGCTACCGGGATTATGAAGAAGTTCTCGGAGATCAGCAGATTACCGCCGTGGTTCTGGCGACACCGGCCGTACTCCATTTCAAGATGGCCCAGCGGGCCCTTTCGGCAGGTAAGGATGTGTACGTGGAAAAGCCGCTTGCGCTCAAGGCATGCGAAGGTGAGCAGCTGTTGGAACTGGCGACGCGGCGAGGCCGGTTGTTGATGGTAGGTCACATTCTGCAGTACCATCCGGCGGTGAAAAAGCTGAAAGAACTTATAAGAACCGGAGCCCTGGGCCGCATCGAGTACATCTATTCGAATCGCCTGAACATGGGTAAGATCCGAGCCGAGGAGAACATCCTGTGGAGTTTTGCTCCACACGATATCAGCGTTGTGCTGGGTCTGCTTGGCGAGACTCCGCAATCTGTGACCTGTGAGGGAGGCGACTACATTGGCCAGCATGTTGCCGATGTGACGGTGAGTCAGTTCAGCTTTGCCAACGGCGTGCGCGCGCACATTTTTGTGAGCTGGCTTCATCCGTTCAAGGAGCAGCGACTGGTGGTGATCGGATCGGAGCAGATGGCGGTCTTCGACGATATGGCAGCCGACAAGCTGGTATTGTATCCGCACCGCGTGGAGTGGATCGATCGCGTTCCGAACGCGGTCAAGGCGAACGCAGTGCCGGTGGATCTGGAACAGGAAGAGCCGCTCAGGAACGAGTGTCTTGAATTCATCGAGTGCATCCGGACACGGCGCAATCCGCTGACCGACGGCGCGGAGGGTCTGCGCGTGCTGCGCGTACTGAACGCATGCGAGCAGGCGATGGAGTCGCACAAGACGGTGCACCTGAGCGCGGAAGACGCGCCGCAGGCAAAACCCTATTTTGCGCATCCCACCGCGATTGTGGACGAGCCTTGCGAAATTGGCGCGGGCACCAAGATATGGCATCACTCGCACATTCTGAAGAACGCCAAAATCGGCGAGCGGTGCATCTTCGGGCAGAACTGCCAGGTGGCTGGAAACGTCGTGATCGGCAACAACGTGAAGGTGCAGAACAACGTATCGATTTACGAGGGGACGGTCGTGGAAGACGACGTATTTCTAGGCCCGTCCTGTGTACTGACCAATGTGACCAACCCGCGATCCCAGGTCAATCGCCACGAACTTTACGAGAAGACGATCATTCGCCGCGGCGCAACGGTGGGCGCGAACGCCACCATTGTCTGCGGCATTGAACTGGGACGCTATGCTTTTATCGCAGCGGGCGCAGTAGTGGCGCGCAACGCGCCTGATTACGCACTGATGATGGGAAACCCGGCGCGCCAGTCAGGTTGGATGAGCCGCCACGGTCATCGCCTTTCCGATCCGGACCCAGATGGGGTAATGCGCTGCCCGGAAAGCGGCTTCCGCTACAAGGAAGTAGAGCCCGGGCTGATGCGGTGCCTCGACCTGGACGAAGATGCCCCGCTTCAAAAGGAGCTGAGCACCGGCTCAAAAACGTACGACGAATTCAAGGCCCAGCCGGCCTTGCAGGGAGCCTTGTGATGGAAGTTCCTCTTCTCGACCTGAAAGCGCAATACGCAACCATCAAGAACGACGTTGTGAAGTCGGTCACCGATGTCTTGGACTCGCAAATCTGCATCGGTGGCCCAAAGCTGGCCGAACTCGAGCGGGGGGTTGCCGCGCTCAGCGGATGTGGATATGGGATCGGAGTATCGAGCGGCACAGATGCGCTGCTCTGCTGCCTGATGGCCCTTGGAATCGGCGCAGGCGACGAGGTGATTACGACACCCTTCACCTTCTTTGCCACCGCAGGATCCATCGCCCGGACTGGTGCCACGCCCGTATTCGTCGACATCGATCCAGCCACCTATAACATCGACCCGAACCAAATTGAGTCGAGGATCACCAGCCGGACAAAGGCTATCCTGCCCGTACACCTGTACGGCCAGATGTGCGACATGGATCCAATCATGGAGATTGCCGCACGGCACGGTATTTTTGTGATCGAAGACGCCGCGCAGTCGATTTCGGCAACCTACAAGGGCCGCAGCGCAGGAAGTATCGGCACTGTTGGCTGCTTCAGCTTTTTCCCAAGCAAGAACCTGGGTGCGGCAGGCGACGGCGGAATGATTGTGACGAATGACCAGGCGCTGGCCGAGAAGATCAGTCTGTTCCGAAACCACGGCGCAAAACCGAAATATTACCACAAGTTTGTGGGCGGAAACTTCCGCCTCGATCCTCTCCAAGCTGCAATTCTGCTGGTGAAGCTTCCGAATCTGGATGCCTGGTCGGCAGCACGCCGCCGTAACGCCGCCTACTACAACGGACGGTTGAAGGAAGCAGGTATTGAGACGCCTTTCGTCGCACCCGAATGCGTGAGCGTGTGCAACCAGTACGTGGTCCGCGTGGACAATCGCGAGGAGTTGAGGGCGAAATTGAAAGTCGCCGGAATTGGCACGGAGGTGTACTATCCCGTGCCACTGCATCTGCAAGCGTGCTTTGCGTCTCTGGGCTACAGCAGGGGGGACCTGCCCCATGCGGAAAAGGCCGCCGACGAAGTGCTTGCCTTGCCGGTCTATCCCGAACTGACTCCAGCCATGCTCGCCTATGTTGCCGATACATTGCTTGCGTCAGTCGAAGCCGGCAGTGGAAAGCATTCCGCCGACCTGGCGGGAATCGGCCGATGATCCGGAGGCACCGCAGCCTCGTAGGGAACACGGCTCTCAGCATCCTCGGCCAGGTGTTGCCGGCATTGACGGCCATCGTGGTGCTGCCGCTCCTGGCGCGGACCCTGGGCAATGAGCGCCTCGGGTTCCTATCGCTGGTCTGGATCGTAATTGGCTATTTTTCGCTGCTCGATTTTGGACTGGGGTTGGGAGTCACAAAGTCGGTTGCGGCGGCAATCGGCACCGGAGCCACGGAGAAGATTCCCACCGTATTTTGGACGGCGTGGATGACGCAGTTCTCGATGGGATGCGTGGGCGGACTGCTGCTCGGGGTGTTTGCCCATCCGCTGGCGGTCAACGTGCTGCGCGTACCGGATTACCTGGCCGCAGAAACTGTTCATGCCCTCAAAATGTGCGCGATAGCCATGCCGATCATCATCATGACGCCTTCGGTCATTGGCGTGTTGCAGGCCGGACAGAGATTTGACCTGACGGTGATGATCCAAACTCCATTCGCCATCGGCCAGTTCGCATTGCCCTACCTGTGCGCGCGGCATGGCATGGATCTGAGCGGCATCATCGGTGTGCTCCTTCTGTCACGGACGGCATCGTTTCTGCTGATGTGCGTAGCTTCTGCGGCCGTGTTTCCCGGGCTGCTGCGCCGGCCTTCGTTTTCGCGAGCCGAGTTCCGGTCACTCCTTGGATTCGGCAGTTGGGTGACAATTGGAACGCTGATTGCGCCCCTGGTGCTCTACGCTGACCGGTTCGTGGTGAGCAGGGTTCTCTCGCTCTCCTATCTAGCCTTTTACTCGATCCCGGCAGACGCGCTGATCCGGCTTATGTTTGTGCCAGCCAGCATTGTGAGCGTCGCGTTTCCGGCTTTCAGCCAATTGCGAGCGCGTGCCGACGGCGATGCGATTCGCGGCCTGGCGTACAAGGCCTCAAGGTCGATTCTCTATCTGATGGTGGTGCCGCTGGGCGCAATGATTCTGTGCGGCCCGCAGCTGATGAACGTGTGGATGGGCACCGCATTTGCGCAGAAGGCTTCCGTGGTACTGCAGATCCTGGCTCTGGGAGCTTTGGCGAACGCAATCGCCCGGATTCCGTTTGGGTTGCTGCAGGCCGTTGGCCGTCCGGATCTTCCCAGCAAACTGCAACTGATTGAACTACCTTTTCAGGTCGTATTGACCTATGTGCTGACGGTGCAATTCGGATTGCGCGGCACGGCGATTGCATGGACACTGCGCATGACGCTTGACATGCTTGCGTTGTTTTTCCTGGCACACCGGGCCGGTATCCTGCTGCTGAGTCGTGCGGGCATGTGGCGGGCCGCGGAAAACAGCGCCATGATCCTAGCCCCGGCGGTATTGATGGCCGTGGCACTCCCCCCGGGACTGGATACGCGAATGCGGCTTGCCGCCGATGCCGGTTGGGTGTTGTGGAGCCTTACGATCATCGCCTTGCGGGGCATGACGGCCCCGGACAGGACTGCATTCTCGCGAATGCTGGCGCGGGCATGACGAGCGTCCTGAGCACCTATGTAAAACGCCCGAGGGACGGATGGGATCCGCTTTGCGGCAGTTCCCGGCTGGTCTCTAACTTATGACCATTTCGCAAAATGCGGACTCCTTCGCGCTGAACGGTGCGACCTCGCAGATACCGGATCGAAGCACCTGGCGAGTAAGGCGGCTCGAGGTCTTTCTCGGCTCCATCCTGCTGGGCCCGGTGGCCGTGGTCTCGATCGCCGGCCGAACGCCTTCGATTTTCTGCGTCGACCTGGTTGCTCTGTTCTGCATCGTCGCCGTGCTTTGGAAACGGCTTCCGGCTGAGGATGTGAAGCGCTCGCTGTTTCACGGAGTATGGTACTGGTACCTGGGCTACCTTTTGCTGGTGTTGCTGACAGTTCCGATGGGAGTCGATCCGTTGCGCAGCATTGTCGGGCTGAAGGTGCGCTTGATGCCGTTTCTGATGTTTTCGGTCATCTCGCTGCTGCTGCGCAACCGGCGCCAGGTGATGCGCTTTATGACAGCCGTCGGGCTGTGCGGGGTGGCAGTGGCCGCAATGACGATCGTGATTTACACGATGGAGATGCACGGATACAAGGGCCCCTTTATGCCGGATCCCGAAGACACGAAGGACATAGCGCAGACAACATTCGGCGTGAGCAACTACATCGGCAGCATTTTGATTCTGACCCTTCCGCTGATCGCCACCTTCAAGCTTTCCGGCGGCGTGAAGACGGCGGCGGTAAGATTCGGTGCATTTGCAATATCACTGGTTGCGCTGCTGCTGACCAACTCACGCGGCTCGGTGATCAGCCTGGTGGCCGGCCTGGTTCTGTGGATGGTGTTCACACTCCTCTTTGTGCCAATGAAGGCCGTCGGTCGCGCTAAACTCCTGCTCTCTCTGGGCGCAATCGTCGCGCTGTCGGTCGTGAGCTGGGAGATGCTCCCGGATATCATCACGTATTCCTTCGCGCAGCGAATGAACGTTCTGCTGGCGGATGTCCAGAGCGGCAACCTGGCGAGTAACCGTGCCAGCGTCTGGCTGCCCGGACTGAGTCATGCGCTGGACTCTCCGGTGATCGGCATCGGTATTGCAAATCAATACGAGGAGATGGCCAAACTGGGGATGGACACCTCATCGCACAACCTCTTTCTTGAAACGATTCTTGAGACAGGACTGGCTGGGCTGGTGCTGCTGACCGGGATGCTGACAGCGTGCTTGATAACCGTTATCCGGTTGTCGCGCACGGGCACCACCGAGGAGACAAGAAGGATCGGTCTAGCACTCCTACTTGGCTTTCTGGCAGGAATCATCAATGTCTGCGCAGAGCCGAGTTTCTGGGGTGCGGAGTACGGATATATTTTCTGGTCGATGGTGGCCGGAGCATACGCCTTGAAGCGGTTCGATATCGATTCCCGGCAAGGTGCCCTCGCATGACCATGACTGCTGATCTGTCGGTCGTGATCGTGACATACAACTCCGCCTCGGACATTGAGCGCTGTCTCGATTCACTTCCAGCCGACAATCAAGAATTGGCTCTCGATATTCTCGTTGTCGACAATGCTTCTTCCGATGCCACCCTCGAGCTGATCCGAGCGCGATATCCCCGTGTGGCACTGACGGCAAACGAAAAGAACACGGGATTTGGGGCGGCCAACAACCAGGCGATGCGGGAATGCAGCTCCGAGCTGATCCTTCTTCTGAATCCAGATACAGAAGTGGCGCCGGGCGCGCTCGAAACGATGATGGAATTTATGAACGCGCACGCGGAATGCGGATGCTGTGGCCCGATGCTGGTGGATGAAAACGGTGTGGAGGCGCCCGCGGTGGCAATGCCCGACGCGCTGGGTCTGATGTTGAACACACTGAAGCTGAAAGGCGCGGAGAATCGCAAGGTTCCAACGGTTCTTTCAGGCGCATGCCTGATGCTGCGCAGCGAATTGCTTGAGCGAGTCGGGTATCTGGATGAGCAGTTCTTCTGGTGCGAGGACGTTGATTATTGCCTGCGGGTGTTGGCTGCCGGATACACGGTGATGAGCTGCAAGCAGGCCGTTGTCCGGCACTTTAGCGGACAAAGTGCGAAGTCAAACCAGAAACTGCACATGTATGCGATGTACTCGAGCAAGGTGCGGTTCGCTTACAAGCACCTGAGCGGATTGAAGAGAGCGGCGACATTCTGCTGGCTGTGCCTTGAGATTGTTCTCCGCTATCTGAAGTGCCAATTTGCGGCCACGGTGTTGAGAGGTGGAGTCGAGGAGGCGGGCAAGGCCGAGGGCCTGCGCGCCGTGCTCTGGCGGCTACCCCTGATTCTGCAACACGACTACGCGAGCGACTACCGCCGATTCTCATGAGAAGAATTGAAGAAGGCCATACCGGTTTTTCCCCTCAGGATGCAACGGTCCTTATGGATCGATTCGAGCCGGCACTTTCAGGGGAAAACAACGAAATCCGACAGCCAGAATGGGGTGGCGTCGATCAGGAGCCGGAGCGCGCCGTGAGGACTACACCGGATCAAAGCGGTCAACAGCCAACCCTGAAGATTTGCTGCTTCGGGAACGCCGCCAGTATTCACACCAGACGCTGGGTAACCTACTTCAGCATCCGCGGATTCGATGTGACGCTGATTTCCGTGACACCGGGCATAGTGCCGGGGGTACACATGCATGTGCTTGGATCCTCGGAACGACCAAGAAAGTGGGATTACCTGAGGTCAACACTCAAGGCACGCCGCATAGTCCGGACGCTCGCACCGGACATCGTCCACGTGCATTACGCGGGTGGCTATGGCGTGATGGGCGCCCTGATTGGATGGCATCCTCTGATTACCACCGTCTGGGGCAGTGAATTGCTGGTGGTTGCACGGCGGTCCTGGCTTCTACGCAAGGTCGTCCAATGGATTCTTCGTTCCGCCGACCTCGTGACGTGTACCGCGCAGATGATGGTGGGCGAAATTGAGCAGTTGGGGATCGATCGAAGCAGGATTGAGATGATTCCATTTGGTGTGGATACAGCGATCTTCCACTCGTGCGAAATACTGAAGCCGGGATTGAACGAGGCCCTGACCGTGGTTTCGACCCGTGCCCTGGAACCTATTTATTGCGTCGAAGTTTTTCTTGATGCGCTGAGCAAGGTTCTGGCCCGGTTCAAGAATGCACGGGCCGTGATTGTAGGGAATGGCATGAAGCGGGAAGCCCTTGAAGCACGCGTCAAGGAGCTTGGGATCGCCGACAGGGTGCGGTTTGAAGGAGCCGTGGCGCCGGAACGAATGTCGGAAATATTGCAGGCAGCAGATATCTACGTTTCCACTTCGCCCACGGACACGAACCATGTTTCGTTGAACGAAGCGATGGCGTGCGGCGCGTTTCCGGTGGTAACCAATATTCCGGCCAATCGCGAGTGGCTGTCGGATGGAGAGACGGGACTGCTGGTAAAGCCGAAAGATTCGGACGATCTGGCGGAGAAGCTGGTCCGCGCTCTTGAAGACCGCGGACTTCGCACAAGCGCGGCTGCGCGCAACCGGGAAACGGTCGAGCTTCGCGCCAGCTTCCAGGGGGGGATGGAAGCCAACGAGCGGCTTTATCGATCGCTGGCGAGCCGGAAGTTCGAGATGAAGGGTCGGCGGACCGCCGAAGAGCAGGCTGTTTCGGTGCCCCATAGGCAGGATCAGCTTTGAGGGAGAGCAATCGTCGGATGAAGGGCAAACCAATGAAAATCTGGCTGGTAACGATAGGGGAGCCGTTACCGCTCGGCATCTCGAAGGACGACCGCCTTCATCGAACCGGTCAGTTTGCCCGCTATTGCGCGTCGAAGGGGCACGAAGTTGTCTGGTGGACTTCGACCTTCGATCATTTCCGCAAGCAGCATCATTTCGAGGGCGACAAAACCATGGCTCACTCGCGCGGGCTGAAGATCATGCTGCTGCGAGGATGCGGGTACGCGCGCAATGTGTCGTTGGGCCGGCTCAGGGACCATCGCCAGCTAGCGGAAAAATTTGCCCGTGCCGCGGAGCAAATGGAAGTGCCAGACGTGATTGTGGCGGCCTTGCCTACGATTGAGCTTTGTTCGGCGTGCGTGGATTTCGGGAAGCGGCACGCAGTTCCGGTGGTGCTCGATGCGCGGGACATGTGGCCAGATATTTTTGCGGAGGCTGTGCCTCGCGTGGCGCAGCCGGCTGCGCGGTTACTGTTGCGTCCACTCTACAAAATGGCTGAACGGGCGTGCTCAGAGGCCACAGCCATCATTGGCATAACGGATGCATTCGTTGATTGGGGCGTCCGGCGGGGAAAGCGCGGGCGGCGAGCATTCGACAGAAGTTTCCCGATCGCGTATGAGGCTACCGAGCCCGCGCCGGAAAAGATTGGCGCTGCGGACCGCTTCTGGGACGAACTGGGGATTTACCGAGACTCGCCAGAGATGGTGGTCTGCTACTTCGGCAATGTGGGGGTGCAGCTCGACCTGGAGCACGCTGTTGAGGGTGCCTGGTCTCTCTACCGCCAAGGAAGCCGGACCAGGCTGGTTCTCTGCGGTTCAGGCGAACGGCTCGAAGAGTACCGGAAAAAATCGGCGGGCTGCCCAAACGTCCTGTTTCCGGGCTGGGTGGATGGAGCACGCATCTGGTCGCTGATGCGCCGCTCGCACGCCGGACTGGATCCACTTCCCTGCCGCTACGATTTTCTGGCCACAATCAACAACAAGGCGGTGGAATACCTGAGTGCGGGATTGCCCGTGATTTCAAGCCCGCAAAGCGGTGTACTGTACGAGCTGCTTAGAACCGAGTCTTGCGGAATGAGTTACGACTCCGGTTCCGCTGAAGGGCTGGTCGCCGTACTGAAGCGACTTGAGACCGATGGTGCAATGAGGACTGCTATGTCCTCCCGCTCCAGTTCTGTATTTGCACTTCGATTTTCTGCAGAGGCTGTTCATGCTGAGATGGAAAACTACCTCGCCGATGTCGTGAGCGATGCCCATCCGTTGAGCAGGTTAATGGGCCAAGATGAGAAAGAACTCCAGCTCTACTGATTACATTGCGTATGCCCTTGATGAGTCTCCGGAAAACAGCGCGGAACTGCCCGATGGCTATTACTTCAAAACCTGGTTGCCGCGAATCCTTGACCCGCTTCCTCCGACCCTTGGACCGAAATCGATCATATGGACGGTGTCACACTTTTGCGGGGTGCTCGGGAATCGTTTCTTCCGAATTGTGTTTGTCTGCAAGGGAAACCGCATCGTCCATCGCTCCTGCGTTTTTCCGGCGCATTTTAGGTGGTCGTTTATGAAGGTAAACGATTTGCAGATCGGCGCCACCTGGACCGACCCTGCCCAGCGTTGCAAAGGACTGGCTTCGGCCACGCTGGCCCACATCACATCCACGATGGCAGAGCCGGGACGCCGCTTCTGGTACATCAGCAGAGAGCAGAACGCGGCATCGCGCCACGCCTGCGAGTACGTCGGCTTCAAGCTGGTCGCCCACCTGGAACGACACTCCATTCTCGAGATTCCGTTAACGAGTTGGTTGGTGGTGACGAAGGGCCAACCGGAAGAAACGGCGAGAGGACGGACAACCGCGTTAACAAATAAGTACCACTGGCCGTCCAGCAGTTCCTACGTGGCTCGCCGAAATCACCAATAACGGCTGACTGACACATTGTCGATGGAGACTTTCCCGCCGGGCATCCAACCCCGAGGCGCGACCCCTTGGACACGGCCTCCGGGAACAAGAGTCAACCCGGCAATAGCGGAATGCACTTCGAAGACCAGAACGACTCAATCAAGCCGGGACGCAGGACGGTCAGTAGACTCGAGCGAATTGCTCAAACCAAAAGCGGAGCAGACACATGACCACTCTTCAAAACCTTACTGCAGTGCCTTTCTTCAACTACCCAAGCGTCTTCAAGCAAGAGCAGGACGAGATGCTGCGGGTCTTTTCGGACGTTGGGAACCGCGGAGCATTCATTCTGCAGAGAGATCTGGAGGAGTTTGAACACAGTCTCGCCGCGTTTCTGGGAGCCCGCCATTCGCTGGGCGTGGGCAATGCCACTGACGGGTTGCACTTTGCCGTCCGCGCGGCCGGCATCGGACAGGGCGATGAAGTGATTGTGAGTTCGCACACGATGATCGCAACGGCAGCGGCAGTGCATTTCGCCGGGGCTGTGCCCGTCCCAGTGGAGTGCGGTCCCGATCATCTGATCGACCCCGCGGCAGTGGAAGCGGCCGTGAACTCAAAAACCCGCGCCATTATGCCGACCCAGTTGAACGGGCGAACCTGCGACATGACTGCAATTCAATCGATTGCCGATAAGCACGGGCTGCTGATTATCGAAGATGCCGCGCAAGCGCTCGGATCGAAATTCAAAGGCCAGTGTGCCGGCACATTCGGCATTGCCTCGGCCATCAGCTTTTACCCCGCCAAGGTTCTCGGCTGCCTGGGCGATGGCGGCGCGGTGGTAACCAACGATGATTCGATCTTCGAAAAGATTTACCAAATGCGCGACCACGGACGGAGCACAGGCGGGGAAATTGTTTCCTGGGGCCTGAATTCGCGGCTCGACAACCTGCAGGCTGCGTTTCTCGACTTCCAGATGAAGAAGTACGACGACGTCATGCTGCGTCGACGTCACCTGGCTACTGTTTATACCGAGCGCCTGAGTGATGTTGCGGAGTTGGTGTTGCCGCCGCCTCCGTTCGCCGATGCCGACCACTTCGACATCTACCAGAACTATGAGATCGAGGCGGAACGGCGCGATGAACTCAAAGCTTATCTGAAGGAGAACGGCGTTGGCACCCTGATTCAATGGGGCGGCCAAGCGGTCCACCAACTGAAGGCTCTCGGATTCAGCCAGAATCTACCGTACACGGACAGATTGTTCACGCGGATTCTGATGCTGCCCATGAACATGTCCTTATCCGATGACGATGTGCGCTACGTATGCGCCAACATCCGTGCATTTTTTGGATACTCCGCATGAGCGCCAAAGTTATGATCGACACACGAGCCCTTGCAAAGAAGATTCGGATCCACGCGCTCCGGATGACGAGCAGAGGCGGCGGATCGCACGTTGGCGCGATTTACTCCTGCGCCGATATCCTTGCCGTTCTTTACGGAGGCATCCTGAATGTCGATTCAGCCTTTCCTGAGAAGGCGGACCGCGATCGCTTTGTCTTGAGCAAGGGACACGCGGGCGGCGGACTCTATGCCGCACTCGCCGAGCGCGGCTTCTTTCCAACCGAGGAACTTTTGACGCATTACCAGGACGGATCGCGGCTATGCGGTCACGTATCCCATGAGCTTCCGGGGATTGAGGTTTCTACGGGTGCGCTGGGGCATGGTTTGCCGATCGCCGCGGGGATGGCTTACGCGGGAATTCTGCAGGGCGCGGGTCACCGCATTTTCGCCCTGCTGAGCGATGGAGAATGCGACGAAGGGTCGACGTGGGAAGCGGTTCTGTTCGCGGCGCAGAGGAAGCTGGAAAATCTTGTTGTCATTGTCGACTACAACCGGATCCAGGGAATTGCGCCGATTGCAGACGTCATCGAGCTCGAACCTTTCGCTGACAAATGGAGATCGTTCGGTTGGGCAGTTCGCGAAGTGGATGGTCACGATCACGCGAGTCTTGGGGACACGCTCGGGGCCGTTCCGTTTGAATCGGACAAGCCTTCATGTCTGATTGCGCGCACGACAAAGGGCAAGGGAGTGAGCTTCATGGAAGACAGCGTGCTTTGGCACTACCGGATTCCGCGTGGCGAAGAGTTTGAAGCCGCACTGATTGAATTGGAGGGCCGCCCGTGAGAGACAGCTTTGTAGGCGTGTTAACGGAGCAGGCTGCGGAGCATCCGGAGCTTCTGCTGCTGACCGGGGATCTTGGCTTTGGCGTGTTGAACGACTTTATTGCTCGTTTTCCAAGGCAATTTCTCAACATGGGAGTAGCGGAACAGAATATGACGGGCGTGGCTGCCGGGCTGGCTCTGGAAGGACACACGGTCTTCACCTATTCAATCGGCAACTTCCCGACGCTTCGCTGCCTTGAGCAGATTCGCAACGATGTCTGCTACCACAATGCAAATGTGAAGGTGGTCTGCGTTGGAGGGGGCATGAGCTACGGCCCGGTGGGCATGTCGCATCATGCAACAGAAGACCTAGCCATTCTTCGCTCGCTCTCCGGGATCGAAGTCTTCTCGCCAGGCGACCTGTGGGAAGCCGCAGAGGCGACGCGCTACCTACTTGCGAAAGAGGGCCCAGCCTATCTACGACTGGACAAGTCGGCCGCTCGATCGACTGTAAGGAGTGGTGAAAAGTTTCGGCCGGGCAAGATTCGCGTCGTCCGCGACGGAGATGACGTGACGCTTGCCGCAACCGGCGGGATTCTCGGCGAGGCTCTCACCGCGGCCGAGACGTTGACCAGCCAGGGTATAAGCTGCCGAGTTTTGAGTGTGCATACGATCAAGCCGCTTGATATCGAAACGCTGTCTGCCGCGGCAAACGAGACGGGCGGAATCATCACAATTGAAGAACACAACGTAGATGCCGGCCTTGGCGGTGCGGTTGCCGAGGCACTTTTGGAAGCAGGCGTAATTCCCGGATTCTTTGCCAGGATGGGACTGCGCAATACGTTTTCATCGGTGGTCGGAAGTCAGACTTTTCTCCGCAAGGTCTATGGGCTCGATGCGGCGGCAATCGCCGACACAGTGTCGGCAAAACTCCGAATTAACGCGAAGGTACACGCATGATGTTGAAACGTGCTTTCGATATTGTGGCTTCAGGGCTTGGCCTGCTTGCATTCTCGCCGATTTTGCTTGGCGTCATGCTCGCCATCTGGCTGCAGGACAAGCAGTCACCGTTTTACATTGCTCCACGCGCGGCCCGCGGCGGCGGCTCATTTCATATGGTCAAGTTTCGATCCATGGTTGTGAACGCGGACAAACTCGGCGGCTCATCGACGGCAATCACCGACCGCCGCATCACGCCCGTTGGCCAATTTGTGCGCGCCTACAAGATTGATGAATTGATTCAACTTTGGAACGTCTTCAAGGGTGATATGAGCCTGGTGGGACCGCGACCACAGGTGCTGAGCGATGCCGCGCTCTACACAGACGTTGAAAAACGAATGCTCTCCGTTCGTCCGGGGATCACGGATCCGGCTTCAATTGTCTTTTCTGACGAAGGCAAGATCCTTGAAGGTAGTTCGAATCCCGACCATCTTTACGATCAGATTATCCGGCCGTGGAAGAGCCGGCTTGCGTTGGCCTACATTGATCACGGCAACGTCTGGATCGATTTAGAGATGATCGCGCTGACGGTCGTTGCGATTTTATCCAAGCCCACCGCTTTACGAGCATTGGGTAAGCTTTTGCGCCGATGGAATCTTGATCCCCTGGTGATACGCATGGCGGAGCGCCAGGTGCCCCTGATGCCCTATCCCCCACCGGGCGCCGAAGCAATCGCTCACTCCTCATAAAAGCACAGCTTCAGCCAGCTGAAACCGCAGCCCGCAAGCAAATCGCAGAAGAAATTCACGCACGAACGCAAAGAGCGAAATGGCGCCCGGCCGCTGCGCTCCCGCGCTTGAAGGACAGGTAAACGAAGATGCCAAAATTGCAAAACATCAAGGATGAACTTGGAGGGTGGCGCAGACCCATCATGTGGGCACTCCAGGTGAGTGTGTTTGCGTTCTCCGGAGTCGCGGGATTCCTGTTGCGTTTCGACTTTACTCTGCCCGCGGAATACCTCCGCTATCTTTACGTGGCGCTACCCATATGGGTATTCGTCAAAATCGCGGCGTTCCGCGTGTTGAAACTGGATCGCGGGCTGTGGCGCTATGTTTCGGTTCCGGACGTTCATAGGGTTGTTCTCGGCAACCTGATTGCGTCCGTTGTAAGCTGCGCCTTTATCCTGCTCATGGCTCCCGCCGGATTTCCGCGGTCGATCTTCGCCCTCGATCTCATGGTGAGCGTGATGACGACATTCGCCCTTCGGTTGACGGTGCGCATTGTGCAGGAACGTGCTGCGATTGGATGGGGCAATCGATATTCAGGCAGGAACACGCTTATCTACGGCGCCGGCGATGCGGGGATAACGTTGTTGAAGGAGATTCGCAACAATCCAAAACTCGCCTATCGCGTGATCGGCTTTGTGGATGACAACCCCGGCAAGAAGGAGCGGCGGGTGGCCGGTATTCCCGTGCTCGGGGACGGAGAGTTGGTTGGATCGTTAGTAAAGAAACACGCGGTTGAGACCATTCTCATTGCCATTCCGTCAGCAACCGGCGCGCAGATGACGAGTATCCTGGGGCTCTGCCACGCCGCGGGCGCTGAATGCAAGACGGTGCCCGGACTGGGCGAGATGATTGATGGCCGTGGACTGGCCGGGCAGATACGCGAAGTTGCGGTAGAGGACCTGCTGGGACGAGTGCCCGTGTGCCTGGAAGAGAACCAGATTCGCAGAACGATCGCAAACAAGATGGTGATGGTGACCGGCGCGGCAGGCTCAATCGGGTCGGAGTTGTGCAGGCAGATTGCGCGCTTTCAACCGGCGGGCATTGTCGGCTTCGACAATGCGGAGTCGCCGCTGTTTGAAATCGAACAGGAGATGCGGACCGCATTCCCGAGAATCCCTTTCTATCCGGAGATCGGGAGTATCCAGAATCGGGCCAGGGTGGACGAAGTACTTTGCCTCCATCGGCCGCTGGTTGTTTATCACGCGGCAGCCTTCAAGCATGTGCCGATGATGGAAGCGCATGTATTTGAAGCGATCGAGAACAATGTTTTTGGAACATTCAACGTGGCAGATGCCGCGGCGGAGCATGGCGTTGAAGACCTCGTCATGATCTCCTCGGACAAGGCTGTTCGCCCAACCAACGTGATGGGAACCACCAAGCGCATCGCGGAACTACTGCTGCTGACGCTGCAGAACGGCCGGACCAAGTATGTCGCTGTTCGATTCGGAAACGTGCTTGGATCGAATGGAAGCGTCATCCCAATCTTCAAGAAACAGATCGCAGCCGGCGGCCCAGTGACGGTCACGCACCCGGAGATGCGCCGTTTCTTCATGACTATTCCGGAAGCCTGCCAACTTGTATTGCAAGCGGCTGCTATCGGAAAAGGCGGCCAGATCTGCGTTCTCGATATGGGCCAGCCGGTAAAGATTGTCGATCTGGCGAGGAACCTGATTCTGCTTTCCGGGCTTAGACCGGATGAGGATATCAGGATTGAGTTCTCAGGAACGCGGCCTGGCGAAAAACTCTACGAAGAGCTGAGCACGCTCCTCGAAGACACAATTCCCACAGTTCACGAAAAAGTTCGAATCTTTGTGGGCAACGGGATGCCGGAAGACGACATGCTCACCTGGCTTGAGACGCTGCGCAACATTTGCGATACCCGCGATACGGGACGCCTTGTCCTGGCGCTTAAGGAGATTGTGCCAGACTACAGCCCGAGCACCGATCTGCTTAAGCGAATCATTCGATGCCAGGATGAGCAGCCGAACCGTCCAGCCGTTGATCTAGTTGATTGACCGCGAGTCTGGCTGGAAGCACGGCCCATACCGTGAGGGATGGTAGCCTTCTGGAAGTACTTTTCGAGAAAGCAACAATAAATCCATGCGATGGAAGTCTCCCCTGCTCATACGTGCGTCCATTCTGTTGTTGCTGCTGATTCCAGGGGGTGCTTCCCCTTTAGCGGCGCAGGAACGCGCATCGGCGAAGGCACTCGCTGCAGAAGGGACCGACGCTGCACTGGAGTGCCGGGCTCCGATTGCGGAATCGGCCTATATACCAGTCGATAGCTGGGTCTATCCGGCAATGATGCGGCTCTACGGCATGGGCTATGCCAGCAAGATTTACTTGGGGCTGCGGCCATGGACACGCGCCAGCATGAGGCACATGCTGGAAGATACCGCCGACCAGATCAAGGACGCAGATCTTTACGGAGACCCAGCGGCGGGTGAAGCGCAGGAGATCTATGCTGCACTTCGTCGAGAGTTGCGGTTGGACGGAGATGGATCCTGCCAAAGCGTGAAGGCCGAAGCGGGCATTGAATCCAGTTACTCTGTGTTGCGCGCCATCAGCGGCACACCCCTCCACGACAGTTTCCACCTTGGCTCAACGATCATAAACGATTATGGCCGGCCGTTCGAAAACGGCTTCAGCAATTACTCCGGGATCAGCGGACACGCCTCGGCTGGGCCCTTTCTGGTGTACGCACGCGGCGAATTCCAGGGTGCGCAGGCGGCAGCGGGCTATTCCACGGCACTGGCTGGCACACTGTCCGACATTGACACTGTGCCTTTTCTGAATCCTGTAACCGGCCTTCCTTATGGGCAGGAATCGGTCCCGCTAGGTCCCATTTCCATGGTCACGCAGGGACGCTTTCTCGAGGCCTATGCTACGGTCCGATTGTTTGACCACCTCGTCTCCTTCGGTAAGCAGGATGACTGGCTGGGACCGGCTGCAGGCGGTGGCATGGCCTACTCAAACAACGCCGAGAATATTTATTCCTTCCGGATCAATCGAATCGAGCCCCTCAACATTCCGTTTCTCTCAAGATTCACCGGCCCATTCCGTTACGATTTTCTCGTGGGCAAACTCCGCGGCCATACATATGAGCCGAATCCGACATACGTCGCGAACCCCTCGCCGAATGTGCATAACGTGCTAAGCCCAGGTGATCCCTGGGTACACGTGGAGAAATTCAGCTTCAAGCCAACCCAAGATCTGGAATTCGGTTGGGAACGCACCGTGATTTGGGGCGGCAAGGGGCATGGGCCCATAACACTCCACTCTTTTTTGAATAGTTTTCTGAATACGAGCTCCACTTATGACGCTGTGAAATATACACGAAACGATCCCGGCGCGCGATTCGGAGCGTTCGACTTCACTTACCGGCTTCCCTTCCCGCGCAATTGGCTGACCCTCTACACGGACTCTGAAGCGCACGATGCGCCGAGTCCGATTGCGAAACCATTCCATGGTTGCTTTCGGCCCGGGAAGG
>Ga0224557_1000143_pt1 | contig 81687 bp, 67 predicted proteins | sample 714S31014metaG_FD_180677 | JGI IMG/M metagenome (GOLD analysis project Ga0224557, IMG submission 180677) | Peat soil microbial communities from Stordalen Mire, Sweden - 717 S3 10-14 | ecosystem: Environmental > Terrestrial > Soil > Wetlands > Peat | place: Sweden: Norrbotten County, Stordalen...
TGGTCGACCTCCGCGGCCTGATGTTCGAGGTCGGTGCGGCCATCATGCAGGTGGGCCGGGCCGGCAGCGAGCAGCAGATCAAGGCGGTGGGCGAGATCCTCACCGACACCAGGCGCAAGATCTACCTGGTGCTGGCCGACGGCGCCTCGGCGGCCGGCGGCGGGACGGCGGAGGACCCGGAGGCCCGCCCGGGATCGTGACCGGGGGTGCCGGTCAGGCGCCTTCGTAGTCGAACCCGAGGTCGGGCGCCGTCAACAGGGCACGGAAGGGGATGCCCTCGGCAGCAGCCAGCGCACCGGCCGTTCCGCCCCGGTCCACGATGGCCACCAGCAGGACGGGGACGGCGCCGGCCTCGACCACCGCGTGGGCAGCCTCGAGGAGCGAGGTCCCCCGGGTGACGGTGTCCTCGGTCACCACCACCCGGTCACCGGGGTCGAGCGCACCGGCGATGCGCCCACCCCCGCCGTGGTCCTTGGCCTCCTTGCGGACGCTGAACGCCTTCAGCATGCGCCCCGATGCTGCCGCCACCCCGGCGGTGACGAAGGCCACCGGGTCGGCCCCCATGGTCAGGCCGCCGATGGCGGTGGCATCGTCGGGGATGACCGAGAGCACCCCGTTGGCCACCAGCAGCATGGCCTCGGGCCGGCACACCGTCTGCTTCGAGTCGATGAACCAGCTGCTGGTGCGCCCCGACTTGAGCACGAAGTCGCCGCGCCTGACCGAATGCTCCAGCAGATGGGTGCGGAGGAGCTCGAATTCGGTCGGGGGGAGTGAGCCGCTCATCGCTCCTGGTCCGGCCCACCGTCGGTGCCGGGCCAGAAGCCTGGGCCGACCAACTCCACGCCGGGTTCGCCCTCCTCCACCCGGCCGACGATCACCGGGGCCAGGCCCGCTGTCCCCAGGGCCTCGAGTGCGTCACCGGCACTGGCCGCGCCGACCACCAGGACCATGCCCAACCCCAGGTTGAACACCCGGGCCATCTCCTCGTCGGACACGCGGCCCAGGCGCCGGATCTCCCCGAAGAGGGCGGGGACCTCCCACGAACCGCGCTCGAGGACCGCCCGCGTGCCGTCGGGCAGGGCACGGGGGATGTTGCCCTCGAACCCGCCCCCGGTGATGTGGGCGGCGGCGTGGACCTCGGCGGCGGCAATGGCGGCGCGCACCGCCGGGGTGTAGATCACCGACGGCCGGATCAGCTCGTCGGCCAGCGTGGTCGTCGCACCCGGCCAGGCCGGGCCGTCGAACGGGAGGCCTGCCCGCTCGAGCAGCACGTGGCGGGCGAGGGTGTAGCCGTTGGACCGCAGTCCGGGCGAGGGCAGGCCGATCAGCACATCGCCGGCACCCACCCGGGAGGACCCGAGGATCCCGTCGCGCTCGACTACCCCGACCGCGAACCCCACCAGGTCGAACTCGCCCGGCTTCATGATCCCCGCGTGCTCGGCCATCTCGCCGCCGAGCAGGGTGGCACCCACCCGGCGGCACCCTTCGGCCACGCCCGACACCAGCTCGGCCATCTGGGACGGCTCCACGCTCCCGGTCGAGATGTAGTCCAGGACGAACAGCGGTTCGGCACCCTGGCAGACCAGGTCGTCCACGCACATGGCCACCAGGTCGATGCCGATGGTGTCGAGCCGACCGAGGACCTGGGCCACCGCCGCCTTCGTGCCCACCCCGTCGGTGGAGGCCACCAGCACCGGTTGCCGGTAGCGGTCGGCACCAAACGCGAACAGTCCGCCAAAATCGCCCAACCCGCCGAGCACCTCGGGGCGCAGGGTGGACGCCACCATGGGGCGGATCAGGTCGACCGCCCGCTCGCCGGCATCGATGTCGACGCCGGCCGACGCGTAGGTGACCGGGTCGGAGGGGGAAGCGGGATCGGGGGGAGGGGGTGGTGCGTCCGAACCCAGCCCGGTCACCCCTGGGCCCCGCGAGAGGCGCCGCTCAGCGCGGGCCGGGCGGCGATGTCGACGACGACGGGCACCGGCACCGGGTAGCTCCCGGTGAGGCAGGCGTCGCAAAACCCGGCACCGGGGGCATCGATGGCCCGCACCAGGTGCTCGAGGGTCAGGTACTCCAGCGAGTCGACATTGAGGAACTCGACGATCTCCTCGAGGGTCTTGATCGACGCCAGCAGCTCGGTGCGGTCGGGGGTGTCGATGCCGTAGTAGCAGGGCCACTTGAACGGCGGCGAGGAGATGCGCAGATGCACCTCGGTGGCCCCGGCCTCCCGCAGCATGACCACCATGGCCCGGGTGGTCGTGCCCCGGACGATCGAGTCGTCGACCACGATGACCCGCTTGCCGGCGATGTTCTCCCGCAGGGGGTTGAGCTTCCGGCGCACCCCGTTGGCCCGCTCGGCCTGGGTCGGGGCGATGAAGGTGCGCCCGATGTACCGGTTCTTCACCAGACCCTGGCCGTAGGGGATCCCCGAGGCCACCGCATAGCCCTCGGCGGCCGGCACGCCCGAGTCGGGGACGCCCATCACCAGGTCGCCGGCGATCGGCGCCTGGGTGGCCAGCAGCTGGCCCATTCTCCGGCGGGCGCCGTGCACCTCGTTCCCGTAGAGGGTCGTGTCGGGCCGGGCGAAGTAGACGAACTCGAAGATGCAGAGCTTGGGGTCGAGGCGCTCCACCGGGAAGGGACGCTCGGAGCGCACCTCCTTGCCGTCGATCACCACCATCTCGCCGGGCTCGAGCTCACGGATGAAGGTGGCGCCGATCACGTCGAGCGCCGGCGACTCCGAGGCCAGGACCCAGCCCATCTCGAACTCGTCGGTGGCCTCGAGCCGGCCCAGACACAACGGGCGGAAGCCGTTGGGGTCGCGGACGCCGATCAGCCGGTCGGCGTCGAGGAGCACGAAGGAGAACGCCCCTTCCACCGCGGGCAGCACCGAGAGCAGCGCTCGCTCCAGGTCGTCGACGTGCTCGGCACGGGTCCGTTCGGGGAGGTCGGGAGGGAAAGCCTGGCCCAGCAGCTCGGCCACCAGGTCGCTGTCCGAGGAGACCAGCCCGGGGAGCATGCCGGCCGACTCACCCAGCTCCGCGGTGTTGGTCAGGTTCCCGTTGTGGCCCAGCGCGAACCCGGCCCGCCCCACGCCGCGGAAGACCGGCTGGGCATGGATCCAGTCGCTGGAGCCGGCCGTCGAGTACCGGGTGTGGCCGATGGCCAGGTGGCCCCGGAGGCCGGAGAGCTTGCGCTCGTCGAACACCGTGGTGACCAGGCCCATGTCCTTCATCACCGTGATGGCGTCGCCGTCGCTGACGGCCATGCCGGCCGACTCCTGGCCCCGGTGCTGGAGGGCATAGAGGCCATCGAAGACCAGATGTGCGACCGATCGCCCCGGGGCATAGACCCCGAAGACTCCGCACGCTTCCTTGGCCTCCATCATCCGTTGGTCACCGCACACACCGGGGGTCGTCGGGCTTGTCGGCGCGGACGAGCCTGCAAGGACCCGGACCGCTCACTGCCATCCTAGTGCCGACGGCCGAATGTCCGTCGAGCCCGGGTGCGGAGCACATGCCCGGGGCGCCCGATAGCGTCACCGGCGATGATCGACCTCCACACCCACTCCTCCGTGTCGGACGGCACCGACCCCCCCGAGCGCATCGTGGAGCTGGCCGCCGAGGCCGGGTGCAGTGCGGTGGCCCTCACCGACCACGACTCCCTGGCCGGGACCGGTGAGGCCCGCGACCGGGCCGAACAGCTCGGGATCAGGTTCGTCCCCGGTTGCGAGATCTCGTGCCACCCGGTGGCGGTCGGCGGCGTGCACGTGCTCGTCTACTTCGTGGAGGACGACGGCGGCCCGCTCGTCGAGGAGCTGGGCCGCCTGCGGAACGACCGCCACGAGCGCAACCTCGCGCTCGCCGAGCGGCTGGCCGCCCTCGGCGTGCCGGTCACCTACGACATGGCGGTGGCCGAGGCCGGCACCGAGTCGGGCGTCGGACGGCCGCACTTCGCCGCCGCCATGGTGGCCGTCGGCGCCGCCGCATCGGTCGAGGACGCATTCGACCGCTACCTGGCCAACGGCGGCCCCGCCTACGTCCCCAAGGCGCGCCTTTCCGGTCCGGATGTCGCCCGGCTGGCCCGGGCATCGGGAGGCGTGGCGGTCCTCGCCCACCCCTACAGCACGGGGCTCGAGGGGCCCGAACTGGCCCGACTGGTCGGCGAGCTGGCCGGGGCCGGGTTCGCCGGCATCGAGGCCACCTACGGCCGCTACTCCCCCCGCCAGCGCCAGGAGCTGGGCAACCTGGCCCGGCGATTCGACCTGGTGGCGACGGGCGGCTCGGACTACCACGGGACCATCAAGCCCGACCTCCGGGTGGGTACCGGCCAGGGAGACCTCAAAGTGCCCGACAGCGTGCTGGCCGAGCTCGAGGCCCGCCGGCCCGGCGGCTGACCCGGTCGGACCGCGGCTGCGGTCGGGGGGTCGACGCTGGTGTCAGAGGGTCGACGCGGGAGCCAGCCCGTCGAGGAGCGACGGGAGCCGGCTGCGCCACGACTCGGTGGCCTCGGCCACGCCCAGGTCGACCAGGCCGTCGACGACGATCCGGTCCCCTCCGGTGGTGCCGAGCACTCGGAACCCGACACCGGCCTCGGCGGCGCGGGAGACCAGCTCGGTCCGCTCGGTGGTGCACACCACCACGCGGGACGGTGCCTCGGTGAAGAGCTCGTGGTGGTCGCCGATCCCGCTGACCTGCAGGCCGACGCCCGAGCGCACCGAAAGCTCGGCCAAGGTCACCCCGAGGCCTCCTCCCGACACGTCGTGGATGCCGTCCACCAGGCCGCCTCCACCGGCCACGGCTTCGGCGACCAGCGCGGCCACGAACCCGACCAGGCGCCCGTGGCCGTCGAGGTCCAGCGGCGACAGTGTCCCGTTTCGGTGGCCGCGGCACTCGGTCGCCCAGCGCGACCCTCCGAGCGAGGGCGGGTGCCGGCGACTGCCCGAGGCGCCCACGCCGGCATCGAGCAGCACCAGCGCGCCACCGTCGACCAGGGTGACCCCGGGAGGACGGGCGGCCAGTACCTCGATCAGCCCGAGGGCGCCGATGACCGGGGTCGGATCGATGTCGACACCGAAACTCTCGTTGTAGAGGCTGACGTTCCCCCCGATGACCGGGAGGCCCAGGGCCAGGCAGGCCTCGCTCATGCCGTCGATGGCCTCGGACAGCTGCCACATCACCTCGGGGTGCTCGGGGTTTCCGAAGTTGAGGCAGTTGACCACCGCCTTGGGGGTGGCCCCGGCGCAGGCGATGTTGAGTGCGGCCTCGGCCACCGTGGCCGCCGTGCCGGCGCGCGGATCGATGGCGCACCAGGTCGGGTTGGAGTCGGTGGTGAGGGCCAGGCCCCGCTCCGAGGGGGGCAGACCCGGCGCAGCCAGGCGGAGGACGGCGGCATCCCCTCCCGGCCCTTCGGCCGTGTTGAGGAAGAGCTGGTGGTCGTACTGCCGGTAGACCCACGAGGGATCCGACAGCAGCGCCAGGACGTCCTGGCCACAGTCGACAGGCGCCCGAAGCGCGCCGGGGTCGTCCGCGGCACGGGCCTCGTGGTCGGCCGGCCGGGCCATCGGCCGGTGGTAGAGGGGCGCCTCCTCGCTGAGGGCCGCTGCCGGCACGTCGCCCAGCACGTCCCCGTCGAAGCCGTCCAGGATCCGGAGTCGCCCCGGGCCGTCGGCCGGGGGCTCGGTCACCTTGCCCACCACCGCCGAGCGCACCTCCCACCGGCGGCACACTTCTTCGACCCGGGCCAGGTCCCCGGGGGTGACGATGGCCAGCATCCGCTCCTGGCTCTCGGAGGTCATCACCTCGTAGTCGACCATCCCCGGCTCGCGCCGGGGCACTGCCGACACGTCGACGTCCATCCCCACGCCGCCCCGGGCGGCGGTCTCCGAGGTGGCGCACACCAGGCCGGCACCGCCCAGGTCCTGGATGCCCACGACCAGCTTGGCGTCGAGCAGCTCCAGGCAGGCCTCGATGAGCCGCTTCTCCTCGTAGGGGTCGCCGACCTGGACACTGGGCCGCTTGGCCGCCTCCTCCTCTGCGCTCTCCCCCCCGAACCCGGCGGACGCCAGCACGCTGACCCCGCCGATCCCGTCCCGGCCGGTGGAGGAGCCGAGCAGCACCGCCAGGTTCCCTGCTCCCGACGCCTGGCCGAGCACCAGGCGCTCGGTGGGCAGCACCCCCATGCACAACACGTTGACGAGCGGGTTCTGGGCGTAACAGGAGTTGAAGGTGAGCTCGCCCCCCACCGTGGGCACGCCCACCGAGTTCCCGTACCCGGAGATGCCGGACACCACCCCTTCGATCAGCCACTGCTGGCGGACGTCACGCGGATCGCCGAAGAACAACGGGTCCATCACCGCGATGGGCCGGGCCCCCATGGTGAAGATGTCCCGCAGGATCCCCCCCACCCCGGTGGCCGCGCCCTGGTAGGGCTCGATGGCCGAGGGGTGGTTGTGGCTCTCGATGCGGATGGCCACCGCGATCCCGTCACCGGCATCGATGACCCCGGCATTTTCGCCGGGCCCGACCAGCACGTGGGGGCCCTCGGTGGGCAGGCGCTTGAGGTGGACCCGCGACGACTTGTACGAGCAGTGCTCGCTCCACATGACCGCGAACAGGGCAAGCTCGAGGTGGTTGGGGGGGCGGCCGAGGATGGCCTCGACCTCGTCGCGCTCGCCATCGGTGAGGCCCAACGCCCGATGGAGCGGCTCGCCCCCCTCGCCCGTTCCGCCGTGGCCTTGTCCTCCACGTTCATCCATCGCGCCGAGCGTACCTGCGTTGCGTACGCGCCTCGTATGGCCTGCGGCCACGTCCGGGGATCGACCTCCCGGCATGGAGGGGATGGCCCGGTCCGACCCGGTGACCTCTCCGTGTCGGCCGATGCGGCCTGTGCTTGAATCGCCTTCGGCGGAGGAAGTCGAATCTGACGTGCAGGTTTGCTGTCCGCGGGAGGTTCGACATGAGGGGCGGAAGACCCGGCGACAGGCGCATCGGCCCGGCCCTGGTGGGGGTGATCGTGGCCGCGGTCGTCGGCTGCGCCCCCCTGCTGCTCGTCCCCACCACCTCCGCCGCGGCCTCGGCGGGCGTGGTGGCCGGCCAGCCTGTCGCCTTCGGGACCGCCGGAAGCTACGGATCGGCCCCCGCCGGCGGGCTGGTCGCACCAGTGGTAGCCATGACGGCCACGCCGAGCGGCCACGGCTACTGGATGGCGGCTGCAGACGGGGGGGTCTTCGCCTTCGGAGACGCGTCGTTCTTCGGTTCGACCGGAGCGCAGCGCCTCAACCGCCCGGTGGTGGGGATGGCGGCCACGCCGAGCGGAACGGGCTGCTGGCTGGTGGCCTCCGACGGGGGGGTCTTCGCCTTCGGAGACGCGTCGTTCTTCGGTTCGACCGGAGCGCAGCGCCTCAACCGCCCGGTGGTGGGGATGGCGGCCACGCCGAGCGGAACGGGCTACTGGCTGGTGGCCTCCGACGGGGGGGTCTTCGCCTTCGGAGATGCCCCGTTCCTGGGGTCGATGGGCGGCCAGCCCCTCAACCGCCCGGTGGTGGGGATGGCGGCCACGCCGAGCGGAACGGGCTACTGGCTGGCGGCCTCCGACGGCGGGATCTTCAACTTCGGAGATGCCCCGTTCCTGGGGTCGATGGGCGGCCAGCCGATCGCCGACCCGATCGGCGCCATCGTGGCCACCCCGGACGGGCAGGGGCTGTGGCTGCTGCCCGTGCCGCCGGGCCCGGTCCGAGGGCCGAACCTTGCCGGCGTCGTCATCTCCAACCTGTCGGACATTCCCGGCAACGTCTACCCGAAGGGCACCAAGGTGGCGGCCCTGACCTTCGACGACGGGCCCTCACCGGTGTACACCACCCAGATCCTGCAGGTGCTGACCGCGGCGGACGTCCCGGCCACCTTCCAGATCATCGGCGAGCTGGGCGCGGCCTGGCCGAACCTCCTCGCCCAGGAGGCCGCCGACGGGATGACCCTGACCAACCACACCTGGACCCACACCGATCTGACCCGACTGAGTCCCGCCGGATGGCCCGGTGAGGTGGACAGGACCACCAACCTGATCACCTCGGTAACCGGACAGCCGGTGAAGTGCCTTCGACCGCCATACGGCGACACCGACGCGTCGGTCCTCTCCCAGCTCGCCCGGCGCTCATTGGGCGAACTCATGTGGGATGTCGACCCTTCCGACTACCTGCGGCCGGGCACCGCGGTGATCGTGAACCGGGTGCTCTCCGCCCTCCACCCCGGGGCGATCATCGTCCTGCACGATGGTGGTGGCGACCGATCCCAGACGGTGGCAGCCCTTCCGGCGATCATCGGCGGGATCCGAGCGGCCGGGTACACACTGGTATCCGTGTGCAACTGATCGGGATCGTCAGGGCAGCCCAGGCGAATGGCCGGCCCTCGGATCGGATGGGGCTGGCGAATGGACCGCCACCAGGGGCCTGGCCGCGGACAAAAGGCGCCTCCTGCTTTTCAGACGAGTCCGGGCCGGATCGATCCCTGATGATCCAAATCGGCGCGGGGAGATCGGTGCGTGCAGGGCAACCGGGAGAAACTATTTGCCCCATATGGAGAACTCTGGGATGCTCTCCCCATGGCTTCTCCTACTCCGACGAAATCGCGTAAAAAAACCTCCATGTCCGACGCCCACAAAGCGGCATTGGCCAAGGGTCGCGAGGAAGGGCGCATCGTGCGCCAGTACCTCGAGGCCCTCGAGTCGACCAAGCCCCGCCGGGGCCGCAAGCGGACACCGGACTCGATCCGCCGTCGCCTGACCGCCATCGAGGCCGCCCTGCCCACGGCCGATCCGCTCTCGCGCCTGCACCTGGTCGAGGAGAAGCAGCGGCTCGAGGCCGAGCTGTCCCATAGTGGGGACACAGTGGACCTGGCCGCCCTGGAGAAGAGCTTCGTGAAGGTGGCCCGCCTCTACGGCGAGCGCAAGGGAATCTCCTACTCGGCCTGGCGGACCGTGGGCGTCAGCGCCTCCGTGCTGCAGCAGGCGAAGATCCCCCGCACCCGAAGCTGAGCCCACCGGGGCCGGCGTCGGCCGGGAACACCCCGGCCCCGGTCGCCCCGCACCCCTTCCCCCGGACCCCCGTCAGGCAGGTGTCGCCCCCACCGGGGACGCCGCCGACGTGAGCAGCGCGGACAGCAGCACCGTGCCGTCGACCGAGCCCAGCAGGGGGTCGGAGGCCCGTTCGGGATGGGGCATGAGCCCGACCACGTTGCGGGCGTGGTTGCAGACCCCGGCGATGTCGTCGACCGAGCCGTTGGGGTTGTCCACGTAGCGCACCACCACCCGGTCCTCGGCCCGCAGCTCGGCCAGGGTGTCGGCGTCGCAGGTGTAGTTGCCCTCGAAGTGGTTGATGGGGATGCGCAACTCGGTGCCCACCGGCACGCCGGCAGTCAGCACGCAGTCCCCGGTCTCCACCCGGATCACCACGGTGGCGCACACGAACCGCAGGCCCCGGTTCTTCTGGAGCGCCCCGGGAAGCAGCCCGGCCTCGCACAGCACCTGGAAGCCGTTGCAGATGCCCACGACCGGCCCACCGTCGGCCGCGAACCGCCCCACCGCATCCATCACCGGGGAGAATCGAGCGATGGCCCCCGGCCGGAGGTAGTCGCCGTGGGCGAACCCGCCCGGGAGGATCAGGGCGTCGTACCCGGCGACCGACGTGTCGCCGTGCCACACCAGGTCGGCCGAGGCGCCGAGGCGCTCGACGGCGAGGATGGCATCGTGTTCGCAGTTGGTGCCCGGGAAGATGACCACGCCGATCCGGACACCCATCAGATCACGGCTCCCGCCGCGTGGACCGTCACCGACGACTCCTCGATGACCGGGTTGGCCAGCAGCCGGTCGGCCACCACTGTGGCCTGGGCCAGCGCGTCGGTCTCATCCGCCGCGGAGATGTCGAACCAGAATGCCTTGCCGGCACGCATCCCGGACACGCCCGACAGGCCCAGGGCGGGCAGAGCCCGTTCGATGGTCGCCCCCTGGGGATCGGCGATGCCCTCGCGCAGGCGCACCTCCACCAGCACCGAGAAGCGTTCCGAGGAGGCCATCATCACGCACCGTACCAGTCACCCAGGAAGCGTCCGCAGACCCGCTCGTAGGCATCGACGTACCGGGTGGAGGTGGCCGACACGATCTCGTCGGGAAGCGAGGGGGGTGGCGGCTGCTTGTCCCACGGCTGGGCCTCGAGCCAATCGCGCAGGGGCTGCTTGTCGAAGGAGGGCGGGTTGGTGCCCGGGGCGCAGTCGTCGGCCGGCCAGAAGCGCGACGAGTCGGGGGTGAGCACCTCGTCGCAGATGGACAGCTCCCCGTCGATGAACCCGAGCTCGAACTTGGTGTCGCAGATCACGATCCCCTGCTCCTCGGCCCGGGCCGCCGCCCGGGCGTAGGCGGCCAGGCACAGCTCGGCGGCGGCCTCGGCGGCCTCCCTGCCCACCAGGTCGACGGCCTCGGCCATGCCGATGTTGAGGTCGTGGCCCAACACCGCCTTGGTGGACGGGGTGAAGATCGGCTCGGGCAGCCGGTCTGCGTGGCGGAGTCCGGCCGGCATGGCCATCCCGTGGACGGTCTGGGTGCGCTCGTACTCCTTGTACGCCGAGCCGGACAGGTAGCCGCGCACGATGCACTCGATGTCGAGCATGTCGGCCCGCCTGACCAGCATGGCCCGCCCGGACAGCTCCTCGAGGCCCCCGGGCAGCGCCGCCGCCCCCTCGGGGAACTCGGCGGCATCCGCGCTGATCAGGTGATTGGGGGCCAGGTCGGAGAGCTCCTCCAGCCAGTAGGCGGTCATGGCGGTGAGCACCCTTCCCTTGTCGGGGATGGGCTCGTCCATGATCACGTCGAAGGCGGAGATCCGGTCGGAGGCCACCATCAGCAGCCTGCCCTGACCGGCGTCGTAGAGCTCACGGACCTTGCCCGACGAGAGAAGGGTCAACGGGGTGTCGGACGGTGGGGTCATGGTGCAAGCTCCTCCAGGGCGTCGGTGAACCGGTGGACGTGGCGCAGAGTGCGGGAGAGGTCGAAGGCGTCGTCGAGGGCGGCGGCCGACAGGGTGACCTCGGGGTCCTCGTCGAGCACCTGGCGGAAGGAGCGACCCCCCTCCCAGGCGGCCCGGGCGTCCCGCTGCACGATGCGGTAGGCCGCGTCGCGGCTGAGGCCGCCACTGACCAGGGCCAGCAGGACGGACTGGCTGAACACCAGTCCGTGGCTGCCTTCGGTCAGCGTGGCCAGGGCCCGTTCGGGGTGGATCACCAGCCCTTCGACCAGTCCCTTCGTCTTCTGCAGCATGTAGAGGGCCAGCATGCTGGCGTCGGGGAGCACCACCCGCTCCACCGAGCTGTGCGATATGTCGCGCTCGTGCCACAGAGCGACGTCCTCGAGGCCGGCGGACAGGTAGCCGCGCAGGACGCGGGCCAGGCCGCACAGCCGTTCGGAGAGGATCGGATTGCGCTTGTGGGGCATGGCCGAGCTCCCCTTCTGCCCCGGCTTGAACGGCTCCTCCACCTCCCCGAGCTCGCTGCGGGCCATGTGGCGCACCTCGGTGGCGATCTGCTCGATGGTGGCGCCCACCGAGGCGCAGGCGTACAGGTACTCGGCATGGCGGTCGCGGGCCACCACCTGGGTGGCCGGGGTGGGCGTGAGGCCCAGAGCGTGGCAGACATGGCCCTCCACCCGCGGGTCGATGTTCGAGTAGGTGCCCACCGCCCCCGACAACTTGCCCACTGCCACCCGGTGGCGGGCGGCCCGCAGGCGCTGGAGATCGCGGTCGGCCTGCAGGGCCCACAGCGAGAACTTGGCCCCGAAGGTGGTCGGCTCGGCGTGCATCCCGTGCGTCCGTCCGGTCACCGGGATGTCGATGCACTCCACGGCCCTGGCCTTCAGTGCCCGGACCAGCTGGGAGCACGCCTCGATGAGCAGGTCCGAGGCGCGGGTCAGTGTGGCGCACAACGCGGTGTCCACCACGTCGGAGGAGGTGAGGCCGTAGTGGATCCACGAGCCCTCGGGCTGGCCGATGGCCGCCTGCACCACGTCGACGAAGGCGGCGACGTCGTGGTCGGTGACCCGCTCGCGCTCGGCCACCGCGTCGACGAAGGCGCCGTCGATGTGGGGGGCCCCGGACCGGCAGGCGGCGGCGGCTTCGGCCGGCACGTCACCCACCTCGACCCAGCCGTCGGTGGCCAGCAGCTCCACCCGCAGCCACATGGCGAACCGGGCCTCGTCCGAGAAGAGCTCGGCCATCTCCTGGGGTGCGTAGCGCGGGATCACTGCGAGACCTCCTCCTTGGCGGCTGGCGTCGATGCGCCGGACCCGTCCGGTGCCGGTCCCGCCGTGGCGGACAGGGCGATGTCGGACCTGAGGTGCATCCCCGGCCAGTCGATGGCGTCCACCGCCCGGTAGGCGCGCCTGCGGGCGTCAGCGATGGTCGGCCCGAGGGCGGTGACGCCGAGCACCCTGCCGCCGGCGGTCACCAACGTGCCCTCCGGGGCGCCGGTGGCGAGTGCGGTGCCGGCGTGGAAGACGGTGACCCCCTCGACGGCGGCGGCATCGCCCAAGCCGGTGATGACGTCGCCGGTCCGTGGTGCGTCGGGATACCCTTCCGACGCCAGTACCACGCAGACAGCCGCGTCCGGTGCGAACCTGGGCACGGTGATGAGGGCGCCGGATGCCGCCTCGGCCAGCAGGGCGGCCAGGTCGCCCTCGTAGCGGGGCAGCAGCACCTGGGTCTCGGGGTCACCGAACCGCACGTTGAACTCGAGCACCTTCGGGCCGTCCGGCGTGAGCATCAGGCCGGCGTAGAGCACGCCGCGGTACTCGATGCCCCGTGACCGCAGTGCGGCCACCAGCGGGGCCACCGCGCTGTCCACCAGCCTTCGGACCATGGCGTCGTCGACCGAGGGGACCGGCGAGTACGCGCCCATCCCGCCGGTGTTGGGGCCGTCGTCGTGGTCGTCGCGGCGCTTGAAGTCCTGGGCCGGGGCCAGGGCGGCCAGGCGCTCGCCGTCGCACAGCACCAGTAGCGAGCACTCGGGGCCGACCAGCCCCTCCTCGACCACCACCCGGCGGCCGGCCTCCCCGAAGGCGTCCCCGGAGAGCTTGGCGTCGACGTCGGCCTCGGCCTCGGCCAGTGAGTCGGTGACCAACACACCCTTGCCGGCGGCCAGCCCGTCGGTCTTGACGACCCAGGGGCCGGGCAGCGCGCCCAGGAAGGCCTTGGCCTCGGCCGGGTCGCCGAACACGCCGAAGCGGGCGGTGGGCACGCCGGCCTCGGCCAGCATCTCCTTCATGAAGGCCTTGGAACCCTCCAGCCGGGCCCCCTCGGCGCCCGGCCCGAAGACCAGCCTGCCCGACGACCGCAGCCGGTCGGCCAGTCCGTCCACCAGCGGGGCCTCGGGGCCGATCACGAAGAGGTCCGCCTCGATCTCCTCGGCCGGGGTGTCCACGCTGGTGATCGTGTGACCCTCGAGCGTCGTCCCGGTGATGCCCGGGTTGCCCGGGGTCACCACCACGTCGGCGGTCCGCCCCAGGACGACGGCCAGGGCGTGCTCGCGGCCCCCGGAGCCGACCACGCAGACCGTCCGGACCGGGCCGGCCACCGGCCTCCTGACGGCCGCGCCGCTCATGCGGCGAAGCGGACGAACTGGTCGCGGCCGGGGCCGACGCCGACCAGCCGGACCGGCGTGCCGATCTGCTCGGCCAGGAAGTGCACGTAGTCGCGGGCGGCCTGGGGCAGGTCGCCGAGCTCGGTGGCCGCGGTGATGTCCGTCTTCCACCCGGGCAGCTCCTCGTAGACGGGGGTGACCTGGTGGAAGACCGACTGGTGGTAGGGCGGGTGGGTGAACCGCTCGCCGTTGGCCTCGTAGGCCACACACACCTTGACCGTGTCGAAGGTGTCCAGCACGTCGAGCTTGGTCAGCGCCACCTCGGACAGCGAGTTGAGCCGCACCGCCTGGCGCATCATCACCGCGTCGAACCAGCCGGGGCGGCGGCGGCGGCCGGTGTTGACCCCGTACTCGTGGCCGCGGTCGACCAGGGTGTCGCCGATCTCATCGGTGAGCTCGGTGGGGAACGGGCCGCTCCCCACCCGGGTCACGTAGGCCTTGGCGATGCCGATGACCTGGTCGATGTAGCGCGGGCCGACGCCGGCCCCGGTACACGCCCCGCCTGCCACCGGGTTGGAGGAGGTGACGAAGGGATAGGTGCCGTGGTCGAGGTCGAGGAAGGTGGCCTGGGCCCCCTCGAGCAGCACGTTGGCCCCGCGCTCGAGAGCCTCGTGGACCAGGCCCACGGTGTCGGCCACCATCGGCCCCACCCGCGGCGCCAGCTCGTCGAGGTAGTGGGCGCAGATGTCGTCGGCCGACAGGGGCAGGCGGTTGTACACCTTGGCCAGGACCTGGTTCTTCTCCTTCAGCACCACGTCGAGCTTCTGCCTGAAGATCTTCGGGTCGAGGAGATCCTGGACACGCAGCCCCACCCGCGAGGACTTGTCGGCATAAGCGGGGCCGATCCCCCGCTTGGTGGTGCCCAGCTTGTTCTTGCCCAGGTAGCGCTCGGCCAGCTGGTCGAGCTCGTGGTGGTACGGCATGATCAGATGGGCGTTGCCGCTCACCAGCAGCCGCGAGGTGTCGATGCCCTTCGCCTCGAGCACGTCGGCCTCGGCCAGCAGCACGGTCGGGTCGACCACCACACCGTTGCCGATGACCGGGGTGATGTGCGGGTAGAGGATGCCGCTCGGCACCAACTGGAGGGCGAAGGTCTCCCCGTCCACCACGATGGTGTGGCCGGCGTTGTGGCCGCCCTGGTAGCGGACGACCACCTCCATCTCCTTGGCCAGGAGATCGGTGAGCTTGCCCTTGCCCTCATCACCCCACTGGGTCCCGACGACGACGGTTGCCGGCACGCGTCACTCCTCCGTTGCGAAAAGCGGATTACGCACCAGTGTAGCCCGGTGGCCGGTGGACCCCGGGCGGGGCGGGGCCGTCCGGCGGAACGCGGTCAGTTCGGGGGTCAGAGCCCCTTGGAGGAGAGCGCCGACTGGACGAAGGTGGCCAGCTCGGACTCACCGGTGGGGTTCGGGTGCACCGAGATGCCGCCACCGCTGGCGATGATCGGGTTGATCCACCGGACGCTCGAGGACTTGCACGCGTCGTGCCCGATCGACGGGGTGAAGGTGTTGACGAAGGTGGCGCCGAAGGCCGAGGCCTCGGACTGCAGCATCGAGTTGAGGTCCTCCTCGATGCCGTTGAGGTAGGCGGTGTCGCCGGTGGTCAGGGGCATGGTCGGATAGCAGTGCCCGCTCTGGGGGAGGAGGTCCGGGTAGCCGACCACGAACACCTGGGCATGCGGAGAGCGCGCGTGGACTCCCTGGAGGACCCCGCCGATGGTCGAGGCGTCACCGCTCACGTCGTTGGCGAAGGTGTTGCCGTAGATGTCCTTGCAGGGCGAGCCGATATTGAGGAAGTCGAGGATGTCGGTGACGCCGCAGTCGACCAGGGCCCCCACGAACAGGTCGTTGTCGTTCCCTCCGATCCCGACGGTCACCACGCTGGTCGAGCCGGACAGGGCGTCGAACTGGGGGGCCACTCCGGGGTACTGCGAGCTGGTCATGTCGCCCGAGGTGGCACCCGAGCAGCTGACGTCCTGCAGGTCGAAGCCGTCGGCGTGCGCGATCAGGTGCGGGTAGTTGAGGGTCGTCTGCAGGCACAACGGTGAGATCGTCGAGGAGAGCGGGAGGATGCCCGCGCCGGCGGTGTAGGAGTCGCCCAGGGCGACGTAGTTGAGTGGTGCGGCCGACGCCGGAGCGGCCACGCCCGCCACGACCACGGTGGCCGCCAGTGCGGCCGCCGCCATCAGCGGAGCGAGCAACCTGACCAGCCCGCGCCTGCCCTCCCTGCCCATCCGACGTGCCATCGATGGTTCCCCCGTTCCCGTGCTGTCGTCACCGCCGCTCTGGCCAACCGGCTCTGGCCAACCGGCAGTGGCGATCCCCGGCCCCGCCGGCGTGACGCACCGATCATCGGATCTAACCACGTTCGGCGCACGGGGTCAACGGCCGCCCCGGAACGCACGCCGGGTCACCGACCGCGACTGGTCACACCAGGACGATGGCGTCGTCCTTCTCGTCCACGGTCACCGTCGATCCCTCGGGGTAGCGCCCCTCGAGCAGAGCCAGGGCCAGGGGGTCCTCCACCTGGCGCTGGATGACCCGGCGCAATGGCCGGGCCCCGAAGTCGGGGTCGAAGCCGGCATGGGCCAGCCACGACTCCGCGGCCGGGGTCACCGACAGGCTGAGGCGCCGCTCGGTGAGCCGCCCGCGCAACCCCAGGAGCTGGATGGAGACGATCCGGTTGAGGTCCGCCTCGGTCAGCGAGTGGAACCGCACGATCTCGTCGATTCGGTTGACGAACTCGGGCTTGAAGTACTCGATCGGCTCGCCGGGGATGTTCGACGTCATGATCAGCACGGTGTTGGTGAAGTCGACCGTGCGGCCCTGGCCGTCGGTGAGGCGGCCGTCCTCCAGCACCTGGAGCAGCGTGTTGAAGACATCGGGGTGGGCCTTCTCCAGCTCGTCGAGGAGCACCACCGCATAGGGACGCCGGCGGATGGCCTCGGTGAGCTGGCCGCCCTCTTCGTACCCGACATAGCCGGGGGGCGCACCGACCAGGCGGGCCACCGAGTGGCGCTCGCCGTACTCGCTCATGTCGATGCGGACCATGGCCCGCGCGTCGTCGAAGAGGAACTCGGCCAGTGCACGGGCCAGCTCGGTCTTGCCGACCCCGGTGGGCCCCGTGAAGAGGAACGATCCGATCGGGCGGTCGGGATCGGACAGGCCGGCCCGGCTGCGGCGGATGGCGTTGGACACGGCCGAGACCGCCTCGTCCTGGCCCACCACCCGGGCGTGGAGCGCGTCCTCCATCCGGATGAGCTTCTCCACCTCGCCCTCCAACAGCCGGCTGACCGGCACGCCGGTCGCCCGGCTCACCACCTCGGCCACGTCCTCGGCGTCGACCTCCTCCTTCAGGAAGCGCTGGGTCTTCTGCAGTTCGTTGAGCGCCTCGGTGGCCTCTTCGACCTGGCGCTCGAGCGTGGGGATCAGCCCGTAGGTGATCTCGGATGCCTCGGCCAGGTTCCCTTCGCGTCCCAGCCGCTCGGCGTCGCCGCGCTTGCGCTCCAGGTCGCCCTTGAGCGCCTGGATGGTGTTGATGGCCTCCTTCTCGGACTGCCAGTGGGCGGTCATCGCCCCCGACTCCTCCTGGAGGTTGGCCATCTCCTCGTCCAACCGGGCCAGGCGCTCGGCCGATGCCGGGTCGGTCTCCTTGGCCAGGGCCATCCGCTCGATCTCCAGCTGGCGCAGCCGCCGGGTCACCACGTCGAGCTCGGTGGGCATCGAGTCGATCTCGATGCGCAGGCGGCTGGCCGCCTCGTCCATCAGGTCGATGGCTTTGTCGGGCAGGAAGCGGCCGGTCACGTAGCGGTCCGAGAGGACGGCGGCGGCGACCAGGGCGGCATCCTGGATGCGGACGCCGTGGTGTACCTCGTACCGCTCCTTCAGGCCGCGCAGGATGGCGATGGTGTCCTCCACCGACGGCGGCGGCACGAACACCTGCTGGAACCGCCGTTCGAGCGCGGCGTCCTTCTCGATGTACTTGCGGTACTCGTCGAGGGTGGTGGCACCGATCAGGCGAAGCTCGCCCCGGGCCAGCATCGGCTTGATCATGTTGCCGGCATCCATCGCCCCCTCGGAGCCGCCCCCCGCTCCCACGATGGTGTGGAGCTCGTCGATGAAGGTGACCACCTCGCCCTCGGCGTCCGCGATCTCCTTCAACACCGCCTTCAGGCGCTCCTCGAACTCGCCCCGGTACTTGGCCCCCGCCACCATCGAGCTCATGTCGAGGCTGATCACCCGCTTGCCCTTCAGGCCCTCGGGGACGTCCCCCTCCACGATGCGCTGGGCCAGGCCCTCGACGATGGCCGTCTTGCCCACCCCGGGCTCGCCGATCAGGACGGGGTTGTTCTTGGTGCGGCGGGACAGCACCTGGATGACCCGGCGCACCTCTTCGTCCCTGCCGATGACCGGGTCCATCTTCCCCTGGCGGGCCGCGGCGGTCAGGTCGCGGCCGTACTTCTCCAGGGCCTGGAAGGTCTCCTCGGGGTTCTGGGAGGTGACCCGGTGGCTGCCCCGCACGTCGCGCAGGGCGCGGAGCAGCTGGTCCCGCTCCACGCCCAGGCGGTCGGCCATGGTCAGCAGGAGGTGCTCGACCGACAGGTACTCGTCCCCCATCTCGGTGCGCTGCTTGTCGGCCGCCTCGAGGACGTCGCGCAGGGCGCGGTTGATGCCGGGCTCCGCCCCACCCAAGGCCTGCGGCAGCCGGGCCAGGTCATCGCCGATCTTCTGGCGTACCACGGCGGGCTCCACCCCCACCCGGGTCAGGATGGGGCCGGCGATGCCGTCGGCCTGGTCGAGCACGGCCGCCAGCACGTGGTCGGGTGTGACCTCGGCGTTGCTGTGGCTGCGCGCCCGGTCGACGGCCGATGCCAGCGCCTCTTGGGTCTTGAGGGTCCAGCGTTCCGGGTTGATGGTCATATGCGTCCTCCTGATCCTTACGCGGTGTGCCGGGCCGGCCGGGTCGGCACCAGGTGTTGTCTGAGGGGAACCAGCTCGCGTCGGTACTGGCGGTGGGTGACCGCCACGGCCTCCCGGGCCTCGGCCCGGGTGGCGACCAGCTCCTCTTCGAGGCGGGCCACCTCGTCCTCGAGCTCCATCACCCGGCGCACCCCTTCGAGATTGAGGCCGGCGGTGGTGAGGCTCTGGATGTGGCGGAGCCGATCGAGGTCCTCCTCACTGAAACGCCGGCTGCCCCCGCTCGTGCGGCTGGGGTCGAGGAGGCCCTTGCGCTCGTAGACCCGAAGGGTCTGGGGGTGCACGCCGGACAGCTCGGCAGCCACCGAGATCACGTAGACGGCTCGCGTTGCCCGGTCATTGCCCATCTCACACCCCCAGGGCGTCGCGCGTCGGCGGCTCGATCACCTTGGCCAGCGCCTCGACCGCGGCGCGCTGGTCATCGGTCAGGACGGCGGGCACCGACACCTCGACGGTGACCAGCAGGTCACCCGTGGCGCTCTTCTTGCCGGCCGGGACGCCCCGCCCCTTCACCCGGAAGGTCCGGCCCGTCGGGGTGCCGGCGGGCACCCGCAGAGTGACCGGGCCGGCGAGGGTGGGCACGGTGAGCGTGGTGCCCAGGGCGGCCTCGGCATAGGAGACGGGCACGGTCAGGGTGAGGTTCCGGCCGCGCCGCCCGAACACCTTGTCGCGGCTCACGTGGACCACCACGTAGAGGTCCCCGCTCGGCCCTCCGTTGCGGCCTGCCGCCCCCCTTCCCTTGACCCGGATGCGCTGGCCGGCCTCCACGCCGGCCGGGATGCGCACCTTCACCGATCGGTTGCGGTGCTCCACCCCCGAGCCGCCACAGGTGGGGCACGGGTTGGTGACCACGGTGCCCCGGCCGCTGCACTGCGGGCAGATCTGGCTGAGGGAGAAGAGGCCCTGGTTGTCCTGGAGCGAGCCGGTGCCCCCGCACATCGGGCAGGCCGCAGGCCGGGTGCCCGGGGCCGACCCTGACCCGGCGCACGTGTGGCACCGGGCATCGGTGGTGACGTTGACCGAGGTGGTCACGCCGCTGACGGCGTCCTCGAAGGAGAGGTGCAGCTCGGCCTCGACGTCGGCACCCCGTTGGGGCCCGGCCGTGCCGCCCCCGCGTCGGCCGCGGCCGAACAGTCCGCCGAACAGGTCACCGAGGTCGCCCATGTCCTCGACCCGGTAGTTTCCCCCTCCGCCGAAGCCGCCGGGGAACCCGCCGGCGCCGGCCGCGGGCCCCATGGTACGGACCTCGTCGTACTCCTTGCGCCGCTCGGCGTCACCGAGGACGTCGTAGGCCGCGGAGATCTCCTTGAAGGTCTCCTCCCCCCCGGGGTTGGTGTCGGGGTGGTGCTTCTTGGCCAGCTTGCGGTAGGCGCTGGTGATCTCCTTGGCCGTCGCCGAGCTCGGCACGCCGAGGGTCTTGTAGTAGTCCTTCTCGAACCATTCGCGTTGCGGCGCCACCGTGTCCCGTTCCTCTACCTTCCCGTCACCATCTCCTGCCGGCGCTCCATCGCGCCGGCACTCTCCAGGGGGCCGCTCAGCCGCGGACCATCACCATGGCCGGCCGCAGCACCGATCCGCGCCAGCGGTACCCGGGTCGCATGACCTGGGCGACCACCAGTTCGCCAGCCGCTGCCGTGCCGCCGGTGGCGGGCTCGGCCCCGGGCGACGACAGGTCCCCGCCCTCGGCCCCGGTGGTGGGAGCAGCCATGTCCTCCGAAGCGCCAGCGGGGGTGGCGGCCTCCTCGGCGGGGAGGTGCCCGACGGCCTCGTGGGTGTTGGGGTCGAACACCTCGCCGGTGGGCTCGATGCGCTCGAGGCCCTCCTTGGCCAGCACCCCGCGCAACAGGCCCGACGCGGCCACCAGTGCCTTGGCATCCGGCGACTCGGCATCCCCGAGGTGGTCGGCGGCCAGGTCGAGGGTGTCGAGCACCGGCAGCAGGCTCTCCACCAGGGACCGTGCCGCCCGGGCCGCCTGGTCGGCCTGCTGGTTGGCCACCCGCTTCTTGTAGTTCTCGAAGTCGGCCTGCAGGCGACGCAACGCATCGAGGTACTCGTCCCGTTCGGACAGGGCGATGGCCACCGGGTCGACCTCGGGCGCCGTGCCGTCGATGATCTCGGTGGTGACGTGGTCCACCAGCTCGCCCTCGGCGACCTCGTCCTCATCCACGAGGCCGTCCGCCCCGCCGGCTTCTCCCCGGCCTGGGGCCGCCCAGGGATCGGAGGCCGCTCCGGCCTCCGATCCCGACTCCACTCCGCCAGCGGGTGGCTGGTTGCCACTGCTCATCGGCGATCAGCCCTTTTCGTCGACGATCTCGGCGTCGACGACCTCGTCGTCGGACGACTCCTCGGCGTCGACCTGGCCACCGGGGGCGGCGGACTCGGCCTTGGCCGCCTCCTCGTAGAGGCGCTGGCTGAACGACTGGCTTGCGCTGAGCAACGTCTCGGTCGAGGTCTTGATGGCCTCGACGTCGGAGCCGGCCAGGGCCTCCTTGAGGCCGGTCAGCGCAGACTCCACCTTCTCCTTCTCGTCGCCCTGGAACTTCTCACCCTGGTCCTTCAGGAGCTTCTCGGTCTGGTAGACGAGGGTGTCTGCGTTGTTGCGGGTCTCCGCCTCCTCCTTGCGCCGGCGGTCGTCCTCGGCGTGGGCCTCGGCGTCCTTGACCATGCGCTCGATGTCGTCCTTGGCCAGAGACGACTGGCCGGTGATGGTCATCGACTGCTCCTTGCCGGTGGCCCGGTCCTTGGCGGAGACGTGCACGATCCCGTTGGCGTCGATGTCGAAGACGACCTCGATCTGGGGCACACCCCGGGGGGCGGGCGGCAGATCGACCAGCTGGAACTTGCCCAGGGTCTTGTTGTACATCGCCATCTCGCGCTCACCCTGGAGCACGTGGACCTCCACCGACGGCTGGTTGTCGTCGGCTGTGGTGAACACCTCGCTGCGCTTGGTCGGGATGGTGGTGTTCCGCTCGATGAGGCGGTGCATCACGTTGCCCTTGGTTTCGATGCCCAGCGACAGGGGCGTCACGTCGAGCAGGAGGACGTCCTTGACCTCGCCCTTCAGGACGCCGGCCTGCACGGCGGCACCGACGGCCACCACTTCGTCCGGGTTGACACCCTTGTGGGCCTCCTTGCCGGTCAACGACTGGACCAGCTCCTGCACCGCGGGGATGCGGGTGGACCCGCCGACGAGGATCACGTGGTCGATGTCGGACTTGGTGAGGCCCGAGTCGGCGATGGCCTGGTCGAAGGGACCCTTGCAGGCCTCCACCAGATCGGCGGTCAGCTCGTTGAACTTGGCCCGGGTGAGCTTGACGTCCAGGTGCTTGGGACCCTCGGAGGTGGCGGTGATGAAGGGCAGGTTGATCTGGGTCTCCTGGACCGAGGACAGTTCGATCTTCGCCTTCTCCGCGGCCTCCTGCAGGCGCTGGGTGGCCATCTTGTCCGTGGACAGGTCGACGCCCTCGGTGTCCTTGAACGTCTTGACCAACCAGTCGATGATCCGCTGGTCCCAGTCGTCACCGCCGAGCTTGGGGTTGCCCGAGGTCGACTTGACCTCGAACACGCCGTCACCGATCTCGAGCAGCGACACGTCGAAGGTGCCACCGCCGAGGTCAAACACGAGGACGGTCTGGTCGGCGCCCTCCTTGTCGAGCCCGTAGGCCAGGGCGGCCGCGGTCGGCTCGTTGATGATGCGGAGCACCTCGAGGCCGGCGATGGAGCCCGCCTCCTTGGTTGCCGTCCGCTGGGCGTCGTCGAAGTAGGCGGGGACGGTGATGACCGCCTGGGTCACCGTGTCACCGAGGAACGCCTCGGCGTCCCGCTTCAGCTTGCCGAGGATGCGCGCCGAGATCTCCTGGGCCGTGTAGTCCTTGCCGTCGATGTCGACGGTCCAGGACGTGCCCATGTGCCGCTTGACCGAACGGATGGTCCGGTCGGGGTTGGTGATGGCCTGGCGCTTGGCCACCTCACCGACGAGTACCTCACCCGACTTGGCGAACCCCACCACCGACGGGGTGGTCCGCCCTCCCTCCGCGTTGGGGATGACGACCGGCTCGCCGGCCTCCAACACTGCCACCACCGAGTTGGTGGTCCCGAGGTCGATACCTACGGCCTTGGCCATCTTGCTGCCTCCTGTGCGTGCCCGCTGAGGGCCTCATCTTGTTGTTTCCGACTGTGTCTGTTGATCCGACGGGTCGCTGCTGCCCAGACTCGTCCGCTGCCGGTGCCGGCTCCTGGCCGACGCCCACCCTGCACCTACGCTGTGCCTCTTTGCTTCCGGACCCAATGATAACAAACTTGAGTGTCCCATACATAGGATTTTTTACAATTCTCAGTCAGATCCCGCAGTAGGCGGTCGGGATACGCTCGGACCATGCCCCAACTGGTACTGCTCCGTCACGGTCAGTCGCTGTGGAACGCCGAGAACCTGTTCACCGGGTGGTACGACGTCGGCCTCACCGAGTTGGGCGAGACCGAGGCCCGGGCATCAGGCCGGCTCCTCGCCGACGAAGAGGGACTCGACCTACGTGTCCTCCACACCTCCGCGCTGACCCGGGCAATCCGCACCGCCGAGCTGACGCTGGCCGAGGTGGGGAGGGGTTGGCTGCCGGTGCGCCGCCACTGGCGCCTCAACGAGCGCCACTACGGCGCCCTGCAGGGCCGCAACAAGAAGGAGACCGCCGCCGAGTTCGGCGACGCGCAGGTCAAGCTGTGGCGCCGTAGCTATGCCACTCCGCCGCCGGCCCTGGAGCGGGGCCACGAGCACGACCCGGCAGGCGACCCCCGCTACCGGGACGTGCCGGCCGACGCCCTGCCGCTCACCGAGTGCCTGGCCGACGTGGTGGCCCGGGTCATCCCCTACTGGGAGGACGCCATCGTCCCCGACCTGCTGGCCGAGGGGCCGAGGAACGGCACCGTCCTGGTGGTGGCCCACGGCAACAGCCTGCGCGGGCTGCGCAAGCACATCGAGGGCATCGGCGACGACACCATCGTCGACCTCGAGGTCCCGACCGGCATCCCCTTCCGTTACCACCTGGCCGACGACCTGTCGGTGGTCTCGAGCGGGTACCTGGGCGACCCCGAGGCGGCCCGGGCCGCCGCCGAGGCGGTCAGCCGCCAGGCCGGCTAGCCCCCGGGCGCGGCGAAGGGCCGGTCCTCGCCGGACCGACCCTTCGCCGTCTCATGGTGTGGACGGGGGGCGTCAGAGGGCTTCGGTACCCCGTTCGCCGGTGCGCACCCGGATGACCTCCTCCACCGGGAGGATCCAGACCTTCCCGTCACCGATCTTGCCGGTGCCGGCGGTGTCGACGATGGCGGAGACCACCTCCTCCACCCGGGAGTCGTCGACGAGGACCTCGAGCCGGATCTTCGGCACGAACTCGACCTCGTACTCGGCTCCCCGGTAGACCTCGGTGTGGCCTCTCTGGCGACCGAAGCCCTGGGCCTCGGTCAGGGTCAGGCCGTGGATCCCGAGGGCCTTCAGACCCTCCTTCACATCGTCGAGTTTGAACGGCTTCAACACCGCTACGATCAGTTTCATTGTGGTTTTCTCCTTGTTCTCGTAGTTGTGCCGTCAGCTGCCGGGCTCGCCGGGCGGTAGCGGGTCATCCGGTTTCCTCGAGGATGAGGATACGGAGTCGCCGGCCATGGCGAAGGCCCCGACCCGCTCGGCCAGTGTCGCCTCCGGGAATGCCTCCTCGCCGTGGATGGCGAGGTCACCGACCTCGAGGACCTCGTCCTTGTAGCGGGAACCCCGGAGGACCAGCCCGATGAGCTTCATCAGGATGAACGTGACCAGCGCCGACCAGAAGATGACCCACACGGCAGCCCGGAACTGTTCCCACAGCTGGTGGGCCGAGCCGGTGTAGATCAGGCCGTTCACCGAGAAGGGTGTGCAGTGGGCGGTGGCCGTGATGTAGGTCTGTTGGGTGGTGGCGACGACCTGGTTGCTGGGGTCCAGGCGGCCGCAGCCGTACTCCAGCATGTTCGGGTCACCGAAGAAGCCGAGGAGCAACCCGCCGAAGAGGCCGGCGATGCCGTGGGTGTAGATGACCCCGAGGGCGTCGTCCACCTTCGAGAAGGGCCGTACCTTGGAGAGGAAGTTCCAGGCCACCCAGACGACGGCGCAGCAGATCACCCCGATGGCGATGGCGCCCTGGCCGTTGACCCAGCCGGCACAGGGTGTGATCCCCACCAGCCCGCAGATCATGCCGTTCACGCCACCCAGGAAGGTGGGCTTCTTCTCCTTGGAAAGCCAGGCGTCCAGGGCGATCCAGGTCAGTACGCCGGCCGCGGTGGCGAGGTTGGTGTTGACCACGGCGGCGGCGGCGTCGGCCCCGGCGTAGTACGGGTCACCGCCGTTGAAGCCGTTCCAGCCGAGCCACAGGATGCCGGCACCTACCGCGGCCATCACCAGGTTGTTGGGGATGGCGTGCTGTCTGTCCCGTAGGAGTCGGGGCCCGAGGACCCAGGCGGCCACGAACCCCGAGACACCGGCGGACATGTGGATCACATAGCCACCGGAGAAGTCGAGCGCGCCCTCCTGGGCGAAGTAGCCGCCGCCCCAGAGCAGGAAGGCGTCGACGCTGTAGACGCAGGTCGACCACAGCGGCACCAGCAGGCACCAGGCGCTGAACTTGATCCGGCCCAGCACGCTGCCCATGAAGAGGAGCGGCGTGATGGCGGCGAAGACGAACTGGAAGTAGGCCAGCGTAGACGTGGGGAAGTGGAAGGGGATGACGGTGTTGGCCGCAGAGACCGCCTGGCCCTGTTCACCCGCACTGCTGGTGATGCTCCCCGGTTTGCCGACGAAGTTGTCGATGAAGTGTGTCCACCCACCCACGCCGGTCAGTTGGGTCGGTACGCCGTTCTTGACCCCACCTCCGAAGGAGTTGGCACCGAAGCCCATCTTGTAGGACCACAGGAACCAGGCGATCATCACCAACGAGAAGCCGGCGAACATCATCGCGACCACGTTGACCGCCCACTTCTTCTGGACGAGCGATGCATAGAGCACCGCCAGGGCGGGAAGGCTCATCAGGCCGACGAACGTGGCGGCCACTAACTGCCAGGTGTTGTCGCCTGTGTTGAGCCAACTGGGATACGGAACTTGCGTTACTGCGGCTAGCACGTTTGGTGCTCCTCTCCTGAGATGCCTCGTGAGCTGACTGCTTCCCGGGGCCCCCGGACACGTGACGGAACCGGTGGACCAAGGCCAGGCGGACAGATTCGCTCTGCCGCCGCAAACAATGCAGCGTGGGGATTTCGGCACGGTCACGCCCGTGTTACCAATGCGTGAACTGACACGTATCCGCTGGTGGGAGGGGCGGAGCGCCGCCCCGGGTCAGTCGGGCGGGCTTCTCGGACGCCTCGCCGCAGGCGCCGGACGGCGCCAGGCAACCCCGATTGCGGGCCGTATCGGGCGGCGCCCGCTCGATGCCCTCTACGCCCTATGTGGGCGGCGCTCCGTCGCAGCAGGTCCGCCGTCGGTGGGGACGGCAGGCACCCGCCCGCCGGCGGCGGGGGTCAGCCGGCCTTGCGCTCGTCGCCGGGCTTGGCCTTCGGCGCCTTTCCGGGTGGCGCGGTCGGCGGCGTGTATCGCTTGTTGGCCTGGGGCCGACCGGTCGTCGGGCCGGCCTCCTTGGCCAGTTTGAGCTTCGTCTGCAGGCGGTAGGCGCGGACGAGGAACCATGCGCCGGCCAGGATGAACGGCACCCCGAATCCCCAGAAGTGGAGATTGAAGATGGACAGCCCGTACAGGGCCATGACGATGCCGAGGTAGAGGCGTTTGCGGTACCACGCCGTCACCAGCATGGCGACGGCCAGGGCGAGGGCCACCCCGCCGAGCTCGAGGTAGAGCGACGGGTTCACGTGCAGTGTGTTGATCTGACCGTTGGCCAGCAGGGCCTTGGGATCGTTGGCCATCAGGTTGCCGGTCACCAGCAGCCCGATCATGCCGGCGAGGGGCGCCCCGATGAGCCCGACCAGGCGTTCCTTGTCATCGGCGTATTTGACCGCCTCCTCCAGCTCGGCCACGGTGGTCGGGCCGGCGTCGGGTGCCGCGTCGGCATCGGCCGGCTTCAGCACCGCGCTGCTGAGACGGCTGCCGAGGGGAACCTTCTCCGGATTGCCCCCAGGATGCCGGATCGCCGCGAGCAGCCGTTGCCAGGCGCTCATCGGTGGAGTGACGTCGTCGTCGGAGACGTCGGGATCGGGTCCGGGCATGACCAAGGCTAGCGCGCCCCGCCGATTCGGATCGAAGCCGACCCGCCACGGTTGCCCTCGCCGCGGCGGCGATCGTCCCGTGTCCACGCCTGCGCCGGCGGACGGCTCACGGGTCCCCGCGCACGTGCCGGCGCCTGAGGACGAGGGCCCCCACCAGGAGCAGCACGGCCACCAACAAGATGGCCGGGATGATGAACACCCTCCACGACGGGTGCTCGGCCGCCACGGCACCGGGCGTCGAAAAGAGTGTCGGGTCGCCTGGCACGGTGAGACCCCGGAGTGTCGACCCGGGAGCGTGCGATGCGTTGCCCGGGATGTCCTCGGTGTAGACGTGGCCGTCCACGGTGTACGTGCCGCTGCAGTCGTACCCGACCAGGTTGCTGCCGCTGCCCCCCATCAGACCGAGGCACCTGGACACGGTGACGTCGACCGGGACCCCGTTCGCCCGCAGGCTGGTGATCTCGGCGTTCTTCTGGAGCCCTGCCACGAGGAGCACGATGGCGACGGCGGCCAGGGTCACGAGGGAGAGGCCGATGGCAACACGACCGACCCGGCGGACGTCTGCCTGCACACCGGCGCCACGGAGGGTCGTGACGGGCTCGCCGGACCGATCGGGGGCGCCGACTTCCACTGCGGAGTCGGCCGCCACGCCCGTCTTCCTCGGGTCCGGTCCTCGGGGAGCCGTCGTCTCCGGAGCGATCATCTGCCTGTCCGTCCCTCAGCTACGCGTCCGGCCGCCACCCGGCTGGCGTCCTCCGGCGATCCGGAGATAGTAGCAGCGGCACCGGCGAGCTCCCCGGCGGCGGGGTGCCATGGAGCCCGTTGGTCGCTCGCCCGTTCACGGCGCCACACGGCACCCCGCGGCTAGCCTCCAGCCATGGCCGCACGCTCGAAGGACCTCGATCTCAAGTCCATCTGGCTCTTCTCGAGCTGCACCGGCTCCGAGCTCCGCAAGATCCGCGGATCGTTCGACGAGGTCGAGGTCCCGGCCGGAAAGGTGCTCGTCGAGCAGGGCCGGATCGGCATGGAGTTCTTCCTCATCGTCGACGGCTCCGCGGCAGTCACCCGCAGTGGCAAGAAAGTGGCCACCCTGGGGCCGGGCGCTCACTTCGGCGAGCTGGCCCTGCTCGACCGCCGGCCGCGCTCGGCCTCGGTGACGTCGGAGACCGACATGGACGTGCTGGTGCTCTCCCAGCGCCAGTTCAACACGCTGCTGGCGGCGGTGCCCACCATCGCCCGCAAGATGCTGGCCGCCCTGGCCGACCGGCTCCGCGAGGCGGACGCCCTCGCCTACGACTAGGTCGGCCCACCGGCTGGGGGTCACTCCTCGCCCGGTGCGTCCTCGCCCACCGCGGCCTCGGCGGGCGCCGCGATGGGCGCGCCCACTCCCACCGGCTCGCCCATCGACTCCTCCAACAGCTGGGAGAGGTCGAGGACCCGCACGTCGTCCGTCTTGTTGTGGGCCCGTACCGCGTCGTCCAGCATGATCATGCAGAAGGGGCAGGCGGTCGACACCACGTCGGCACCGGTGCCCAGGGCCTCCTCGGTGCGCTCCATGTTGATCCGCTTGCCGATGCTCTCCTCGAGCCACATCCGCGCCCCGCCGGCACCGCAGCAGAAGCCCTTCTCGCGGCAACGTCCCATCTCCACCTGCTCGGCGCCGGGGATGGCGTCGATGACCGACCGGGGCTCGTCGAAGACCCGGTTGTGGCGCCCCAGGTAACAGGGGTCGTGGTAGGTGACGGTTCCCTTGTACCCGCCGCCCGGGGTGAGCCTGCCCGCGGTGACCAGGTGGTCGAGCAGCTGGCTGTGGTGGATGACCTCGAAGTTCCCCCCGAGGGACGGGTACTCGTTGGCCAGTGTGTTGAAGCAGTGTGGGCAGGTGGCGATGACCTTCTTGACCCCGGCGGTCTCGAGGGTCTCGATGTTCATCCGGGCCTGCTCCTGGTAGAGGTACTCGTTGCCCAGGCGGCGCACCGGGTCGCCGGTGCAGCTCTCCTTCGGTCCCAGGATGCCGAAGGTGACGCCGGCCCGGTGGAGCATGCGGGCGGTGGCCTGGGCCCCCTTGCGGGCCCGCTCGTCGAGGGCGCCGGCGCAGCCCACCCAGTAGAGGTACTCGACGTCGTCGGGGATGGTGCCCGTGATGACCGGGACCTCGAAGTCGAGGCCGTCGATCCAGTCGGTGCGCTTCGACCCGCCGAGTCCCCAGGGGTCGCCCTGGTTCTCCACGTTGCGGAGCATGAGACCGGCCTCGGTGGGGAACCTGGACTCCATGAGCACCTCGTAGCGGCGCATGTCGATGATGGTGTCGATGTGCTCGATGTCCACCGGGCACTCCTCGACGCAGGCCCCGCAGGTGGTGCACGACCACAGGACGTCGGGGTCGATGACCGTGCCCACCAGGTTCTCCACCTCGGTTCCGGCGGCCCGGTTCTTCGCCAGGACCCGGTCGGCGTTGGCGAACAGATTGTCGCGGAGGTCCATGATGAGGAGCTTGGGCGAGAGCGGCTTGTCGGTGTTCCACGCCGGGCACTGGCTCTGGCAGCGGCCGCACTCGGTGCAGGTGGCCAGGTCGAGCAGCTGCTTCCACGAGAAGTCCTCGATGCGCCCGGCCCCGAACACCACCTCGTCGTCCTCCCCCACGTCCTCCATCGACATGTCGGGGGTGGAGGCCAGGGCGCCGAGGGCCCGGGGGCGGCGGGAGGTGGCCACGTTGATGGGGGCCATGAAGATGTGGAGGTGCTTCGAGTAGGACACGAAGACGAGGAAGCCGGTGATGATGGCGATGTTGGCCAGCAGGGCGACGGTCTCGATGACGCTGTTGACCCCGGTGCCCAGCGGGGCCAGCGCCTTGGCCAGGCCGTGGGAGGCGAAGGCCCACCAGCCGTAGGAGAAGTTGCCGGTGTTGACCTGGCCGGCCCGGTAGAGGAGCAGGGTGGCAATGACCCCGAAGATCAGCGCGAGGACCAGCCAGGCGGCCCCGGTGTGGGAGCCGAAGAAGCGGGAGCGTCGGTTCTCGCGCTTGGGGGAGTGCTTGACCCGGATGGCCACGAAGACCAGCAGCGAGACGATGACCGCCACGGCGAAGAAGTCCTCCACGAAGCCGATCACCGCCGTCCGGCCGATCAGGGGGATGTGGAAGTCGCGCACGAAGAGGCAGCCGTAGGCCTCGATGATGGTGAGGATGAGGATGGTGAAGCCCCAGAAGGTGAAGGCGTGGGCCATGCCGGGGACGGTCCACTGGAGCAGCTTCTTCTGGCCGCCCACCTCGACCAGCTCGGCCTTGAGCCGCTTGGGCACGTCCTTGATCCGGCTGGGCACCGCGGGCTCGCCGGAGGAGATCAGCCGGTACAGCCAGAAGAACCGCCGACCGGCGATGGCGAACATCACCACGGTGATGCCCAGTCCTACGGCAAGTCTGAGGGGCACGGTGTTCCTCCTGGGGGGTTACTACTCAGTAACAACGGTAGGCGGTCGTCCGGGGTCCTGACAAACCGCAGCTCACACCCGGAAATTGTCGGAGTACCGACTGGGGGTGGGGCCCCGCTGGCCCTGGTACTTCGACTTGAGGCCCTCGGAGCCGTAGGGGTGGTCGGCCGGGGTGGTCATCTGCAGGAAGCTGATCTGGCCGATCTTCATGCCCGGGTAGACAGTGATGGGCAGGTTGGCCACATTGGACAGCTCCAGGGTGAGGTGGCCGTCCCAGCCGGCGTCGACGAAGCCGGCCGTGGAGTGGATGAGGAGGCCGAGGCGCCCCAGGGAGGACTTGCCCTCGAGGCGAGCCACCAGATCGTCGGGGAGGGTCATCTTTTCGGTGGTGGAGCCCAGCACGAACTCGCCGGGGTGGAGGATGAGGGGTTCCTCGCCGACATCGACCAGCTCGGTCAGGTCCTCTTGGTCCTCGCGCACGTCGATCACCCGGCTGGTGTGGTTCCGGAAGAGCCGGAAGTACCGGTCGACATGGAGGTCCACCGAGGACGGCTGGATGCAGGTCTCGTCCAGGGGGTCGATCTTGATGGAGCCGGCGGCGAGCGCCTCACGTATCGAGCGGTCTGAGAGAACCATGCCGCACAGACGATAGTGTGACAGCGCCACGCGGGCGTAGTTCAGAGGCAGAACACGAGCTTCCCAAGCTCGGAACGCGGGTTCGATTCCCGTCGCCCGCTCCATTCGAGTGCGAAATGACCGTCCCCGGTGACGTCGCCCGACGAAGGTGCCCACGCGTGACCACGCTTCCCGACCACCCAGAAGAGATCGCGGGCGGGGATGCCGGGGGCGACGGGGACCACCCTGCGGGCACCGGCGGGTCGGACCTGCCGGCGGGCTCCTCGAGCAAGCGGCGACGGCCGACCGGCACCGAGGCACGGCGCCTACTCGCCCACCTCCACCTGACTCCGCTCACCGTGGGGATCGCCCTCGTCACCGTGCTCCTCTTGGTGGGGACGGTCCTCTACACCACCCATGTCCCGGCGTACCTGGTGAACCACCATGTGGGTTGGGGGGACTTCGGAGCCGCCGCCGTCGTCGCCGTCGGCCAGTACGTCGGTTACGCCGTTGCGCTGGCATCTGCGTCGGCAACGCCGCTGCCCAGGCTGCGGACCCTGGAGCTCGAGGTCGCCGAGTCACTCACCGCCATGGCCACTCCCGAGAGCGTGGGGAGCTTCGCCCTCACCGTCCGCTACCTGATGAAGCAGGGACTGACCAGCGCCGACGCCGCGGCGGTCTCCGGACTCAGCAGTTTCGTCACCACCGCACTCGCCGTCTGCATCCTTCCGGTGGCGGCGATCTTCGCCGCGCACTCCGTCGACGTCGCCCAGCTCGAACAGGACGTGCCGAGCAGTCTGTGGGAGATCGTCCTCGGCGTCATCGTCGTCGCCGTCGCCGTCACCGTGGCCATCAAGGTCCCCCGGCTCCGGCACCGCGCGGCCATCTGGGCCCGTGGGTCCGTCTCGTACATACGGGTCCTGATGGGCCACCCCCGACGCACGCTGTGGATCGGGGCCGGCGAGCTCATCACGATCGCCGCCGAGACCGCCTGCCTCGCCCTGTTCGTCCACGCCTTCTCCAACCAGTGGACGAGCGTCGCCGCCCTGGTGGTCATCACCCAGTTGGCAGGCGCCGCGTCGAACATCGTGCCCGTCCCCGGGGGCCTCGGCGCCCCCGAGGCGATCCTCGTGGCGGGCCTGGCCTCGGTGGGTGTCCCCCACCAGGAGGTCCTGGTGATCGCCATCTGCTACCGGATGGCCGTGTACTGGCTCCCGCCGATCCCGGGGTCGCTCATGCTCTACAACCTCTACCAGCGGCAGCTGGTCTAGCCCGCCGACGGGCACGCCGGAGTGTCCAGGGATCGCACGACTCGTAACCGGCGCCGATCGAATACGGTGGGATCCTCACTCGAGGGGGAGGCGGCATGGAGACTCGGGGCACGAGTGACCCGAATCGGTTCGCCCAGCGGCTCTTCGCGCCGCTGCCGCCCCGCTACGACCGCTTGGCCGAACTGCTCTCGATGGGCCAGAACGGCCGTTGGCGCCGGGCCATGGTCGACCACGTCGTCCCGTCCCACCCGGAGCTGGTGCTCGACGTTGCCACCGGGCCCGCCGGGGTGGCGCTCCAGATTGCCGAGCGGACGGACTCGCGGGTGGTCGGCATCGACCTCACCCTCGGCATGCTGCGGCAGGGACAGGACAACGTCGCCCGGCGGGCGATGGGCGACCGCGTCCAGCTGGTGGCCGGACGGGGCGAGCAGCTTCCCTTCGCTGAGGCGACCTTTGACGCGCTGACCTTCACCTATCTCTTGCGGTACGTGGCCGACCCCGAGGCCACGCTCGCCGAGCTGGCTCGGGTGGTCAAACCAGGAGGTGCGGTGGCGAGCCTCGAGTTCCTCCTTCCCCGGAGCCTGTTCTGGCGGTTCTGGTGGTGGCTGTACACCCGACTCGTACTGCCCGCCAGTGGTTGGCTCACCGGTGGCCAGGAGTGGTTCGAGGTGGGCCGCTTCCTCGGACCGAACATCTCCGCCCACTACCGGCGGTACCCGGTCGACTGGACCGTGGCGGCATGGCGTCGGGCCGGCTTCGAGGACGTCGGGGTCCGGCGGATGAGCCTGGGCGGTGGCCTGGTCATGTGGGGGCGGCGCTCGGGTGGCTGAGCCACGGGGACCGGAGCCGGGGCCGGGGCCGGGTGACCAGCCTCCCGACCAGCGCACCGCCTTCTACGCGGCGCGACCGGGCGGCTGGCGGGACTGGTGGACCCTCCTCCACCCCCCCTACACGGCTTGGCACCTCGCCTACGTGGTGATCGGGGGCTGCCTGGCACCGGTGGTCAGCACCACCCGGCTGCTCGCCACCCTGCTCGCCTTCTTCTTGGCCGTGGGCGTGGCGGCACACGCGTTGGACGAGCTGCACGGACGACCGCTCCGGACGACGATCTCGAGCGGCGCCCTGGTCGCGGCGGCCGTCGGCGGGCTGTCGGGCGCGGTGGCCATCGGCATCGCCGGGGCCGTGCAGGTCGGTCCGGTGCTCATCCCCTTCCTGGTCCTCGGACCGGTCCTCGCCGTCGGCTACAACGCTGAGCTCTTCGGCGGGCTCATCCACAACGACTTCGGGTTCGCCGCCAGCTGGGGTGCGTTTCCGGTCCTGACCGCCTACGTGGCCCAGACCGGGCGGTTGGCGTGGGCGCCCGTCATTGCTGCGGCCGGGGCCTTCGCGCTGTCGTTGGCGCAACGGGCGCTCAGCACCCCGGCCCGCATGCTCCGCCGGAGGACGGTCTCGGTGACGGGTTCGATCGCCCTCACCGACGGGGACCCGCTGGCCGTCGACCGGTCCGTGCTGCTCGCCCCGCTCGAACGGGCTCTGCGGGCCCTCTCCTGGGCGGTGGTGCTGCTGGCTGCCGCACTGGCGGTCACCCGGCTGCAGTGAGCAGTCAGGACGCCGGCCCCACCACCGTCACCAGGGTGCCGATGGGGGTCAGTGGCCACACCTGGGCGGCATCCGCGATGGCCATCTCGACGCATCCGTTGCTCTGGGGGGAGCCGTAGGACGCCCGGACGAACCCGTGCAGGGCGTCGCCTCCGTCGAAGTAGCTGGCCCACGGGACGTTCGGGTCGTCATAGGTGGTGCCGTCCGGATTGGTCCCCTGCATCCGCGAACTCACGACGTGCTCGAACACCGGGTAGGTGCCGTCCACGGTGTCCGCCCCGGGGGCGCCTGTATTGACCGGGATGTTGACGTACAGGGGCGCCCCGTTTTCGAAGAGGGTCAGGGCCTCGGGAAGCTGCTTCGACACGAAGGCGTACGTGTACGGAGCGGCATTGACCTTCTGGGCGGTGGCATCGGCGAGCAGAGCCGTCCACACCCGCGTGCCGGCCAGCCCGTCGGCTGTCAGCCCGTGCTGGTTCTCGAAGTTCATCACCGCCCCCTTGGTGATCACGTTCTCCGAACCCTCGGTCCACAGCGCCATCAAGGACGCTGGAGTGCCCGGCCACCTCCAGGCGAAGGTGCCGGTCTGGGCGGTGGCCGCCTCGATCGGGGAGGTCGGCGGCCCCGCAGGGGCAAAGGAGAGGGGCAGATAGTTCAGTTCCGCCAACAGCTGCTGCAGGCGCTCGGTGCTGGCCTGGGCCACGCCGAAGGTGAGGGTCGAGGGTCTGGCCAGCACTCTTCCGCCGGTGCTGCGGGGACCCGCAGCACCGGCCGGGATCACCAGGGTCTCGGTCGTCGTCGGAATGAACGGGGCGGTGGCCTGGAAGGTGAGGGCGGTGGGCCCGGCCTTCACCCACGACCCGGGCACCGGCGGGCTGAAGGCCGGCATGCCGGACGCGCCGGCCAGCGGCGCGGACATGGAGACGGTGACCACCTGGTCGGACGGGACATCGGTCGCCCCCGTGGCCGGAACCGTGGACGCGACGGTCAGCGCCCTGGCCGCGGGCAATGTGGTCGTGCCCGCGGCCAGGGCCCGCGCCGTGCGGCCTGTCGCCTGGCCGTGCCGCCCGGCGACGACCGCCCCGGCGGCGGCGAGGACCACGACCGCCAGGGCGGCGACGATCCATACTGCACGGTGACGCTTCGGCGGGGGGACAAGTATCCGGTACTCGGCCATGGCTGTCGGTACTCCAGTGGGGCGACCTTCGTACTCCCCGTCCGGTGCTCACAGAGGCGGGCACATCTCCGTCGTCGAGAGTACCCAGTGGCAACGGAGAAGGGTCGTCAGCGCTGGTCGGCCTGGGCCCTCACCATCCGTTCGACGAGGTTGGGGGGCATCACGTCGTAGTGGTCGTGCTCGGCACGGAACCGGCCCCTGCCCCCGGTGAGGGAGCGGAGGTCGACGGCGTAGCGCTGGATCTCGGCGGTGGGCACCAGTGCGGTGATCTTCTGCACACCCGCGACCAACGTGTCGGTGCCCTGCACCCGGCCGCGGCGGGCGTTGAGGTCGCCGAGCACGTTGCCCTGCATGTTGGCGGGGACGGTCACCTCGAGGAGCGAGACGGGCTCGAGGAGGATCGGGCCCGCCATGGCCATGGCCTCCCTGAACGCGAGCGAACCCGCCATCTTGAAGCTCATCTCCGACGAGTCCACGGGGTGGTACTTGCCGTCGAGGCAGGTCACCTGCACGTCGACCACCGGATAGCCGTGCGGGCCGCCCTGCTCCATGGCCTCGATGACTCCCTTCTCCACCGCCGGGATGTACTGCCTGGGGATGGAACCGCCCACGACCCGGTCGACGAAGTGGAAGCCCTCGCCGCGCCCGAGGGGCTCGATGCAGATCGACGCCACGCCGTACTGTCCGTGACCGCCGGACTGCTTCTTGTACTTGCCCTCTGCCTCGGCCCGGGCCGTGATGCTCTCGCGATAGGGGACGAGCACCTCCTCGGTGATCACCTCGACGCCGAACTTGCGCGCCAGCCGGTCGGCCGCAACGGCCAGATGGGTCTCGCCCGTACCCCGGAGGATCGTCTGGTGCGTCTCGTCGACCCGCTCGACCACGAGGGCCGGATCCTCCTCTTGGAGCCGGTGGAGACCGGTCATCAGCTTGTCCTCGTCGCCTTTCGATTTCGGCCTGATGGCGACGGAGAGAGCCAGGGGCTCAGGCGTCGGGGGTGGTACGAGCAGTGAGGTGCCCTTGGGCGCGAGGGTGTCACCGGTGGCGACGTCAGAGAGCTTCGGCACCGCCACGATGTCCCCGGCCCGCGCCTCGTCGGTCGGCTGGGCGTCCTTGCCCCGCAGCAGCTCGAGGACGTGGAGCCGCTCGTCGCCGTGGGTGCGGGCATTGGTGAGCACGCTGTCGGGCCGGATGGTCCCGGACAGGACGCGCAAGAGCGAGATCTTGCCCACGTAGGGATCGGAGATGGTCTTGAACACGCGGGCGAGCGGCCGGCCCGCCGGGTCACACGCCACCTCCTCCACCGAGTCGCCGGAGCGGACCTCGACCGGTGGGCGCGAGTCGGGGGACGGCGCAATCTCCGCCAGCAGCGTGGCGAGGCGGTCGATGCCCACACCGGTGGCTGCCGATCCGCACACCACGGGGAACACGACACCCTGGGCGATCCCGCCGGCGAGCGTGGCCTCGAGCTCGGCGGTTGACGGGACGTCCCCATCGAGGTAGCGCTCCGTGAGCTCGTCGTCGCCGACCACGATCCCCTCGACCAGCTGCTCGCGCACCTCGTGCTCGGTGGCCGCCAGATCGTCGGGGATCGGCCCGGACTGCGACTTCCAACCGTCGTAGATGATGGCGGTGTCGGTAAGGAGGTCGACGATCCCCCTGAAGCCGGACTCCCCTCCCACGGGGAGCTCCAACGGCGCGATGCCGGCACCGAATCGCTCCACGAGCTCGCCGAGGATGCGGTCGAAGCTGGCCCGCTCCCGGTCGAGCTTGTTGACGAACACCAGGCGGGGGATGCCCAGTTCGGCTGCGAGGGACCAGGCGTTCTCGGTCTGCGCCCCGATGCCCTCCACCGCGCTGACCACCAGGACCACCAGGTCGACCACGGAGCATGCCGCCCTGACCTCGCCGAAGAAGTCGGCGAACCCAGGGGTGTCGATGATGTTGAGCTTCACGTCACCGACCCTGCACGGGGCGAGGGCGAGCGACAGCGACATGTGGTACTTGATCTCCTCGGGCTCGAAGTCGCTGACCGTCGAGCCATGGTCCACCTTCCCCGGGCGGACGATGGCGCCTGTGGCGAACAGCAGCGCCTCGGCCAACGTGGTCTTGCCCGAGCCGTGCTGCCCGACCAGGGCGACGTTGCGGATGCTCGCCGGAAGGCCGCTCTCGGAGCTCTTCTGGCCGGCGGGGCCCTGCCCGGCTCGCTCCGAGAGCGGCTCGGAGCCGTCGGTGTCGACCGCCGTCACCACCGGACCCCGGACCCACTCCCACCGGGAGTCCCCGCCACGGGGGTGCGGGCGTTCCCCGGAGGCGCACTGCGTCCTTCGGGCGGATGCACCGACCCCGCCTGCACCCGACGCCCCACCTCGTATCGCAATTTCATGGCGTCTCCGCCTCCCTCTCCTCTGGCGGCCTGAAACACAGTGTCACCCCTTCCGCCACTGACGGAAATCAGATCATATTTCCCCTCGTGGCGCCCACTGGGGCCCGCGGCCGGAACACCGTTCGCTCCGCCCGGCGAGGACGCTGAACGGCGGGCCTAGCGGTGGTGGTGACCGATGTCCACGGACGGCAGGTTCTCCACCTCCTGCTTGGTCATGTCGAGCTGGATGCCGTCCACGACCCCGGTCACGGCACCGATCGGGATGGCCACCTCCTTGCGGCCCCACAGATGCCCTTCCTGGAGGAGCACGTGGGTAACGTGGTGGTTGTCCGCGTCCATGACGAGTCCCTCGACCCGTCCGATGTTGCCGTCGGTGGCGTGGACCTCCTCATCTCGGCGCACGGCCACCTCGCCCAAGGGCACCGTGTCGTAGGTGATGGCCTGCGAGACGCTCCCCATGCTCCCGCCCACCCCGTAATAGGGCCAGCAGATCACCTGCCCGGGTCCGTAGTCCGCAAATCCGGCGCTCCCCGGCAGGAACTGCGTCTCTTCCGCTTGGTCGAGCTCGTCGAACTCCGCCAGGGTGCAGCGGAGCCGCACCTCGCCCGTCGTGGCATCGACAAGAGCGAGGGGAACCAGTCGGCCGAGCCCCTGCCGGTGCTTCGGCTCCACGACGAGATGGGTGACCGCCCGGGCGACGGGGTCGACGACCACCCGGCTCACCTCACCACAGACCCCATCGCTGCAGGTGGCATCGGCTCCTATCGTGAACTGCTCCGCCTCGGCCATCGCCGATCACCTCCACTCGTCGGACCCTACGGTTGGACCCTACCGCCCGTCCCGCCTCTACCGTTGCCACCGCATTCCTGCTCGATTCGAACTGGTGGCCTGGTCGTCGGCCGTCCGTTAGCGTGCTGTCGGTGCGCGACACTCCACAGCCCGGTCCGCCCGTCCGTCGAGCGGCCCCTCGGGCACGCGCCCCCCGCCGCCGGAGCCCTCGGCTGGCTGTCCTGCTCGCCGGCCTGTGCGTGGCGCTCGTCGGTGCCGCCTGTTCCTCCGGCAGTGCGACCTCCACCACCTCAGCCACGGCGCCTGTCACGGTCGACTCCTTCTCCGTGCCGGGACCGTACGCAGCCGGCACTGCCCGCTACACGTTGCCCAGCGGGGACCAGCTGCAGGTCTGGTACCCGGTCGACAAGGCCGCGGTCAAGGGCATGTCGACGTACACGTACCAGATCAAGTCCTGGGTTCCGGCTTCCCTGGCCGACAATCCCGCGCTCGCCTCGTTGCCGGACACCGTTCCCACGAGCTCCTACCTCGACGCCCCCATCTCCCACGACACCTCGGCCAGCGGCGACACCTCCCATGCGTTTCCGATCGTGATCTTCGCCCACGGATACGGGTCGTATCCCGAGCAGTCGAGCTTCCTGACGGACCACTTGGCCACGTGGGGCTTCGTGGTTGCCGCGCCCGACGAGCAGACGACGGACCTCGCCTCGGTGATCAGCGGGAGCTCCGCACCCGGATCGAACGACGCCGCCGCCGCACTGGGTGAGACCCTGTCGTTCCTCAAGACCCAGGACGCCACCAGCGGGGGGCGCCTCGACCATCTGCTCGACTTCGCCAAGGTGGGCGCCGTGGGCCACTCGCTGGGAGGCGGGGCCACCATCACCTTGGCCGGGAACCCCGTGGTCAAGACCTACGCGGCACTTGCCCCCGTGCCCGGCACGCCGCCGACCGGTCACAAGCCCGGTCTCGTGATGTACGGCAGCTCCGACATGATCGTGGCACCGGCAAGCGTGCAGAAGACCTACGCCTCGCTTCCCACCCCCAAGCGGCTGATCGTCATCAAGGATGCCGGACACAACGTCTTCGACGACATCTGCACCATCCATTCGGGCTCGGAGCGGCTCGTGGCCATCCTGAAGGCCAGTGCCGGATCCCCCGGTGGGTTCGGCGCGCTGGCGACCCTCGCCACCGACGGCTGCTTCCCGCCGGACGTCGATCCGGTCAATGCCTTTCCGCTGATCGACCAGGCCGTCACCGCTCAGATGCGCGACGGCCTCGGGATCGATTCGCCCTCGGCCGGGTTCGGCCCGGGCATCGGAACTGCATTCCCCGGGGTGAGCGCGTCCTACTCCTCGACCACCTGACCGAGGCAGGCGTCGGTCCGGTATGCGGCGGCGCGGGCGCTTGTGCATCGTGCGCCGGAGGTCCTCGAGCAGGACATGCACGCGGTGCGACTGCGTTCGGCGCCGGCCGCAGTCATCACGTACAGGCCGTAGGTGATCGAGCGCAGCGCAGCCCTCTTCTCCTGGGGATCCACGATGGTGAACTCTGTGTTCGTGCGTCGAAAAGGGGTCGGTGGGCAGTTGCCCGCTTCACGCCCAGCCCAGCTCCTTCAGCCGCCGGTCATCGATGCCGAAGTGGTGGCCCACTTCGTGGAGGACTGTCTTGCGCACGAGTGCCTCCACTTCCTGTCCTGTCCGGCACATCGCGCAGATCGTTGCCATGTAGATGGTGATGCGATCGGGAACGGATGCCGAATAGTGGTTGCCGCGTTGGGTGAGCGGGACCCCCTCGTACAGCCCCAGCAGCTGCCCGGCCGGGCTGAGGTCGTCCACCACGACAGCGACGTTGTCCATCGCCGCGCGGAGTCCTGCGGGTATCCCCTCGAGCGCGTTGGCCACCAGCTCCTCGAACTGCTCGACCGACAAGGTGATCATCTCCGACGTCATGCCAACGCCCTCTCCCTCAGCATGCGGATCAGCCGTGTTGCCAGATTCGGTTCTGGAGGCTCCGGATGCCGGGAAGGGCGACCTTGTCGAGCCGGGCGAGGTCCTCGTCGTCGATACTCCAGCCGAGTGCCCCAGCGTTCTCCTCGGCCTGGTGGCGATTCTTCGCGCCGGGAATCGGTACGACTCCCTTGGCAATCACCCAGTTCAGGGCGACCTGGCTCGGCACCTTCCCCCCGTACTTGCCGCCGATGCGCCGCAGCTCGGCAACGACATCGTCGACAACCTCCATCGGATGACTGGAGAAGTTCCTCTTGCCGGGAGGAGGATGGTCAGCCGAGTACTTGCCGGTGAGCCGACCCTGGCCGATCGGCGAGTATGCGAGCGGCACCACACCCAGCTCCTTGCAAGCCGCCAGCAGGCCGCTCGTCTCCGGAGAACGCCGAAGCAGTGAGAACTCGATCTGGTTGGTGGCCAGCTGCATACCGCACTTGTGCAGCGCCGAAGCAATGGACCGGGTCTCTTTCACCGAGTAGTTCGAGACGCCCACCGCCTTCACCAGGCCTTCTTCGTGCGCGGCTGCCAGCGCATCGGCCAGCGCCCCATGGGAACGCAGGCTGATCGGACCGTGGATCTGGTAGAGGTCGACAGCCGGTAGGCCGAGGCGGCCCAACGAAGCACGCAGGGACTTCAGCAGCGCTTGGCGGACCTGCAGCTTCCACGGAGACGGCATGAACTTGGTGGCGACCACGACCGACGAAGCCCGTCGGGGGTCACCGGCCAGCAGTGCCCCGATGATCCGCTCGCTCTCTCCGGCGCCGTACACCTCGGCAGTGTCGAACAGCGTCACCCCGGCATCGATCGACGCGTCCCACGCCTCGTGGATCGAGTCACGCGTCAGGTCGGAGTCGTAGCCACCCATGCCCCACGTGGAGCGGTCGCCCCAGGCCCAGGTCCCCACGCCCATCAGCGGGATCGAGACGTCGGAGCCGCTCAGTGTGTGGCGCTCGGGGACCATCTCCTGCACGGTACCCGAACCTCGGGCGGTCCCGTGCCCCGACCCGAGGGGCCGCTCCGATCTCCTCAGCCCGAACGGCTGAGCACGCAGGTCCCGGGGACTCCCAACTGGCTACGTCGTGCCGATCACATCGAGGACGGCGAGGATCTCGTCGCCCCATCGCTCGAGTCGGAGCGGTCCGATTCCCCGGCAACGGGCCAATCCGGGCAGTGTCCTCGGCAGATCGGAAGCGATGCCGACCAGGTCTTTGTCGGTGAGGACGACGTAGGCGGGCACACCCTCCTTTTTGGCGACGGCCGAGCGCCATTCCCTCAGCGCACGTTCTGCGGCAGACGCATCGGCGGACGGAACTGCGCCCGATGCGCCGGACCGAACGAGGGTCACCGTGCGGCCCTCGGACCGAACGTCCGTCCCGAACGGCAGCTCCACCCGGGCGTCGCCGATCCCGATCACCACTCCGTCCGCGCCGACCTCGAGAATGCCGCCCGTCTGTCCACGGTGCTCGATCACCAGCCCGCTCACTGCCTCCTTGGTCGGAAGCACCGACTGGTGGCCGTTCGGCGCCTTGCTGCTTCCTCGCGCCCTGCGGGTCGGACGCGGCCTGCTCCCATCGAGCTCGCCGAGGAACATCGACGGCGCCTCGGCGTCGGCGAGGACAGCGACCTGGGTCCTCGCCCGGGTGAGCGCCACGTGGAACACCCGTCGCTCGCCCTCCTCGTCATCGCCCAATCGGTGGGGGAAGAGCCCCCGAGTGGCGCCGAACACGATCACGTGGCCCCACTCCTTGCCCTTGATGCGGTGCACGGTCGACAGGAGCACGGCCGGGCCCTGGGCCGCCGGTCGGGCGAGGACGCCTCGCAACCAGCGTTCGAATGTGGACGCATCCGGGTGGAGTGCGGCGACCGCTTCGAGGGCCACCAGGTCGTCACTGTGGGTCGAACGATCGGCCTCCCGTCGGGAGGTGTCGAGAACGTCCATGGTGCCGTTGAGCCCGATCCCGACCCTGATGGCCCGCAGCGCGGCGGTGGTGGACTGACCCGTCGCCCGCACCACGGTGTCCAGGTCGTCCGCATAGGCCAGCAGTTTCGGGACGTCGCGACCGGACAGGCGGCCGGCGAGACGGCGGATGTCCACGACGGACGTGACCGGTCCCTTCGTCAGCATGTCCGCCACCATCGGGGCGATGCCCCGGGAAGGTCGCCGGATCGTGTCCCGGACGTCCTCCCTCCGGATGTGGTCGGGGTCCGCACCGATCCGCAGGTAGGCGAAGGCGGTACGGATGCCCGTACGAGCCAGCACGTTGGCCCCCAGAGGCGTACTGCACGGGATCCCGGACTCCATGCACGCCACCTGCACCGGCAACAGCGCGGAATTGACCCGGGCGAGGACGGCGATGTCGGAGGGATCGACCCCCGAACCCTGCCAGGCGGTGATGATCTCCACGGCCAAGGCGGCGAGCGCATCGCCCGGAGCGGTCCGGACTGCCACGGGCCCCGCTCCCGCCAACGGACCGGGGATGTCCATGACGACGTCGCTGCGACCCTCCGGCGGGCGGATGGTCTTCTCGAGGCGCCGGTGGTTGTAGGAGAGGAGGTGGTGGGCCGCAGCCGTCACCGACGGTGGGCACCGGTAGTTGACCTCGAGCGGATGGTGGGCGGCTCCGGGGAAGTAACGCGGGAAGTCGATGAGGAACTCGGGTGTCGCCCCCGAATAGCCATAGATGACCTGGTCGTCATCGCCGACGGCGAAGCAGTCATAGCCCGGGGCGGCGAGTAACCGGATCAACAGCAGATGGGCGGGGGTGAGGTCCTGGAATTCGTCGACGAGCAGGCGGCGACACCGGGCCTGCGCCGCAGAGCGGGCACCGGCATCGGTCACCAGGATCTCGATGGCCCGGTAGATCTGCTCGTCGAAGTCGACCGCCCCGAGGTCCGCCAGGGCGGTACGGTAACGATCGAATCCCTCGGCGATGCCCGACGCATCGGGCATCGCCTCCTCGACGGCCTCCGGCGAGTTGAGCCCGAGCCGGATGGCGGACAGGGCGCCGATATAGGGGGCGACCGTGTCGGTGTTCGCCTGGCGCCGAATGTCGAACAGTCCCTGCAGGAGATCGCGCACGGCGAGCTCCTCGAGCACTCGCGGACGACCCGCAGATCCGAACTCGGTGCAGATCCACAGGCCGGTGCTGTTGAGGGTTCGGATGTGCGGCCCTTCGGGCGTGAGTATCCCGGAGCACCGCTGCTTCATCTCATCGGCCGCTCTGGTGTTGTAGGCCAGGGCACTCACGGTGCCCGGAGGGGCTCCACGGTCGGCGATGAGATGACGCAACCGTTCGGTCAGCACCCGCGTCTTGCCGGAGCCGGCCGGGGCGATCACCCGGGCCGCCCCGGCGTGGTGGCCCACAGCGGCCAGCTGGTCCGGTGCAAGCTCGGCTGCGGGGGGACGGTCGGCTCCCGGTGCCAACCGTCCTTCCTCGGCACTCCAGCGGTGGACGACACCCGTTCCGGATGCGAGGGCCGGTGGATCGGGAGGTCCGCCATCGACATAGAGCGGCGTGCCATCGGCGAGGACGATGTCGGCCGGTCCCTCCTCGGCGATGCCGAAAGCCGCGAATCTACGTGCGGCCTTCCGGCCGTGCCACCAGATCGGCTCACCGCCCCTGGCGTCGTAGGAATTGGCCCACACCAGGAACTGGAGCCGCTCCACTGCGAACTCGAACGCGGGCGTCAGGCTGTGGACGGCACCGTCGTACCGCTGGGGAGCCCTCAGTGCGTCCAGGTCCGCCGTCAGCTCGACCACCAACGGCCGTCGATCGAGCCACGCCTGGTGGAGCGCTCCGATCACCGCAACGGGGTCTGCCAGCTCGGCATCGCCGACCCGCACCCGCTGGCACGACATCCACGGGTCGGGTAGGTCGCCCCCGGCAAGCAGGACGACGCCACGGCCGAGCTCCGCTGGTCCGGGGTACGGCATCTGCTCAACATAGTGACGGGCTGTGACGCCGGGCGCCAGCCAGCCAGCCCCAGCGCCTCGCCTACGGGCCTGCCTCCGGATCCGAAAAACGGGGAGCGCGCTTCTCCTGCAAGGCGGCGATACCCTCGGCGAAGTCGGGACCGGTCATCATCTCCTCCAGCAGCCGCTGAGCCCGGCTGACCGCTCCGGCGGCGTCACCGTGCAGGTCCGTGTAGATCTGGCCCCGGGTGGCCCGCAGCGAGGACGGGGAGACCGTGGTCGCCAACTGTCCCGCGTACTCCATGGCCCGGTCCATCAACCGATCGGAGGGCACCACCTCGTTGACGAGGCCCATGTCCGCCGCCTCCTCGGCCAGGATCACCCGGCTGGACAACAGCAGATCGTTGGCTCGGGTGAGGCCGATCATCCGGGGCAGAAGCCAGGACAGCCCGAACTCGGCGGGCAGCCCCAGCCGACCGTGGGCAGTCGTCAACTTGGCGCCTGCCGCTGCGAAGCGGATGTCGCAGTAGCACGCCAGCACGAGGCCCACCCCCGCCGCAGGCCCGTTGATGGCAGCGATGACCGGCTTGGTGAGACCGAAGTGATAGGCGAAATCGGCATCGAAGCGCGGGTCGGTGCCGAAACCGGGGCGGGCCAGGTCATCGGGTGTGCCGGCGTCATAGGCGCCGCGTTCGACGTGACCGGAAAGGGCGCGACTGTCCGCGCCGGCGCAGAAGGCCCGCCCAGCCCCTGTCACCACGATCACCCGGACCGACCGGTTGCCATCAGCCTCGTTGAGCGCCCATCGGTACTCGGCGTGCATCCGACCCGTCCACGAGTTGAGCCGGTCTGGGCGGTCGAGGGTGATGATCGCGATCTTGTCGGAAATCTCGTAGCGGACGACCTTGAGCTCCATGTCGGCAATACTGCCAGCCCCGGACGCCGCCGAGGCCGCCGACCGGCCTCGCTCATGCGCCAGGGGATCCGGCTTCCGCTGCTCTCACGAATCCACGAGGACGCTTCCGATGGAGATCGCTGCGACCCCGATGACGACGTAACCCAGAGCCTGCAATGCATCACCGATCCAGTACAGGTCCGATGGGCCATTGGAATCCCCAAACGAAAAACAGAGTGCGCCCAGCCCCAGGAGAAAGAACGCCACACCGACGGCTACCAGGCCGCTCCGCAGCTTCCGGCCACGGCTCGCACGGGGTTCCACCGGGGCGAACGGGTTGCCCGGCACGGGGTAGTACCCACCCTCGTTGCCCATGGGCGGACGAAGGGGGGGCCAAGCCGGCGGCGGGTACCACTTGCCGTCGGCTGCCAGCCACCATCCCTCGCCTTGGCTCACATCACTCATCTCGATCCACCTCTCACAAGGCCACACTCAGGAGCAGAAGGCTAGCCCTCCGTCGTTTCGGAGCCATCCCCGGAGGCAATGCTCGCCGCGTCAGGGACCAATGCCTCTAGCCATCGCACTGCCGCCGTGGGATATTGGCAACCGGGGTCAGGACATCGGCGCTCGGGGATCAGCGTAGAGGTAGGTGTCTGTGCGAGTTGCGAGAGACGCATCACAACCGGTCCCCCCGTCGGCCACCTGGAGGGTTCGGTTTCGACGCCGCCAGCAGGCGGGGCGTGACCCCGGCCGGGCCGCGATCCGGGCCGAAATGGCCGGGCTGGAGGCTCTCATGCTCCGCCTCGAGCAGGTTCACGGCGAGGACATCGCCGCCGTCTGTACCGACCACCGGCGGGACGCAGTCAACCTCGTCCACTACCTGGCCCTACGCAACGGCGACCTCCGTCACCTGCAGCATCGTCTGGGTGAGCGCGGCCTGTCGTCACTGGGCCGGTGCGAACCTCACGTGCTCGCGACCGTCAAGAGTGTCCGCGCCGCGCTCGACGGGAGGGTCCCCCGTTTCGGGCCGGCCACGCTGAGCTTCGAGGAGGGGCGTGCCGCCCTCGATCGCAACACCGATGCTCTCTTCGGTCCACGCCCCCCCGGACGAGTGCCCCGGGTCATGGTGACCCTCCCCAGCGAAGCGGCGGACGACTACCGACTGGTGCGGCGCCTGGTCGCGGAGGGCATGGACGTGGCCCGGATCAACGGTGCCCACGACGACCCCGCCGCGTGGGAGCGCATGGCGCGCCACGTGCGCCGGGCCTCCGAGGAGACCGGCCGCCTCTGCCGGGTGTCGATGGACCTGCCGGGGCCCAAGCTGCGGACCGGCCCGCTCGTCGAGGGGCCCCGGGTGGTGAAGCTACGGCCCCAGCGCGACCTGCGCGGCGTGCCGGTCATGCCCGCATTGGCGGCACTGGCGGCGTTCGGGCCCGATGCCGGGCCCCCCGGCCCGGGGCCGGCGCTGCCTGTGGACCCGTCGTGGGTCGATCGCCGGCACCCAGGGGACGTGGTCGCCATGGTCGACACCCGAGGCTCGGGGCGTACCTTGCGTGTCGTCGGCGCCACACCCGGTGCATGCGTCGTGGAGGTGTGGGACACCACGTACGTGGAGACCGGAGCGGAGCTGTCCTGCGACGGCGATGCGACCAGGGTGGGCCGGCTGCCGATCATCCCCCAGTACCACCTGTTGCGCCCGGGGGACCCGCTGGTGTTGACCAGGGACCTCGAGCCTGCTGTCCCGTGGCGACACGGGCAACCCGGATGTGCCCGGATCGGTTGCACGCTCGGCGTCGCCTTCGAGACCGCGCAGGTGGGCCAGCCCGTGGTCCTCGACGACGGAAGGATGACCGGCATCATCGAAAGCGTCGATGCCGACGAGTTCCGCGTCCGGATCCTGACGGCCTCACCAACAGGGTCGAAGCTTCGAGCGGAGAAGGGGATCAACCTGCCCCAGACGGATCTCCCCGTCCCCGCGGTGACCGACGCCGACCTGCCCCTGCTCGAAGTGGCCGCCGCCCATGCGGACATGGTTGCGCTGTCCTTCCTGCACAGCGAGCACGACATCGACGACGTGCGCGCCTACCTCCGGAGGGTCGGGGCCGAACACCTCGGCCTCATCCCGAAGATCGAGACCAAAGCCTCGTTCGCACGCCTTCCCGAGATCCTCCTGCACGCCATGCGCTCTCCACTCGTCGGAGTCATGATCGCCCGCGGAGACCTCGCCGTCGAAGCCGGCTACGAACGCCTCGCGGAGATGCAGGAAGAGATCCTTTGGATCTGCGAGGCTGCCCACCTGCCGGTCATCTGGGCCACCGAAGTCCTCGACCAGCTCGCACGCACCGGCAAGCCGTCCCGGGCAGAGGTCACCGATGCTGCGATGTCGCAGCGAGCCGAGTGCGTCATGCTCAACAAGGGGCCCCACGTCGACACGGCGATCGTCGTGCTCGACGACATCCTGCGACGCATGTCCGGGCTCCAGCGCAAGAAGACCCCGCAGCTGAGACCGCTGCGCAGCTGGATCGAGCCCACCTGATCCGCCGGGTGCCGAGCAGCCCTGGACAGCCGGTCGCCCACCGGCCGGGGCGCACCGCGGGGCGTGCCCGGCCGTCCTACGCCGACGGGCTGCGGCCGCTCCGGGTCGATCGCTAGCCTGGCCTGGTGGAATTGGGCAAGGTCGGGATCTGGTGGAGCGGCACGTGGTCCGGTTCCGACCGGTCCCCCGGTGCAGCTGCCACCGAAATGGAATCACTCGGCTACGGGGCCCTCTGGAGTTCGGGCGGCTTCGAGCCCGGCTTCCCCGACAGGTTCGGAAGGCTGCTCGACGCCACCGAGCAACTTGCGGTGGCCAGCGGCATCCTGTCCATCTGGCACGCCACCCCCGAGCAGGCGGCCAACGGCGCCGCCGCCCTCGAAGTCGCCCACCCCGGCCGGTTCCTCCTCGGCCTGGGCACGAGCCACGCGCCGGTCGTCGAACAGCTCGGCACCAGGTACATTCACCCGTACACCCGGATGGTCCACTACCTCGATGAGCTCGATGCGCTGGGGACGGCGGTCGCAGCCGACCGCCGGGTCCTCGCCGCCCTCGGCCCCCGCATGCTCACGCTCGCCGCCGAGCGGGCGGCGGGGGCACACCCCTACTTCGTACCCGTCGAGCATGTGGCCCGGGCCCGGCGGCTCGTCGGGCCTGGACCACTCTTGGCGCCGGAACTGGCCGTGGTGCCCGAGGTCGATCGACTCGTGGCCCGGGCCACGGCCCGGGAGTACGCCGCGGGCTACCTGCGACTGCCCAACTACACCAACAACCTGCGCACGCTCGGCTTCGACGACGACGATCTCGAGGGGGGCGGCAGCGATCGGTTGGTCGACGCCGTGGTGGCCTGGGGGGACGCCGCCGCCATTGCCGACCGCGTGCGTGCTTTTCAAGACGCCGGTGCCGACCATGTGTGCGTGCAGGTGGTGGCCGACCGCTCCCAGGGGTTCCCCTTCGACACCTACCGCGAACTCGCTGCGGCGCTGATCGGCGGCTGAGCCAGCCGATCGATCTCGCAGGATGGTGGCGTACTACGCAGCCCTGCGCCCTCGTCGCCTCGCCAGGAGCCACACGGCCAGGCCCGCGACGACCACGCCCACACCGATGGCGCCGGCGATTGCGCCGGCACCATGGCCGGCATGAACGGCCGCTCCAGACGCCTTGCCCGACGATCCTGGCGTCGTCGTCACGGTGGGGCCGGCCCTCGCAACCGAACTCGAGGTCTGACCGGACGCACCGGTCGAGGAGGCACTGAAGGCGACGACCCTGTAGGCCGAAGGGGCCAGAAGTAGACCATCGCCGACGCCAGGGGTGGGAAAATGGTTGGCCGGTACTCCGACCGAAGCCTGCTGCAGCACTGCGCCGTCGGTGGGGTCGAGCCCGTAGAGCGTGCCGTTCTGTCCGATCGTCCACACCCGGCCTCCCGCAACGATCGGTGGCCCGCCGCCTTCCCCGCTGGTCCACAGAACGCGGAGGGCGGCCGGGGCCGATCCGACCTGCAGGGCGACCGTTCCGCTCAGGCAGGGCAGGAAGACGGTCGTTCCCACGACCGCGGACCCGCCGTCCACATCCTCGTCGCACACATGACCGAGGGCGGCCTCCTGACCACCGATCCCCCCGAGGTGACCAGCGTCGAGTAGGTACGCGACGCGCGACTTGCCGGCCGCCACCACACGTCCGTCGGCCAACAGCGCGGGCTCCATGGACATGTCGAGGTCATGGGCGTTGTTCGAGGTCCAGGAGCTGGGGGCGAAGTACTGCAGAAGTTGGAGTCTGGACGACAGCTCGAGAACCGAGTCACTGAAGTCGTACGCGTGCCCGGGCGAGGTGACCGAGCCGTTGCCCGCGGCGATCCAGAGGTTCCCACCACTGTCGACGGCCGGAGCTCCGCCGCCCATCCAGACCGCCCCCTGGCTCTCTCCGGGGGCGGCGTCAACGGCGAAGTCCAACGGCGTGCCGCCGTCCTCGGTCACCGCCACCAGCCATCCCCGGTAGGTGGAGCAGTCTCCATAGTTGCCTCCGAAGCCGAACACGACCTCGCCACCGTCGAGGGTGAGGGCCGTCCGCTGGAGGAGGGCCGGTGGCGCGGCACCCGGGGGATCGACGTCCTGGGTCAGTTCGATCCGTCCCGAGGCCGTGTCCAGGCCGACCAGCATGTGGACCGGTCTCCCTCCGATCAGCTCGTCGGCCACCATGAAGATCTCGGACCTGGCCGGATCGATGACCGGGGTGCCGGTGATGCCGACGGTGGGCCTGATGTCCCCGCAAGGGAGCGATCCCGAGGTCACCGGTGTGCCGAGATGCACCGACCAGATCACCGCGCCGGTGGAAGGGTCGAGGGCGTAGACGGTGTCGTCCTCGGTCGCCACGAAGACCCTGTCGGAGGAAGCAAGCGGCTCCCCGTAGATCTGGCCGTCGAGCCTGGGCGATGTCCATCTCGGGGTCGACGTGTCGACGCCCGTCACCGAGGTCGCCACGCCGGTGCCCGCCGCGTCTTGGTGGTACACGGTCCAGCCGGAACTCTCCGGCGTGCTCGCAGTGGACGCTGTCGCCCCAGATGCCGTTGCAGGCAGCACCATCGTCATCGGCACTGACAGGCCCAGCGAAACGAGGACGACCCACACCCAGGGCCGGCTGCTGGCACCCGCGCCGATACGACGACGGACGCGCAGCCCGATCCTCATGCCCATGGCAGAAGGCTAGTAATGCCCGCCATGGAAGGAGGCGGCCATTGGTCCCCCGGCGGGGATTGGGACTTTCGCCCCTTGCGCCGGGCCGCCAAGGTGCTGAATCTGGAGGAGAGACCAAAGGGGAAGGGAGGGAGACGTGGTTGTAGAGGATGCTTACGAATCGCTGATCCGGCGGACCTATCAGGATTTCGAGTCAGGTGACCTCGACCTCCTCAACGTCGTGATGGCGGAGGACGTTATCTGGCACGAGCCGGGGCGCAGCAGCCTCGCCGGTCGCTACAAGGGCCCGGAGGCGGTGCTCGGCTTTCTCGGACGACTGAAGGCGGGCAGCAACGGCACCTTCAAGATCGAGGTCCTGGACGTGCTCAGCAAACCCGAGCGGGCGGTGGTGCTCCAACGGGAGACCGCTACGAGGAACGGCAGGGAATTGGATGTCGTCGTGGCCGTCGAGTACGAGATCCACCACGGGAAGATCACCGAGGTCAACGTCTACCAGGCCGACGCCTACGGCTTCGACGAGTTCTGGGTGGACAGTTAAGCAACAGGCCGTTCTCCCCAAGCAGTTGCCGAGCCCATCGGGTGGTCGCGTGCGCAGCGGCGGTGGGTGGAGTAGGAGGCCGGCGAGCCGATCCGCCGGACCAGACTGGGGGGGTTGTGATGAAGGAGCTGGTGTATCCCAGGCTCTTGTTGCCGGTCGTCGAACGGCTGGCCGATAAGGTCGCGTTCGTCGACTTGACGCGCGGCGGGGTGCGATACGAAGGAACGTTCGCCGTCCACGCCGACCGGCTGTTGCGGTTGGCCAACGCCATGCAGAGTGAGCTCGGGCTGGGGGACGGTGACCGGTTCGCGGTACTCGCCACGAACGGGCACGAGTTCCTGGAGCTGTACCATGCCGCCCTGTTCGGGGTAGGGATCATCAATCCCCTCAACATCCGCTTCACGCCGGCCGAGCTGGCCTATGTCCTCCGTGACTCCGGTTCCAGGATCGTCTTCACCGACCCGTTGTTCGCCAAGCTCCTCCGCCGCGCCCGTGACGAGGAAGGCGTGCAGATCGACAAGTTGGTCATCATCGGCGGGGAGATCGGCGACGGCATCACAGGAGACGACGACACCATCGGCTACGAGCAGCTGCTTGCGGCCGGTGAGCCGGTCATGCCGCCGGAGCCCGAGGAGGAGGACGCCGTCGTCCTGATGTACACGGGAGGAACGACCGGACGCCCCAAGGGTGCCTTGCTCGAACAGCGAGCCGAGGTGCTCAACGTGTACCACCTGCTCTTCGAGATCGGGCTTCGTGAGGAGCGGCGATTCCTGTTCCAATCGCCGATGTTCCACGCTGCCGTCGTCGCCGGCGTGCTGGGCATCCCGGCCAGCGGAGCGACCTCGGTGACGATCCCGCTGTTCGACCCCGGTCTGGTGATGCGGGTCATCGACGAACAGGCCATCGACATGACGATGATGGTCCCGGTCATGATGTCGCTGCTGGAGCAGGCGGAGGGCTTCTCGGCCAAATGCCTCCGGTCACTGCGCCAGCTCGTCTACGGGGCGGCACCGATCTCGAGGACCATGCTCGCCCGTTGGCTGGAAATGCTCCCCGACACCGACTTCATCCAGGGGTACGGGATGACCGAGGCTGCCTCCGTCCTCGCGTACCTCGGTCCCGAGGAACACCGTCGCGGCGGAAACGCGGCGACAGCTGCGGGCAGACCGGTGATGGGCGTCGAGCTCCGCATCACGGACTCTCTCGACAATGCTCTTCCCCGAGGAGAGGCAGGGGAGGTCTGCGCCCGCGGGGGGAACCTCATGCGCGAGTACTGGAACGAGCCGGAGCAGACCGAGTCGGCGATGCACGACGGTTGGTACCACACCGGCGACATGGGCTTCGTCGACAGCCGGGGTCTCCTGCACCTCACCGACCGGATGAAGGACATGATCGTCACGGGCGGCGAGAATGTGTACTCCATCGAAGTGGAGAACGCCATCGCCACCCACCCCGCCGTGCAGGAAGTCGCGGTGATCGGGATCCCGAGCGACGTCTGGGGCGAGGCCGTCCACGCCATCGTCGTCCTCAAACTGAACACGAGGGCGACAGCCGCGGACCTGATCGAATATGTCCGCCCGGTCTTGGCCGGGTTCAAGGTTCCGAAGTCGGTGGAGTTCCTCGACGGTCCGCTGCCACTTTCGGGAGCGTTCAAGCCCCTGAAGCGCGAGCTCCGGAGGCGCTACTGGGAGAACCGTGATCGCCAGGTGAGCTGAGTCGGCGCACCGAAGCACTCGCCACTGCCCGCGCCCCGCTCATCACCGAGCCCACCTCGCCCGACGGTCTGGGTGGGGACGCCATCGCCGCCCTGCGCTCGACGGCCGGCGGTTCACCGTGGCGCCGGGCGCTCGTTGCGAGGGCTCGTGTCGTCATCCCAGAACGACAGCAGCTTGATCAGGACCTCCTCTGCTGCGGCCATCCCCCCGAGGTGACTCTCACCCGGACGGACGAACAGCTCGGCGAAGGGAATGAGCGGCACGACCCGGCGGGCCTGGGCCAGCGGCACGATGTAGTCGGCGTCACCGTGCCACCACGCGACCGGGACCACGATGTCGCTCAGCAAGAAGCCCCACTGTCGGGTGAACAGGATGAGGTCGTAGACGGGGGCGCTCAACCCCCGCCGGCTGTTACCTACGAGGTCGTCGAGGAACATGGCTTTGACCTCCGGCAGTGCGAAGAACCGCCGATCGCCCTCGGGGGCGAGGGCCGCGTACAGGTCGAAGACGGGCGAGGCCACCGGACGGGCGAGGCGGATCAGGGCGTTCAGGGTCAGGGACAGCGGCACCCTCAGTGGCGGAAGGATCGGCGAGAGCAGGGCGAGCAGGCCGACGAGACCTCCGGCGACGGCCTCGGGACCTCGAGTGGGAGCCACCCCGCCGAGGATGCCGACCCCGGCGATCCGAGCCGGGAAGGCGTGTGCCGCGGCCAACGCGTAGGGCCCGCCACCCGAGAGCCCGATCATGGCGACCCGCTCCAACCCCAGCTGATCGAACACGATCTCGAGGTCCGCAGTGAAGTCGTGGATCGAGTCGTAGAGATGGGGTGTCGACAGCCCCACACCGGGGCGGTCGATGCCGATCAGTCGCACGTCGAGCTCGAATGCGGCGATGCGTGCGGCCTGGGGGATCTGGCGACGGGCCCCGGGGGTGCCGTGCAGCCAGATGACCGGGCGTCCCCCGGCGGGGCCGAACTCGGCGAAACCGAGCTTGCGCCCCCTCCGGACCACGATCTCCCCCTCGACCCGCGGTGCGGTGATCGGGTTCACGAACAGCGAGTATGACCCACCTGGGGCCGGGACGTCGCCGTGCCTGGGGGAAGGCGGCAGGGGACGAGTATGGTTCGCGCCGACTGAGGAGGCGAGCATGACGACCATCGACGGATCGACGGCACCGGGCTTCGAGGCGGTGCGCGAGGCGTTCCAGGCCAACTTCGACGACGGGTCGGAGGTGGGGGCGGCCTTCGCCGCCTACCACCGCGGAAAGAAGGTGGTCGACCTGTGGGGTGGTGTCGCCGACACGAGGGCCGGGAGGCCCTGGACCGAGGACACCCTGGTCCTCGTCTACTCGACCACCAAGGGCGTCACCGCCATGTGCGCGAACAAGCTCGCACAGGAAGGCCTCCTCGACGTCGAGGCGCCGGTGGCGACCTACTGGCCCGAATTCGCGCAGGCCGGCAAGGAGGACGTCACCGTCGCCGATCTGTTGTCGCACCGGGCGGGCCTGGCCTGGATCGACGGAACCCTGTCGTTCGAGGAGGCGCTCGCGTGGGACCCGGTGATCGAGGCGCTCGAGCGCCAGGCGCCCACGTGGCCGCCGGGCACCGCCCACGGCTACCACGCCACCACCTACGGTTGGCTGGTCGGCGAGGTCGTACGCCGGATCAGCGGTCGCAGCCTCGGGACCTACCTTCGCGAGGAGGTCGCCGGTCCCCTCGGAGCCGAGTTCTACGTGGGCCTGCCCGCCTCCGAAAAGCACCGCGTCGCCCGCCTGATCTCGTTCCTCGAGTCGTTGGAGTCGGGAAAGACTCTGGCGGCGCTCGGTACCGGGACGGGATCCTTCGCCGGTCTCGACGTCGCCGACCTGCTCGAGAACGCGGGCGCCTACCTGGCCGCGGACGGTCCGCTCTTCAAGGCCCTGGCTGCGCCGGGCGGGGCACTGTCGGACCAGGAGGCCTGGGACGACCCCCGACTGCACGCGGCGGAGATCCCGGCGGCCAACGGGATCTGCGACGCCCGATCGCTCGCCTGCCTCTACGGAGCCTGCGTCAGCGAGGTGTCGACACCGTCGGGGGGGACGTTCCGCATCCTCACTCCCGAGCAGCTCGACCGGGCGCTGCGCCCGCAGACCGAGGGGCCGGACCTGGTCCTGCTCGGACTCGACATCCAATGGGGCCTCGGGTTCATGCTCAACCGCGGGATCATCGGCTCGGAAGGGTTTGGCGGACCGCGCTCCTTCGGACACTTCGGGATGGGCGGCTCGGTCGGCTGGGCAGACCCCGACCTCGAGCTGGGGATGGGCTACGTCATGAACAGGATGGAGATCGGCACCACCGGAGACGCCCGTAGCTTCCGGCTGACCAGGGCCTGCATCGAGGCGGCGCGCCACGCCTCGTGATGCAGCGGCGCCCCCGCCGGGCTCTGAGCCGGCCGGTCGACATCCCGTCAGCTGCAATGCACCCAACTCGTTTCCGCCTCCCTCCAACTGTGTCCCACACGCCCCATGACGGGACCGCCACCCTTCCGTACAAGGGCGAGCGCCCCATCCCGACACTCGGGCGCCGTCAACGGCCAGGATCACCGGGCGGGCACCGCCCTACGCTCCACCGCGATGGTCCACCGCGTCTACGTCCGCTTCTTCTCCGAGCTGAACGAGCTCCAGCCGCCTGATCGGCGCGAGCGGCCGATCAGACTCGAGGTGGCCGCCGGCACCACGGTGAAGGATCTCGCCGAGTCGCTTGGGGTGCCGCACACGGAGATCGACGTGATCCTCGTCAACGGAGTCTCCGTGGGCTTCGGGCACCAGGTGGGTGAGAGCGACCGCGTGGACGTGTACCCCGTGTCCGAGGTGCCCGACGTGTCGCCACTCGTGCGGCTGTACCCACGGCCGCTGCGCGAGCCTCGATTCGTGCTCGACGTCCACCTCGGGCGGCTCGCCCGGACCCTGCGCCTCCTCGGATTCGATGCCGTATGGCGGAACGACAGCACCGACGACGAGCTGGCTGCGATCTCGGCGGACGACGAGCGGACTCTCCTGACCAGGGATCGCGGCCTCCTGAAGCGGGCCAAGGTCACCCATGGCCACCTGGTGCGGGAGACCGACCGCCGGCGCCAGGTCGTCGAGGTCCTGCGGCAGTTCGACCTCTTCGGGGCCATCACGCCGTTCGGCCGGTGCCTCAGGTGCAACGGCGTGCTCGAGCCCGTGGCGAAAGCCGAGGTGGAACACCGCCTACCGCCCAGGACCCGGCGCGAGTACGCCGACTTCCGCACCTGCCCGGGCTGCGGCCGGATCTATTGGAAAGGGTCGCACTACGACCGCCTTGCCGCCCTGGTGGAGGACCTACGCCGCGCCGGCACGACGCCACTGCGCACGGGCACCGACCTCGGACGGGGACCGGTGACGGCACCGGCGGGAGCCGGCGTCAGCCGGCCGAGGCACACTCGAGCGGACCAGGGACCTCCGCCTCTGGCCGTCGAGCACGCGATGGGCGACGCTGGGTCGGTGAGACTCGAGGCGACGCCCGGCGGGGCGCGTGCGGTCGACGCACTCGATGCTGCGGCCCGGGGATGGTCGGTGATCCCGGTGCACACCCCGATCGCTGGCCGCTGCTCGTGCGGTGACCCGTCCTGTCCGGCGGTGGGCAAGCACGCGCGCATCCCCTGGAAGCGGCGCATGAGCGATGCCGCCGGCAGCGAACAGGTCCGGCGGTGGTGGCGACGGTGGCCCGGTGCCAACCTCGGCGTCGTCACCGGGGCGGTCTCCGGGCTCGTCGTCCTCGACATCGACCCCCGCAACGGAGGGGAAGGCTCGCTGGCCGCCCTCGAGGACATGCACGGCCCGCTGCCGCACACCGTCGAGTCGCTCACCGGGGGCGGTGGGCAACACCTCTACTTCCGCCACCCCGGTGTCACCGTCCCGTGCCACCCGATCGCACCGGGACTGGACGTCAAGGGCGACGGCGGCATGGTCGTCTGCCCGCCCAGCACCCACGTCTCGGGCCGCGACTACGCCTGGGAGCCGGGGTGCACGCCCAACGAGGCACCCCTGGCCGAACTGCCCGGGTGGGTGCTGGCCAGGGCCCTGGACCGTGCGTCACCGCGGGGAAGAACTGGTGCAGCGCATCACCAGGTGCCGGTGCGCACCATGGGCGAGCGAGCCGAGTTCGCCACGCTCTGGCACCACGTCGGCATCGAGCTCCGTCCCGGCGACCATGCCTACCTCTGCCCGTTCCATCCCGACCACCACCCCTCGCTCCACATCGACGCCGAGGGGTGCCGCTTCTACTGCTTCGGGTGCGGGCGCGGCGGCGGGAGCGGCCGGCTCCGCCGGCTCGTGGACGCGCCACGCCGCCCGGGGCCGGTTCCGGACGTGGCCGGCGCCGCTCCCCCCGGCCACCTGCCGGCGGCTCCGCCCTTGCCCACCCTGCCGGGCACCACCGAGATCCGTGTCGTGGGGAACTACGCCCACCAGGACGCGCTCCTCGAGCTGACCGGTGGGCGTCGGCACTACGGAGGGGTGAGGATGGAGACCGTTGCCCGCCTCGCTCCCGAGCCCGAGAACACCGCCGACCCTGCGGCCATCGCCGTCACGATCGGCAGGCGCACTGTGGGCTACCTGTCGCACCCCGACGCGGTCACCCACCGCCCGGCCATCACCGCGGCCATCGAGCGCTCCGGGGAGGCGAGCTGCCCTGCCCTGATCGTCGGCGGGTGGGAGCGCGAGCACGGCGACGTCGGCCTGTTCGGCGTGCGCCTGCGCCTCGGTGGCAGCACGGCGGAGGCCGCGCCGCGCCATGCCGATCCCCCGCGTCGGTGACGCTCGGCTCGCGTGTCGGAGCGTGCGCCGGGGGGACACGACGTCAGTCTGGCACCGGGGACCCGCTCCACGGACGGCGGCCGTCCACAGCATGCCGGCGCCCGGCGGTCAGCCCGAGTCGTGTGGTGGGGAGGCCGGTGCGACCGTGGCCGTGGGTGACGTCGTCGGGGTCGCGGTCGGCGGTCGGCGACCGAGGACGATCCCCAGCTCGTCGGTCATGGCCGGCGCCAGATAGGTCGTGTACGTATCGGTCAAGTGGTTGTCGTCGCGGTAGACGAGGAGGTTGTCCACCACGACCGCACAGGTGGTCGTGGTGCAGAGCCAGGGCGAGACGTCGAAGTAGGTGCCACCCGCCGCGGTGACCGCTCTGCGTTCGGCCGCGAGGCCGGCCTCGTTGATCCCCTGGTTCAACGGCACCTTGCACGCCGTGGCCTTGGTCAGGTGGACGGAGAGGCAACCAGGCACGTCGAATGGCGGCTTGGGCACCGGACCGAGGACCAGCACCTGGGGCCCGAGCTTGCGGATGGCGGTGACCATGGCCGACATGCCCTGGAGCCACTGCGGGCTGTAGGGGTGAAGCCGTAGATGTCGGTGTAGTGCCTGGCCACCCCCAGGATGACCAGGGCCGGATGGACCTGGGCGATCCGATCGAGCACGTTCTGGCGCCACTCGTCGCATTCGACGAAGTTGCGGCCGAGGACTGGGCTGATGATGGGGATCATCAGCGGTGGGCAGGTGGCCTTGGTCCAGTTGAACAGACTGAGTTCGAGCTGATGGGCGGCTCCGTCGACCGCGGAGAACCACATGGCGGCGTGCGAGTCGCCGAACAGCACGACCGACGTGGGCGAGGAGGTGTCGCCGAAGTCGCACGACTCCAGGGCGGTCGCCAGGTAGGAGTCGAGGCACCCGTCCACGAAGACCGGGGGTTCGTCGGCGTCGGCACCGGAGAGGGAGGGGGTCAGATTGGCCGGCACGACCCTGACCGGAAGCGAACGGGCCACTGCCTGCTGCACCTGGGTCGTCGCCGATGCCAACTGCGCGACGTAGGGGTTGGGGTGCGGCGTCGACAGCGTCGTCTTCTGCGCGCCGGAGTGGTCGGCTCCTGATGCCGGCTGGGCGGTGGACAGGCGGGCGACCGGGGCCGTCCCCTGTCCAGTCAACGACGGCAGGGTGGAGATCGACACCAGGCACACAGAAGCGGCGGCCGCCGTCAGGACGCCACCCAGTCCCATCACTCGACGGGGAACGGCCCGGAACCACGACGACAGCCGCACCGGATCCTCGACGGTCACGAACGAGATCAGGGCGAGCACGAAGCTGCCGAGGACCAGCGCCAGGTTGGCACCGAGCGAGAGGGCGTGCCCGACCACGTACGGGGCCAGGATCAAGACAGGCCAGTGCCACAGGTACCACGAGTACGAGACGCGGCCGATCAACCGGGCACCGGTGCGTCCCAGTACCAGGATGGGTCCCCTGCGGGGGTTCGAGCAGCCCGAGGCGATGACCGCCGCGGTCCCGAGCACCGGGGCCAACGCCGCCGTGCCGGGGTAGGGCACCGAGCTCGACAGGATGACCGCCGAGCCGATGACCACGGCCAGACCACCCCAACCGAGCAGGGCTGCGGATCGCCCGTTCAACTTCCCGAGCCAGGGCGCGGCGAACGCCACCAGGCCCCCGACGGCCAGTTCCCAGGCCCTCGTGGGCAGGGAGAAGAACGCCCAGGGCTGGGAGACGCCGGTCAGCCACACGGCGAAAGCGAAGGATGCGACGGCGAGCACGGCCAGTGCGGTCACTGCGCCCGCTCGTGAAGGCCCGGATACCCGGCGGTTGTGCGGTGGGCGACGCTGCCAGATCATCGACGCTCCGAGCAGCAGCAACGGCCAGACCACGTAGAACTGCTCCTCCAGACTGAGGGACCAGTACTGCTGGAAGGGTGACGGGGGAATGCCGGCCGTCAGGTAGTTGGTCTGGAGCGCGGCGAATCGATAGTTGGAGACGTAGATGGCGGCCGACACGCCGTCCTTCAGGGAAGCGTGGGCCTGCAGCGGCGGCAGGAACCGGGCCGAGAGCAAGGCGGTGGCCACCAGCACCACGAAGGACGTGGGCAGGAGGCGCTGGATCCGCCTGCCGTAGAACGAGCGGAAGGAGATGCGGTGCCCGCCCTCCAACTGGCGCCAGAGCAGCCCGGTGATCAAGAAGCCGGAGATGACGTAGAAATCGTCGACCCCGGTGAAGCCGCCCCGCAGAAGGCCCACGTGCGCGTGGTAGAGGACGACGGCCAGAATTGCCACCGCCCGCATCCCCTCGATGTCTCGGCGGAACCCACGAGAAGGCCTCCTGGTCCGATCCACGCCGCAACGCTATTCGACCGGTGACCACCGGGAAGACACCGCGAAGGGCCCGTTGACAAGGAGTGAACACGGGTAGGCTCCCGGCGGCGAATGGCAGAGGAGGGACCATGACCGAAGAGGGTTGGTACGTCGATCCGTACGGCCTGCATGACGACCGATGGATCTCTGACGGGGCTCCCACAGCGCTCGTCCGGGATGGCGGGGTGGAGTCGCAGGGCCCCCCTCCGGGCGCCCCCTACACAGGCCCGCTCGAGCGGGTCGAGGAGACTCCTCCGGGGCACGGCGAGGACCTGCTGCGAGCCGATAGTACCGAGCACGGCAAGCCGTTCGATCCCAAGGCAGAGGAAACTGCGGCCTGGGAGGCCTTCGACGAGACGAGCGGGACCTGACCGGAACGGGCAGCGCCGCCGGGCCTGTGGACCCCGCCCGTCCGGCGGCACGGGATACTGGCGACGTGCCACCTGCCCTGGTCTTCATCGGACTGCAAGGGGGACGATCCCATGGCAACTTCCGGAGCCGACGAACCGACACTGATCGAGATCCGGCTGCGTCTCGATCTGGTGGATCAGTCGTTGGTCGAGGTCCTCAACGAGCGTGCGCTGCTCATCGGCGAGGTCATCCGCTACAAGCGCGCCCGCGGAATGGCGGTCGTAGATCGCCCGAGAGAGGACGCGATGCTCGCTGGTATCGAGCAGGTCGCCTCTGCGAGAGGGCTCGACCCCCGTATCGCACGACAGGTACTGCGCTCCGTGATCGATGCGTTCACGTTGCTGGAGGTTGAGGAGTTGGGCCCTGGCCACCATTAGACGCCCTCGACCCCTGGCGTGCCTGCGCAACCCAGGAGTGTGCTCTCCCATGGTCAGGGGACACTTCTTCGCATGTCATGTCACAAACGGTCAACCCCGCACGTCAACTCCTTGAGCCATCCGAGGAGGACACGATGCCAGAAGAACCCGACGTAGTCGTGGTGGGCGGCGGGATTGCCGGTCTGGCGGCTGCCACCACCGCCGCACGACATGGATCGAAGGTCGTTCTCGTCGACGCCCACCATCTCGGTGGGCGTGCGCAGAGCGACCATCGGCGTGGGTTCACGTTCAACCGGGGACCCCACGCGCTGTACGACAGAGGCGCGGGCCGGGCTGCCCTCAAGGGACTCGGTGTGCCGGTTTCTGGCTCTCCCGCTCCGTTGGTCGGCGCCAAGGCGCTGCGGGCCGGGAAGCTGTTCTCACTGCCCACCTCGCCGGCGTCGCTGATCCGCTGCGATCTGCTCACCCCTCTCGACCGCGTGTCGTTCGGCCGAATACTGACATCGCTCCCACGGAGGTCGACGCGGGCGCTCGTGGCAATGTCAGCCCGAGAGTGGTGCGACCGGGTCACCAGACGCCCGAGCGTCACCGGTTTGCTTCAGGCACTGGTCCGCCTGTCCACCTACGCGAGCGATCTCGACGCGCTGAGCGCGGATGCCGCGGTCGCTCAACTCCGGCTTTCCACCGGGGGTGTCACCTATCTCGACGGTGGATGGCAGTCCATCGTCGATGGCCTCGAGCATGCCGCTCGTGACAGCGGCGTGGTCATCTCCAGCGGTAATGCAGTCAGCGAAGTCGAGGTGGGCCCGAAACGCGTGGCGGTGGCCGTGGGAGAGGGCGAGGTGATCGGGCGAACTGTGGTCCTTGCCGCGGGAAGCCCGGACGTCACAGCTCGGCTTCTCCCCGGCTCGGTCCCCGAAGATCTCGGGCCTCCCGTGCAGGCGACGTGCGTCGACTACGGACTGTCGACGCCTCCTCCCGAGTCGTTCATCTTGGGGATCGACGAGCCGGTATATCTGTCGCTCCATGCCCCCAACGCCCGGCTCGCCCCGCCCGGTGGCGCTGTGCTGTGCGCCATGTCGTACGGATCAGCGGGGACGGAATCGGTAGAGCGGCTCGACGAGCTCTCCGCGCTGGCTGGCGCCGACCGATCGACAATCCTCGAGCGTCGCGTGCTGTCATCGATGACGGTGGCCCATGCCATGCCCAAGCCGGGCAGCGGTCTTCCCGGACGTCCAGGGATCAGCGTTTTCGGCACGGACAACTGCTTTGTGGCGGGGGATTGGGTTGGCGAGGACGGACTCTTGGGAGATGCCGCACTGGCCAGTGGGGTGGCGGCCGGACGAGCGGCGGCACTTCGATGACCGACTTGGTGGAGACCTTCGAGGCTGAACGCCCACGTCTGCTGGGACTTGCCTATCGCATGACCGGTTCGCGTCACGACGCCGACGACATCGTCCAGGAGGCGTGGCTCCGTTTCGAGCAGAACGGGAAGTCCCTGAACATCCCCGCAGCCTGGCTGACGACGGTTGTGACCCGTCTCTCGATCGACCGGTTACGGGCGGTCGACCGTGACCGGTCCCGCTACGTCGGTCCGTGGCTTCCCGAACCGACCTCCTTGGAGCCGACCCCCGACGGGTTCATCGACACAGCCGACTCCCTCACGCTTGCCTTCCTGGTCGTGCTCGAACGGCTCTCTCCGCTGGAACGGGCAGCGTTCGTGCTGGTCGACGTCTTTCGAGAGCCGTACTCCTCGGTGGCGGCAACCTTGGGGCGAAGTGAACCGGCATGTCGACAGCTCGTCCATCGGGCGAGAGCGGGCGTCCGGGCAGGTCACGAGTCGGCTCTGCGGCCGCTCGACGGGGATCTCCTCCATCGCCTTGTTGCTGCACTGCTCGACGGTGACCCCGACGCCCTGCTTGCTCTGCTCTCACCTGATGTGGTGCTCACCAGCGATGGAGGACCGAACCGGAAGGCTGCTCGACGCCCGGTCGTGGGACCACAACGGGTGGCCCGGTTCCTCACCAACCTCTCCCGCCGAGAGCCGGATGCGATGGCACTCGAAGGTGGCGTCAACCACGGCGCCTGTCTCTTCATTCATACGAAGCACGGCCCCATGGTGGTGACCGGCAGCGCAAGGGGCGATGTGATCGCCTCGCTGACGCTGATGCTGAACCCCGACAAGGTCGAGGGTGCCGAGCACCCACGTGCGATGAGATGATCGACCGCTCCCAGCGGCCGTGTCCCACCGACCCGGCGTCAGGGATGCGCTCGCTGCCACGTACCATCGCGGTGAGGCGGCAGTCGGACGGAGCCCCCGTCGGAACCGGCATCCGATGACGGGTTCGAACCGGGAGGGATGATGCCGGCCTACGTGATCTACCAGGCCGAGGTGCTCGATGCCGCGCGCTACGAGGAGTACAAGGCGCAGGCGGGCCCGAACGTCGCCGCGGCAGGTGGGCGGTACCTGGTCCGGGGTGGCGAGGGCGTGGCCCGGATCAATCTCTACATCGTCAACGGCATCGACTGACGGAGGGCGCTCACATCGGCAGCCGCCCCGGGGCCCGCCGGTAGGAGACTTGCCGCGTGATCACAGGCAGCCACTCCATCATCTACGCCGAGGGTGCCGAACGCGCCCGGGCCTTCTTCAGGGACGTACTCGAACTTCCGTACGTGGACGTCCACGACGGCTGGCTGATCTTCAAGCTGCCACCTGCCGAGCTCGGTATCCATCCTGCGGGCGCTCCCGAGGGCCGGGGCACCGGGCCGCCGAGCGGGCATCACGAGCTCTACCTCATGTGCGATGACATCGAGCGCACCGTCGCCGACCTCACAGAAAAGGGCGCTGAGTTCGCCGGGCCCGCAGAGGATCAGGGCTTCGGCTCGCTCGTCCGTCTGCGGATTCCGGGCGCAGGGTGGATCGGCCTGTACGAGCCGAAGCACGCAACCGCCCACCACCTCGACGGCTGACCAGTTGGCGGCGGCAACGGGCCGCGTGGTCGCAGCGCCCTGACGCCGTGTCGTCCACGCTCCGCCGTGAGGGCGCTCCCCCTGCGGTGGGTGCGACCGGTCGGCTTGGCGCCGGCCGTCCCCAGCAGCAATGCTGTCGTCGTGGCCGTAGACGTCCGCGCCCCGTTGCGGGAGCTCGACCTGGCGGATGCAGGCGGCCTCCCGCCCGACGAGGTGCTCGCGCGCCTCGGGAGTGGACCCGATGGGCTCTCCTCCGACGATGCGGCAGGCCGGCTTGGGCAGTTCGGGCCCAATGCGCTCGGCATACACCGGGTGCGCGCCACCGCCGTCCTCTGGCGTCAGCTCTGGAACCCGATCCTGATCCTCCTGCTCGGTGCGGCGCTCGTGTCGGGGCTGACCGGGGGCGGCACCAATGCGGTGATCATCGCGGTGATCGTCGCCCTCAGCGTCGGTCTGGGCTTCTTCAACGAGTACCGGGCGGAGGTGGCGATGGCCTCCCTCCGCGGCAAGATCCGGCACGACTCCGAGGTCCTGAGGGACGGCCGGGCCATCCGGGTCCCCGTGGTGGACCTCGTGCCCGGCGACGTGGTGTCGCTCCGCATCGGCGCCCTCGTACCGGCCGACCTCCGGTTGCTGAAGGTCGACGAGCTCGAGTGCGACGAAGGCGTGCTTACCGGCGAGTCGATGCCGGTGGCCAAGTCGGTGGCGCCCGTCACCGACCGCCAGGCGCTGGACCAGCCGGGATGCGCCTTCATGGGGACGATCGTCCACCAGGGGTCGGCTCTCGGTGTGGTGGTCCGGAGCGGAGCCCGCACCGCCTTCGGTCAGATCGCTGCGGGCCTGTCCGAAAAGCAGGGCCAGACCGCCTTCGAGGTGGGCCTGTCCCGTTTCTCGCGCTTCTTGTTCGGGGTGGCGGCCGTGCTCACCGCGTTCATCTTCATCGTCAACGTGGCACTCTCCCGGCCCCTCATCGAGGCACTGCTCTTCTCGCTGGCCATTGCCGTGGGCATCGCCCCCGAGATGATGCCGGCCATCGTGACGGTCAGCCTCTCCGCCGGCTCGAGGGCCCTCGTGGCGAAGAAGGTGCTGGTGAAGCGGCTGGTCGCCATCGAGGACCTGGGCAACATCGAGATCCTCTTCACCGACAAGACGGGCACCCTCACCGAAGGGGTGATCACCTTCGAGCGGGGGCTCGACGCCGATGGGCAGGAGAGCGACCGCCCGCTGCTGCTCGGCCTGGTGTGCAACGAGGCGACGGTCACCGACAAGGGGCCGGTCGGGGGGAACGCGTTGGACCAGGCCCTGTGGTCGGCCCCGGGGGCGGCTGCAGGAGAGGAGCTGGCCGCCACGGCCGCCGGCTATGAGCGACGGGGCGTCCTTCCCTTCGACCACGAGCGCCAGCTGGGTTCGGTGCTGGTCAAGGACCCCGCCGGCAGCCCGCTCCTGATCACCAAGGGCGCACCCGAGGTGGTGCTGGACCGGTGCGCGAGCGTCCCTGACGGCGCTCGGCCGGCGCTGGAGGCACTGTTCTCCCAGGGGGCCCGGGTCGTGGCCGTGGCCGCCCGGCCGGCCGAGGACGTGGAGACGCTGACCGCCGAGGACGAGCAGGACCTGGCGCTGGTCGGGTTCCTCATCTTCACCGACCGCCCGAAGGCCGATGCCGGCTCCTCCATCGCCCAGCTCGAACGGCTGGGCGTGGAGGTGAAGATCATCACCGGGGACAACGGCCTGGTGGCGGCCAAGGTGTGCTCGGACATCGGGGTCGACTGCGCGGGGGTGCTCAGCGGTGCCGAGGTCGAGTCGCTCGACGACGACAAGCTCGAAGCGGCGATCCTGACCACGACGGTGTTCGCCCGGATCAACCCCGACCAGAAGTCGAGGATCATCAAGGTGGCCCGCCGCACCGGAAAGGACGTGGCGTTCCTCGGCGACGGGGTGAACGACGCGGTGGCCCTGCACCACGCCGATGTCGGGATCTCGGTGGACTCGGGAACCGACGTGGCCAAGGACGCCGCCGACGTGGTGCTGCTCGACAAGGACCTCGGGGTGCTGGCCGAAGGGGTGATGGAGGGCCGCCGCATCTTCGCCAACACCATGAAGTACGTCCTGATGTCCACGTCCTCCAATTTCGGAAACATGTTCAGCGCGGCCGGTGCCTCGGTGTTCCTGTCCTTCCTGCCGATGCTGCCGACGCAGATCCTCCTGAACAATCTGCTCTACAACGCCGGGCAGCTGGTGATCCCGACCGACCGGGTGGATCCCGAGGCGCTGGCCCGGCCGGCGGCGTGGGACATGAAGTTCATCCGGAACTTCATGTCGGTGTTCGGTCCGGTGAGCTCGATCTTCGACTTCCTCACCTTCTGGGTGATGCTCTCGCTGCTGCATGCCGGCCATGTCGAGTTCAGGACCGGTTGGTTCGTCGAGTCGATCGCCACCCAGACCCTGGTCATCTACGTGATCCGGACCCGGCGGGTGCCGTTCTTCAAGAGCCGGCCCAGCCTGCCGATGCTGTTCGTGCCGACCGGGGCGGCACTGGTCGGCGCCGTCCTGCCGTACACGGGGCTGGCCAACCTGCTGGGCTTCACGCCGCTGCCGACGACCTTCTTCCTCCTGCTGTTCGGGATGGTCGTCGTCTACCTGCTGCTGGTCGAGCTGGCGAAGACCCGCTTCTACCGCGCCCCCCATGCCCGGACCCCCCGCCCTGTCTCTACCCACGCCGAACGGCTCGAGCGGCGCATCCGCCGCCGGGCGTCCCGCTTCATCCGCTTTGCGGTGGAAGAGGTGGAGACCCGGGGAGGGTCCAAGGGCCCGCCGTCGCGGACCGGTGCCGTCAACAAGGCATCCGATCGATGATGGCGCCGGCTCGCCGGCTCGCCGGGCCCCGGTGTCCCTCCGGCCCGACCTCCCAGTGGATACGGGGAGGGTTGGCGCCGCCTACTGTGGGCGGTAGCCCATGACCAAGCAGGCAGCGTCCCCGCCGACCAATGACAGTGGCGCCCCGGTCGCGCCCCCACCGCCGCCGGCGTGGCGGCACTACCTCTGGTTCATCGCCATCGCGATGTTCGTCGTCCTGTTCCTGATCCTGCCGGCCACGCAGAGCAAGGGCCAGGTCACCATCACCTACTCGCAGTTCTTGAAGGACGTCTCTGCACACAAGGTGAAGACGGTCACCATCCAGACGAGCGGGGCGGCCACCGGCACCCTGTCCGACGGCGACTCCTACACGACGGCGATCCCGCCGCAGGCCGGGCAGTCGTTCCTCGACGAACTGCAGAAGGCGGGCGTCCAGATCACGGCGGTGACGAGCGGCACCTCCTTCGGCACCGAGGTGCTGTCCTGGCTCATCCTGCTCATTCCCTTCCTGCTCATCGGCTACCTGTGGTGGCGCCTCTCCAAGGGTGCCGCCGCGGGCCTGCAGGGGGCGTTCGGCGTCGGACGGTCCAAGGCGAAGGTGTTCGACGAGGAGCGCCCGAAGACGACGTTCGCCGACGTGGCGGGGTACGACGGGGCGAAGCTCGAGGTCCGCGAGGTGGTCGACTTCCTGCAGCACCCCGAGCGGTATGCACGGGCGGGAGCGATGCCACCACGGGGCGTCCTGATGGTCGGCCCTCCCGGCACCGGCAAGACCCTGCTCGCCCGGGCGGTGGCGGGGGAGGCGAACGTCCCGTTCTTCTCGGTCACCGGATCGAGCTTCGTCGAGATGTTCGTCGGTGTCGGGGCCGCTCGGGTGCGCGACCTGTTCGAGGAGGCCCGCAAGCGGGCCCCGGTGATCGTCTTCGTCGACGAGATCGACGCCATCGGCCAGCGGCGGGCCGGCGCCGGCGCGATGGTGGCCAACGACGAGCGCGAGCAGACCCTCAACCAGTTGCTCTCCGAGATGGACGGGTTCGACCCGGCGACCGGGATCGTCGTCCTCGGCGCCACCAACAGGCCCGAGGTGCTCGACCCTGCGCTGCTCCGGCCGGGACGCTTCGACCGTCAGGTCATCATCCCGCTCCCCACCCTGTCCGAGCGCCTCGCCATCCTGAACGTCCACTGCCGGGGCAAGCAGCTCGGCCCGAGTGTGAACCTCGACGTCGTGGCCAGGGGGACGCCCGGCTTCTCCGGGGCGGACCTCGCCAACCTGGTCAACGAGGCGGCCATCGTCGCCGTGCGGGACGACCGCGACGTCCTCGAGGGTGCGGACTTCGCCGCCGCCCGTGACCGGATCATCCTCGGGCGGCGAGAGGGCTCCAACGTCCTGCTCCCCGAGGAGAAGAACGCCGTGGCCGTTCACGAGGCCGGCCACGCCCTCGTCGCCGCCTACTCGGACAAGGCCGATCCGGTCGAGAAGGTCACGATCCTGCCCGCCGGGCCGACGCTCGGCGTCACCCACCAGCTCCCGCTCGTCGAGCGCCATCTCTTCGGCGAGGACTACCTCTACGACATGCTGACGGTCTTCCTCGGCGGGCGGGCCGGCGAGCTCGTGGTGTTCGGCCAGGGTTCGACGGGCGCTGCCAACGACCTGGCCAAGGCGACCGAGCTGGCGACCAAGATGGTCCGCGAGTTCGGGCTCTCTTCGGTCATCGGGCCGGTGGGCTACCCCTCGGGGGGCTCCGTCTTCCTCGACGGCGGCGGCGGCTTCTCGAGCCGCCCCTTCGCCGAGCACACCCAGGCGGCCGTCGACGCCGAAGTCTCACGGCTGCTGGCGGAGGCCGAGCAGCGGGCCGTCAAGGTGCTCGAGGAGCACCGCCAGGTTCTCGACCAACTGGTGCAGCTCCTCCTCACCGACGAGACGGTGGAGGGCTCGGAGATCTATGCCCTGGCCGGCCGTACTGAACCCACCGGTGGCGAGGGCGTGACGGTGGCGCCCGAGCGGGCCAGCGCGCTCGAGGGGGAGCCGGTGGCGGGTAGGACCGAGGGGATGGTGGAGTACCCCGGGTCGACGCCTTGAGGCCTCTTGCCTGACGGCGGCTTTCCCGACCACGCAGATCACCGCATCGACCGCCGACGAAGGACAGAGACGGGAGCACTGCCGGCCATGGAGGATCTCACCGAGGAGCTGGACCAGTACATCATCGACGACAGCGACGAAGAGCCCATCCTCTGCTGGCGTGACGGTACCGAGGTGGACACCTGGAAGGAGGGCTACCCCTACGACCGACGCATGGGCCGCGACGAGTACGAGATCGAGAAGCGCCGGCTGCAGATCGAGCTGCTCAAAATGCAGAACTGGGCCAAGGACGTCGGAGTGCGCATCCTCCTGGTGTTCGAGGGCAGGGACGCCGCGGGCAAGGGGGGCACCATCAAGCGGTTCACCGAGCACCTCAACCCCCGGGGGGCGCGGGTGGTGGCCCTCGAGAAGCCCAGTCCGCGCGAGCAGGGCCTCTGGTACTTCCAGCGCTACATCACCCACCTGCCGGCCGCCGGCGAGATCGTCATGTTCGACCGGTCGTGGTACAACCGGGCCGGGGTCGAGCGGGTCATGGGCTACTGCACCGATGAGCAGTACCGCGAGTTCCTCTTCCAGGCACCGCTCTTCGAGCAGCTGCTCGTACGCGACAACATCCACCTCTTCAAGTTCTGGTTCTCGGTGTCACGGGGCGAGCAGCACACCCGCTTCCTCATCCGGCGCATCGACCCCGTCCGGCGGTGGAAGCTCTCTCCCATCGACGTGGCGTCCCTGTCCCGGTGGGACGACTACACCGAGGCCCGGGAGCGCATGTTCGCCTCCACCGATTCCGAGATCGCTCCGTGGACGGTGGTGAAGAGCAACGACAAGCGGAGGGGACGCCTGAACGCCATGCGCCACGTCCTGTCGGCCGTCGACTACGAGGACAAGGACACCGAGGTCGTGGGCGCCCCCGATCCGCTCATCGTCGGGCGGGTGGCGACGATGGCCGAGGTCGGCGAGCGCGTCGTCCCGTCAGTTTGAAGGCCGGCCCCGGATACCGGCCACGGTTCCCCGGGGCTCAGCCCTTGACCGCCCCCGCCGTCAGGCCCCGGATCAGCTGCTTCTGGAAGGCCAGCAGGAGGACGAAGATGGGCAGGGCGGCCAGCAGGGTGCCGGCGAAGATGACGTTGATCTGGTCGATGCTGAGCGACTGCAGCTGGCGCAGGCCGATCTGGACGGTGCGGACGCTGTCGGAGTCGGTGACGATGAGCGGCCACAGGTACTGGTTCCAGGCGGTCAGGAAGGCGTAGACGCCGAAGGCGCCGATGATGGGCCGGTTGAGGGGTACGACCACCCGCATGAGGAACCGCAGGTGGCCGTAGCCGTCGAGGGTGGCGGCGTCGTGCAGGTCGTGGGGAAGCTGCAGGAAGGCCTGGCGCAACAGGAACACCCCCACGCCGCTGGCCATGAACGGCACGATGAGGGCCGGGAACGTGTTGTACCAGCCGAAGTCGCCGATGGTCTGGCGGTTGGGGATCAGGGTCGCCTCCATCGGCACCATCAGCGTGGCCAGGCACACGAAGAACAGGACGCGCCGGAAGGGGAACTGCACGAAGGTGAAGGCGTAGGCGGCCAGCACCGACGTCACCAGTTCCGCCACCGTGATGGACACCGTGACCACTGCGGAGTTGCGCAGGTACAGCCCGAGATGGGCATCGGTGAAGGCCTGGGCGAAGGCCCCCCACTGCGGGTGGAGGGGGAAGAGGGTGGGGGGCCGGTGGGCGATCTGCTGGGGGGTGAGCAGCGAGTTGACCACCGTGATGTAGATGGGGAAGCCCACCACCACCGCCGCCACCAACAGCAACGCGTAGCGTCCGGTCCGCCCCCAGTGCCTACCCATAGAACACCCGCCGCTCGATGAAGCGGAACTGCACCAGGGTGACGGCCAGCAGGATGAAGAACAGGGCCGTGGCCAACACCGAGGCCGTTCCGAAGTCGTTGTTCTGGAACGACGTGTAGAGGTAGTAGATGAGCACCATGGTGTGGTTGTCGGGGCCGCCCTGGGTCAACAGGTCGATCTGGCCGAAGGCCTGGAACGAGGCGATGATCCCCACCACCCCGGCGAAGAAGACGGTGGGCGAGAGCAGCGGCAGCGTCACCCGCCAGAACCGCCTCCGGCCGCCGGCGCCGTCGATGCGGGCCGCCTCCAGCAGGTCCTGGGGGATGGCCTGCAGCGCCGCGCTCATCAGGATGAAGGTGAATCCGATGTTCTGCCACACCGTCACGGTGGCCACGGCCGGCAGGGCCCAGGTGTTGGACTGCAGGATCCCGTTGCCGCCCTCGATGCCCAGCCAGTAGCTGAACAGCCCGACCGTGGGGTTGAGCAAGGTGAAGAAGATCACCGAGGCGACTGCCACGCTGGTGGCCACGGTGGACGAGTACAGGGTGCGGAAGAACCGGATGCCGCGGATGCGGGCGTCGGCCAGCGTCGCCAGCCCTACGCCCAGCAGGATGCCGATGGGGACGGTCAGGATCACGAACTCCACCGTGCGGCCCAGGCTGGCCCAGAAGTCGTGGGAGGTGAGCACGCTCTTGTACTGCGAGAGCCCCACGAACTTCGACGGGATGGTCGGGTAGGGAGCGACCCGGAAGAAGCCCAGCCAGAAGGTGCGCAGTAGGGGGTAGAAGACGAACACGGCGAAGATGGCCATGGCCGGGAGGACGAACAGGTACCCCACCGCCGCCTCCCGGCCGGTCCGGCCCAGCCGGCGGCGGCCGTTCGGCGCGTCCCGGGCCGCGCCGGCGGCCACCTCGCCCAGCGCCGCGGCTCCCGGGGCCAGGCCGGCGTCAGACATCGATGCGGTTCCCGTCGACCGGGTCGAACAGGTGGGGGTCCCCTTCGACTGCCAGGGTCACGGCGTCCCCGGGTCCCAGCGCGGAGCGGGTCCCGGGCAGGCGCACGGTGAGCAACCCTCCGCCGGGCAGCCGGCACCCCAGGTGCTGCTCGTGGCCCAGGTACTCGGCCAGGGCCACCGTCACCTTCAAGGTGCCGGCCGGATCGGCCCGCAGGTGCTCGGGGCGGACGCCCACCGTCACGTCGGGCAGGCCCCGCTGACGCAGGGCCGCTGCGGCAGCAGGGCCGAGCGGGATGCTCCCGCCGTCGACCACCACCTCGGCGGTGCCGTCGGTCGTGTCGACCCGGCCGGCGAGGATGTTCATGGGGGGGCTGCCGATGAAGCCGGCGACGAAGGCGTTGGCCGGACGGTCGTGGACGGTCCGGGGCGCGTCGACCTGCTGGAGGGCCCCGTCGCGCAGGATGGCGATGCGCTGCCCCATGGTCATGGCCTCGACCTGGTCGTGGGTCACGTAGAGGACAGTGACCCCGAGGCGCAGGTGCAGCTCGGCCAGCTCGGCTCGCATCTCCGTGCGCAGTCGGGCATCGAGGTTGGACAGCGGCTCGTCCATGAGGAAGGCGCGCGGGTGGCGCACGATGGCCCGGGCCAGCGCCACCCGCTGGCGCTGGCCGCCCGACAGCTGGGCCGGCTTGCGGTCCAGGAGGGTCTCCAGCCCCAGGCTCTGGGCCGTGGTGGCCACCAGGCGGTCGCGCTCGTCGGCCGGCACATGCCGGCTGCGCAGGGGGAACTCGATGTTGCGACGCACGTTGAGGTGGGGGTAGAGGGCGTAGCTCTGGAACACCATGGCCACGTCGCGGTCCTTGGGGTCGACGTCGTTCACCACCCGGTCGCCGATCCGCACCACCCCGGCGGTCGGGGTCTCCAGGCCGGCCATGATGCGCAGGGCGGTGGACTTGCCGCACCCGGACGGGCCCAGTAGCACCAGGGACTCGCCCGGCTCCACTTCCAGGGTGAGGTCGTCGACGGCGACCACGTCGCCGAAGCGCTTGGTCACCCCCTCGAACGCCAGTCGGCTGGGCTCGGCCACTGCCAGCTCCCCCAGTCCGATCCGGGAGTCACGTGCGTCCACGGGTCGGCCCCCCTGCCCGTTCACGCCCGGCTCAGGCGCCGATCCGGGTGTTGTAGCTCGAGATGATGCCGTTCGCCGTACTGGTCAGCTGGGACATGGCCGACGTGGTCGAGGTGCCGGTCGAGATGGAGGTGAGGGCGGAGTCGATGGCCTGCTCCACCTGGGACTGGGGGCCGTACACGGCACCGGCCGTGGCTGGGTTCTGGGGACTCTCGGCCAACTGCCGGTAGGACACCTCGAACTCGGGTTGGCCGGCCCAGAGCTGGGTGATGGCCGGCAGGGCGGTGGCGGCCTTGCGGATGGGGATGTACCCGGTACCCACCGCCCACTGGGCCTGCTGGGCCGGCTGGTCGAGGTAGGTGATGTACTGCCAGGCGCCGTCCTGCTGGGCCGGCGAGGACTTGCTCACCATGTAGAGGCCGGCCCCGCCGGGGAACACGCCGTTGCGGTCGGCGGTCGTGCTCGGCGTCTCCGCCACCCCCAGCTTGATGTTGGCGTACTGCCCCCCGCTGAGGAGGGTCTGGATGGTGCCCAGGGCCGCGGAGGTCTCGAGGCAGATGGGGGCGATCCCGTTGGCGATCCCCAGGAGGTTGTCGTAGGTGGTGGCCGAGGTGGGCTGCGCCAGTTTGCTGTCCAGCATGTCGGCGTACCACTCGAAGAGGGAGGTGCCCACCGCACCGTCGAACACCACCTTGGTGGCCCGCCCGGTGCGTCCGTTCTCCTCGTTCACGATGAGTGCGTCGGCCAGGGTCAACCACTGCTCGAAGTAGGCAGAGTCGAGCTTCAGGCTCATGCCGTACTTGGCCGTGCCGCTCGACACGATCTTCTGGCACGCCGCCTTGAGCTCGGCCAGGGTGGCGGGCGGGTTGGCGGGGTCGAGGCCGGCCCGGGTGAGGGCGTTCTGGTCGAAGTACAGGACATTGGACGAGATGTTGAAGGGCATGGCCCACTGGGTCCCCTGCACCTTGAAGAAGTTGATGGTGGAGGGCAGGAAGTCCGAGAGGTCGTAGTGGGCGGCGTCGATGGCCGCCTGGGCGGGCACCACGCTGCGGGAGTCGATCATCAACTGCAGATCGACGGTCTCCATCTGCAGCAGGTCGGGGAGGCCGCCACTGCTCAGTGCGGCCGTGAAGAGCGTCAGGGTGTCCGTGTAGCTGTTCTGGTTGACCAGGTTGACGTGGACGTCGCCCTGCGAGGCGTTGAAGGCGCCGGTGAGCTTCTGCAGCGTCGTCTGGTTGTTGTAGCTCATCGAATGCCACATGGTGACCGTGGTCGGCTTCGACGACGCCTTGGCCGCCGCTCCGATCGGGAAGGCCGTCGTCGGGCTCGACGTCGAACCGGACGACCCCGACGACCCCGACGAGCACGCCCCGAGCACGGCGCCGCCCGCAGCCACCGACAACAGCCCGAGGAACCCCCGGCGGTCAAGCCGGGCCCCCGACCCTGACTCCGCTCTGCTTGCCTCGGTCACGGTTCCCTCCTTGCGCAGCATCTGCTCTTCGAAGCTAGCCGCGATCGCCCACGCGCCCGGGTTGTTCTCCCTGGCGAACCGCGCCAACATGCCCTCCAGGTGAGGAAAACGCAATTCCTGCTCGCCGGCGACCCCGATGCCAGGGGAGCACGCCGGGATGTCTGCCCCCTGACGCGTGCTCCGCTCCTCGAGATCGCCCCGATCGCATGCAGCACCATGGGTCGGCGGCCGAGCCCAGCAACGGCGGGGTTGACTGGTCGGTCGATCCTCCCCCCCGGCGGGCCCCATGGAGTACCGTCGATTTCGGTGTTGACCATCGGGAGCCGATCGAGGCCGTTGCTGGCGGCCATCTTGGTGGCGATGGTGACGTGCGGAGGCCTGATCCAGGTCGCAACAGTCGGGCCGGCATCGGCCGGGTCCCCGCTGCCCGGGGCACCCGACTGCCCGATGTTCCCGGCCGACAACGTGTGGAACACCGACATCTCGGGGCTTCCGGTGGACCCTCACAGTGCGGCCTGGCTCGCCAGCATGGGCAGCGCCACCACGGATCTGCATCCGGATTTCGGTCCGTCGGACGACCCGTCCAACCCGTATGGAATCCCCTACACGGTGGTGGCGCCGTCCCACCCGACGGTGTTCCCGTCGTTCACCTACGCCGACCAGAGCGATCCGGGCCCTTACCCGTTCGGCGCCGACACGCCGATCGAGGGCGGTGCGAGCTCGACCGGGGACCGCCACGCCCTCATGGTCAACCCGGCCACGTGCACCCTCTACGAGCTGTACGACGCGCACTACATCAGCCCCACTGGATCGACGGCGGGCTCCGGGGCCATCTGGAACCTGGATTCGAACGCCCTGCGTCCCGCCGGGTGGACATCGGCGGACGCCGCCGGGCTGCCGATCCTGCCCGGCCTCTTGCGCTACGACGAGGTGCAGGCGGGCTCGGTCACCCACGCCATCCGCATGACGGCCGAGTCGACCGACACCTCGTTCATCTGGCCGGCCCGCCACGAAGCCGGGGGCTCGAGCAACCCGAACCTTCCCCCGATGGGCGCCCGGTTCCGGCTGAAGGCCGGGTACGACATCTCGGGGTACTCACCGCAGGCCCAGGTGGTGCTGCGGGCCATGCAGCAGTACGGACTGATCCTGGCGGACAACGGTTCCAACTGGTACTTCGGTGGAACGGCCGACCAGAACTGGCCGATCGCCCTCGTCAACGAACTCAAGCAGGTGCCGGCCAGCGCGTTCGAGGCCGTCGACGAGTCCTCGCTGATCATCGACCCCAACTCGGGGGAGGCCCGGCAAAACGGCGGGGCGGTGGCCTGTTCACCCGGACCCGGTTACCGCTTGGCGGCGTCCGACGGGGGTGTGTTCTCCTTCTGCGAGCCCTTCTTCGGCTCCATGGGGGGCCAGCACCTCAACCGGCCCATCGTCGGCATGGCGGCGACCCCCGACGAGGGCGGCTACTGGCTGGTCGCCTCCGACGGCGGCATCTTCTCCTTTGGCGACGCCGGGTTCCACGGGTCGACCGGCAGCATCCACCTCAACGCGCCCATCGTCGGGATGTCGGCGACCCACGACGGGGGCGGCTACTGGCTGGTGGCGTCCGACGGCGGCATCTTCTCCTTCGGTGACGCCGGGTTCCACGGGTCGATGGGGGGCCGGCCCCTCAACGCGCCCATCGTCGGCATGGCGGCGACCCCCGATGGAGGCGGCTACTGGCTGGTGGCGTCCGACGGCGGCATCTTCTCCTTCGGCGACGCCGGGTTCCACGGGTCGACCGGCAGCATCCACCTCAACGCGCCCATCGTCGGGATGTCGGCGACCCACGACGGGGGCGGTTACTGGCTGGTCGCCTCCGACGGCGGCATCTTCTCCTTCGGTGACGCCGTCTTCCAGGGCTCGACCGGGGCGATCAGCCTCGTCGCCCCCGTCGTGAGCGTGTCCGGCTGATCGGGGCCGGGGCCGGTGCCTGCGCCTACGCTCAGTAGTCATTGACGGCGATGGGAGGTTGCACCTGTGAGAGCGAACACCATCACCGCGAGCCCCGAGACGTCGCGTGAGGCGCCCGCCCCCTCCCCCTGCGGTGGGCACGGGGCGCACCAGGGCATGGCCGTACGTGCAGGCTGAGGCCGCGCCGGGCGGGCCGATGCCTGCCGGCCGGTCACCCGGTGCGATGGTCGCCCGATTGACGGCACGGAGGGCGGTGCGGTCGGGGGCCCTGTGGGGGTACGTATTCGGGATCTTCGTGGCGTCCTCGGCCTTCAGCTATCTCTCGTTGTACAAGACCCAGGCGCAACGGGACCGGCTGGCGGCGGCATTCGGGTCGAACAGTGCGACGACCGCACTGTTCGGTCCCGCCCCCGCGCTCCAGACGGTCGCCGGCTTCACCGTGTACAAGGTCTCCATGACGCTGATGATCCTCGGCGCCGTCTGGGGGCTGCTCACCAGCACCAGGCTGCTCCGCGGCGAGGAGGACTCCGGGCGGTGGGAGCTCCTCCTCGCGGGCCGGACCACCCGGCGGGGTGCCACCACCCAGGCGCTCGTCGGCCTGGCCGGGGGCGTCGCCACTCTGTGGGCGATCACCGCCATTATCACCGTCGTCACCGGGCTATCGGGGAAGATCGGCATCCCCGCGGGGCCGGCCCTGTTCTTCGCCGTCGCCCTCGTGTCGAGTGCAGCCATGTTCCTGGCGGTCGGAGCCCTGACCAGCCAGCTCGCCGCGACCCGCCGTCAGGCCGCCGCCTGGGCCGCAGTGGCCCTCGGCGTGAGCTATGCCGTCCGCATGATGGCCGACTCCGCTGTCGACCTCCACTGGCTGAGGTGGGCCTCCCCGCTCGGATGGGTCGAGGAGCTCCAACCTCTCACCGGGCCCCGCCCGCTGGCCCTCCTGCCGATCGTCGCCTTCACCGCCGTGCTGGCGGTGGTGTCCGTGCACCTCGCGGGGAACCGGGACGTCGGGGCCAGCACGCTGCCCGACCGGTCGAGCGCCAGGCCACGCCTCGGGCTGCTCTCCGGGCCCGTCGGATTGGCGATTCGCCTGACCCGCCCCACCGTCATCGGGTGGGGAGTGGCAATCGCCCTCTCGGCACTGCTCTACGGGGTCGTGGTCAAAGGCCTGGGTGCTGCCGGAATCTCCCGATCCTCCGTCGGGCAGGTGCTCACACGACTAGGGGCGCCCGGCGCCGATGCCGATGCCTATCTCGGCCTGGTCTTCCTCATCCTGGCCGTGCTCGTCGCCTTCGTCGCCGCCGGTCAGGTCACGGCGGCGCGCACCGAGGAGGCCGGGGGGCGTCTCGACCACCTCCTGGTCCGCCCCGTCTCTCGACCATCATGGTTCGGCGGGAGGCTGCTGGTCGCGACCCTCATACTGGTGGCGGCCGGGGTGGTCGCCGGCGTGTGCACCTGGCTCGGAGCGGCGAGCCAGCACGCGGGGGTGGGCTTCACCCCGGTGGTGGGCGCCGGGCTGAACATCGTCCCGCCGGCCATCTGCATCCTCGGGATCGGCGCGCTGACCTTGGGCGTCTGGCCTCGGGCCACCTCCGTCGTCGTCTACGGCGTCCTGAGCTGGTCGCTGCTGGTCGAGATCGTCGGCGGCATCGGCGCGCTCAACCACTGGGCATTCGACACGTCGGTCTTCCACCAGATGGCCTCCGCTCCCGCCGTGTCTCCGAATTGGACGACGGCGGGCGTCATGGTGGCGACCGGCGTGATCTCCGCCGCCGTGGGCGCTGTCGCCTTCAGGCACCGGGACCTCGCGGGCGAATGAGCCTCGGTAGGACGGCTCTGGCGAACCGGCCAGCAGTCCACCGGTGCGGTGATTACCATGGTGCATGCCTACGAGGTTGCAACCTCGTTCCTGAATGGAAGAGTCACTTTGCCATTGCCCTCACTCGGCACCGCCCCAGCGACGGAGCCGGCCCCGGCTTCCACCGGTAGCCTCAAACCGGTCCTCGACATCCTCCCCGACTCGGTCTACGACAACCCGACCGGGCGAGGGATGACCTACTTCATCCGCGACCTGGCCATGTACGCTGCCCTGCTCGCGGCACTTGTCGTGGTGAGCAACGTCTTCGCCGTGGCCGCACTCGAAGTGGGCATGGCACTCGTCATCTCCGGCCTGTTCGTCGTCGCCCACGATGCCGCCCATGGTGCGTTGTTCAAGACCAAGCGGATGAACTCGGTCGTCGGCCACCTGGCGATGCTCCCGAGCTGGCACGTCTACGAGGGTTGGGTGCTCGGCCACAACCGCGTCCACCATCCCTACGCCGTGCGACAGGGCTACGACTTCGTCTGGCACCCCACCACTCCCCACGAGTACGCCGCCATGGGATGGTGGCGCCGGTCACTGCACAAAGCCGAGTGGTCGTGGGTGGGGATGGGGCTCTACTACCTCCACCAGGTGTGGTGGAAGAAGATGATGGTCGGCCAGAACCCGGCACGCTGGGCCAAAACCATCCGTCGGGACCGGTGGGTCGTCACCGGCTTCATCGCCGGGATGCTCGCCCTCTTCAGCGCTGTCGGGATCGCCGCCGGAGACTCGCCGGCCGGCCTGCTCTGGCTCGACGTCCGGACAGTCGTGCTGCCGTTCCTCGGCTTCTCGTACGTGATCGGATCTGTCGTCCACATCCACCACATCTCGCCCGAGATCCGCTGGTGGAAGAAGGAGGAGTGGACGAAGTTCAAAGCCCAGATGCAGGGCACCACCGTGCTCCGGGCGCCCAAGGGCCTCAACTTCTTCATCCACTGGATCATGGTCCACGTGCCCCACCATGTGGATATGCGCGTGCCGATGTACCACCTCGAGGAGGCCGCCGCCGCCATCGAGGCCGCCTTCCCGGGTTCGGTGATCGACCGGCCGATGCGCTTCCGGGACTTCGTGACCAACTCGCGGGCCTGCAAGCTCTACGATTTCGACGCCGGGCGCTGGCTCACCTACGCCGCCGGTCGCCAACTCCCTGCCGACATCTGAGCGACCATCTCGCCCACACCGTCGGCCTGCGCCGCGGCATCCTGGTCGCTGGTCCCTACGTCGTGGCGACCTGTTGACCACCGCTCCTGTCGGGCAACGGGCACATCGCCGTCTTCGAGTTGGCCGACCTGAAGGTGGAGATCGTCCTGGCCAGGCCCGGTGCAGACGGGTTCACATCGCCGAGTGCTCCTACGCAGCTCTGGCCTGCGGGGCGATCTCTCGGCGCATGCGCTACGCCAGGCACCGTCGGAGACGGTCAGTCGAACTGATCGTCCAGGGTCTGATCGCCCGGGAGGTGCGTGAAGATGGTCCGACGGATGTCCCTGACCGCACCGTCCAGGTTGCCCAGTACGTCGTGGAGCCGTCCTGCCATGCGATCCTCCGCGTGCGAGCTCCCGAGAATGCTGGCGACGGTCAGCCCGCAGGCGAACAGGTTGCGGATCACCTCGTCGAGGTCGTCGGTGACGCGTACCATCCCGTCGGTCAGCGCCTCCACCTGCTTCGCCATGCCCTGGTCCCGGGAACGGCGCTCTTCCCTGATCAGGACGACGGTACCCGTGCCCCGGCTCAAGGCAACCAGACCCAGGCTGATCTGCACCGGCAGCCGGGAGCCGTCGGCATGGATGCCGATGACGTCGAGTCCGAAGCGGGCCGATGGGGACGACCGGCGGCCGGCGGACCCGGTGAGCAGCTCGCCGCCACCCGGGGGCACCGCCTTTGGCAGCAGCCATTCCACGGGCATGCCCACCAGCTCGTCCCCGCCGAACCCGAAGAGCTCCTCGGCCTGCCGGTTGGCCCGGACAATCAGCCCGTCGTCGTCGCTGACGAGGATCCCTTGCGGAACCAGCTCCAGACACATCAGGGCGAACCCGTCACCGAGGCGCTCGGAGTGGTCGGGGTAGAACGCCGCCACCGACGGCCCGGATGTGCGCACTCCGGTACTCGACCAGACTTCACCGAGCGGCGGGAGCTCGTCTGACCGGGAGCCGTTGCGGGAGCCAGAAGCCACGGTCACCGAACCGGCAAGCGAGAGTGTGACGGTTGCGCCGAGGCAACGACCTTCGTCGTCGAGGCGGGAGGAGATCAACGTGTCGAACCAGCGTGACGTGTCCGGACTGTGGCAGGGGACCTCGACTCTCATCGGCGCAGGGAGGTCGCCCTGCACGGCGGTGCGGATGGCCCCGGCGACCTGGTCGGCGACCGGGTCGCCGACGGCGGCTGCGCAGGCCTCCAGATACGACGAACCGACGCCCATCCGGGTCGGGTCGCCCCCGTTGGCGTTGCAGAACGCATCCCATGCGGCGTTCACCGCGACGATGACACCGACGCGATCCAACAGCGCCACCTCGACGTCGGGCTCGGTGGCCCTCGACCGCGGCGGCCCGGCCGGTGGATCACCTTGCCGCCCGACCAATTGAGACAGACGGCCTCCGGAGGCAGGATCCGTACACCCGCTGCTTTCGGGTCCGCTCGCGCCCAGGGCGCTCTCCCCTACGGCAGGGCCAGACGGGACCTCCGGACGGATGGCGCCGCCTGACCACCGGAACAGCCCGCTCGCAGGGTCCCGCGGACTCGGTGGCGGAATCAGAAGGCGATCCGGTTCGGTCATTGCCGTAGCTCCTTTCAGGAGCACGTTACAGCGTGCGACACGTACCGCCGGAATGAAGAATCCGCCGGTCATCTGCCGGTTTTTTGTTACCCACCGGCAGCAGCCGGGACAAGGCGGGACCGACGCCCCGAGAGCGGGCCGAACCAGTTCACCGAGGGCCCCCCGTGGTGACGTCATCGATCCACTCGAAGTAGTCGGGCGCACCTCCGACGAGCTCGAGAACGACGACTTCCGGCGTTTCGTAGGGATGTCGGCTACGGATTGCGTCGACCACCTGGGGAGCGAGCTCGGATCGCGTCTTGAGCAGCACCAGCCACTCCTGCGCGTGCTCACGTGAGCCCTTCCACCAGTACTGACTGACCACCGGGCCGGTGCGCTGCCCGCAGGCCACCAGGCGCTCGGCCAAGAGCAGGTCGACGATTGCGTCGGCCACTCCGGCGTCGTCGATCGCGAACTGGATCTGCACATGGGGCAACGCGCCCTCCCCTCTCGCTGCTGCGGCGGTCACAGGTCGGCCCACGTTGCCCCGCCCGCGACCGGAGGTCGCCTCAAGTCGCCGAGGCCCGATCCGTGTCGACGATCAGCAGGCTGCAGTGGCAGTGGTGCGACACCTTGTTGGGGACGCTCCCCAGCGCGAAGCGCTTGATCCCGGCCATGCCCCGGTTGCCGACGACCACGAGGTCGGCGTTCTCCGTCTCGGCCACCTTGACCAGCGCATCCGCGGGGTCACCATCGAACGTCAGCACCTCGACTCCGACCCCGAACTTCTCGGCCTCGGAACGCAGCTGCTTGCCGATGCGCTCGCTTTCCTCCTGCCGGCCGGCGTTCACTGCCGCCACCGCGGCGGCATCGATCTGCTCGGTACCCAGCATCATCGCCGGGCGCACGACGTGGACGCCGTAGACCTTGGCTCCGGACGTCCGGGCCAGTTCGAACGCGTGCCTGACGGCGACCGCCGCCCGGTCCGAGCCGTCCGTGCCCACAACGATCACCTTGAACATGCTGGCCCCCATCCGCCCCGGGCGGCACTCGAATTCACCCTGGCAACCCTCGATCAGGAAACCGCACGCTACCAGTTGCCCTCCCGAGAGGCCCACGACGCGGAGCGGGCGATCACCCCGCCCGCGCTCACCGATCAGAGGCCCAGGATGAAGCGGGTCACACCATCCTTGATCCGCGTGGGCACGATCGACTGCAGCGCGGCGAATGCCTGGGCGTCGTGGCCCACGAGGTACCTCGACCGCGGATTGCGCGACGTGACGGCGCCGGCGATGACATCGGCGACATGGGAGGGCTCGCCCATGATCGGCCCGGCGAGCCGGGTGACGGCCAGCAACCGTTCGTAGGACGAAGCGAACCGCGACTCGGCTCTGCCACTCAGCTCGTCGTCGGCCTCCTGCCA